>OBEQ010828531.1_pt1 | contig 25915 bp, 26 predicted proteins | sample 1670901 | NCBI WGS metagenome assembly OBEQ01 (sample SAMEA104232315, study PRJEB22302) | groundwater metagenome | biome: forest; feature: aquifer; material: groundwater | place: USA | collected 2011-08-07 | depth 5.4 m | reverse complement strand
CTTCCATACTACCGACCAACCTTTTTTCACGCAGAAACCTATGGGATTGGCTGAACGCGCCGTTTCGAGCTTCGAGTTTATCCCCGCCGAAGGCCATTCAGTACGAACTGGCGTTCGGCTAATTTAGACAGCTATGATTTCAAGCAAAGCTTAAATCCGGCAAAACTGTCGGGGAAACGCTAGAGAAATGGCGTCGAGCCAAAGCCATTGGCTTTTTGACGCAGGTTATAAGGCACGGAATCTCACAGATCCGTGCGTCTAAAGAAGGCAAAAAAGATAAAAGACAAGAAGAGGCCCTTCGTCTAGCGCTTTATGTAAGACGTGCAGTACGCCGGTTACCAGAACAGCAAATCCCCAAGACAATAAAAGAATGGAAAGAAATGTATTTGCTTGTTCCTACGACTCCTAAAGCCAAAGAGATTTTGAATGGTTGGTTTGAAGATCAAGCTGGTGCCCGGCTATCAGAAGCCGTTGACGCAGAAATCAAAAGAATTTTCCTGCATTCCATGAAAAGAGAACCGGAGTACATAAGGGACTGGACAGCCAAGGATTTAGTATTTGATGGAACAGGCCAATTTATACTCCGTAGCGTTGTTAAGTTCACTATTTTCCGGAGATTCTTCGAGAGCATTCGGAGGATTTGGAGTCTTCTTAACAACGCTACGGAGTATAGCCCTGATCTGCCGTTTGAACGTGGAAAAGAAACTATCAGGCGTTTAGGCATCGCTCCCCGGGATTCTCTGATTGATGTGGGAGCAGGTGAGTTTGGGGGTATTGGACTTATAGCAGCGCTACAGGGCGCGATCGTAACAGCTGTCGAATCCAAGACTGCGGCAGTCAGGAGCATTGAAGGTAGATACAAGACACTTAAGTCTTTGATTCACGCCGCGGGTGGCAGCTTTGAGCTTATCCACGGGGATTTTACAAGCGACGAAGTTCAAAAGAAACTTGCTAACCGCAAATTTAAACACGTCATCGCCACGGATTTAATCACTCCAAGCCCTATCATGACGGAATATTCTAAAAAGGCACCCCCAACTTCCGACCCCAGAAAAATCCAAGTAATTTTTAAGTTTCTGGCTCAGATGAAAAGCCAGCGCTTGGAAGGCATGTTTCTTTTTAGCGTCCCTGAATTTGTGAATCTTGATTATAGAATATCCGACCGTGTGCCGTTTTTAGGACAAACCATATCAAATATGACTTCGATTGCCGAGATGGCGCCAGTTTCATCAACCTTTGTATCCGTGCCTTATTCAGACGGAATCAAGCGCGCAGTGTTGTACAAATTAGTACCTACGTCCCAGCTTACTGGCCAAGTTAGGCAACCGAGTGATGGCGCCCGCCTCGCAGTAAAAGAAAAAGCTCTCGAAGAAAGAATAACTCTCGAAAGCGGCCTGCCCATAGACAAAGAAGACGAGCTTTTATTTGCCATTCATGTGTATGACAGCACAAAAAAAGAAGGGTTCTTTGCCATTACTCGAAAGCCGGAGGGCGTACCCGATATCTTGGGGGTTCGGTTTAACGAAAAGACAGGCACTCTTACCGTTCATTTAAGCGACAATAAAGCTGTAGAGCTTAAGAATTATAAAGCCATCCTTCAAAGAAACCAAAAAACTAAGCGTCTTGAAAAAGGCGCTCTAATCCTATCCAAGAATGAACTGACTTTGGCAGATCTAAATTTCGAGCTTGGCAGGCAAACAAAGGGTGTGAAAAGAATCTCAGCCAATTTCGTTTCAACCACTCCCAAGCTCTTGAAATTAAATCTCCAAGGCTTTATGAATGAAAACACCAAAGGCACGGACTCTTTATTCATCGATTGGCTTATCCATTCCATGCACGAAGCCAAGAAGAAAGGAGCTTTACTTATTCTGGAAAAAGGCACCGATTCCCAGACAGCGGATATTCTAGACCGGGCTTCGGTGCTTTATCCCACCGAAAGGCTTATTTTCCCCAATAAAGAGACTCTTCCCGAATCTCACAAGAACGCAAATAGCGTTACTATTGTTGCCGTAGACCCTGAGAAAGTACCTTCTTTGGAGGATAAGGGTGAACTCCATCTTATTGCAAAGACCCTGGATAAAAATAACCTGCACAATGTAACAGCCCTCATCCAGACGGCTTTGGTTGAAGCCGAGATAGGCCTTGAAGGTATCAAAGATGCCAGTAATCTAAAACGGCTAAGAGACATCTATCAAGTTCTTGGGGTTGAAGTAAAAGCCGAAGAGATAAGTGCTTTCACGGATTTCCTTGAAGGAATAGGCCTCACCTCAGAAAACATCAAGCGCTGGGCTATCGGCCCGTTCAAAATCGATGAGATCCTGCGTGCCTATGCTCTTGGCGCCCGCATGGCGTCTCAGGCGGCGTAATGATTTAGAACAAATACTTGTAATATATCTTTACATATGGTAGGCTTTACTCGTGCTGGAAAACCGCGATGAATAAAAAACAGAAATCTGAATTTCAAAAGAGCTTGGGGCTTCGTATTAAAGCTCTGCGTGAATCCCGGGGTTGGTCCCAAGAAGAGCTTGCGGATCAGCTCAAGATTCATCGTGTGGCTCTGACGCAGGTCGAGAACGCCCAGCGGGAAGTGAGCGCCGAAGAACTGGCCGGGTTTTCGAAGGCGTTTGAAATTTCGGCGGATGTGCTTTTGGATTTAAAGAAAAACATTGAGGTTATACTGCAAGAAGGAAAAAGCGGCAAGAAAAAACAAGTTTCAGAAATGCGTATCAGTGTCCCGGAACTTAAGGCCGATAAGTTTAAGGAAGTGCTTTTGTACATCTTGAATCGTATCGGTTCAAGGCCGAACGTCGGCGAAACGGTTATTTGGAAGCTGTTGTATTTTATCGATTTCGATTTTTACGAGAAGTACGAGGAGCATCTTATCGGCGCTACTTACATTAAGAATAAATATGGTCCGACGCCCGTTGAATCCGCCAAGATCGTGAATAAGATGATCGAGGCGGGGGATATCATGGCCATAAAATCCCAGCGGGCCGGATTTGACCAAAAAAAATACATTCCGAATCGGGAGCCCGATCTGTCAAGGCTCAAAGCTCATGAAATCAAGCTTATCGATGAAGTGTTGGAACGACTTTCTCATATGGGAGCACGCCAAATCAGCGATTACTCACACGGAGATATTCCTTGGGTGACTACTGCAGAACAGGCGCCGATCGATTATGAGTCTGTTTTCTATCGCACACCCCAATATTCCGTGAGAGATTATGGAGACTCCGAAGGCGTCGTTTAGTGAAATCAGTGAATGTCCCGAATTCCAAAAGGATTTCAAAAAGCTCCTAAAAAAGTTCCTTTCTCTTAAAGAAGACTTGGAAACTTTCAAAAATACCGCGCTAAAAGCCTTCCACAAGCTCGGTCAGGAAAATCTCGGGATTTTTAGGATCTCTCACTTAGGTTTCGAAATTCCCGAAGTCTACAAAGCAACAAAATTCGCATGCAAATCCCTAAAAGGCCGGGGCGCGGCCAGCGGCATTCGCGTTATCTATGCGCATTATCCAAATGAGGATAAAATTGTCTTGATTGAAATCTATTTCAAAGCGGATCAAGAAAATGAGGATAAGGAACGTATAAAGCGGGTTTTGAATAACTAAAAGAAGAGGAGCTTCCAGAGGAGCTTCCATTTCTTTTGACAGGGTATGGGGCAGAGGCTATAATCAAAAGCTCAAATTTTTAAGGAGGAGAGTCCATGGCAATCAGAGTGGGGATTAACGGGTTTGGCCGCATCGGGCGCAATGTGTTCCGCGCCGGCCTTAATAACAAAGATTTGGAATTTATCGGCGTGAATGACCTTCCGGTTCCGCTGGAGTCGCACGCATACCTTTTAAAATATGATTCCATTCTAGGGACTTTGCAGGGTGCTGTGAAAGTGGAAGGGGATTCCTTGAGCGTGAACGGCAAACTTCTGAAAGTGATGACTTACAAAGACCCGGCACAGATCCCCTGGGGGGACCTTGGCGTGGATATCGTGATTGAGTCCACCGGTGTTTTCACGGAAAAGGAAAAAGCAGAGGTGCATATCACTAGAGGCGGCGCTAAGAAAATCATTATTTCCGCTCCCGCGAAAAACGAGGATATCACGATTGTTTTGGGCGTGAATCAGGAAAAATACGATCCCGCCAAACATCATGTGATTTCCAACGCCTCCTGCACCACGAACTGTCTGGCGCCAATCGCGAAAGTCATGCTGGACCGCTTCGGTATTTCGAGAGGTTTTATGACCACCATCCATTCCTATACCAATGACCAGCGCGTGTTGGATTTGGCGCATAAAGATCTGAGGCGCTCGCGCGCCGCCGCGCTTTCCATGATTCCCACGTCCACCGGCGCCGCCAAAGCGATTGGGCTTGTGATTCCGGAGCTTAAAGGGAAGATGGACGGCGTGGCGATTCGCGTGCCGACCCCGAATGTTTCCATCGTGGATTTGACCTGCGAACTCGGGAAAGACGCTACGAAAGAAGAGATCAATGCGGCATTCAAAGAATATTCCCAAGGCAAGATGAAAGGGATTCTTGAATTTTGCACGGATCCGCTGGTCTCCAAGGATTTCACCAACAATCCCGCTTCCTCGATTGTGGACGCGGAGCTCACGAACGTGGTCGACAAGCGCCTGGCGAAAGTGTTCAGCTGGTACGACAATGAATGGGGCTATTCCAACCGCGTGATTGACTTGAGTGTTTTCATCGGAAAAAGACTGCTCGTTGAATCGCATCATTGAGAATGGAAGTAAGTTTATTTGTCATTGCGAGGAGCGTTAGCGACGAAGCAATCCCCCGGGAGATTGCTTCGCTTTGCTCGCAATGACATATGAAGAAAACTATTCGCGATTTTGATTTGCGCGGCAAGCGCGTTCTCATCCGCGTGGACTTCAATGTGCCGCTGGACAAAAATCTCGAGATCACGGATGACAACCGCATCCGCGCCTCCATTCCTACGATTCAGTACGCGTTGGATCACGGCGCCAAGGTGATTTTGATGAGCCATCTGGGGAGACCTAACGGAAAGCCCGTGTTATCGATGAGCTTAAGTCCCGCAGCAAAACGTTTGTCAGAACTTCTCAAAACGCAGGTGATCCAGTGCTCCGACTGCGTGGGCCCGCGTGTAAAGGATGAGCTTTCGAAGCTCGGGCGCCCATGCCGCGTGGCGCTTTTGGAGAATTTGAGATTCAACCCCGGCGAAGAGAAGAATGATCCGGTTTTCGCGGAAGCGCTCGCCGAGAACGCGGATATCTATATCAACGATGCGTTTGGCTCGAGCCACCGCGCGCATGCTTCCACCTGGGCCATCACGAAATATTTGCCTTCGGCGGCGGGGTTTCTTTTGGAAAAGGAGATTCAATACCTGGGAGAGGCACTGCAAAATCCGAAAAAACCTTTCGTGGCCATTTTAGGAGGCTCCAAAGTGTCGGACAAAATGGGCATCGTGGAGAATCTGATTTCAAAAGTGGATAAAATTCTGATCGGCGGCGCGATGGCCTACACTTTCCTTAAAACGCAGGGATGGGAAATTGGCGCTTCCAAATTTGAAAAAGACAAAACAGATCTCGCGAAAAGCATTTTGGAAAACGCCAAGAAATCCCGCGTGGAGATTCTTTTGCCTGTGGATCACCTGACGGTACAAAAGGTTGAGGAAAATGCCGTTACAAAAATAGAAGGCCCGTCGATTTCACAGCACTTTTTCGGCGTGGATATCGGGCCTAAAACGATACGCTTGTTTCATGAGGCGCTCAAATCCGCGAAGACCGTGGTGTGGAACGGGCCGATGGGGATTTTTGAGATGAAGCCTTTCGCGAAAGGTTCTTATGAGATCGCGCGGACTTTAGCCGGGTTAAAAGGCGCGACGACGATTATCGGCGGCGGGGACACCGCAGCCTGCGTGACCGACGTTGGGTTGGCGGACAAGATGTCGCATATTTCGACGGGGGGCGGCGCTTTCTTGGAGTATCTGGAAGGAAAAGTTCTTCCGGGAATTGCCTGCCTGCCGGACAGGCAGGCGGCTCTAGAGAGTCCATAGACATGTCCAGAAGAACTCTTATCGCCGGAAACTGGAAGCTTAACAAGACAATCGAAGAAGCGATCGAACTTGTCACAATGCTGAAACGCCTTATTACAGACTTTCAGAATGTGGACGTGGTGGTGTGCCCGCCTTATACGGCGCTTTCGGAGGTGTCGGAGATTTTGATGGAATCGGAAATAAAGCTCGGAGCCCAGGATATTTACTGGGAGGAGAAAGGCGCTTTTACGGGCGAGGTGTCGGCGAGCCTCGTGAAAAACGCGGGTGCGGAATTCGCGATCATCGGCCATTCCGAACGCCGGCAGTTTTTTCACGAAACGCATGAGACGGTGAATAAAAAAACAAAAGCCGCTTTGAAGAATGGCCTTGGGCCGGTTGTCTGCGTGGGTGAAAGCTTGGCCGAACGCGAAGCGGACAAAACATTTCAATGGATTGATGGGCAGCTCAAGGGCGCTTTTTCAGGCTTTGGTGCGCAAGACATGCAAAAAATCGTTATTGCTTACGAGCCGGTGTGGGCCATAGGCACCGGAAAGGTGGCCACGCCGGCCGAAGCCCAAGAGGTGCATGCGTTTATCCGGAAATGGATTTCCAAAAGTTTCGGCGAGGAAGCCGCGAAGTCCATGAGAATTCTTTATGGGGGCAGTGTGAAGCCGGACAATATTTCAAGTTTGGTGAGCGAGGCGGACATCGATGGGGCGCTTGTGGGGGGAGCCAGTCTCGATGCGGCCGGTTTTTCCGATATTGTGAAAAGTGCGGCGATGGTCGCGGTAAAATAATGAGGAGATTGCCGCGCGCCTTCGGCGCTCGCAATGACATATTAAAGGATTAGTCTATGTACATCTTTTTGCTGATTATTCATGTGATGGTGTGTCTGGTATTGATTATGGTGGTGTTGATGCAGGCCGGGCGCGGGGGCGGGATGTCTGATATGATCGGCGGCGGTCAGCCGCAGAGTCTCTTTGGAACACAAACCAACACCTTTATGATGCGCGCGACGGAAGTTTGCGCCGTTATTTTTATCATCACGTCTCTCACACTCGCGATGGTCTCCACCCATCGCGGAAAGTCTTTGATGGAGAAACGAAAACTGACAGACTTGATCAAGACGAATACTGTGAAACTGCCGCAGGCCGCGAAGACAGTGCCGGAGGGCCATGGGACTTAAGCGTTTTCTTTTGAAGGTCCAAGGGATGGTCATGCGCCCGCCGAAGAAATTGGCGGGTTTTGTTTTTCTAGGCGCTCTTTGCCTTTTTGGGAACGTCTGCGGTTTTTCCAAGACGCCAGCCGAAACCGCCCCAAGACCCGCCACCGGTGACGCCCTCGTAACGGCCTCGATCGGTGAACCTACGAATCTCATTCCGTTTTTCGCAGCGGACTCGGCCTCGGCGGACATTTCGCGGCTTATTTTCAATGGTCTGGTGAAATACGATAAAGATTTAAAGCTGGTGGGCGACCTCGCTTCGAATTGGGAGGTCAAGGAACACGGGCTCGTCATTATTTTTCACTTGAGGAAAAATGTGCTCTGGCAGGACGGTGCGCCATTCACAGCGGGCGATGTGGAGTTTACGTTTTGGAAACTCATGGATCCCTCGACACCGACGCCGTATGGCGGGGATTTTGAAAAAGTAAAATCCTTAAAAGTCTTGGACCCGTACACCGTGGAAGTGACGTATAAAGAACCCTTTTCTCCGGGTCTTGCCAGTTGGTCCATGGGGATGCTTCCTCGGCATCTTTTGGCGAAAGAAAATTTGATGAAAACAGCCTTTTCCCGCCACCCCGTCGGCACGGGCCCTTACATTTTAAAAAAGTGGAAAACAGGCGAGGTCTTGGAACTTGTCTCAAATAAAAATTATTTCGAAAGCCGGCCTTTTATTGATCGCTATTTTTATAGAATCATTCCGGATCAGGCCACTGCGTTTCTTGAGCTCCAAACCCAGAATTTGGACATGGCGGAGTTGACGCCCCTTCAATATAAAAAGGAAACCGACACGGCCTTTTTCAGGAAACGTTATCAAAAATTTAGATTCCCGAACGTTGGTTATACGTACATCGGCTACAATTTGGAGAATCCTATTTTTAAGGATAAAAAAGTGCGTAAAGCCATCGGTCTTGCGATCAATAAAAATGAAATTATGGATGTAACACTCCTAGGCTTGGGCAAAGTTTCGACAGGGCCATTTTTACCCGGCGCCTGGGCTTACAACCCCGAGGTGAAAGAATCGGTATTCGATCCCGAAACAGCAAAAAGGCTTTTGGCCGAAGCTGGGTGGAAAGACACGAATGGCGATGGGTGGCTGGACAAAAACGCGAATAGGTTTTCTTTTACAATTCTAACTAACCAGGGAAATGACCAGAGAAAAATGGCATGTGAGGTGATACAGAAGCGTTTGGCGGAAGTCGGGATAGAAATGAAGATTCAAATGGTGGAGTGGGGGACATTCTTGAAAGAGTTTATCGATAAAAAAAGATTCGAGGCGGTGCTCTTGGCCTGGCAGCTTTCCTACGATCCGGACATTTTTGACATATTCCACTCGTCAAAGTCCAGGCCCGGTGAATTCAATTTTGTTTCCTATAAAAATGAAGAGGTGGATCGTCTGCTTGAGGAGGGACGGCGGATATTCCCCGAAGAAGAGCGGGCGAAGATTTATCACCGGATTCATGAAATCTTAAGCGACGATGAGCCTTATACTTTTCTTTATGTGGCCGAGTCACTTCCCATCGTGCACAAGCGTTTCCACGGCGTCGAAGTCGCCCCCGCGGGAATCGGATATAATTTTATCCGGTGGTTCGTGCCGGAGGACGAGCAGAGGTATAAATTTAAATGACTCGATATTTCATCAGACGCCTCGCGGGGCTGATCCCTTTATTTTTCGGGATTACGTTGATCAGTTTTTTTGTGATTCATCTGGCGCCAGGGAGTGTGGTGGACGTGCAAGGGGGGTTGAATCCCAAAATGTCGGCCCAGGCGCGCGAGAAACTCGAGAAGCTTTATGAATTGGACAGACCTGTTTTCGTTCAATACGTTCATTGGACGAGGCGTTTGGTCCGGTTTGATTTCGGGAACTCGTTCGTGGACGGCGAGGCGGTGACCCAAAAAATCGCGCGGGCGATTCCGGTCACTTTGCTCATCAATTTTCTCTCGCTATTTTTGATTTTAATTATGGGCATTCCTCTCGGGATCTTAAGCGCCGTGAAAGAAGGCAGCTTCACGGATAAAAGTCTTTCGCTTGTGTCCTTGGCCGGATTTTCCATCCCACCTTTTTGGCTGGCGCTCATCCTCATGACGTTTTTTGGCGTGAACCTAAGACTTCTTCCCGTATCGGGGCTCACTTCTTTGACTTTTGAGGAAATGGGGTCTTGGGAAAAATTCTTGGATGTTTCGAGGCATTTGGTGCTGCCGTTTCTTGTCTCGTCGGTGACATCCTTGGCGGGAATTTCCCGTTTCATGAGAAGCGGCATGATCGAAACTTTGAGGCAAAATTATATCCGTACCGCCAGGGCCAAGGGTTTGAGTGAGCGTCGTGTCTTGTATCGTCACGCGCTTAGGAATGCGATTTTACCACTCATCACGATTTTGGGTTTATCGGTGCCCGGGCTTTTGGGCGGCAGCGTTATTTTTGAATCCATTTTTTCGATTCCGGGAATGGGGAGACTTTTTTTTAATTCAGTGTTCTCCCGTGATTATCCGGTGGTGATGGGGGTGCTGGTTTTAGGAGCGCTCCTTACTTTGATAGGCAATCTTTTGGCGGATATGGCTTATGGGTTTGCGGATCCGCGCATCCGCTATCAAGGCCTGCCTGCCGGACAGGCAGGCGTCAGCGGATGCTTCGAAAGGACCGCATGAATTTTTCACACCTGCTGGAAGCGCCGTCTTTGGCCCATTGGTTTGGCACCGACGCGTTGGGGAGAGATCTTTTAACAAGAATTTTTTACGGCGCCGGCACATCTCTAGGCGTGGCGGTGCTGGCCGTCGGGCTCGCCCTATTGATCGGGACTTGGGTCGGCGCCGTCGCCGGCTATTATGGCGGGACCTGCGATAGGCTTTTGATGGCGGCCGTGGATATCATGCTCTGTTTTCCTACATTTTTTCTCATTCTGGCGGTGATCGCGATTCTGGGCCCGAGCCTCATGAACGTGATGATCATTATCGGCGCCACAAGCTGGATGGGAGTGGCGCGTTTGGTGCGGGCGGAAATTTTGAGCCTGAAGGAAAGGGAATTTATTTTGGCCGCACGGGCGCTGGGGGCCAGCAGCGTGCGGATTATTTTTAAACATCTTATCCCCAATGCCCTAGGGCCCGTGATCGTGAATGCGGTGCTCGGAATTTCATCCGCGGTGCTGGTGGAAAGTGGTTTGAGTTTTTTAGGCGTAGGGGTTCAGCCGCCTACCCCGAGTTGGGGGAATATTTTGGCGGACGGCAAAGCGGCGCTGGGTGTGGCGTGGTGGCTGACGCTTTTTCCGGGCCTGGCAATTTTTCTCGTCGTGTTATCGGCGAATCTATTGGGTGAAAAGATGCAGAACTCCATTCAAGGGAAAAAATGAAAACGGCGGGAGATGAAAAACTTCTTGAAATAAAGAACCTTACGGTGTCGTTCCTCAATCCATCGGATCCGAACGGGCAAACGATCCTTGCGGCGGACCGCGTGAGCCTTGAACTTCGGCAAGGTATTTTTACTGCCATGGTGGGGGAGTCCGGTTCCGGAAAAAGCGTCACAGCGCTTTCCGTAGCGCGCCTGGTGAAAACGCACCAAACCGAAGGGGAAATATTCTTTTTATCCAACAACACCTGGCACGACCTTTTACGGCTTTCTGAAAAGGAGCTTCGAGGTTTCCGCGGGAAGGAAATTTCTTATGTGTTTCAAGATCCCGCGTCGTCGTTTAATCCGGTGATGAGGGTGGGAGGGCAGATCCGCGAGGCCTATGAAGCGCATTTTGACGCGGACCCGCGCGAAGGCCGTGAAAAGACATTGCGTCAGCTTGAAGCCGTGAGAATGAAAGACCCCGAGAGGGTTTATCGCAGCTTTCCGCATGAACTTTCCGGCGGGATGAAGCAGCGCGCGATGATCGCGATGGCCCTGATCTCGGGCCCCAAACTTTTGATCGCCGACGAGCCGACCGCCGCCTTGGACGCCCAGACCGAATCGGATATCCTCCAGCTTCTTTTGAGCCTCCAAAAAGAAAGGAAGCTCAGTATTTTGTTTATCACGCACAATCTGCCACGGGCTTCGGAGTTTGCGAAAAGGATCTACGTGATGAAAAAAGGAAAAATCGTCGAACGAATGGAAAAGTCAGCGGACGGCTTTCATCCTGTGGAAAGCTATACGCAAAGTTTGTTCAATGTGAACATAGGTTTATTGAAACCGAAGAGTTTTATAGGGGTTTAATGTTTCTAGAAGCTAAAAATCTGCGGAAGAGTTTTGGGGACGGGCGAGTGCGGGCTGTTGATGGCGTTTCGTTTTCTCTGGGGAAGGGCCGAACGCTGGGTGTTATGGGCGAATCGGGTTCCGGAAAATCGACGTTGGCGAAGCTGGTTTTGAGGTTATTGCCTCTGGATTCGGGGGAGATTTTTTTTGAAGGGCAAAGGATTGACTCATTAAAGGAAAAAGGGCTTAAGTATTTTAGAAAAAAGGTGCAGGTGGTATTTCAGGATCCTTATCTCTCCCTGGACCCTCGGATGACGGTCAGAGAAATCTTGGCTGAACCTTTTTTGATAAACGGCCAGCGGGGCAGAAATTCATTGAATAAAAAAGTCAGCGGACTGTTGACATCCGTGGAATTGCCGGAGGCATTTGTTTCGCGTCTCCCCCATGAGCTCTCCGGCGGCGAGTGCCAGCGCGTTGCGATCGCCAGAGCCATCAGCACGGACCCGGAGCTTATTATTTGCGACGAGGCGGTGTCGGCGCTGGATTTATTGGTACAGGCTCAGATTTTGAATCTTTTGCTTAAGCTCCAAAACGAAACAGGAATGAGTTATATTTTTATTTCACATGACTTACGGGTGGTGCGCCATATGAGCGATGAGATTCTTGTCATGAAAGACGGGTATGGTAGAATAACAGCCTTATGAAGAAACTTTTGACTTTTGTTATGGCGGGCGGCAAGGGGGAGCGGCTTTCTCCTCTGACGAAAGACAGGGCCAAACCGGCTGTTCCTTTCGGCGGTATTTACCGCATCATTGATTTCACGCTCTCCAATTGCGTGAACTCCGGCATCCGCCGTATCCATATTCTCGTGCAGTACAAGTCCATGTCGCTTGCGCGTCATATCCGCATGGGGTGGAATGTGTTGAATGCGGAGGTGGGTGAATACATCGACGTGGTGCCGGCCCAGCAGCGGATCGACGAGCATTGGTACCAGGGGACCGCAGATTCGATTTACCAGAATCTTTATTCGATACAGATTGAGAACCCCGATCAGATTTTGATTCTCGCCGGTGACCACGTTTATAAAATGAATTATGAATGGATGCTCGACACGCACCGCGAATCGAAGGCTGATCTTACGATCGGCGTTGTGCCCGTGCCGGTGGATGAAGCCGGGATGGTGGGTGTGATCGAGGCCAACGCGGGTAACAGCGTGATCGGCTTCGAGGAGAAACCGGAAGCTCCTAAAACGATGCCGGGAGATCCCAGGTACGTGTATGGATCGATGGGCATTTATATTTTTGACCGTAAAGTTCTTGAAGAGGAGCTCGAGGAAGACGCACACAAAAATACGGCGCATGATTTCGGCAAAGACATTATTCCCCAGATGATTCAAAAAGGACGTCGCAAGATCGTCGCGTATAAATTCGAGGACATGAACAAAAAAGACGCGCTTTACTGGCGGGACGTCGGAACGCTCGACGCCTATTACGAATCGAACATTGACCTCGTGCAGGTGTCGCCGCAATTCAATCTCTACGACCGTGAGTGGCCGATCCGGACTTATCAATTGCAATACCCGCCGGCAAAATTTGTGTTCGCACAGAAGCTCGGCGGCCGCCGTGGCACGGCGCTGGATTCTTTGGTAGCGGACGGATGCATTATTTCCGGCGGCATGGTTCAGCGGTGCATTCTGTCGCCCGATGTGCGTGTGAATAGCTACGCCGAGGTAGAGGATTCGTTATTGTTGGAAGGAGTGGACGTCGGACGTTACGCTAAAATTAAAAACGCGATTATCGACAAACACGTCAAGGTGATGCCGAACGCGCAGATTGGCTACGACTTGGAGAAGGACAAAAAACGCTTTACCGTGACCCCAAAAGGAATTGTGGTGGTTGAAAAAAGCGCCGTTGTCGAGGCGGATTAAAAAATGCAAAGTGGCAGTTTAAAAATAGGAAATTTCGAATTAAAATCACGGCTCATTGTCGGGACCGGAAAATACGAGAATTTCGAACTCATGACGAAAGCGCTCGAGGCCTCCGGAACCGAGATGGTGACGGTGGCTGTTCGTCGGGTGAATCTCGACCGCACGAAAGAATCTTTGCTTGATTTTATCGATCCGAAGAAATACACCCTTTTACCTAATACGGCCGGCTGTTACACGAAGGAGGACGCGCTTCGCGTCGCGCGTCTCGGGCGCGCCGCAGGTCTTTCAAGTTTAGTGAAACTGGAGGTGATCGGCGACGAAAAAACTTTATTGCCGGACACGCAGGCGCTTTTGGAGGCCACAAAAGAGCTCGTGAAAGAAGGTTTCACTGTGATGCCTTACACGAATGATGACCCGATCATGGCCAAGCGCCTTGAGGATGCGGGGGCGGCTTGTGTCATGCCGCTGGCGGCGCCAATTGGCTCGGGGCAGGGAATTTTGAATCGTCTTAACATCCGGCTTTTGATTGAAAAAGTAACGCTACCCGTGATTGTGGACGCGGGTGTGGGCACGGCGTCAGACGCGGCCATCGCGATGGAGCTGGGCGCGGACGGCGTTTTGATGAACACGGCGATTGCCGGCGCCAAGGATCCAATTAAGATGGCCGACGCCATGAAGCTTGCCGTGCAGGCTGGCCGCTTGGCTTATGAAGCAGGAAGAATCGAGAAAAAAATGTACGCGAACGCGTCGAGTCCGGTGATGGGCGTTGTCGGGACTCTATCAATTGAATGAATATGTGAATGTGCCGGGTGTTGCCAATTAAATGAGTAAGCAAAATAAATTGTATAAAATCGCAGTTATTCCGGGTGATGGGACAGGGCCTGAGGTTATTGCCGAGGCTCTCAAGGTGCTCGAGGCTGCTTCCAAGAAGCACGGTTTTAAATTAAGCCTCACGCATTTTGATTTCGGCGGCGAGAGATATTTAAAGACCGGCAAGGTGTTGACAGATAAAGAGGTAGGGGCCTTAAAGAAATTCGACTCCATTCTCTTGGGTGCTGTCGGTCACCCGGATGTGAAGCCCGGCATTTTGGAGAAAGGCCTTCTTTTAAAAATCCGTTTTGGTCTCGAGCAGTATATCAATCTCCGCCCCGTGAAACTTTACCCCGGCGTGTGGACACCTTTGAGGGACAAAGGCCCAGAAGACATTGATTTTGTGGTGGTGCGTGAGAACAACGAAGGCCTTTACGTCGGCGAGGGGAGATTCATCAATAAAGGAAAGAAGAATGAAGTGGCGCTTCAGGTATCACGCAACACGCGAAAAGGCGTGGAGCGCTGTATTCGCTTCGCGTTTGAATTGACCCAAAAGCGCAATAAAAGAAAGAAGCTGACGCTTTGCGCGAAAACCAACGTCTTAACCTACGCGCACGACCTTTGGTGGCGCGTGTTTAGTGAAGTGGCCAAAGAATACCCGGGCGTGAAGACGGATTACGCGCACGTGGACGCCGCCTGCATGTGGATGGTGAAAAACCCCGAATGGTTTGATGTGATCGTGACGGACAACATGTTTGGGGACATCATCACGGACTTGGGCGCGATAATTCAAGGCGGTATGGGCATCGCCGCGGGCGGAAACTTAAACCCGGAAGGCGTTTCGATGTTTGAGCCGATCGGCGGCTCCGCGCCCAAATACACGGGAAAAAATGTGATCAACCCTTTAGCCGCGATCTGCGCAGGCGGCATGATGCTCGAGCATCTCGGCGAAACCGAAGCGGCAACGAGAATCGAAAACGCAGTGATGGACGTCACGAAGAATAAGCTAAAATCCCTCGCTGCGGGGAAAATGGGTTATGGGACGAGAGAAGTGGGGGATTTGGTTAGGGACAGAATCTAGCACCGGGGGGTGACGCGGAGGCAGAGTGCTTGTTTTTTGACAAGGCGAAGCACTTGTCAAAAAACGAGCTGCCGTAGCGGCAGGACCCGCCGGTGCCCTGCGATAGGCCAACATGAAAAGGAAGTCTAAATATAACGTTGTAATCATGGGCGCTACGGGCGCCGTCGGCGAGGAAATGCTGAAAATTCTCGAAGAGAGAAAATTTCCAGTCGAGAAGCTTGTGCTCCTGGCCTCCGCTCGCTCCGTCGGGAGAAAATATAATTTCCATGGACGCGAGATTGCTGTTCAGGAATTAAAGGAAGATTCTTTTGCGGGCATTGATATCGTGCTGGCCTCGGCTGGTGGTTCGATTTCAAAAAAATTCGTCCCTTTCGCTGTTAAGGCGGAGGCCGTGGTGATTGACAACACGAGCGCTTTCCGGATGGATCCCAAAGTGCCCCTAGTGATTCCTGAAATTAACCCCGAGGATATCAAAAAACATAAAGGCATCATCGCCAATCCCAACTGCTCGACAATCATCATGCTTGTTCCGATATTTCCGATTCACAGGAAAAACCGCATTCGCCGGATTATCGTATCGACCTATCAAGCCGCCTCGGGCGCGGGAGCGAAGGCGATGAAAGAGCTGGAAGACCAGTCGCGTGATGTGCTCGAGGGCCGGCCCGTGAAAAAAGAAATATTTCCGCACCAAATCGCGTTTAATCTTTTTTCCCACAACAGCGCAGTGAAGAGCGAGGGTTACAATGAAGAAGAGATTAAGATGATCAAGGAAACGAAGAAAATTTTCCATGACGATAAAATTAAAATATCTGCAACCAGCGTGCGTGTGCCGGTTTTTAGGGCACACTCCGAATCGATTGCACTTGAGCTTTCCAAAACACCCGATCTTGACGGTATCCGAAGCATTCTAAAAAAAGCACCGGGCATCAAAATCGTCGATGATGCTGAGAAAAATCATTTTCCGATGCCTCTGGAGGCCTCTGGGGCCGACGATGTCCTGGTTGGCCGCATCCGGCGGGATCTCTCTTCTCCCAAAGGGCTTTGCCTTTTTGTTTCCGGCGACCAGCTGCGAAAAGGCGCGGCCTTGAATGCCGTGCAAATCGCCGAAATCTTGTGCCGCAGGTCCTGAGCAAGCCCCGTCATACGATGGGGCGCGTCGAAGGACGGACTGTCAAGCTCCTAATCGGCTTCGAGGGCACGCATTACGAAGGCTGGCAAAGCCAGAAAACAAGTAAAACCCTGCAAGAGCTCTTCGAGAAGAATCTCTCCCGGATATTAAAAGAAAAGACGAATGTCATTTCCAGCTCCCGCACCGACAGCGGCGTGCACGCCGAAGGGCTCGTCGCGCATTTTAGCACCCAAAACACCCTCCCGGACAAAAAAATAAAAGATGCTCTGAATTTTTATTTGCCGAAAGACGTCGTCGTCTTTTCGGCAAAGACAGTCTCCAATGATTTTCACGCGCGCTATTCGGCGAAGTCGAAAGTTTACGTGTACGAGATTTGGAACGCTCCGACGCGGCCGCTTTTTGAAGCGCCGTTTGTTCTGTGGTTTCCGCATCGCTTGAATCTATTGCGGATGAAAAAAGCCGCCAGGCATTTCATCGGTCGGCACGATTTCAGCGCCTTTCGCGACAGAGGCGAGAAAGAAAAAAGCGCCGTGCGCGAAGTCCGACGGCTTCGGATTCGAAAAAATAAATCGATGGTTCAGATCGAGATTGAAGCCGACGGTTTCCTACGCCACATGGTGCGCATCATCGTCGGCACCTTGATCGAAGCGGGCCGCAAAAAAATTTCCCCCGAAGCGATTCCTCAAATGATCCGCTCAAAAAACAGAACCCAAACCGGCCCCACCGCCAAACCTCATGGATTGACTTTACTGAAAGTGAAATATTAGCTCAATTCCACTTGACTTTGAAAAGTAATAAACGTATATTGATTTTAAAGATCGATTGAAATTTTTTACGGAGGAAAAATTGAATATGGGAGTTGTGCCCGGTAACGCGCCGGTAGCGCTGCAGAATCATCTGAGCAACGGCCAGCAGCTTTTGGTTCCAAAAAAAATGTTTTTCACCAAAGGCGTCGGTTCGCACAAGCATGAGCTCCGCAGTTTCGAGCTGGCGCTTCGCGACGCGGGCATTGAAAAGTGCAACATCGTTCATGTCTCGAGTATTTTCCCTCCCAACTGTGAGCTTATTTCAAAAAACGAAGGCATGAAGTACATTTATCCCGGCATGATCACGTTTGCGGTGACGGCACGCACGACTTCCAATGAGGCGCGGCGCCTCATGGCGGCGTCGATCGGCTGCGCCATTCCTTCGGACTCGAACAAATACGGCTATTTGAGCGAGTATTACGCGTTCGGGCAAACCGAGAAGGAGGCGGGTGATACCGCCGAGGATTTGGCGGCGGCGATGCTGGCTTCGACGCTCGGCATCGACATCGACGAGGACAAAAGCTGGGATGAAAAGGAAGAGATTTTCAGAATCTCCGACGAAATCGTAAAAACCACCAACGTGACACAGTCCGCGATGGTGGAAAAAGGCGGCTATACCACAGTCGTAGCGGCCGGCGTTTTTATTTTTTAGTTTACCCCGCATCTATTTTCCTATTGTATTTCACCTTGACGTTGACTTATAATTCCTCATAGCCAAGAGGGGTACAGGCCGTGAGAAAGTCCAGTCCTAAGAAAGCTTCGTCAAAATCAAAAAAGAGAGTACCCAAGAAAGTCCTTAAAGCCCATCCCAAAACTCTCCGAAAATTTAAGAAAAAAATATATCGTAAGCGATTAAAAAAAATAGAGTTACAGCAGAAACAAGCCTCTATTTATGAATCCCAGCCAGTACCCGATTACCGGTCACACAAACCCGCCGGCGGTTTTGAGCTTCCTAAGAATTATGGCGATGATAAAATGGTGCTTTTGGTGAGGGACCCTTGGTGGTTGTTTGCGTATTGGGAAGTGACCCAGACCCGGCAGGCCGAGGTGCGCGAGGCGATCCATCGTGGGAGGCTGTCGCCGGATAAAACGGTGCTCAGGGTTTACGATGAGACTGCGGGGGCGGGGACGTTTTTTGACATTGAGGTAGGGGTCTTTGCAGATAATTGGTACATCGATGTCGGCAAGCCGGATAGAGAGTGGGTCGCTGAGCTTGGCATTCGAACCCATGAAGGGCGTTTCTTTCGGTGGGTGCGATCGAACAGGGTGAGAACGCCTAGGGCCGGCGTGTCGGATGTGCTGGATGAGGAGTGGCTGTTGCCGGATGAGATTTATTGGAAACTGTTTGGATTATCGGGTGGTTTCATCTCATACCCCCCTCTCGGAAACTTCGCTGGTAAATAGATAGAGCTAAAAGAGCCTAAATGGAAAAAGGTTATCTTTCGATCATCCTTCATGCTCACTTGCCTTATGTGAGGCATCCCGAGCATGAGCGTTTCCTCGAGGAAGAGTGGTTCTACGAGGCCGTCACCGAAACCTACATCCCGCTCATCAAGGTGTTTCAAGCGCTTGTCCGGGACGGCGTAGATTTCCGCATCACGATGTCGCTCACGCCGACGCTTCTTTCAATGATGGTGGATCCGCTTTTGCAGTCAAGGTATGTGCGCCATATCGAGCGCCTGATTGAGCTTTCAAGGCGCGAGATGGAGCGCACGCAAGGCGACGGTCATTTTCGCCACTTGGCTGAAATGTATCATCAGTTGTTTTTGGACGCGCGGGAAATTTTCTGCCGCCACTATCACAACGATCTCACGCGTGCTTTCAAAGAATTCCAGGAGCTTGGGAAACTTGAGATCATTACCTGCGCCGCCACGCATGGTTTTCTGCCGCTTCTGGATACACAAAAGGAGGCGGTGCGGGCTCAGGTAAAGGTGGCCGTGTTGACCCACGAGAAGATTTTAGGTAAAAGACCGCGCGGCATTTGGCTGCCCGAATGTGGGTACGCCCCGGGCGTGGATGAAATTTTAAAAGAACAAGGCCTGCGTTTTTTTATTGTCGACTCGCATGGGATTCTTTTTGGCAGTCCGCGGCCGAAATTCGGCGTTTACGCGCCGGTGTATTGCCGCTCCGGCGTAGCGGCGTTTGGGCGCGATGCCGAATCTTCCAAAAGCGTCTGGAGCGCCGAAGAAGGCTATCCGGGCGACTCTCATTACCGCGAGTTCTATCGGGATATCGGTTTTGATCTCGAGTATGATTATATCAAGCCGTATCTGAACGGTGACGGCTCGCGCGTCAACACCGGGATCAAGTATTACCGAATCACGCACAACGGTTCCCACAAAGAGCCTTATTCGCCGCATGCCGCCAGAGAGAAGGCGGCCGAGCATGCCGGAAATTTTATGTTTAACCGCGAAAAGCAAGTCGAGTATTTGGAATCTTTGATGAATCAGAGGCCGATCATCGTTTCTCCGTATGACGCCGAGCTTTTTGGGCACTGGTGGTTTGAAGGACCGCAGTGGCTTGAGTTTTTGTTTCGGAAAATCCATTTCGACCAAGACACGGTGAAGGCCATCACGCCGATCGAATATTTGGAAAGGCATCCGAGAAATCAGGTGATCACGCCGTCCCTATCGAGCTGGGGTTACAAGGGTTACGCGGAGGTGTGGCTATGCGGCGCCAATGACTGGATTTACCGGCATCTGCACAAAGCGGCTGAAAAAATGATCCTGCAGGCGAAGGAGCGGCCTCGTGCGGAGGGCCTGGAAAGACGCGCGCTCAATCAAATGGCGCGGGAGCTTCTTCTGGCGCAATCGAGTGATTGGGCCTTTATCATGAAAACGGGTACGCACGACTCTTACGCGGTGAAGCGCACATTGGATCACCTCGAGCGTTTCATGCGTTTGGAAGAGGGATTGCAAAAAAATTCTATAGACACAGGCGCTCTTCTGAGCATAGAATCTACGGATAATATTTTTCCGTGGATGGATTACAGGGTTTATGCGTGAAACTAATGAATAACCAAACACCAAATGATTAAAATAACCAATAACCAAATCACAATAACCAAATAAGTTCCAATACCCAATAATCGAATAACCAAACAAGTCTGTTTGATTATTGGATCTTCGGTTATTGGCTATTATTTGGATCTTGGGATTTGGTCATTGGTTATTAATACTAAGGAGGAAATAAAGCATGCCGAAGAAATCGAATTTTATTTTAACTGCGGCCATAGCTTCTATTTTGCTGACAGGCTGCGCGACTACCAGCCGCAACTATCAGCCGGATATTGACGCCTTGAACGCGAGAATTTCAACGCTTCAGGGACAGTTGTCTTCGAAGGAGGAGGAGCTTTCCAGAATGCAGAATCAGCTGAGAGATCAGGATACCCGCTTGGGCCAGGCGGAGGCGGAGAAGAGAATTTTATCCGAGAAATTGGATTCCGCAATGGCTGAACTACAGGCCAAATCCCGTTCTTCCTCCCCCAAACGCAGACACGAAGAGTCGGATTTGAAATAAAGAATGCCTTCTAAGACCCGCACCGAAAAAGATTCTTTGGGGACCCGTGAAATCCCGGCCGACGCCTACTACGGTATTCAGACGGACCGTGCGATCGAAAATTTTCCCATCAGCGGTTTGAGAGCGCATCCGCGTTTTATTGATTCCTACCTGTACATCAAGAAAGCCGCCGCGATTGCCAATGGTAAGGCCGGCGTTTTGCCGAAAGCTTCCGCGGAGGCGCTTGTCAAAGCCTGCGACGAAATTTTATCTGGGAAGCTGCGCGATCAATTTCCGGTGGATGTTTTTCAAATGGGTGCCGGCACCGCGTTTAACATGAACGTGAACGAGGTGATCTCAAACCGCGCCAACGAAATCCTGGGGAGGCAAAAAGGGGAATATGCCCCTGTTCACCCCAATGATCATGCGAACATGGGTCAATCGACGAACGACACATTTCCATCGGCTGTGCGCATCGCGCTTTCGTTTATATTGAGGGAATACTTGCATGGACCGCTCGAATCGCTTGAGAAGGCTTTCTTCTGGAAGGGTAAGGAGTTTGACGGGGTTTTAAAGTCCGCGCGCACGCACCTTCAAGACGCGGTGCCGATACGGCTGGGGCAGGAGTTCGCTGCTTACGGCGAAGCGATGAGAAAATCTCGGGCTTCGCTTTTGGAGGCGGAAAAATCTTTGCTTGAATTGGGCCTCGGCGGAAGTGCGGTGGGTACCGGGCTTAACACCACGCAAGGGTTTCGCGAAGCCATCCTGGAAGAATTGGGCCGGCTGACGGGGATAAAATGGGTATCCGCCAAAGATATGCGCGAGGCGATGCAGAGCCAGCGGCCGCTGGCGGAAGTATCCTCCACTTTAAGAAATCTATGTCTTGAGATCACGCGCATCGCGAATGACTTAAGGCTTCTTTCTTCGGGACCGACGACGGGCCTTGCCGAGATCCATCTGCCGGCTACGGCGCCGGGCTCCTCGATTATGCCGGGAAAAGTGAATCCCTCCATTCTTGAAATGGCGAACATGGTGGCGTTTCACGTCATCGGAAGCGACATAACGGTGGCCCTAGCGGCGCAGGCGGGTCAGCTGGAACTGAATGTGATGATGCCGGTGATGGCGTTTGAGCTTAATTTTTCCGTGACGATTTTGGGAAATGCGCTGAAAATCTTATGCGAAAAATGCGTCGTGGGCATCACGGCCGATGAGGAACGCTGCAGGCAATACGCGGAGGCAAGCCTGGGCCTCGCGACGGCTTTAAATACGTTTATCGGCTACGCCAACGCCGCGGAAGTGGCCAAAGAAACGCTTTGCTCGAAAAAAACCATTGTCCAGGTGATTCGCGAAAAGAAAATTTTATCCGAGGAGGAAATTAAAAAAGTGATGGATCCATTCAGAATGACCGAACCCGGGATTCCGGGAAAATCTTAAGGAGGAATTTTGGACAACCCAACGCCGCAGGCCGCAGTTCCGTGGTATTTAACCAAGCGAACCGTTATTCTGGCGATCGTGGTCGTCGGGCCTTTGGCAATTCCGCTCTTGTGGCTGAGTCCGAAGTTTTCGTTTGTCTGGAAAGCCGTCTTGACGATTCTTTTGGTGGCGAGCTCGGTGTTGCTCTATCATTATTTGATGGTGATGATGGATAGTTTGAATCAACGATTGAAAGAATTAAAAGAGATGGGAGCGTACTAACAAAGTGTTGATTTTAAGCGTGTCGGATGGCAAAATAACCGCAGCAGTTGAGTCATTCCGATGACACGAGGGAGTTAGTTGTGATTGTCAAGGAAGAAAGCGCGTTTTCAAAAGGGCTTGAGGATATCGTGGCTGCCGAGAGCTCGATCTGCAGCGTCGACGGCAAAAATTCGAAGCTTTGCTATCGGGGGTATGATATCCACACGCTGGCGCAGCGTTCCAATTTTGAAGAGACAGCATATCTCTTATTGTTCGGCTATCTGCCGACGCGCAAAGAGTTTGATGAGTTTAAGTCAACATTAGCCGCCGAACGTTCCCTACCGGATGAGCTCGTTAAATGGATTTGGGACTTTCCCAAGAATGCTAATCCCATGGCGTCCTTGAGAACCGCGACGTCTCTTTTGTCTTTTTTTGATCCCGAGGCGGACGATAAATCGGCCGAGTCCCAGGTCCGGAAGTCGATACGGCTTTTGGCAAAGACCCCTGGGATTATCGCCAATATCGACCGCACGCGCCGCGGTCAAAAATTCATCGCGCCTCGGTGCGACCCCTCGGTCAGCACAGCTGCGGATTTTCTCTCCATGTTAAAAGGAAAAGAGACGGCCTCGGTTGAGAGCTTGATGTTAGACAAATATTTTGTTCTTCTGGCGGAGCATGATTTGAATGCCTCGACGTTCGCGGCCTGCACGACGGCGTCGACGCTGTCGGATGTCTACTCGGCGATCGTTTCCGCAATCGGCACGCTTAAGGGGGACCTTCACGGCTCGGCGAACAGCCGTACGATGGAGAGTCTTATCGCGATCGGCGACGTGAAGAATATCGAATCGTTTGTGGATCAAGCGGCCGAGAAAAAGCAAAAGCTCATGGGATTTGGCCACCGTGTCTACAAAGGACCGGATCCGAGGGCGGATGATTTGAGGCGAATGGCCAAGACGCTTGCGGGAAATAACGCGGAGCAGGCGAAATGGTTCGCCATTTCGGAGAAGCTCGAAAAGGCCGTCTGGGAAAAGAAAAAATTGCACTGCAACGTGGATTTTTATTCCGCCTCCGTTTTGTACACGGTGGGAATCCCCATAGATCTTTTTACCGCGATGTTCGCGATCAGCCGCATGGCCGGATGGACCGCGCATCTTCTGGAGCAGTACGCGGACAATCGCCTGATCCGGCCGGTTTCCCAATACGTCGGCTTAACCGATCAGGTGTACGTGCCAATTGAGAATCGAAAGTAGACAGGCATCTCCTAGCCCTATTCTATTTTTCATTCAAGAAGTAGCAATCTGCTCAAAAAGCCTCAGATGCAAGGCCGCGATCTCTTGATCGCGGCACGTCGGTCGGGGCTAAGGACAGCCCCGTCATCTCCAGGCGTGACCAAGCGACCGCTCAAGGCGTATCGGGAGATACGCCGCACAAGGGAGCGCGGGAGCAATGGTTCGACAAGCTCACCATCCTGAGCGAAGTCGAAGGACGCCGCAGATGAGGCTTTTTGAGCAGACTGCTCAGAAAAATTTTGCGGAAGTGGCGGAATGGTTCGACGCGGCAAAATGCTTTGCATTTTGCCTTGCTCACCACGTAGGATTCGAACCATCCCGAGCAAGCGAACGTAGTGAGCGCGTCGAGGGGTTGGCATACGCGCAGGTCTCAGAAGTGGTTCGACGCGCTCGCTGGCGCTTGCTTGCTCACCACGAGCCTGTCTGCCGAACCATCCTGAGCGAGCCCGAAGGGCGAGTCGAAGGACTAAATAGATTTGTTTTAGCGGAAGTGGCGGAATTGGCATACGCGCTAGTCTCAGAAGCTAGTCCCGAAAGGGTTGAGAGTTCAAATCTCTCCTTCCGCACCAATTTGTTTTCAGCTCAATGTCTGTATTGAGATATTTGAGAGTCCGAAAATAATAGAACGTAAATTTTTTTCTTGACACTAAAAATTGACCGGCGTAGAATCTGGAGCATCACATTAAGTGATGACCTCTCTTGGGAGGGATGCTCCGAAAGCGGTAGCCGCTTCGGGTAGGCCCTGAGGGAAGGCAAACAAAACCAGTGGGACAGTCCCGATCTCCAGCGAAAGTTGAAAGGCGTGACGCCGGGATACTATTCGCAAAATCAGATGAAAACACACGCAGCACTAGTAGCAACTCGTCATACCTCCAACGCCCCAGAACAAGAAATCAAGGTTTTAAAGTTTTTTGTTGGGAAGGACTTTGTACGGCACTTTGAGCTGTATGAAAAACAACAAAAAATAAGTATTTACCATTTGTACCCCACGCTCGACCAATGGATTGGTAAGCTTGCGCCAGATGATGTAAATCCCCGATCACACGGGGACGAATGTCTTGGTACCCCAGTTGCCAAACTTATCGAAAAAACTCTAAAAGATCAGCCGGAGGAATTTTTTCTTCAAAATAGAGGGGGGACCTTGATCGCGGAATCATTAAAATATGATGCATCGAGCGGCGAGGTTGAGATCATTCTTGGTGATCGAATGATTAATGGGCTCGCAGACGGGGCGACATCGGACTCCGTGATCCATAAGGTTCAAAAAGAGGCGGCAAAGGGAAGGGCGTTTATTACTCTCAAGCCGGATGAAATCCCTGCCTTTCTCAAAGAGGCGCGATTTCATATTGAGGTTATTGTTGGCACTAGCGATCGGGACAGAATCGGCCGTTTGTCGTATGCTCGAAACAAGAGCATGGCTGTCAAGGAATGGTCAATGGCTGACTTTAACGGAGCGTTCGATTGGATCAGCGGTCGATTAGAGCGCGACAAAGGTCCGTTTAAAGGACGGATTGGCTACGAGGAAAATGCCGGTAAAGACGTCACCGTTCTGGATGTTTTAAGTCTTCTCACGCTTTTCCATAAAGAATATAGCGATGGGGGCACTAAGGCGCCAACGGTAGCTTATTCAAATAAGGGGCGCATGGACAGTCGTCTTAAGGATGTTGACCATCAAGCTGGGTATAAAGCACTCGGCTCATTATTGGAGGACATTCTTAAACTGCACGATTATGTGCATGAGAAGTTCATTGATACATACAAGCAGCTCAAACCAACGGGCAGGCCGGGTAGGCGGAATGGCATCGAGTCAAAGCCAACTACCTTGTCCTTGACCGGCACTAAGGTAACGCATGAAATTTCTGGAGGATTGATCTTTCCTCTTTTAGCATCGATGCGAGTACTGATTGAGTACGATTCGTCAGGAAAAGTGCGATGGAAAAAAGACCCGTTTGTTTTTTTCGAGCGCAATCGAGCAGTCCTAATGGATCGGCTTCTGAATATCTATGAGGAAGCTTTTGGGGGTAACCCGAACTCAGTGGGGAAGAAAAAGACAGCTTACACCTTCCTCTATGACAAGGCCCAAAATCTTCTCAATGAAGAAATGGGGTCGCATTTAGTTCGTTAAGTGGTAATACCGGCCAGCTCCTGAATCTTGATTCACATTTATTTTTTGCGGGGCGCGCTAACTTTTACCACTAGATTCGCTCGGACCTTTACCACCCAGTTCGCTCAACTTTTACCACTCCGGAGCCCCGTGGGCGACGATCTTAAAAGACCTTGTTTAAAAGAACAATTATTGAAGGCGTTTCTT
>OBEQ012703793.1_pt1 | contig 25917 bp, 33 predicted proteins | sample 1670901 | NCBI WGS metagenome assembly OBEQ01 (sample SAMEA104232315, study PRJEB22302) | groundwater metagenome | biome: forest; feature: aquifer; material: groundwater | place: USA | collected 2011-08-07 | depth 5.4 m | reverse complement strand
AGTGTGATTCTTGTGATTCATAGGGCTTTGCCCAATGTTTATATATTACACCCTTTCAGGGTTCTCAACTATAGTATACATTATTCAATTTATACAAAAATCATTAACTCCAGCACCCAAAATAAAATAATCCCTATAAATAAAATTATTTCCTGTAATCCTTTACCAATTTTATCTCTATAGAATTCTATTAATTTAATATTAGCTTGATTTTTTTTAATTTTCAGATTATCATACAGAAGTAGAAAAATAAAGCGTTTTATATATTCGCAAAAACGAATCGTACAAAAATAAAAAACAAATCGTACATAAAAATAAAAATTTAATTACCTTTGACATGATTTAGGTGGTTAGGTTAGGTTGATTAAAAGAAAAGCGATGAGACTCCCGTTTCATCGCTTTTTTAATGCCATTTAAAAATTGTTTAAATAGGATAGTTAGCTGTAAAAGTCTCTATCTTCTTCTTTGGTGGTTTCTTTGAATTACTATTGCCAACCGATACCGTTTGTTCAACCGTAAACGTATACCATCCGTTTTCTTTCGTATATCGCTTTAAAACATCGCTTGGGTAACTTGACAACAGAAACTTACCTTCAAGTCGTGAGAGTAGTTGTAGTAACCTTTCAAAATCATCTAAGGTGTATCCATCATAATGTCCGCAATCTGAATTGTAATACGGTGGATCAACATAGAAAAATGAATCTTCTCTATCCCTTGAATTAATTATTCTCAACGCATCTGTACACTCAATTTGAACATTCTGTAATCTGATAGCTAAGTCTTCAGTAAATGAATCACGTTTATTGGATATTTTCTTTGATGTAGTGTTCTTTTTAACATCATAACCCCACGTGCCATCCAACATTGCAGAAAAGCTTTGTGTAGACAAAACCCACACAGCCCATGCACGGTCTATTTTATCGAACATATGAGGGTTTTCGTTCATTACCTTTGCATCATGATGAATTGAACGGCTGTGCAAGGATATACGAATACGTTTTTCTAATTCAATGAAATTGTTTTGACATATCTCATAAAAATTGATCAACTCCTTGTTTGTGTCGTTTATTACTTCAACATTAGACTTATTCTTTGCCCAAAATACAGCCCCACCACCTATGAATGGTTCACAATATAAATTGTGGGTTGGTATTATTGGTAAAATCTTACTTACAAGATTCTGTTTACCACCGTAATAGCTTATCGGTGTTTTTTGTTTTGTTTTTGTTTCCATTACTCTTACTTATTTAGTATTTTTGCACTACCGCAACATCATTTATAACACACAGTATTAATTGAAGACTTTAACGCCCTCAGTCTATAGCTGTGTGCTATCTTAGATGTTGCGGAACAATAAGAGTACTGGGGGCGTTTCTTTTACACTGCTCTATAAGAAGATAGTAAATGACATAAATATTCAAGATTTGAAGGAATTGTTGACGCTGTTACAATTGTACAATAAACATTTCCTGTAGTGCCAATATACATGTCCCATTGCTCTCCATTTGCAGTAAAGTATGTATGCATGTCATATGCAGGTCTATATCCAACTGGTAAAGTTGTAACCTGAAAAGCACCACCAACAACTCCTGTTGTGTTCAATGTTAATGCACCTTCAAACGACACAATACCATCAATTGATTTAAATGCTGTAAAAGGTTGTTGAACATATATATTTGGCGCAAGTATTAAATCAATTGACTCTCCAATATTTAATTTTGTTCGCATTGCTTCAAACAATGATTGTGCATCATCATAAGCAGTATATCCAACAGGTATAACAGTATCTTTAATTACTTTACCTACTCGTATTTCATAAGTATCAAATATATCAGTTGATTGAAATACTTTTGATCCTGAAGGATCAAAAGTTAAATCAATATCCCAATATTCAAATTCTCCTACCGCTGGATCAGGGTATGAGTGTAATGGAACATAACAGATTTCTCCGCCTATTGAAACGAATCCAGAAGCAATTGTTGTTGTTCCTGATACTGATGTTTTTTCACATCCATTTAGAACAATAGTTATTGAATCAGTAATCCCATAACTACTCATCACTCCTTTAAAGGCTTCTTTAAGTCCGTTATTTATAAAACGTAAATCGTTTAGTTTGATTGGTAAACCTCCAATATTAGTTGTTTTAAAATTATTCATTTTTCTTCTATTTTAAAGCCTTTTTATTTGTTTATTGTGATAAATTGATTTAATAATCTTGTTATAATAGTGATACTAAATATTCTTTTGTTTCGGCATCCATAAAGTACAATAAAGAATTATTTACTGAATCAATCAAAGGTTGAGTATTCCCTAATACATATATGTATAAGTTTATTGCTACCTCATTTGATAGTTGTTGTACTTTTACATACGCCTGTTCAGTAGTACTTCCTTTACTTATAAACCAATTTACCATAGATACGGTCGCTTGTTCTACGTTATACTGTCTTTGTTTATTTCTTAAACTGTACTGATTCACTTGAGGCGTATCAGTTCCTTTTTTTATAATTTGATCTTCCATAAGTCTATAATAAATTGTTTCCTTTGATTCTAGCAAAATTGAAAGCTCTTGCTCCTGCAGATGGATTTGTTAATTCAACTGAAAAACCTAAATCAGTTCCTGAAGCAGGAATATTAGTAGTTACAATTATCAACGAGCCTCCATTAACTCTAAAATAAATCTTACTATTTGTAAAATCTACAAATATTTCTAACAAATAATAGGTATTTGCAGACACGGTTACAGTTGTATCTAATACCGTTTGAGCAGAACCACTATCAACAATAATCTTAAAAGTAGTATCTCCAGCTACAGTAGAATATCTAAAAGATAAATAAGCTCCTGTTTGATCATCAGAATTCAAAAGGGTACTCGTAAATAACCCAGCCCAAAATCTTTGATTAGTTATGTCTGAGTCAGTTTTTATATATGCTGAAAATACAGGATTCGCATCTATAGGGAATTGATTATATACAGTTGTTTCGATACCTGCATAATCTCCAGCCGTGGCTGATGTAGTGTACTTCGTTAAACCTGTAACAGTATCATTGTTATTTGAAGGTGTTCCATAACCAGACGTCACTACACCATAAGAAGCTCTAGTACTGCCTGATGCGTTAACTCCCCACTCTGTTTTATTAGATATTTCTTTCGTGAAAAGTCCGAACACAAGTCCTACTTTATTTTTAAAATAGATCAAACCATCCGACAAATCTTTAAAATAAGTGGAATTCGGCATAGAAGCGTAGTCAGAAGGTGAATCGCATTCTTTCGTGTAATCTATTCCATTACCTCCGCTTATTCTTGTATCTCTTAAAGCCATTATTTATGAATTAATATTTAACAACACTGTTAATTTCTCTTCTATCAACAACCTAATTTCACGTAATTCATTGAAGAGAGCTAAATGATTTCTAGCAATGTCAATTATTGTAACAAATGATATTTCTTCTTTATCAGAAATACAAAGTACTCTAGATTGACACATGTGCTGATCTTCTGAAAGTTGAATAACTGATTTAATAAAAACAATATTGTATGCATTTTCAAACGCATTTTTGACAGGTAGGATTCTGTCTATAATATCAATACTATAATGTTTTTCTTCAAACATTGTTGATACTTTATTCTCTGTAAAATCGATTACTATATTTTGTAAATTCATAATTTTAATTTTTATTCAACGTCTGTATCTTCAATGATTTCTCCTCCAATTTGGTTACTTAAAGCATAACTATTTTCGATAACATATAGATAAACCAAATTATTTAATGCTGAAAAGGTATAAGCCGTACTCGCTACCAATGCTTCTACCTCAAAATATTCATTACTTGCTGTATATGTTGCTGTAATAACAGTATTTAATGCGCTCGCATTGATTAACGAGGACAATCTACTAGCTAATAATGGTTTTGTATTATAAGTAGCAGTATCAGATTCAGAGATGGAAGTAGCGTTGATTGTAAATGAAGTTGTTGCAACTGCTGAAACAGTAAATTTCATTTTTTGTTTTTTAGCGGGCAATAATCCAAGAATTGAATTTGTATTGAATCCCGACGAAAAAACTTTTATATCCCTATTTGCAGTTTCAACGGCAATAGGTAAACAGTTAGAATCAGCAACTGTTATTGTTCCACCTTTTGAAAGGATTTTTCCACCTTGAAATCTTATTCCAGCGTTTTTATAACCTCGATTTGTTCCAACCATATTAATTGACCCCGAAGACAATATACCTATAACTCCTGCCCCCGATAATATAAACGCTTCTTGCATATCAGCAAAGTACAAAGCACCAGCTATATCTAATCTTCCACCTGATACATATTGACCAGTGTTATAAATTAATGCATATGTTCCATTACCCTTAATGTTTTCACTTAAAGTGACTTTTCCACCCGTTACATTCATATTCAAACCTACGGCATTCAATGAAATTACTGCAACACCACCACTTACTGATAGAGTTGGATAATAATCACCCAATGTTGTTTGAACATTACCACCACTAACTATTAAATTATCACACATTCCGCCAGTAACTGTACCAGCAACACAATTTAGTATAGCTGTTCGACCATTAAGTTGCAATGTTAGAGTATTCATGTATATGCTATTAGAATATCCATTTATAGTAACGTAACCACCATAATAACCTAATTGATACCCATAAGATGAACCATAGCAGTATGCTATATTAAATGTACCGCAGGTAGCATGAACACCATTTCCAGCAGTTGATTCAACCTTTGATGAATTGATTACATAATTTGAACCAGCAGAGTCAGATCCCCAACATCTAATTGCTGGTCCAGCTGTACTTTTAATGTATGGTATATTAACCAAAGTATGACCACCAGCACCCCAACCTAACCACATTGAAGCACTTCCTGTAGATATACAAGATAATCCAGAAGTATTTAGAAAATACGGTGATATATTTTGTATACATACATCTGTAGTTGATGTACATTTATTAAATTCAAATATTGAATTACCGATTAAAAGATTGAATATAACACCACTAGTTGTTGTCTTATTAAAATCTCCAGTCCCAAAAACATTACATCCTATTGAAAAACCAGTAGAATTGAAAATATCACCAATAGTCGACTTATTGATTATACAACCAGTCTCAAAATAATAATTAATACCATCTTTAGATAATCCATTTGTTCCTGTGATTGATACAGAATATGTTCCCGCAAAAACATAAATTAAATCACCGCTTATGGATGTTGTTTTAGCAGATTCAAGTGTAAGAAAAGGCTTCATCATATCACCTAAATGACCTGATCTTGTAGAATCAGCATCTGAACCACCAGTCGAAACATAAAGTATGTTTCCATTAACCGTCGCTAAAGTGATTGGAACATTTCCACTACCTAATAAACTTACGCCTCCAACTGTTTTGATTGTAGTTCCGCTAACCAAAATACGTTGATAGATGGTTTCAAAATAAGCAAACAAAGTCGCTATTATTCCCGACCATGATATTTTTCTCGTAGCTGTACCTGAACTATTGGTTATCATAAATTGGTCGGCATCAACTGGATCAGGAGAAACAGCAGAACCATCAATAAGTGTTTGCATTGATGTAGTAGTTTCCTGAAGTTGTAAATTTGCAGAACCCAATAAACTATTCCCGTTAATTGGACGTAAATTCACACCTGAAAATAATTTAGCTTGAAAAATAGATGTACACCAATCAACAATACCTTTTATTGTGGGGAACTTAGTAGTCGATGTTGAATAAGTAGCAACAGCACCTTCTTTATTTGCTGTTGGTTCATAATCATTTTTATGTAAAATTAAAGCAACCAACTCTTCCATTTGTTCTGCAGTTAAATGCTTAAAGTCACCTTCATTAAGTCCAGATAATTCATTATGGATTATCCCATCATCTTTATGCACATAAGAATCAATGATTGAATCTAATATCTCTTTCACATCAGTAGCCTTAATTTTAAGACTGTAATTAGTGTAAATCTTATCAGCAATTGCCGTTGCTATTTCTTCTCTTGTATTCATGGTTTAATCAAAATCAAATGAAAAATCTGACGAAAAAGATCGTCCTGTAATGTTTATTTCAGTTGCAGGCTTTATTGAATTGCTTGCATAATAATTTACTGTTCTTGCTTTTATTGGCTGAATTACTTCTAACTGTGTTTTATCACCAATAAATAATGTATCCATATTATTCAACTTCAGTATGTCGAATAATGATTCTATTGTACCAGTCGATTGAAGACAGATATCAAGAATAGTTTGAGTATTAAAAACATCCACTTTCATACAATTTCGACTGAATAAAGTTTGGTTGGTAGTTTATATATATCTACTAGTTTTCTTAATTGAATCATTTCAAACACTACATCAGATGGAACATAAATTGTAAAATCAGCTAATGAAGACAATTCACTATTATTGAATAAGTAAATATTTGTTCCATTTTCAGTATTATTGAAAATGTAAGTTTCTTCGTTGTCTTCAATTACATTGAATATAAATGTGTTTATTCCAGTTGATTCTTCATCAATATAAATTCGTCTTAGTATACTGTCATATTTATCATTAAGCAAATGCTCTAAAAGTATTACCTGACCATTGAAAGTTAAATCATATTTTATTTGTGCGAAAAGCAAATAAAACGTATTATACAAACCTGTCATAGTAATATTAACCGTGTCCAAATAAGCCGTGATGATTGACTTACGCAAATTAATTGGTAACAGTATTTGAAACAGATATGTTAAATCAATTTGTATCATGCTAATGCGTATGAAATTGTTGTACTTAATGGGAAATCTGTATCGATAGCAAGATATCCTGCATTTGGATTGTAATAATTTACAATTGGTGCGTATGAACCTGTGCCAAACTTTGCGGATGCTGAATCAAAGAAGGGATCAATTACTCCAACTGTTTGTTGTAAATAATCTACCAATTCATTTGGATTGAATTTTCCGTTAAATGGTAAATTTTTAATGTAATTGTTAATTGTGTCCTCAACTGGCTTGGTAATACCATCAGACAATAACGTACCATCAGCTGATAACACTAAAGAGTCAATAAATAAATGCATATAAATTTTAACCAAATCAGCTTCACGAGAAACAATGATGATTTTAACACCTGCAAATTTCATCTTTTTGATGTAAGCACTAAAAGAAGCTAATTGACCAGATGTGAGAGGAATGATATTAGCTCCTGAATCTAAGTTGGCAACCTTCATCAACATTTGGGAACCTTCATCCGTTACAGAACAAAGTCTAACTATCTTATTTGATTCATTAATTGTTTCGTAGATATAAACATCATCTATAAAAACTAAAGGATCACCGTATTGAAATAGCAATGCAATTTTTCGGTACCACGCTGTATTACCTAAAATCAATTCTTTTGCACGAGCTTCAATCCATATTTTATGATCATCGAAAAGTTTTTCAAGTATCCAAATTGAAAAGGATAAGCAATAAAATAGGATGCCTTCTAAACTCACTTTTGAAAATTGGTCGTCAAAAGTTAATCCTGGTGTTAATGAATAAAATTGTTGTATCGTAGAGTTAATTACAAAATTAGCCTTCAATTCATTACTTATTTCTATAATTGTGCGTGCCATTAGTATTTTGCTTTTATTGAAATATTTTTATTTGTATATAAATTCAATTCCTGAACCGTTAATCCATCCTTCATTAATTGAGTCCTTATAATATGTCGCATTTCTAAATAATCATTGTTTAAAAGAGCTGAATTCATTCCTACACCTAATGTTGGATATTCTTTCAATTCTCCTGGTTCTAAAATCAATATCAATGCTTTGTTTTGCTCCAATGTATTTCCGATAGTTAATCCCGATAAAATCTTATTATCACCATCTTTTACAACAGTAATTTTCACATCCATTATTTCTCCTTGAGAAGTTGAATCGTTTAATTGTATCGCTCTATCTTTCATTTTTTTAACTTATTGTTCCTGTTCCACTTGCTGTAGTTGTTCCGGGATAAGCTCCTGCTAATAATGCAATACCCGGAGCAACTGTAACCGATCCTGTTTTAACATAGGTGTCGATTGCATCTGACAACCTTGTAGCAAATTCTTCTGAAGCATCTTCTTCTTTTGTTTTCATATCATCAAGAAGCGTTTTAATAGCATTCTTTAAACCTATTTTATTTAGTGCCATAATTCTATTTTAAAAGGGTTTTAAACTTTGTTTCAAAAGTTGTTAAACTAGCAATTGTTGGAGGCAATGGTGTACCACTTGGTCCTGTTCCCGTTGAAACAGTTATTTGACCTATCAAATCTTTCAAGTCTTGAAAAAGGTCGATTAAACTTGCTTGATTATTTTTTATTAATACTTTTTCATCATTGCAATCAAATAGGATATTTAATCCATTTTGTTTGATTTCAAATGATTGAATTTTATCAATTTTAATTACCATTAAATCCTCAATTGAATCATTTAAAGGCATTAACCAAACTTTTGAATCTACTGCAGGTTTAATAATGAAATAATCTCCTGAAGCTTCAATAATTGTTTTTAATCTAACATCAGGTATTTCTAATCCAGTTGATAATTTAACAACACAAGTATCTTCATCAACAGATATCACATCTGCAATAATTGGTTTAAAAGCTTTATAGCCTCCAATACTTTTTATTAATTCCGATATTTGTTGTTCTTGTGTCATGATAATTTAACTCCTAATGTTATTGTTCTTTTACCTCCTCCATCTGAGAAGGATGTTTCTACAGCTGAAACATAATAAACTCCTTTTTTATTTGGATAATCTTTATCCTCATATTCAATTGAAAATGTCGGCTCTACAAATGGGATTAGCCAAGTATCAAAAGAGCCTTCAAAACCATCATAACTTCTTTTAATTAACTCTGACTCTGCAATTCTTTTTACATCAGCTTCAGGCATTGCTCCAACTTTCAATGTAATGGAATCACCTCCAGTTGTTCCTGTTTTAAATGTTGTAATTTTTCCTTTTGAATCAATACTTTCGATTGAAACTTCAACTTTCTTATCAACCGATTTTTTAAACTCTAATGATGAACTTTCGATATTTTGTTGCATTGAATATTTAACATGTCCTTTCTTTTCAGAAAATGGAGCATGTATATGTAATTCTTTATCTAAGGCATTGAAATAAATATTACACTTAATTTCTTCTTTTAGTTTCTTTAAAACATCATAACCAGTAGCTTGATGAATTGCAAACTTTTCATATCCTAAATCGTAATCACAAACAAGCTTGTAAGAACTATCGATTTCTTGAATTAAGTAGTTTACAATTTGTTTAACAGTTGTTGATTTGAATATTTTATCGGATACTTTTTTTCTAAAAATAAATAAGTCGTCTTCACATAAAATTTGCAAGGATGAATCATTAACTCTAATATCCTGTATGAATCCATTGAACTCATTTTTCAATTTACCATTATAACCTAATTCAATTGAAACTTGAGTGCCTCTTGAAATTTTATCTTCAATGTTTAATGGAGAGTTTAATATACATTCAGGAAGTAATATTGTTGCTAGGTCGGCTAAATTTTCAACGCTTTTTTTGATTAAAAAAGAATTTAACAATACTAATTGGAATTTTTTTCCATTATTATCAAACACTATTTTATAATCCATTAAATACATTATTCTATTTCTAATAAAAAATCAGCTGAAAAATCACTATAACATTTCAATTCATAAGCTTGAACATTTTCTCCCTTTGTAAATGGAAATTGAAAATCTTCTACAATCAAATAATCAATACCTAATAATTGAAATGGCTCACATTTAACTTGAACACCCAAAGGAGAAGTACAATAATCTCTTAATTTTTCAAAATCATTTATAGGGTAACAATCTTGTACACTTCCAAGTTGAATAGCACCTATTAATGCTCCTGTTATTGAAATTTCATAATCATCTTGAGACCAATATTCTTTTATGGTACCGATAAAGTTTTGTGCTTTCGCAACACTTCTACGTACAATTTTATTTTTACCTGAAATATTAATCATTGGTTCATAAGGAAATGTATACCAAGGCTCACTTTCAGGATTTGTAGCTAATACTTTTCTGAATGATAAAGGGAAAAATTGACCATCTATATTCGGGGCAGTTGCCTTCCAATTATTTGATGAATTAATTTCTGAAGAATCAGCTTCATTTACCGTTATTTTATTCTTAAAAGGTAAAAAAGGAATTGAAGGAACAACGTGTTTTGATAGCTCATTTTCAACTAAAGCAAAACGTGGTATTTGCTCGACTACTTTTGAGCCGAGAATAGAAGCGTATAATATTTCGTTATTTGACAACATTATCCTACAGTTTGAGCCATTGCTAATACTCTTAAAAGAGCATCCATAACATGTTTTTCAATTTCTTGTGTACTATCCTTTAGATTGTCTTTTGCAACTGACAAGTTTTCAACTAGATTCTTTACATTAATAGTAATGACAGTACTTTTAGTGCCACCAGTAACAATACTTTCATTATTCTTTTTTAAACCATCACCTAAAGCTCCATTTTTACCTAGTTTGCCAATTCCTGCCGTTCCTGGTACTTCAGAAACTTTACCAATTTTAGATTTAGAATTTAAACCTAATTTATCTTTCATAGAAGTTGCTAGACCTCCTAAAGTTTTCTTATCATTCCATTTTAAAGATGAAGCGGCTAATATTGTGTACTTAGCAGTATTTGTTGCTGATTTTCCGACAAATTCTTTTTGTTTTTGGAATGCTTTTTCTCTAGCTTGAGCTTGTTTGTTGATTTGGTCTAAACCCTTTTGAGCTCCATCTTTATCCCATAAACCTTTTAATTTATACCATGCTTTACGAATTAAATCAATTCCCCACATAAAAGATTTTGTGAATGCCATCCAACCCAATTTCAAACCTCCTATTAGAAAATCCCAATAAGAGCTCATCGCCTTCATGGTATAACTCCACATTTTACCCCATCCATCTGTTTTATAAATGACATAACCGATAACGGCAATTAATGCTATAATTCCTGCTACAATCCAAACAATAGGATTAGCAAACATTGCCATGTTCAACCTCCACCAAGAAGCCGTAAAAATATTTGTAATACCCATACCAATCATAAACATGGTATTTTGGGCAATCATACCAATTTTCACTATTGCTAAAGCAGAGCCTATTATACCAAGTGTAATTGCTAACCCTAAAAAAATAGGATTACCTACAGCGATTTGATTATATAGATACGAAAACACATTTACAATACCTTCTACAAGAAAAACTAAAAGATTTATTGCAGGTATCAAGATTGGAGAAATGATATTATATAGTTTTAAAAAAACTCTATTAATTGAATCAATAGCAGATGACCATTTCCCACCTACAGTTTCACTCATTTTATCAGCCATTCCATGAAATTTTCCACCTGCACCAGTTGCTGAAGAAAAAGCCTGTTCTACCATTTTAAAAGAAATGTTTCCTTTTTCCATTTCCTTTTTCAAATTAGCCATACTTACCCCTGTATTCTTACTAATTTCTTGTAATGGATTAAATCCAGCATTGATAAGTTGTAGTAGGTCTTGTCCTTGCATTTTACCTGCAGAACTTATTTGAGAAAACGCAAGTGCTAATGATTGAAGTTTATTTGCATCGCCCATGGCAACATCTCCTAACATTTTTAAATCAGGCATTACTTTTTCTTGAGCAATTCCAAAACCTAACATTGTCTTAGCCGCATCACCTAAACCCATTTTTTCAAATGGCGTTTTATCTGCATATTTTGCAATATCATCGACTAATTGCTTTGCAGCTTTTTCTCCACCTAATAATACCGTAAAAGATGTTTTTTGCATTTCATCTTCAATCCCAAGTGAAATTGCTTTTCCACCAATTGCACCCGCTATTACTAAAGGATTTGTAAGTAAACCTGCAAAAGGTATTTGTGAAAACGCATCACTCATCCAACCTTTTGTTTTACTTCCAGTATTTTCTAATTTTTCAATATGAGTTTCAAGGTTTTGAATTTCTCTATTATATCTACGTACATCTTGAATGTTTTTTTCAGGAATCCAATCACGTTCATTTTTTAATAAAGAAAGTTTTTCACGTAAAGCACCAACAGAACCACCCATATCTTTCATGAGTTGTGATGTTCTGCTAGATTGTTGTTGAAGTTTGGCGAATTTATTAAGTGCATTGTCAGATGATATTCCAATTTTTGACAATTTGGAGCTCATTTGATCATTTAAACTTAATATATATTGTAGAGTATTCGCCATTTTTAGACCTTGAATTAATGAGGGTTATACTCTGATAACCCTCATTTTGATTTATTTGTTTTGTTCAGCTTCTTTTTCACGAATCCATTCTAATTCACGAACTCGCATAGCCCATTCTATGTCACTCAAAGCATCTGGATTGTTTATATGATAATAATATCTTAAAAGCGAATTACTCACTCTAATAGTATCGTTTTCATCAATAACAGATGCTTCTAGTACTTTTTTATCTTAACCTTTACGATTTCGATTAATTCCTGAACTTTAGCTGAAGCTGATAGCAATAATTTTGAATCTGTTTTAATACATTCATCGCCACAAATCCATATAGATTTCAATAATAATTCATTGAATTTTAATTGATCTACTTTTCCTTTTGATCCAGTTGCAAATTGAGTACAACTTGATAAATCTCTTCTTTCAGGATTTCGGACATAAGCCTTATGTCCTGTTTCAAAAAATAAAACATTTATTGATCCATGTTTAGCTTTCAATTCTAAAATTTCAGCTTCAGAATGCTCAGGATATAATCCTTCAACTGCCTTAAATTCAAAATCAGAATCATCATCCATTTCAGGCTCATTTTCAGAATCAATCAATTCATTCATTAATAAGTCCTTTTTCTCTTCGTCAATGATTCCTGAATTAAAAAGATTTTCAATTTGTTCGTATGATAATTTAGTAGACATAATCTATTTTTTAAACTTTATTTTTAATATTTAAAGCGATGAAAGGAAGTGTAATTTCCATGAATTTATCACCTTGTTTTAATTCTCTTGGCTCTTCAGTAAACTGTAAGCCTTCTACACGGTCAGTTCTTAATGGTGGTTCATTTCCATAAGATACATTTGCATCTAATGATAAACCTAAAATACTTCCGTTACCTGCATCAATTAATGCTTGTAATTCACTTTGAAGAATTGTAATTTCTCCTTCATAAGTAAAATTTCCTGATTGAATTGAATGTGGATTTCTGCCTTTAGCGTGTAGAACTTCTTTTTCTAATTTTGGAGCGTATTTGATACCTCGAAATCCGATAATATCCTTACCTCCTAAAATTAAAGTCAAATCTCCCCATTCGTATTCTCTTGAGTTAAATGCCATTTTACAATAATTTATCCGTTTGTACTAAATCCTAATTGAATATCAAACCATCTATTATATCCAACAGGCTTAATAGATAATATCATTTTCAAAGTTGATGTTGCTATATAATTGTTGGTTAAATCAACGACTACTTTACAACCTTTATCATCTTTATTTGTTTGATCAGATGATAATTCTCCATTAACTGTCATTTGATTATAGATTTCTCTTTCAATATGACCTTCAATTTCTTTTGCATAGAATGGAGAAATAGTTCCATCATTACTAGCAATTACATCATCTAATAAATAATTCAATGACACTGTATAAGCAATTCGATATGCCTTATCAATAACACGTCTGCGTGCTAAATAGTGATAATCATCTGAAATAGCTGTAGCTAATGGATCATCTGTAAAGAAATAACCTGATTTACCTTGTAGAGTCCTGAATGTGATATACCCTTTATCATGCAAAGATTCAATATCAAATAATTCAACTTTCGTGTCAACAATGTAAATATCTGAAGGAATCAAAGCTCCATCTTTTACACGTCCAATGTTAACTTGAACTTGATTTGAAGCAATTCGACCTCCAATTACACCAATTGCACAACTTTTACTTGCTGTGGAACCTGAACGTGTTTCTGTATCTCCCAATAAAACACCTACACGATTATCTTCTCTCAACAATAGATCGGACAATGCTGTATTTACTCCATTAAAATTATACCCTTCAATAATTACAAAAAATGGAGCGTATTTGCTTGTCGTATAGTTTTCTGCTAACAATTGAGCCGCTACTACAGTATCCAATACGTCTGAATCTAAACCATTTTCAATAGTAGACACATAGGTATTATCAGGATTAAATGCGGTAATTATACCTCTAATTCTTGCGTTCGCAGTATTTAACAATGTATGTACTGGAGCAACGCCACCTACAGGTATAAATGCTTCGCTCATTTTAACATCTCTTCCAATACCCATCAACCAAAGTTCTGTTCCTTCCCCAGCTTCGTCATAAAACTCTTTTAAAGTTTTATATAAAATATGGTTATCTACTGAATCAATAATACCAAGTGTTGCAACTGATGTCATTCCTTTTAAAATATAAGGAGTATCAAGAGCGAATGTTGCACCAACTGCTACAGCATTTGCAACTAAACCTAATACTTTATCGGCACTAGGAACAACAGTTCCTAGGTTTCCGTTTTGAAATTCTATATCTATTCCTGGTAACATTATTTCTCAGTTTTAGAAGGTGTAGTTTTAGGTTTGAGTTGAATTACTTTTTCAACCTTAGAATCAGTTTTAACCTCTTTTACAGATTCTTTTACTTCTTCAGTTGAATCAATATTAGTATCTTCATTTGCTTTTTCTACTTCAAGTTTAGTCTCAGCATTTGCATCTTCAGAAGATTCATTTAATTCCAAATTTTCAGGATAAATGATTTCTTCATTATCTAAATCTTTTTCAATTTGAATAACTTTTACAACTTCTCTCTTGATTGTTTCTACTGTTTTATCTTCAAGACTTTTAGCATGATTATGCGCATTAGATTCTTGATAAAACGCTTCTCCATCAGAAGTTTTAAAAACCTCTTTTAGGTTTGGGTTTGTTTTAAAAATAGCTTCCATTTTAATTAAGTTTAAAAGGTTTGAAATATCTTTTTATAAGTTGCCCTGTCAATCCAATTATGACTATAATTAAGGCTATTCTGCCAATCCAAATTTGAAGAGTTTGAAAAAATGTAAGTTCTCGTTCAACTTTTTTAATGACAATTTTTGTTTCAACAACAGTATCAAATTTGTGCTGTTCTACCCACTGCTTATAGAGTGATTGGGCTTCCGCATAACAATCTACTTCGAGTCGGTTATTTTTAATTTTTACAACAGGAGCTTTTAAGTATTTACCATTTTGAATAGATGATACATTACTTATATTGATTTTTCCTGCTGAATCAACTTTTAGCGTTGCTGTGTATTTGCTTGTATCAGCTTCTACAACATAAACAGTATCATGTACCGTTTCTTTAATAACATGCGAGCTTACTGCTATGTTTTGATTTTGTGAATCCTTTGAACTCTTACACGATGTTGTAAACAACAAGATTGAGAGCGTCAGAAATAATATGTATTTAAACATGGTTTAATTAGTTTTTAAATTCTTAAAAATCCTTTGCAGGATGAAATACTTCGTGTTCGTCTGCATACTGCGTAACCTTCTCTTGAACCATCAGTATTTGTATTGCCTTCGATCGTTTGAATAGTTGTACTAGAAAGTACTTTTTCAACCAAACCAGTATGACCGACACCTTTACCAAAATCCATTATAAAAACGTCCCCTGCTTCAGGTATAGATTTACGAAGCGTTGGTTTTGAATTCCATTGATCCATAACACCAGCCGTTTTTTTAAGCGAAAGAATTGTTCCTTTTTTCTTAGATGCTTCTAACGAACAATAAAAAACGAAAGCCATACACCATGCATATCCTTTGCCTAGACCTACACTTTTTAAGTACTTCTCTACTTGTGGTCCTGCATTTGAACCTTTAGGAACTTCTTGAACCCCTATTTGGGTTGTAGCAATCTTTAAGGCTTCTTCTGCTAATGGCGTCATGACTTTCCGTTTAATTGTTTATACTTTTTCAATTCTTCAGTTAGCAAATGAATGCTATCCATTAATTCGTCAATTTGTCTGTCCTTATCTTTAATGGCTAATGTTGCTTTTTCCAATTCTTCCAAAGCTTCTTTGTGTCGACGAACCATATCATCTAATAAGTTTTGATAGTATTGAGCATTTTTAGAAGCGTTATCAATTTCAGCAGACTTGATGTCTTCGTTGTTTTTTCGCCTTGTAAATAACCATCCAACAAACCCTCCTGAGAGGGCTGTTAGAGTGGCATAGATGACTTCCATTAGATTCATCACACAAACATTTTAAGTATGGTTAATAAATTGCCCCTAAATACATATTTCTAACAGGTAGAGCGATGTAATAATGACGGTAATTCAATTTGTTTGTTTGATTTTCAGGATCAGCTGAAGCAGGTGCAAAATATTGTTTTGTTGTACCTGTTTTCTTACCGATATTATCTACTAAGAAAGCTACAGAACCTTTTCTATCACCTGATGCTACTACAGCTCCAAAAGCTTTTTTAGCTCCAGCTGATGTGTATAAAGGATTTGCTACATATTGGAATATTTCAAAGCCTGCAATGTTTGGAGGTAACCCACCATTTTGGTAATTGATTAGCAATTTATTGTAAGGACTATCATCTAATAATAAATCATTGAAATGGTTCGAACTTAATACTATTCTACGTCCTAATTCAGGTGTTTCGATATCATCTAATCTATCTTTCAATGTTACCAAATCTGTATAAGTTAAACGATTTCTAGTTCCAATAACAGCACCTGTAGCTACAATTACTGGTGTATTTGTTGAATCTGATGCAGGAGCAATAGCATGGATAGCTTTACGATATTTGTTTTTCGTAATAGATTTTACGTGACGTCCAGTTGCTGGATCAATAACATTATAAGACGCTCCATTGATTTGATCATCTGACAATGTTGTCACTTTAGTTTGATACTTATCTAATTGAATAATTACTTCATCATCCGTATAAGCTTGTAAAGCGATTGGATATGTTGTATTATTAATTAAAACTTCTGGATCAAAATCACTTACTGGAATGTGTATGATATTTGACTCTGATGTAGTACCCGAACCTAATTCAACAACTGCTGTATTAAATTCTTCTACTCCATCTAACCATGGAGCTTGATCTTGCGTTGTAAAAAGAGATCTTACTCTTTGTAACCATACTTCTGGAAATGTTGCTGGCATTTTTTTTCTATTTTAAAATATTAATAATTAAGCGAATAGTTTTTTCATCAATTCAGGACTCTCTTCCTTGAACTTTACTTGTTCATCATGAGATAACTTCATGAAATCCTCAACTGTTTTAATATCTCCTCCATTTGCAGGATTATTAGTCATTGAAGACAAGTTTACTTTTGTTGGAATTGCATCAATTGTTTTAGACATTGATGTTAAATCAATTACTCCCATGGCGATCCATGACTCTTTTGCGTCTGCTGTCAATTTTCCGTCAACAATTGCTTTTTCTACAATAGAAGTAGCCTGCAATTTTGTTTGTTCAACAAGCTTTTCTTTATTTTGAGCTACTTCAGCTCTTAATTGTGATAATTCTGCAATATTTTTCTCTATCGCTAGAGCAACTGCATTGTTATCATCCGTGTTTTGTAAGCCTAATGCTTGCAAAGCGGACATTGATAAAATGATTTTGTTCATTCCTTCTTTGTTTTGATTATTAAAATTTTCGGATAATTCGGAAATACTTAGCTTGATTTCATTTTCAGGAATCAACTCACCAGTTTCTGCGTATAACTTAACAGCATTTGCATTGGATGGTATAGGGCATATTGAGGCTTCAGTAAGTTCACAAGGTGCTAATTCATATATGCCATCAACATTTTCATAGAATTTTGTACCTTCTACTCTTGCTAATCCCATCGAAACACCTTTTAAGAAACCTCGTTCTACTTTACCTGCGATGATTTTAGAATACTCATCAGCAGTATCAAATACGGCATCTGCTAACAATAAACCACCTTCAATTCTAATATTTTCCCATCGACCAATTACAGTCATTGAAGAAGGATTGTGAATATCCAACATTACAGGGTTCGATTTAAAACGTGTTAAATCAATACCTGAATTGGGTACTCTAAATCCGTAAGAATTTACTTTCGATTCATCATTAAGTACAAATGTGAGCATACGTTTTTTAATTGGTTTATTTCCTTTCAGGTAACAAAGATTAGATGCTTTCAAACGCTTATCAAATATCAGTGCAACCGTTATTTTGAAATTTTAAAAAGCGTTGTTTTAACCTCAAATTTGTATCAAAATCAAAGTAATGGCTATAGGAAAAACACAACAAAAAGACCATGCAAAAACATTATTCATTAACGAAAAGCTTTCACAAAAAGAAATAGCTGTTCGTGTTACAGTGACTGAGAAAACAATTGGCAAATGGATTCAAGTAGGCGGTTGGGATAAATTACGCCGTTCAATGATTACAATTAAGGATGAAAATCTATCTACGTTGTATAAAATTTTAGAAGCAAAAACTAAAAAAATTGAAGAAAACAATTATGAATTAACCAGTAGTAAAGATACAGATGACCTTATTAAATTAACATCAGCAATAAAAAAACTAGAAGTTACCACTTCACTCGGAGAAGTTATTGATGTTGCGAAAAAAATTGGTGAGTTTGTTCGACCAATCGATTTAGAATTTGCTCAAAAAATGACTTATTATTTTGATACTTATATCCAAACGATCATTTAATGGCTGATAAATCAAATAAGGAATATTTAAAGGATTGGAACGTATATAGGGATAATATTTCAAAAGCAACTCCGATTGATTTAAATGAAACACCTTCAGAGAAATTAAAACGTATTGCTGATCTTGAAAAACATCCTGAAAAATGGTTTAAATATTATTTTCCTAATTTTTACACATCAGAACCAGCACCATTTCACATCAAAGCCACTCAAAGAATTTTGAATAATCTTGAATGGTATGAAATTCGTTCTTGGTCTCGTGAATTATCCAAGTCAGGAAGGACTATGATGGAAGTTCTTTATCTTTCATTATTAGGAAAAAAAAAGAATATATTACTTGTTTCAAGTACCTATGATAGTGCAGAAAGATTGCTATTGCCATATAAGGCAATTCTTGAAAAAAATAATCGAATTATTAATGATTATGGAACTCAACAAAGTGTTGGACAATGGGAAAGTGGAGAATTTGTCACTAAAAAAGGTGTTGCTTTTAGAGCACTAGGTGCTGGCCAATCTCCTCGTGGAACTCGGAAAGATGAAATTCGACCAGATACAATATTAATTGATGATATTGATACAGATGAAGAATGTAGGAATCCTGAACGTATTAAATTCAAAGTTAAATGGATTGAAGAAGCTTTATTACCAACTCGTTCGATTTCTAGTCCATTATTAGTTGTTATTAACGGAAATATAATTGCAAAATATTGCTGTATAACTGAATTATCAAAATATGCTGATATACACGAAGTAATTAATATTCGTGATAAAAATGGTAAGTCTACATGGTCATCAAAAAACTCAGAAGAGTCTATTGATAGAGTATTGTCAAAAATGAGTTTTAATTCATCTCAAAAAGAGTATTTCAATAATCCAATAATTGAAGGAGATACATTTAAAGAATTACATTATGGTAAATGTCCTCACCCTAGAAAATGTCAAAGCATAGTAATTTATGGTGATCCTTCTCCTTCTAATAAAGAAGGTACAAAATCAAGCACAAAAGCATTGGTTATTATTGGATATTTAGACTTTAAATTTTACATATACCGTAGTTGGGTAGATAACACCTCAAATTCAAACTATGTAAAATGGATGTTTGAAGCTTATAAATTTTTAAAATTAAATAAGGTTGATACGTTTAGCCTTTTCCAAGAAAACAATTCTTTACAAGATCCATTTTACCAACAAGTAACATTGCCATTAATATGGAAAATGCAAAAAGAATATGGTTTCATTTTACCAATAACTCCTGATAATAGAAAAAAACCTGAAAAGTTTTATCGAATAGAAGGGACACTTGAACCATTAAACAGACTTGGAAATCTAATATTAAATATTGATTTAAAAAATGATCCTAATATGGTTCGTTTAAATGATCAATTTTTAGGTGTTTCTCCAACATCAAAATTCATGGATGCTCCTGATGCTGTTGAAGGAGGTGTTTGGAAAATTCAAAAAAGAGAAGTTAGTAAAGAAACAACTTATGTTTCTCAGTCACGAATTGATAATAAGTACTGATGTTTATAGAAATAATTGATTTAAAAACGGTTAAATATCAATGGATATTAGACCAAATTACCGAGAATGATGATACTATTCTTGAAATAGGTATAAGTGCTGGAATTGAAGAGGTAAAAAGCTATTTAACACCAAATAACCAACATCAATGGTTAGATGGTCGAAAAATGTATGATGTAGAAACTATTTTTGGAAAGACTGGAACTGATCGAAATAGTTTAATACTTCAATTAGTGAAAACTGTATCTATATGGCAAATAATTACTCTTTGCAATGCTGATATTATTTATGAGCAGGAAAAGACTAGATACGAAAAAGCAATTGATTATTTAAAAATGCTTGCTTCGGGTAAGGTTACTATTTCAACTTTAGAAACATTAGACCCGACAATTGATGAGCCAGCAGATAAAGAACCATTTAGATATGGAAGTCGTCCAAAATTTAATCACGAATAGTTATGGGATTTTTAACAAACATAGAACGGGGAATTGTAGGTTTATTCGGACAAAACAATACTGTCAATTTATCAGCTAATTCAGATGATAAAATAAAAAATAAAAAAGGTGTACTTCCTTGGGAGTTAAAAACTGTATGTCAATCTAGAACAGATATTCAAAGTTGGAAAAAAGCAGTTGTTGCAACTTCATTTGAAGAGCCTTTGAATTATCATTTACAATTGATTTATAAAAATCAAACAATGCTTGATTCTTTGCTAATTTCTCAAATTGGAAATAGGATAAACAAATCACTTTCAGCTAAATTTTCATTAAGAAAACCTAACGGAGAAATTGATGAAGTACAAACGGCTTTTTTAAGAAGTATCCCCACCTATAGAAAGCTTACAAAGTTAATGTTAGAAAGTATCTATTTTGGTTATTCACTTACTGAATTACAGTTGGTAAAACATCCTTCAGGTAAATATTATGCGGAAGTTATTTCTATTCCTAGAACAAATGTTACTCCAATAAATGGACGTTTTTATAAAAACTATCTAGATTCAACTAGTTTTATAAACTATAAACAACTTTCAGAATATGGAACTTATATTTTAGAATTTGATACAGACGAATTAGGTTTATTAAATAATGCTACACCTGATGTTATTATAAAGAAGTTTTCAAAAAGTTGTTGGAGCGAATTAGGAGAGATTTACGGGATTCCTCCACGTGTATTGAAAACAAATACACAAGATAAAGCTATGCTAAATAGAGCTCAAGCAATGATGAAAGATTCAGGTGCAGCTGCATGGTACATTCTAGATGAATCTGAGAAAATGGAGTGGGCGCAAGCCGTTAATACAAATGGAGATGTATTTAATAACTTAATTTCACTTTGTAATAACGAAAATTCGATGTTAATATCGGGTGCAATTATTGGTCAAGACACAAAAAACGGCTCAAAAGGAAAAGAAATTTCCTCACAAGAGGTACTCGATGATTTGGTAGAAGCTGATTTAATTTATTGTGCTGAAGAATGGAATACGAAAGCTATTCCTGCATTAAAAAAACTTGGAATTATTACAGGTGATGTTACTATTAGCTATGATGAAAGTGAAGATTTAGATGCTCTTTGGACAAGAACGAAAGAATCGTTTCCATTTTTAGAAGTAGACCCTGAATTTGTAGAAACAAAATTTGGAGTTAAAAATAAAGGTTCAAAACAGCTAGCACCTACAAAACTTTCAATTGATCCTGATTTTTTCGTTTAGCCCTCGATAGGTCGGGGGCATATTTTGGAGCGTTTCATAATCGAATTACGAATCTATATCAATGCGATTGTGAAACCTGTAAACCTGATTTTTTAAACCTTTCAATCGGTTCAAATTTAATTGAATCGCTAAAAAGTATTGTACTTAAAGCATATAAAACGTTACTTCAAAACGGAAGCTATTCATCCAATGATTTAAAAAGTGAACAGGCTTACAAAGACGTAATTTCTGAAACAAATTCAATTTTTCAAAAAGCAGTACAGGAAGGAATAAAAGACAATGTTATTCCAATAGTTTTAAAGAATGCTTTGAATAATGATATTTTCATTTTTTCGGCTTTAAAAACACACGCACAACTATTTGAAGCTTCTAGGCTGTTAAAAGACGACACAGGCAAAATAAAGCCGTTTAATCAGTTTTTAAAAGACATTCAATCAACATTTAAAAACTATAATGAGTTGTATTTAGAATCGGAGTATCAATTTGCAGTTGGTAGTTCTTTAATGAATGTAAAATGGAATGAATTTGATAAAAATGGAGAGCGATACAATTTGCAATATAGAACTGCAGGCGATGAAAAAGTAAGAGAATCACATGCGAAACTTGATTTAACAACCTTACCTGCTGATAGTTCTTTTTGGGATAGTTATTTCCCTCCGAATGGTTGGAGATGTAGATGTACAACAGTTGAGGTTTTGAAAAACAAATATTCCGAATCGGATGTGTCAAAAGCAATTGCTGAAGGAGAAAAAGCAACAACACAAATTGGATCAGATGGTAAAAATAGACTTGAAATTTTTCGATTTAATCCTGGTAAGCAAAAGGTAATATTTCCGCCTTCTCATCCTTACAAAAAACTACAGGGAGCTGATGGTGTTGTTAAATCTTTTAGTCAAGGATATAAGCAATCTATTTTTGCTAAACCTTTATCAGAGCAATATTCTACAATCTATTCTAAAAATGGCGGAATAGTACAAGTTCACAAATTAGTGAATTTAAAAGCGGAAGATTATAACGATGTTGTCGATGTAGCTAAAGTGTTTGCAAATGAAGGAAAAATTGTAAGTATACTACCTGAGGTTCATGTTAGTGAAATTGAAGCACGTAAAAAAATATTCAAAGGTTTAGCAAATAAATCGAGTAATCCTGATTTATTAATTGGAAACGAATTAATGGATGTTAAAAGACCTGAAAATTTTCAAACAATTACACACAATGCAAACAAAGCTTCTAAACAAAACGCAATAGCCGTTATATCCGATAAATCATTGAAATTTAGTGATAAAACAATGGACGAAAGAGCTAAATCTATTTTTAGAGATGAAAATAAAACAAATTATACTTTTGATAAGGTTTATTTTATAAAAGATGGAAAGGTAATAAAATACAAAAGGCAGTAATAAATTACTGCCTTAGGGTTATCCGACTCGCAAGCCTGATACAACAAATATACAAACTTTTTAATCAATTACAAAATGGAAAATTTTATCAGCAATATTGTACGTGATATCAAAGTAGATATTACGGATGAATTTGATATGAATTTTAGACGTAAAGCCTTTTTTGATAAACCTTGGAAACCTACAAAGCAAGTAAATAGTAGAGGTTCGTTAATGATGCGTTCAGGAAATTTAAGAAATAGTATATCATCTAAAATACAAGGAACGGATATTTCATTTTCAAGTAGTTTACCTTATGCTTCTATCCATAATGAAGGTGGAACAATAACGGTAACGGCTAAAATGAAAAGATTCTTTTGGGCAATGTTTTATAAAAGTTCTGGAGCAATTGGCAAAGGAGGTTCACAACGTAACCAACGCTTATCAGTAGAGGCTCAACAATGGAAAAATATGGCATTGATGAAAGTAGGACAAAAAATGAAAGTTGATAGACGTCAATTCATTGGATGGCATCCAGTTGTTGACAAACGAATTAAAACGATTTTCGATGATCATGTAAAAGATATTGAAACGTACTTGAAAAGCCGATTAAATAAAAGATAATACTCTTTAAAATTTTAAAAATGAAAGCAATAATTAACTCTATTCAAACAAAAATAGCAGCCATATCTTCAATAAAATATGTTGATGAAAATTGGGGACAATTGGATTATTATTCTTCTCATCCTCCTGTTCAATTTCCGTGTGTTTTAATTGATATTTTGAATAGTAACTTTTCTAATATTGGAATGGATAAAACAGTCACGCCACAAAATAGACAAATGGCTAGTTTTAATTTAGAAATTAGAATTTCTGATGTTAAGTTAACTAATTCATCCGCTAAAGCGCCAACTATTCAACAGAATCTAGCTAGGGGTATTTTTGATTTATTGGAAGATGTACATACGCAAATACAAGGTTTTGAACCGACCGACATGTGTGGTAAATTAATACGTTCTTCTATTAACAAAGTTCATCGTGATGATGGTATTAGAGAGTATGTAGTGATTTATTCTGGTGACGTTCAAAACGTTTAAAACATAGATAATTGGTTATGATCTATCCTTCTTCTATCGGGTGCGTTTTGGTGCTTTATGTACATGAATTTTCTATAACTGATAAAGATGTTGTACTTCGGTAATATTTTACGAACAATGAACGTGTCCATAATATCTTCTTGCTTTACATCGTAGTAAATCTGCAAAACGTGTTCAAAATGTTTTTGTTTATTTGCTTGATTATACGCCATGTATCGATTATTGATATATGACAAAGATATTGAATTTTATGTTTAGTTGAATAGATGAACGTAAAAAAATTATTTAATTTACGTTGTTCATAGGTTTTTGGAATAAAAAAAGAGGTAAACGAATCCACCACGTATCGTTTACCTCCTGAGAATTGACTCAAAAAGAGTCTATAATGTTATCTCACAAATTTCATTATTTGATTTCGTGCAGTATTTGCTTTTTGCATAGCTCCAGCTCCCTCAAATTCAAAAATTGTATCATGGTCAAATCTTCCATCGTTCCATTCAATTGTCAAATATGCTAATTCTGTTTTCTTTTTCTTTTTTAAAGCAAAAGCAAAAACACCTACTGCTAATAATCTACCGACTGTAACTTTTTTCTCAATTGTAGTTTGGTCTTCTGCTAGAACATTCTTGATTGTACTATTGTCAATTATAGCCTCTTTTTTGGGTAAGCTAAACGGTATATCTAATACAATCTCTAATTTATTATCCTTTGAATAAATTGCAGTCGGTAGAATTGGAGCGTTTAAATCGGGATGTCCAGATAAATACTTTCCTGTTATTACTTTTGCCTCTGCTAAATAACCGAGTTCTTTTGCTTTTTCAGTATTTTGTTTTTGCTTTTTAACTCCGTTGATTCCTAGCTTTATTATTACTACGATAATAATAATTGCGATTATTACTCCTGTCATATTGTGTTGTTTGTGTTGATTTATATTAATTGAATTGTAAACTTAATAATTAATTTCAAAAGCCTCCACATTACAGAAAGGTTTTTTCTATTTTACTTTTTGGGAACATTTCTTATACAACAAACTTCTTTTTATTAAATAGAATCGAAATAGTGGTTTTTTATTTTAGTGATTTTACTCATAAGCCATTGTTCACGTTGTTCTCCATGTAGCAAAGGAAATTTAGATTCATTAAAATAATCTTCAAGTGACACTATAGCTTTTTCAAAACCTTTTTGTTTTATTAAGTCGTCGACATATATTAAATTATGTGATACTTTTTCATCACTAAGAACTGTCAAAAACTCCTTTTTTAATTGTTCAGTAGTTTTAAATCCAATTGTATTCATTTTCTTTTAAGTTAATTGTAATTTGTGTTTATTTTAAGCTTATCGGTTATTTTTTTACTCCTATATAACTCTTTTTAACTTATTGATTTTCAACTTGTTTCAAGAAGCGTTTTTTAATCTTTCTAACTGTTTTTCTAGATTCTTAATTTTATTTTCTTTCATTAATTGCTGATTTTCGCT
>OBEQ010139721.1_pt1 | contig 25919 bp, 25 predicted proteins | sample 1670901 | NCBI WGS metagenome assembly OBEQ01 (sample SAMEA104232315, study PRJEB22302) | groundwater metagenome | biome: forest; feature: aquifer; material: groundwater | place: USA | collected 2011-08-07 | depth 5.4 m | reverse complement strand
CGTTTACGTGAAGCGGCTGAAAAAGCAAAGATGGAACTTTCACAGTCACAACAGACTGAAATCAATTTACCGTTTATTACCGCCACAGCAGATGGTCCGAAGCATTTAAACATTACGCTTTCACGTTCAAAGTTTGAGCAGTTGGTAGAAGACCTGATTCAGCGTTGCGTACCTCCGGTGAAAAAAGCATTGGAAGATGCCGGAATGAAGCCGAACCAGATTGATGAAGTTATTCTCGTTGGCGGTATGACCCGTGTGCCTCGCGTTCAGGAACTTGTAAAAGAACTGTTCGGCAAAGAAGGACACAAGGGAGTCAACCCGGATGAAGTGGTTGCTATTGGAGCCGCAATTCAGGGTGGCGTACTTGCAGGAGAAGTGACCGATGTGTTATTGTTGGATGTTACGCCATTAACACTTGGCATTGAAACAATGGGTAGTGTTATGACCCCAATGATTCAGGCAAATACAACGATTCCGACACGGAAAAGCGAAATTTTCTCTACCGCATCGGATAGTCAACCGCAAGTTGAGATTCACATTTTGCAAGGTGAGCGACCGTTAGCTATTGATAACCGTACGCTTGGCAGATTCCATCTTGATGGAATTCCACCGGCGCCACGCGGCATACCGCAGATTGAAGTCACGTTTGATATTGATGCCAATGGTATGCTTCATGTGATGGCGAAAGATAAAGCCACCAACAAAGAGCAGTCTATTCGTATTACTTCTTCGAGCGGTTTGAGCAAAGAAGAAGTTGATAAGATGAAAAAGGATGCAGAATTACACGCGGCAGATGATAAAAAGAAGAAGGAAGAAATCACGCTCAAGAACGAAGCGGATAGTAAAGTGTTCCGTACACGCCAACAGTTGAAAGACCTTGGCGATAAACTCTCACCTGAGACGAAGGGAAAACTTGAATCCGTGACGGATGCGCTTGAATCGGCAATGAAGAGCGGTAACGTGAACGAGATTACGGAAAAGATGAAAGCCCACGATGAAGTGTGGAACGAAGTCTCTGCTGAACTCTACAAACATGCTACGGAAGCCGGAGCGCAAGCGGGACAACAGGGACAACAGGCTCCGCCGCAATCTCCTCCACCACAATCTGAACCCCATGACGGTGAACAGAAAGCGGATGAGAAGAAGGTTGAAGATGCATCGTTCGAGGTGGTTGACGAGAAAAAATAGTTATCTGTTATGAGTTATTGGTTATTAGTCATTTGTGATTGGTATTGAATAACAGGTTAATATCGTATAAAGTAGTTTCCGCCAAAGGCGGATGCGCCTCTGGCGCAGGGATGTTGGGGTAGATGTGATCCTTTTCTTACCTGAACATCTTTAATGAACGAAAGCCGCTTTGCATTGGATCTCTCTCCTCTAATGTGAGGTGGCTTTTTTTATATTTGATTTTAGATTGATTTGCTATGGAAAACTTCATTTGGATAATTATTATTCTAATCGTCATCGCTTTCCTCATCTACGCTACGAAACAAGGGTGGATCATGTGGCGGGGTGGAAGGGGAATTGCAACACTAACGGCGTTTCATGATTTTCAGCCGAAGGATAAACAAGCGGCAATTGAAATTGTTATCGAAAAGCAAGCAGGGAAGAAAATGGAAGAGCAGAAGAGCGGGGAAGAGTGATGTGCGATTTGAGCTATGAGCAATGAGCTATGAGATGATTAGATTCACATCCTATGAGACTATCAAAAAACTTCCCTACTATGTCATTCCCGAACGGCTCTTATCGGGAATCTTACAAACCACGAAGAAAGATTCCCGCTAAAATCCTGCGGGAATGACAACCTAAAGTAAAAATGAAAATGAGAAAATACAATTATGAACTTAAATAAATTTACAATTAAATCACAGGAAGCTGTGCAGAATGCGCAGGAGATTGCACAGAGCTATGGCAATCAGGCAATAGAGCCGGAGCATTTGTTGGCGGCATTGGTGCAGGATAGCGAGGGATTGGTGGTACCGATTCTTCGCAAGCTTGGCGCGAACGTTGATTACATCAAAATAAAAATAGCTGAAGCGTTGGAGAAGTTACCGAAAGTAACAGGATCGGGTGCAGGTAATCAACACTTAGGTCAGGCGTTGAATGAGCTATTTGATTTAGCTCTTAAAGAGGCGCAATCATTGAAAGATGAATACGTTAGTACGGAACATCTTTTGCTTGCGCTTGTTGGGGCTAAATCATCCGGCGGTAAGTTGTTACGAGACCAAGGTGTAACAAAAGATACAATCTACAAAGCACTGAAAGATGTGCGGGGTACTCAACGTGTGACCGATCAAACGCCGGAAGAAAAATATCAATCGTTGGAGAAATTCGGGCGTGACTTGAACGAGTTAGCGCGTCGTGGTAAACTTGATCCGGTCATCGGTCGTGATGAAGAAATCCGCCGTGTTTTGCAAGTGCTTTCCCGCCGGACGAAAAACAATCCTGTGTTAATAGGTGAGCCGGGTGTTGGAAAAACTGCAATCGCAGAAGGTATTGCGCACAGAATTATTCAAGGTGACGTGCCCGATAATCTCAAAACAAAACGAATCATTGCGCTTGATATGGGAAGTCTTGTTGCAGGAACAAGTTTCCGCGGTCAATTTGAAGAGCGGTTGAAAGCGGTATTGAAGGAAGTAACGGAATCGGATGGAGAGATAATTCTTTTCATTGATGAATTGCATACGCTCGTCGGTGCAGGTGCGGCGCAAGGCTCCGTTGACGCGGCAAATATGCTTAAACCCGCATTAGCACGCGGTGATCTACGCGCTATTGGCGCTACAACAATTGACGAGTATAGAAAGTACATCGAAAAAGATCCCGCGTTGGAGCGAAGATTCCAACCTGTTCTTGTTGACGAGCCGAGCGTGGAAGATACAATTTCCATATTGCGCGGATTAAAAGAACGCTATGAAGTGCACCACGGTGTACGCATTACCGATGGAGCGATTGTTGCGGCGGCGCAATTAAGTCACCGCTACATCAGTGACCGTTTTCTTCCCGACAAGGCAATTGATTTGATTGATGAATCAGCTTCCAAGTTACGCATCGAAATCGGTTCCATGCCGGAAGAATTGGATGAAGTGGAACGAAGAATTCAGCAACTTGAAATTGAACGTGAAGCAATCAAACGGGAAAAGGACGAAGCATCACAAGAACGTTTGGGAATAATCAACAAAGAATTAGCGGAGTTAAATCAAACGCGTTCTGAGTTAAAAGCGCATTGGCAGAATGAAAAAGCGCATATTCAGGCTATAAGAACGATGAACGAAGAAATTGAACGTGCCAGAACCGAAGCGGACCAGAAAGAACGTGAGGGAGATTTAGCTAAGGTTGCGGAAATACGGTATGGCCTGATTGCATCGCTTGAGAAGAAAATGAAGAGCGAGCGGGAACAACTTGCCGTTGTTCAGCGTGATAAAAAGATGTTGAAGGAAGAAGTAGATGCTGAAGATATTGCGGAAGTTGTCGCAAAGTGGACAGGTATCCCTGTGAGCAGAATGTTGGAAAGCGACCGGACGAAATTATTGCATCTCGAAGAGCGTTTGCATCAAAGCGTTATCGGGCAGGATGAGGCGGTGCGGGCTGTTGCCGATGCAATTCGGAGGAGCCGTGCAGGGTTACAGGATGAACGCAGACCGATTGGCTCGTTTATTTTTCTGGGAAGCACAGGCGTTGGTAAAACAGAACTTGCGCGTGCGCTTGCAGAATATTTATTCAATGATCAAAACGCATTAGTTCGTATTGATATGAGTGAGTACATGGAAAAATTTTCAGTTTCACGTCTTATTGGTGCGCCGCCGGGATATGTTGGATACGAAGAGGGTGGACAGTTAACGGAAGCAATCAGACGGAAGCCTTATTCAGTTGTGTTGTTGGATGAGATTGAAAAAGCGCACTCTGAAGTGTTTAATTTGCTGTTACAGGTGCTTGATGAAGGACGATTGACCGATAGCAAGGGTCATACCGTGAACTTTAAAAATACCATTATTATCATGACATCGAATCTTGGCTCACAACTTATTCAGCAACGATTGATTGAGAATCAAGGTATGAGTAATGAGCAATTGAATTCAGTCTATGAAGAGATTCGTGTTCAGTTGTTTGAAATTCTCAGACAATCTATGCGACCTGAATTTTTGAATCGTATTGATGAGATTATTTTATTCAAGTTACTCGGTACGCACGAACTTCGGCAGATTGTGGATATTCAACTTCAACGAGTGCAGGCTATGCTCACGCCGAAAAATATTACGTTGCAATTTTCGGATGAAGCAAAGGATTGGCTCGCTATGTTAGGCTACGAACCCACACTCGGCGCACGACCATTGAAACGTGTCATTCAAAACCACATAGTAAATAAACTCTCCGAGAAACTTATTTCCGGTGAGTTTGGAGATGGAGATACTATTTCGGTTGGATTGGATACGCGGGGGTTGATTGAGTTTCGTCGTCAGTAGTCAGTAAAGAGTATTCAGTATTCAGTAAACAGTACTTTGTACTTGGTTCTTGGTACTTGGTTGTTTGTTTTAGGTGATTTGGCGCTGTTGGGAATTTATTTTAACAGCGCTTTTTTATGCAAACAATGAAATAGTTCATATTTTGCTTATTATTTTCTTTTTTCTAACATTATAGAATGGAAAACGATGATATCTTTGTTGTTCTTACGCCAATAGAACTTCTTGTGAGTTTGGACAGAGAGCGATGGAATTTAATTATTAACGTGAAGCATCCCGTAATGAAAGATAGGGAAAATGATGTTCAAGAGACGTTGCTATTCCCCGATGAGATACGAAAGAGCAAAAGTGATGACTCAGTGTATCTCTTTTATCGTCGTGAACGTTTATCTCGTTGGACGTGTGTTATTGTAAAACAAACAAACGGTGAAGGATTTGTGATTACAACATATCCCACCGACTCAATCAAAGAAGGAGAACGCGTATGGATCAAGTAAAAGTGTATTATGACCGTTCCGGAAACACACTCACTGTCTGGTTTGGAAAACCGGAGGATGAAGAAGTGTGTGAAGAAATTGGGGGAGAGGTTGTACTCATGAAGGATAAAGAGGGGAAAGTTATCGGTTTTGAGAAACTGAATTTTAATGTTGCTTCCTCTGAGAAACTTGGAGTAGCCTTCGAGGCTATTGCATCTTGAACGAAAAATAATTAAGGATAGGTGTAAAAACTGTGCAAATAGTGATGCCGATCTGGTGATCGGCTACTACAAACATTATTATTGCTATTTCCCATATAAATACGTATTTTTGTGCCAGTACACGCCATCACTACAGCCGAACATTCAGACTGTTCGTTCTTTCCTAAGTATATAATCCTTAATTTTTAAAAAGAACACATCCCCGGTCAAGTTGCCGTTGATTGTACTTGCCGGTTGGATATTTTTCACAACAGAAAAATAATTTCAAGGAAAATTATTATGGCAGACAAGAAAGCTGACCTTGCACGTCCCGGCATTAGCACATGCGAAGAAGTTGATAAGATTCTCCCATCAAATTATTCATCTCTCCTCACTCCCAAAGAAACACAACTCGCACTATTCCACCTCAAACGATACATCGAAGATAATCTCTGTAAAGAACTCAATTTATTCCACGTTGAAGTCCCGCTTATTGTAAGTAAAGAGAGCGGCGTCAATGATTATCTCGATCGCGATGGGTCGCGCACTCCAATTGAGTTTCCGTGCGGGTTGGGAATTACTCCGCGCTTGAATGGGCAAGTTGTTCAGGCGGCAACAAAATGGAAACGTTTAGCATTGAAACAATTCGGTTGCTCTATCGGTGAGGGCATTGTTACCGATATGCGCGCAGTGAGAAAAGATTATTTTCTCGATCATGATCATAGTTCATACGTTGATCAGTGGGATTGGGAACGAGTAATAACAGCAGACCAACGAAACTTAGATTTTTTGAAGGACATCATCAAGAAAATATGGAAAGTCATAAAAGGAGCAGAAGTATTGATGCACCAGATGTTCCCGAAATTGAAATCTCCTTTGTATCCCGATTTACCGGAAGAGTTGGTGTTTTTACATGCTGAAGAAATATTGGAAATGTTTCCTGATTTACCGCGTAAACAACGCGAGACACAAATTCTACAAAAATTCCCCGCAGTGTTTATACTTGGTATCGGTTCAGTGTTGAAAGATGGATATCCCCATGAGATGCGTGCGGCGGATTATGATGATTGGGTAACTCCTACGATAATGAAAAACGGAACACAAATGTACGGATTGAATGGCGATATTCTTGTTTGGAATCCTATTACCAAACGCCGTCATGAGTTGACTTCAATGGGTATTCGTGTAACGAAAGAGACGTTGAGAAAGCAACTTGAGTTATCGGGTCAATTAGATTTCCTTAAACTGCCGTATCATCAAGCGATATTGAATGATAAAATTCCACTTAGTATCGGTGGTGGAATAGGTCAATCGCGAACAACTATGTTATTGCTCAGGAAAGCTCACCTCGGTGAAGTCAGCGTTACCGTATGGCCTCAGGAATTAAAGATTATTTGTGCCAAGAAGAATATTTTTGTTTTGGAATAACAAATGTAGCTTCACATGTACGAAACGTACATCTCCTGATTAATGATCCCGACCGTGTGAACTAACGGTCGGGATTTTTTGTTTTTTGGGGTAGTATGTAGTCGTTGTTCGTAAGGTCAAAATTTTGTATTTTTTATCAATTACGAATGAATTCTATGCCAAAACAGGCTTGTTCATTATCATTATCCATATCAGAGTTAGTTCATGAAATCATTAATTATTCACGGCGGAGCATGGGATATCCCCGATGAATTAGTAGAAGCACATAAAACAGGTGTTAGCAGGGCATTGGCAATTGGCTGGGACATGTTACAAGCGGGAGCAACAGCCTCTGAGACAGTTGAAAAGGTGGTTTGCAGTCTGGAAAATGACGGCACGTTCGATGCAGGCAGAGGTTCGCATCTTAACGCCGATGGAATTATTGAATTGGATGCAAGTATTATGGATGGCAAAACCTTGCGCTGTGGCGCGGTTGCCTCTGTTCATCATATAAAAAACCCTATATCGCTTGCACGAAAAATTATGGATGAGAGCGAGCATATCCTCCTTGTCGGGAATGGAGCGGAAAATTTTGCTCTTGAACATGGTATTCAATTGCACTCGTACCGGGAATTGGTTTCGCCCAGAGAGTTAAAGAAATGGAAAGCCTTTCAAGCAAGTGATGATTTTACAACGAAGGATGCGTTCAGGAAAAAACAACCCAGCGATACAGTTGGAGCAGTAGCAATGGACGGTGAAGGAAATATTAGTGTAGGTACATCAACCGGCGGGACATTTAATAAGCATCCCGGCAGAGTTGGCGACTCACCACTTATTGGTTGTGGTTCTTATGCCGACAACGAAGTTGGGGGAGTTTCAACTACAGGGTGGGGGGAAGCGATGATTAAAATTGTCATGGCGAAGACCGTTATTGATCTTCTTGAATTTCACAATGGGAATATTGACGAAGCCGCAACGAAAGGAATTGAATTGCTGAAACGCAAAGTAGATGGCTATGGCGGTGTTATAGTTATGAATACAAAAGGTGAAGTAGGTGTTGCCTATAATACTCCGCGAATGGCGCGAGGGTACCGCACAGAACTAATGAGTGAGCCGTTTGTAACCTTATGAGGCTTGCATCAATCGTCGGGCATGTGCTCGAACTTTGTTCATTAACGGAATCGAATACAAAACCGGCTGATAAAATAGTTTGGGATTTTTTTAAACAAAGAAAATATTTAGGCTCACGGGATAGATTTCAAATCAGTGCATCAATTTTTGGGATGCAAAGAGACTGGCGATTGATTGAAACGCTTGTTCAAACGTTTGTTGTAACAAGTTCTCCAGAATTACAATTCCCTGAAGGTCAAGAACGGTTTTTGCCATTGTATATTGCACATGCAGTGGTGATATTACATAAACCAGCTGAAGAATTGATAGAGGGCTTGAATGAATTGTGGATAAAATTTTACCCATCCATTCAACTGCCGGAATTTATCACGTGGTTGGAAACACATGTTGAAGAAATAACTCATTCTTCAAATACGGTTGAACGTTTGGGGATAACATATTCATTTCCTGATTGGATGGTTGAACGATTACTCAATCAGTATGGTGAAGAAACCGAATCGTTACTTAAGTCTCTCAATACTTCTGCGCGGGTTACCTTACGTGTAAATCTTCTTAAAATTTCACTCGAAGATTGTCGGAAAAGATTATTACATGAAGGCATAGAAACAATACCGACGCAATTATCCCCTGTGGGGCTTGTTGCGGAAAAGAGATTTAACAAACAAGCATCGCAATCGTATAAAGAGGGGCTGTACGAATTTCAGGATGAGGGAAGCCAGTTAATATCATTAATTGCAAATCCGCAACCGAATGATATAGTGATTGATGCGTGTTCAGGCGGTGGGGGAAAAACACTTCACATGTTTGAGATGATGAATGGTAAAGGTAGAGTTATTGCAAGTGATATAGATTTAGATAGAATGAAAGGGCTTCAGGCTCGGAAAGAACGGTCTGAAATTCATAATATCGAATTAACGTCGATTGATAGATTAAATCGAAAAGAGTTAACAGGGAAAGCTAATCTTGTTCTTGTTGATGCTCCGTGTAGTGGCGTTGGAAGAATACGCAGAAATCCTGAAATGAAACGATTTCTGAAAGAATCAGAAATTGAAGGATATCCGTCAAAACAGCTTTCAATTCTCCAAAATGTGGCTGATTTTGTAAAGGTTGGCGGACGGTTGGTGTACGCGACATGTTCATTGTTTAAGTGTGAAAATGAAAACGTGGTTATCGGCTTCCTCGCACAAAGAAAAGATTTTAAGCTTGTTTCACCTTTAGCAGAAGTTGAGAAATTAGGCGTAAAATCGGATGAGGATGTTTTTTTACGGATATTGCCCAATCGATATCCTACAGATGGTTTTTTCGTTGCTTTGATGGAACGGATATAAGGGTATTTTTGGTTGTTACATGTACAGTTAGTAGATTCACAAACGTTAAATAGAAATATAGAGAATCCAATGAAAACAATAGTTGTATTAATAGCTTTCGTTATGATAGTTGCAGGTTGCTCCCGTTCAAGCAAAGATACATACGAAGAAGCGAAGACTGCCGAACAGCAAAAGAATTTTCCAACTGCGCTTGAAAAATATGCTCAAGTAGTAGAAAAGGATGGAGCAAGCGCGTACGCTGAAAGTTCGCAATATCATATTGCTTTGATTTACAATAATGAGTTGCGTGAAGTTGGTAATGCCGCAGTAGCGTACAGGAAATTTTATTCACTATTCCCAAACAGTAAGGATGCCGCGACCTGTTTGTTCCTTTCGGGATTTATTTATAACAATGATTTGAAAATGCATGATACTGCTAAAGCGATTTACAATGAATTCATGCAGAAGTTTCCCAATCATGAACTTGTTAAATCGGCACAATTTGAGTTGCAAACTATGGGGAAAGACCCGGTCGATTTTTTGAAAAAAGATTCAATAGTACAGGCGGGTACACAACCGCCCGCAGAAAAGGAAAACGAGTGACCGAAGCTCGACAAAACTATCGAAAATATCTTCAGCCCGATGTAGTAGCAAAGCTGGCAAATATGGAAATCATTGCCCGGCTCGTGGTAGAAGGATTCATCACAGGGTTACACAAAAGTCCGTACCATGGGTTTAGTGTTGAATTTGCCGAACACAGGCAATATATGCCCGGCGATGAGATTAAACATATTGATTGGAAAATTTTCGGTAGAACAGACCGGTATTATATTAAACAGTTTGAGGAAGAGACAAACCTGAAAGGGTATCTCATTCTTGATTCAAGCAAATCAATGGCGTTTAGTTCAGCGGGTAGGATTTCAAAACTCGAATATTCTTGTTTTATCACTGCCGCGCTTGCGCAATTGATGGTACAACAACGCGATGCAGTCGGGTTAACGGTATATGACGAGGTTGTTCGTTCCTATATGCCCCCTCATGCAACAAAATCGTATTTGAAAGAAATACTTCGTCAATTGGAAGTATTGAAACCGAGCAATAAAACAAGCACTGCCGAATCGTTGCATATCATTGCCGAAAGGATTAAAAGACGGGGGTTAGTTATCATCATCAGCGATTTGTTTGATAATCCCACGGAAGTCATGAGCGCACTGAAACATTTCCGGCATAAGAATAATGAAGTAGTTGTCATGCAGGTTCTTGATCCGCTTGAACAAAGTTTTGCATTTGGGCGCGATGCAGTGTTTAAAGACCTTGAAACAAACGAAGAACTGACAACACAACCCTGGCACATCCAAAAAGCGTATCAAGAATCTATGAAAGACTTTCTTCATACGTATAAAAAAGAATGTCGCGAGCATAACATTGATTACGTGTTGCTAGATACTTCCATGCCGTTTGATGTTGCATTGATTCATTACTTGAATAAACGAATGCGCCTTGGATAAGGAATCAGAAATAAAGATTCTTGATCTTGGTTGCGGATTGCGGAAGCGACCCGGTTCAGTGGGAATTGATGTCAATCCCCGGTCTGAAGCGGATGTTATTCATGATCTAAACGTTTTTCCGTATCCCTTCCCGGATAATTCATTTGATGAAATTATTTGCGACAATATTATCGAACATCTGGATGATGTGTTAAGGGTAATGGCAGAGCTTCATAGAATATCGAAGCAAGATGGCAAGGTTACAATCATGGTGCCATTTTACCCACACCGAAATGCCAACACCGACCCGACGCATAAACATTTTTTTGGAGTACATTCGTTTGACTATCTGGTAGAAGGAACAAATAATTCTAAGTTTCAATATTCTGATGTACAGTATGAGTTGCTTTCGACAGAATTTGAAAAAGGTATTGAATCACGCCACTGGTTTGATGATATTATAGTCCGTTTTGCCAATAGTAATAAAGACCTATACGAGAACAGGTTTGCAAATATCTTCCCGCTTCGCGAACTTACCTTTGAGTTAAAGGTAAAGAAATAAATATTGAGGTTATTCAAAAACCTTCGCGTTCTGTCATGGTGAACGAAGTGAACCATCTCCCAGCCTTGAAGGTAGTACAATTTCAAAGGTGTTAGATTCTTCGCAAGCTCAGAATGACTCCCTATAGGGGTTGTACAGCCACTAAAGCCCCACAACATTTGTGGGAATCACCACTTTTATCATCCATTAATTTCATGCAACAAAATAATCTCATTGTTAAGGGTGCAAGAGTCCATAACCTGAAAAATATTGACGTGGAAATGCCGCGTGAAAAATTGACGGTGATTACCGGACTTTCGGGTTCGGGAAAATCCAGTTTGGCTTTTGATACGATTTACGCGGAGGGGCAACGCAGGTATATGGAAAGCCTTTCAGCCTATGCCCGGCAATTCATGGGAACGATGGAACGACCGGATGTGGATTATATCGAAGGGTTAAGCCCCTGCATCTCGATAGAGCAAAAATCCATTTCCCATAATCCCCGCTCTACTGTCGGAACAGTAACGGAGATATATGATTTCCTGAGATTACTATTTGCCCGTGTAGGTACCCAGTTTTGCTATAATTGCGATAAACCGGTTCAAAAGCAATCGGTTGACCAGATTATTGATTCGGTGATGGGGATGCGAGAAAAAGCTAAAATACTTATTCTTGCCCCTGTAGTTCGGGGAAGAAAGGGGCATTATCGCGAGTTATTTGAGGAGATATTAAAAGATGGTTACCTCCGTGTCCGTGTTGATGGCGCGGTGAAAGAAATAACCGAGGGGATGCAAGTCCAGCGATATAAAATTCATAATATCGAAGTTGTCGTTGACCGTTTGGTTGTGCAACCCGACATGCGTTCCCGTATTGCAGAATCAATTGAGAGTGCGCTTGAACTTGGTGATGGAATTGTCATCATTAACGATGGGGAGAACGATCAGTTATTCAGTAAACATCTTGCCTGCCTTCAATGCGGCTTAAGTTATGATGAACTTGCGCCAAATTCATTTTCATTTAATTCTCCGTATGGAGCATGTCCTGAATGTAACGGCTTAGGAGAACGTCGTGAATTCGATATTGATTTAATTATCCCCGATGAATCAATGACTATTGCAGAAGGGGGTCTTGAACCGATGGGGAAGCCCCGTGATACGTGGCTATGGAGTCAATTACGGGCTGTAGCTAAAGAATTTGAATTTGATTTTGATACACCGATTAAGAAAATCCCTAAGAAAACCCGTGACATTATCCTCTACGGATCAGGTGACCAGAAATTAGATATTTTATATACAAGTTCCACGGGTCGTACCGTAACATATCGTCATCGTTTTACAGGGTTGCTTGCAGGATTACAACGCTATATTGAAGAAGCGGCAACGAGTACAATTCGCGAATGGGTTGAATCATTCATGAGCCGTTCAGTTTGTACTGTGTGCAAAGGCGCACGGCTGAAAAAAGAATCACTCTCGGTAAAATTAATTGATGCTCAGTCGGGGGTAGCATACCGGATGTTTGATGTTGTTCAACGTTCGATTCAAGAAGCCGAAGAACTTATTTCCGGTTTACGGTTAAATGAACGACAAAGTGAAATAGCGCATCAAATTATTTATGAGATAACAACACGGTTACAATTTCTATTAAATGTCGGGTTGGAATACCTAACGCTTGATCGTTCAGCGCGTACACTTTCCGGTGGGGAATCACAACGCATACGACTTGCAACACAAATTGGTTCACAACTTGTCGGGGTGTTATATATTCTTGATGAGCCGAGTATTGGCTTGCATCAACGTGATAACATAAAATTAATAAATTCGCTTAAACAACTTCGCGATTTAGGAAATACGGTCATTGTTGTCGAACATGACAAAGAAATGATTGAAAGCGCTGATTTTGTAATTGATTTAGGTCCCGGTGCGGGTGAGCATGGAGGGTTATTAGTTGCGGCAGGTTCACCAAGCCAACTTACAAGTCAAAAGTCTCAGCCAAAGGCTGATGCGCCTCAGGCGCAAAAAGGAAAAAATAAAAACAACGGTGAGACGGTATCATTAACAACTCAATATTTAACCGGCAAGAAAAATATTGAAGTTCCTGCTGTACGAAGAACGGGAAACGGAAAAATATTACAATTAAAAGGTGCCCGTGGCAACAATCTCAAAAACCTTAATGTTTCGTTTGTATTAGGGACTTTTATTTGCATCACAGGTGTGAGTGGCTCTGGAAAATCTTCTTTAATCACCGAAACACTGTATCGGATACTCTCAAGAAAATTTTACAAATCAAAAGAAGTATCGCTCCCACATTCCGGTCTTGAGGGTATCAAGCATATTGACAAAGTAATTGATATTGATCAGTCTCCAATTGGAAGAACTCCGCGCTCTAATCCGGCTACATATACAGGTTTATTTACACTCATCAGAGATTTATTTACGCAATTGCCCGAAGCAAAAATCCGAGGATACAAAGCGGGAAGATTCAGCTTTAATGTGAAGGGTGGAAGATGCGAAGAATGTGAAGGGGACGGTTTACGCAAAATTGAAATGAATTTTCTTCCCAATGTGTATGTGTTGTGCGAAGTATGCAAGGGGCGGAGATATAATCGTGAAACATTAGAAGTTAAGTTTAAGGATAAATCCATCTCCGATGTTCTGGAAATGACGGTCACTGAAGCGTTGGAATTTTTTAGTGAAATACCTCGCATCCATCGCAAACTTGAAACGCTTCACGATGTAGGGCTTGGGTATATTCGATTGGGGCAACAAGCAACGACAATCTCCGGTGGTGAAGCGCAACGTGTAAAACTTTCTACCGAGCTTTCTAAATTAGCAACAGGTAATACGCTGTATATCCTCGACGAACCGACAACAGGACTTCACTTTGAAGATATCCGTATGCTTCTTGCCGTGTTAAATAAACTTGTTGACAAAGGAAACACCGTCATCGTTATTGAACATAATCTTGATGTTATCAAAACAGCAGATTGGGTTATTGATTTAGGCCCCGAAGGTGGCGGCGGCGGCGGAAGAATTGTTGCTGAAGGAACTCCGGAACATGTGGCAGGAGTAAAGGAATCTTACACCGGGTATTATTTGAAGAAGGAACTCAGTGCGTAGAGTTTGGTGTGGTTTATTTTTTCTTTGAAACCCAAGGGTTCTTATTAATAAAAAACCGCCATTTCTTTTCTGTTCCTACACTAATTCCAATTCGTGTTGAGGTTCCAACCTGTTCTTTTGGAATGTGTTCACCTTCAGTTATATAAATTTCATCCCCCAGTAAATCTATCCCGTTTTCATTTCTACCAAGCGCGAACGCCTGACAAAATTTTGCCGGACCATTCGTAAGGTTAAACCCTGTCATTCCCCGGTTTTGTTCCATGGCTTCAGTGCCGGAGATGGGCTCAATACCTCGAATAAGCACGGCACTACCAATACCTTCTTCTTCTGTTACAACATTCGCGCAAAAGTGCATACCGTATGTAAAATAGACATATAAATGCCCCCCTTGATTGAACATGACTTCATTTCGTTTTGTTTTTCCATTGTAGGCATGGCTTGCGGGATCGTTTGGGAGATAGGCTTCAACCTCAACAATTTTACCGATGAGATTGGCTTGGGGAAGAGTACGAACAAGATAGCGTCCAAGTAAATCTTTTGCTACTTGTAAGGTTGGGCGGAGGTAAAATGAGCGAGGAAGTTTTTGCAATATTGGTTTGGTGAGTATGGATGGAAAAAAAGAGACGACTCACCTCCGCCATAGGCAGATCTTCGAGAGTCGTCTCTATGTCATCGCTTATCGTTTTGAGAATTCTTTCATTATTCGATCAACATCAGTTTCTGAAAGCCCGTTTCCAAGCGTTCCTGTTTTTGGTTCTGAAACAGGAGCCGGAGTAACTGGAGCAGGTTCATGTTTTGGAGTTTCAAACTTTTGAACCGGAGTATTTCCTGCCTTCAATCGAATTCGTTCTTCAATTTCTTCCATCCACGATTTACTTATAGCAGGTGTTGAAGCTATTGCGGGATGAGCCTTTGTTTCTTTGTTCGCCTGTGGTGTTGGTAAACTATACGATTCATTTGATGTTGCCGGGTTAATTGGTCGGGTTTCAAATGCCAATCGTCTCACATTAATGAGGTGCTTTGCCGAAACATTTTCCGAAATAATAGAGCCGCCAATAGTACCCGGTCCAAGTGTCATTGAAGGGAGCAATTCATTTGTATATCCAACAGCGCCAAGCGCACCTACAGTATTCACAAGGAAACGGAAGGCAGGTTTTTCGAGAGCGAATTTCATCACTATATCTTCATCCATTGAGTGGATGACCATTGTGTGACCCATTCCACCGAATTCTAACAAATCAACACAACGTTCACAGCCTTCGCGCCAATTTTCTACAGTATAAAAGGAGAGTACAGGTGAGAGCTTTTCTCGTGAGAGGGGATATTCTCTTCCTACACCGGTTTGTTCAGCTATTAAAACTTGTGTATCGGCAGGGACTGAGATTCCTGCTTGTTGTGCGATGTAAGTTGCGGGTTTTCCAACCATTGCGGGGTTAATCGCTCCTCGTTGATCAAACATAGTTCGGGCGAGTTTTTCTTTTTCGTCTCCCTCAACAAAATAGCAACGAAGTTTCTTAAATTCGTCCACAACAATTTGTTTGATGGAAGAATCAGTAATAACAGAAGCTTCTGAGGAACAAAGTACTCCAAGGTCAAATGTTTTTCCTGTAACGATGTCAGCAACAGCTTTTCTAATATTCGCGGTTCGTTCGATATACGCGGGAACGTTTCCCGCTCCAACGCCATAAGCGGGTTTTCCTGCACTGTATGCTTGTTTTACCATATCATTACTTCCGGTTGCAAGAATAACGGAAATAAGTTTATGTTTCATTAATGCTTGTGTGGATTCCATGGTTGGAATTGAAATACATGCCATCAATCCTATTGGCGCACCTGCCGCCACTGCCGCCTGTGAAATAATGTGCATCGCCTCCATAGTGCATTTCGCCGCTTTGGGATGCGGGCTTGCCACAATAGCATTTCGACCTTTCACGGAAATAATTGACTTGAACATTACCGTAGAAGTTGGGTTGGTTGATGGAATCAATGCCGCAACCACTCCCATTGGCTCTCCAATTTCAATGATGCGCTTTTCTTTGTCTTCGCGAATTACGCCTACGGTCTTCAGGTCTTTAATAGATTCCCAAACGCGACGTGTGCCGAACTCGTTTTTCTTTTTCTTGTCTTCGGGTTTGCCAAATCCTGTCTCTTCGTGAGCCATTCTGCCGAGACGTTCGGCGGCTTCAAATCCTGCATCAGCCATAGCTTTGCAGATACGGTCAACGCGTGCTTGGTCGTATGCGCGAAATTCGAGTTGTGCTTGTTTTGCTTTTTGCACAAGGTCGCGCATTTCTTGAATGGATTGGAGGTCTTTATCTAAGGGCATAGGGGTATTTCTATTTTAATAGGAAAAGATAACCAAATCTATCGAATTGACAAAACAAAGAGGTCTTTACTGGCTAAATAAAGAAATTGAACCCAATATAAGCAAATGGTGGTTGACGTTCATAACCAAGGCTAATTGGGAAAGCAATATCTACTACTGCCTTCTTGCCATAAAACCTACATCCGGTAAAGATAAAATCTCCCTCGTACGTTTTATTGTAATGTAGATTGGTTATGTATGTTTCAATAATGAATTTTATATGAACTTTTCGAGATGTTTCACCAAGATCGTATGCAATGCCGAATTGAAGATAGCTGGGAAATGGCAAAAAGTCATCCACACCTTGCTCGGTAGGATGTTCGAAATATAATTGACCAATATTTACGTGTGTCTGAAGGTCATTTGTACCGAATGAAGCCGCAATATTTGTTGATGTTACAAAAGGAGACGTTCGAATCATACTCTTGTTAACAACATCATCAAATAGTCCGTCATAATACTTATAGCTACGGTAATCTTCTTCAAAATCAAAAGAGTACTGCCGTTGTTTTCCAAAATAGCCAATATCAACACCCAATGCAATTCCTTTGAGTAATCCGATGGGTTTTAATATCTGGTATTTTGTTCCAAAAGATAAATTGACATCATTATCTTCCTTCCCAAATGTAAGGGAAATGAGTCCCGTAAAATTGACCTGTAAAAAGCTGAAAGGAGAATACCCAAAATGTAAAAGATAGAAATCAATATCTGTAATTGAGAATTTACCTTCGTCCATTAGTTGGCCAGTAGGCATGAGAAAGAGACGGCTTTTCAGAGGGTCTGTTACGGGTGCAACTATTGAGGATGAATCGGTTGGTTGAGTAAAACAAAGGGCAGTGAACAAGATTTGATGAAGAATGGCAATGTACCACACAACTTTTTTCATAATGCCTTCAAAATGGTAAAAGTAAAAGATGTTCCTAAGTAAACACTGTATTTCTAATTAATGTTCCTCAAATAAGTGTCCCACCACTCCACAGCCATAACCCCGTTTTCTCATCATAAGCCCGTACAAGAGGCTCACCTTCAATTTCATCAATACTGAATTCACAAGCCCAAAGTTTTGTGCCGGGGAATAGATGCCCGCCATAAACTTTTCCTTCAGCATCGCTGAGAAGGATATGCACATGGATAAACGATTTATCATCACGAATGCTGATATTTCCATCGAGGCTAAGTATTTCTAATCCCCCGGGGAACTCAATTGTATTATATTTTTTTAGGTTCTGATCATAATATCCAACAACAGCATGAGTGGTTGCCCCGATACCGGATATTCTTCCAAGTGTAATATTTTCTCGCTGAACAACTTGTGTAAGACTATCGTAAAGGTCAGCCCCGTTGGGGAGTTGACCGATGAGAGTACGTTTTATGGTTTTGTGAGTCATTAATGAAAGTCTGTAAAAATCTGAAACCAATTCGTTTATGAAAGATTTAACTGTTCTTGCGCAGTTTGAATTTTCTTCTTTGCAATTCCAAAATGCTTGTATGCCATGTCTGAAACTTCTCGTCCCCTTGGAGTTCTCAGTAAAAATCCTTCCTGAATTAAGTATGGCTCGTAAACTTCTTCAATCGTTCCGGGTTCTTCGCCTACTGCAACTGAAAGCGTGCTTAATCCTACAGGTCCACCATGATATTTTTCAATAATTGCAAGAAGTATTCGTTTATCCATATCATCGAGACCGTGTTCATCAACTTCAAGTTTCTGGAGTGCATAATCAGCAACTTCTTTTGTAACTACCCCATTATAGTGTGCAAGTTTCGCCTCTACTTGAGCGAAGTCGCGGCATCGTTTTAATAAGCGATTAGCTATACGTGGTGTGCCTCTTGAGCGACGCGATATTTCTCTGCATCCATCAGATTCTATCGTTACATTAATAATCTGAGCCGAGCGTTTGATAATTGTCGCTAATTCATTTGAGGGGTAATAATCAAGCCTGTTTGTTACACCAAAGCGCGATCTGAGAGGTGCTGAAAGAAGTCCGGCGCGTGTGGTAGCTCCCACTAACGTAAATCGTGGCAAATTTAATTGAACGCTACGTGCATTTGGACCGCTATCAATAACAATATCAATCTTGAAATCTTCCATCGCTGAGTAGAGATATTCTTCAACTAATGGGTTAAGCCGGTGTATTTCATCAATGAAAAGCACATCTCCCTGACTAAGGTTTGTTAAAATGCCTGCAAGGTTATACGGTTTGTCAAGTGCAGGTCCGGAAGTTACTTTTACATTTACACCCATTTCATTAGCAATGATATACGAAAGTGTTGTTTTTCCCAAGCCCGGAGGACCGGTAAGTAAAACATGGTCGAGGCTTTCACCCCGCTGTTTGGCGGCGGTAATAAACACTTTCAAATTATCAACTACTTTACCCTGTCCGATAAAATCCGCAAATTGGATCGGGCGTAGTTTCTGGTCAAATTCAACTTCGTTATCTAAGCGTTCGGGTGTGGTATGATCTGATTTTCTCTTCATAAATTTAAAATGTAAAGAGAATATGATTGATTAACAATGCGATAAAAACTGAGTTGTAGAGATTTCATTATAGCGCTTGATACCCTTTCCAAGCTAAATACAGCCACCCTGCAAGGAAACATAAACCGCCCAGAGGGGTAATTGCGCCAAGCCATCGTATTCCTGTTATACTTAATATATATAGGCTCCCTGAAAAAAGGAATATCCCTGCAACAAATAACCATCCCGCCGGCTGAACATTTGATAATTGAGTCGCCGCCCACGCAACAACAAACAAGCCCAGAGCATGGTACATGTGGTATCGAACCCCTACTTCAAAAATATTAAATAAATCCGGTTCAAGCCGTTCTTTGAGCAAATGTGCGGCGAACGCCCCAAGCGCCACGCCCAAAAATGAAAACAACGAAGCAAGTATAAAAAATAATTTATTCATTCTATTTGGATCTTTTCCCTTATCTTTTCTAAAAAGTAACCTGTTGAATCTAATAATATCATTATATTTAAGCCTATCAACAAAAACAAATTTCTTTTGGAATTGACTCATATCGTTAGTAAATTTTGCACATGAAAACCAAACCAATTATCGGAATTACGATGGGTGACTTTAACGGCATCGGACCGGAAGTTACCTTAAAAGCCATTACTTCTCCAAGTATCAAAAAGATATGTTCACCTGTCCTTATCGGCTCAATAGATGTTTATGAGCAGTACGCACGTATTCTTAAGGCAAAGATATTATTTCAAGAGGTAGAAACCCCAACCGGGAAGACTTCAAAGTCTCAGATTGAAGTGGTGAATTTTGATCCCTTTATAATCCCTAAAATAAATCTTGGTGTACTTTCGGCAGAAGCAGGCGCATTTGCAGGAAGGTCAATTGAAAAAGGGGTGGAACTATGGAAGCAAGGAACTATTGATGCCATAGTTACCGCTCCCGTCTCCAAAGAGGCGATGAAGAAAGCCGGTTACAACTTCCCCGGACAGACAGAGATGGTAGCTAACATCTCCGGCGGCAAGCAGTTTATGATGATGCTTCTTGCTAAATCGTTTCGTGTCGGGCTTGCAACCATTCATGTTCCATTAAGGAAAGTCCCGGACTTAATAACAAAAAAGCTCATCTTTGAGAAACTTTCTATTCTCCACACCTCCCTAAAGAAAGATTTTGCAATTAAATCTCCCCGTATAGCTCTGCTCGGATTAAATCCCCACGCAGGAGAGAATGGGCAGATTGGCGATGAAGAAAAAAGAATAATAAATCCTGCAATACAACAAGCAAGAAAATTAGGAATACGTGTTGAAGGAACATTTCCTGCAGATGGGTTCTTTGGAAAGCATCTTCAAAAAAACTATGATGCAATTCTTGCTATGTACCACGATCAAGGGTTAATACCATTAAAAATGCAAGGATTTGATATCGGAGTTAATGTAACTGTTGGGTTGCCAATTGTTCGTACTTCACCGGATCATGGAACTGCTTTTGATATTGCTGGAAAAGGGAAAGCAAATGAATCAAGTATGATTGAAGCGATAAAACTTGCTGTTGAAATTGTGAAGAATCGGAATAAAAAATTATGATGAATATTCAATTAGAAAATGTTGGCGTTAGTTTCGATGATAAAGTCGTTCTAAGCGATCTTAACCTTGAAATTGCCGAGGGTGAATTTGTCTCTCTTGTTGGTGAAAGCGGGGTAGGCAAAACTACGTTATTACGCTTACTCTATTTTGATCTGATGCCGACCAAGGGAAAGGTTCGTGTTGGATTGTATAGCTCTGAATCCATTCGTCGTAAAGAAATTCCACAATTACGAAAAATGATTGGAATTGCATTTCAGGACTTCAAGTTGTTACATGACCGGAATGTGTATGATAACGTTGCCTTTGTTATGCAAGTGACAAATAAAAAGGAAGAAGTCATTAAAGAACGCGTTGAACAGGTATTGACCGAAGTAGGGTTGAAAGATAAAATGCAAAAAATGCCTCATGCGTTATCCGGAGGTGAACAACATCGTGCAATGCTTGCCCGCGCGCTTGCAAATCATCCCGAAGTACTTCTTGCCGATGAGCCAACCGGAAATCTCGATCTTCAGACGGGTCTGGGTATTCTGGAAGTATTAAAAGCAATTAATAAAAAAGATACTACTGTTATTATGGTATCGCATAATCCTGAAATTGTAAAACAAACCGGAGGTAGGGTGTTACAGTTGAAGGATGGGAAGATACTTTAATTATGTATTTACAATGTCTATCATTCTCTTCGCATAATTGCAATTGAAATATCATCATGTGGCTTTGCCTCACCGATAAAACGGTCAACTTCTGCTAACATTCGATCCCCTATTTCATTGACAGGGAAATTAGAAAGCATCTGAAGAATCGCACCCAATCGTTCTTCACCATAAAACTCACCTTCAAGATTTCTTGCTTCAGAAAGTCCGTCTGAATAGATAAAGAGAACTTCTCCTTTTTGCAAATCAATTTCTTGTTCTACAAATTTTGCATCTACCATAATTCCAAGAGCGGCTCCGCCTTTTTCCAATTGAATCAAACTCTTATTTCTTGCAATTATTGGGGGTAAATGACCTGCATTGATTAATTTAATCTTTCCTGAATCAGAAGAAAATTCTGCATGAATTAATGACGCAAAGATATTTGGCAAGCTATCGCGAACGAATATTTTATTTAGTTTAGAAGCTAAGTCTATCAACGATTCTACATCCGGGGCAAGCGCACGAATTGTTGCCTGAAGTTTTGCGGTAAGTAATGCTGCGCTTAATCCTTTACCCGCAACATCGGCAAGAGTGACACTGTGCAAGTTCTCCTGTATCTTCATATAATCAACCAAATCGCCCCCTACTTCATTTGCCGATCGAGTGTAGAGCCACAATGACCATCCATCAACTTTAGGGCTTTGTTCCGGCATGAGCGCTTTTTGTACAGCGTGACCTTCTTCTAATTCCTCATGGGCAATGAGTTTATCTTTTAGTTCAAGCATCAATATAAAGAGAAGGACAAAACTCCCAAGAACTCCGGGATGAATATTCATTGAGAAATGTGAATCGTTATAATTAAAATTTTGTGAAGAAAAAATGAGAAATAAACTCAATAACAAAAGAAGCCGTCTTGCCGGAGTAAGTTTAAAGAAAAGACTTTTTAGTAACCACCAGGAAATGTAAAACCACCGTTTACCTTTCTTCATTTCGCTTAAACGTTTCTGTCGGTCATCATCAAACATGAAGTCTTTCAACTCACGGTAATCTTTTTTTACAGATTGTTTAAAGTCTCCCCGTTTGAAGTCATCTTTTAAGACATCAATGAAACTATGATCGGTTTTCTGAGATTGTTTATTTGTCGGCATATAACTGTATTAATTTATGAACGCCATAAATAAGACATTTTAAAGAAAAATCCTCGTTCAACTTCCATAAATGAATCACTTTCAATATAGGCATATGTAGCCCATTCAATTTTTTTGTAGAAGGAACCATACCCTAAGTACATAACAGTACCCGGAATATACGTAAATGAGGCGAGAAAATCAGTTGACAGTTCTTTCCAGTATTTATTATACTCTCCGATTGCACGTAACGAAACATATTTATTGATCTGATACGATAGCTTCCCGCGCCATATCGGGTAATCGTACAACTTAACTTTATCCGAATCTCTCGTAAAATCATTTAAAGAAAAACTGAGATCAAGAGATATTTTTTCTGAGGGTTGAACTATGGCATTCACCGAAACTACATTTGATTTACCTTGTTGAAGCGAGTCATACAAAATCGAGGAGATATGCCTATACAAGGTCATAATATACAATTCTTTGAATATTTGCCCGCCCGCAGAGACATGAAACCCTCCCGTCTTAAATCGTTCTCCTAAAAATATTTCAGTGGAATATGAATATTTCATTCTTAGGTTAAGACTTCCTAAGAAATATGGCTGTATGACGATATAGTTATAGGTCTCCCACATATTGCTTGGTTTATCTTTTGTCATTGAGGCAATAAATTCACCAGATATTCTTTGGAAGAAATCAGATTTGGGATAATACTTTGGTCGAGCAAATAATGATGCCTGCTGAATACCTGTACGTAAGAGATAGCCCATATCTGCCGAAAAATCTTCAGAAATATCTTTTACAGTAGCCATATAATCAATATCACGAGATGATTTCCAATAATTAATACTCAGCGAGTGACCACGGGTATTATCACTTGTATTTTCTTGTTTGGTTTGCGACAACAAAAAGTGTGATTCAAGGATGTTCGTATTCGGTAACCGTATCATTTCGTCAACACCAATAAGCTGATTGTAACTATGCGCCTGAATTTTTCCGGCATATATTCCCCCAAAATAACTATCGTCGCTCAATGATTGTTTAAGTCTAACAATTGGGTAGTGAGAATATTTTCCCATGTTTAATTCATCGGGTAACTCATCTAATGCATAAAGAGTATTGATCGTAGTTTGAGACGCTAATTTACCGGAAAGTTTTACACCAACTAATGGGTTGATAATATTTCGTGTATGAACTACTTCTAGCAATGGATCAATTTCTGAAATTCCGGTTGATGCGATGCGATAGTTTTCGTTTCCTTCCAGGAAGAAGGGACGTTTTTCAGAATGATTCAATAAGTATTTCCGTAAATTTATGTCCACCTGTCCTGCATCTGATTCTACCTGACTAAAATCAGGATTTATCGTTCCATCTAAAATAAGTTGTGACGTTAAACCATATTTCATTGTCAAGCTTTGATCAGGTTTGCTTTCATAACGGACAAGTTCACCACGCTGTATTCTTGATTTATTTGAATATGTCATTGTAGGAAGGAGTTCGAGCAAAGTATAATGTTCTAAATCAGGAAATTCCATAAGCATCATTCCGGTAAGAAATGATCCCCCTTTTGCCGGATCAAGAGCAGGATATGTGCTGTGTTCTGTATTTCTACTTATATACCGTTCAAACACTACACCCATCGTAACAGGCTCACCGCCGGAATAACGGATACTTTTTAAGGGAATTTCAATTTCGATTGTGTAACCTGTTGCAGTTCTTTTACCTGCACTATACCAAATATAATCTATACTGAAATCTTCGTTATTAGCTGAGAAGCGGCTATCCGCCTGAATGCCACCGGGGTTCACATAAAATGCTGAAAGCGCTTGTTGGTCATTAAATGAGTCGAGATTGATACACACCCAATCATCCGAGACAATTTTATCGCGGTCTGCAACGGAAGTTTTTATTTTATCAACTTCGGGGTCAAAACAGGAAAAAGCAAAATAGAGATTTTCTTTGTCGTATGCTATCATCGCCTCAGTTTCTCCGGTTGGGTCTTTTCCAAAATCCGGCGCATAAGTTTTAAAGTTTAGAGACTTAGGAACTTGTTGCCAAATAGCTTCATCTAAAATGCCATCTATGACAATTGGTGAATCTGTACGAATCGGTCTTACAACCGTATCAGCAAATAATCCGGATAGTTGTAGAAAGACTGATAGAATGAGTCCTATGGCAAGATGAAGCCGAAAGTTTTTGTGCATAATTCACCCAAGTGGAACCAGAAAATTAAGAAAAATAATAGATAGACCTAAGCTATCAGAGCTAATGATGGCTATTAAGTATATACGGAGGGATGTTACAAGGGTTACAGGGGAGTGGAAGTATTTTGAAAGGAAGTTGAAAGCAGATTACAAAATTATACATACCATAGCTGGTTTGTTAAATCATCATGAGTCATAACAAATTTTGATAGAAATTGAGCCATCGAATAAACATCTCTTCTAATTAGTATGATTATTCCGTTACATTGCATTTGTTTTTCGATATATTCCCGAAATAGGTTTTCAAAATCAACTCGGTTATGAGTCACCATTACACTTTTTAACTTAAATGCGTGATCTAATTGTTCTTTATCTTTTCTGCCCAGCATTTTTTGTTCGCGTGCAGTAGTTACTTCAATATTTCTTGCTTGAAGCAACAATCCGAGCAATACATTTACATCTTCATCGAGATAAAGGCTTACCAATTAAAATCTCCGGGACCCGATTGTCCCGTATAAACGATTCGATCTCATCTTTGTTATCCTGATAGTATGCAAGAGCTTCAAAGACTTGGGCAAGTGTTAGATGAGGGTAGGCATAAGGGATCTCTTCTGGGGACATACCTAATCGCCATTGCTCTACAATATCACGAACAGAAATACGGCTATGCTGAATTATTGGCTCATAATTATCTGTTCGTTTAACAATATAACGATATGCTGTTGAGGTTTCCATACCTTTAACTTATGAAATATTTTTATAAATCAAAATTCTTTAAAATATAATAGTAGTACCTTCACATTTTATAACTCTAATGCCCACTTAACGGTGTTTAAGAGTTCTTTTCACTGCTTCAATACGTTACCAATCTCACTAACTCCACCCGTATCACCTCCGGCGCCCAGTGCATAATTGTTCGTTCAATACCTGCGCGAAGAGTTAAAGGAGAGAGGGGACAGATAAGACATGTCCCCTCATATCGAATTTCTACAACTCCATTTTCCTTAATCGTAACAAGATGAGCGTTCCCGCCGTCAGCGACTAAAAACGGTCGGCAAACTTCGAGAGCGCTTTCAACTCGTTCACGAACAGGTTTTTTATAATCAATTTCCATTGTCATAAGATGAATTTAAAATTAGATTATTGTTAGTTTCTCAAAGAGAACTCTGTCATTCCGAACCCCAGTTTTACCGGGGTGAGGAATCTCAATTCCATGAAAGAACTGAGGAGCCTCTTTTCAATAACTGACCACAATAATAAAATAAATTTTAAGAAATACTCTTAGTTCATTCCTAAATCAATTTCAATTTTCGGTACCGGTGTAGCCAGAGAGTGAATGCTCAACTGTGCCGCCATGTTTCTTGTAAGCTGACGGATATGTTTGGATTGTTCCGCTTCCGGTTCTAAAACGACAATCG
>OBEQ011896909.1_pt1 | contig 25946 bp, 30 predicted proteins | sample 1670901 | NCBI WGS metagenome assembly OBEQ01 (sample SAMEA104232315, study PRJEB22302) | groundwater metagenome | biome: forest; feature: aquifer; material: groundwater | place: USA | collected 2011-08-07 | depth 5.4 m | reverse complement strand
GCGAAAAATCGAGCGCGTCGAACGGCAACAGCCACGGCCTCCCCCGCAGGAACACGATCTCAGGTTGAACTTGAACGGCAACGGCTACGACGGGGTGGGCACCGACGTCGGCGATTCCTGGGGGATTACAGAGCGGCGCTTACACGGTGCAGCGATGGCACGATTCTAGACGAACAAGTAACTTCAGAACTCGACCTATCTCGGATGCCCGGAAGACTTGTTGTCATCGTTCGCGGTGAGAAAGGCGAAATTTCCTTTCAGATCGTGAGCCAAGCGGTTCCGAAGTTGGCAAAGTTCTTCCAAATAATTGAAATCCGCACCGAACGCGTTGTAGCCCAGTATCCATTTCCTCGGAAAACAGAAGCAGATCAGTATCTTCAAACGCTGGAATCCGAACAGGCCGGAAAGCACCGAATACGGGAAGCCAACCTTATGGCCTATCTGTGAGCTGCCTAACTATTGGCTTCACGACGTCTCCCCATAAAACTAGACCAATTGGCACCACCAGCGGCACCACGATTATATTCTCCGAGGAGAGAGCGTCCGCCTGAGAGGCGCTAGGTCGTTGAATCCAGGCGCTTTCTCCAGCGCTGTGAGGGGGCCATAATCATGTAACTTAATTGATATTGACAGCAACGCTAAAGGCCTCTATACTGGGAACATATATGACCTTGCTTGATAATATACATATTTCGTATAATTACGGCATTGAATCGTGCCCACCTACAACTTCAGCGACTTCATCCAATGCTGTGCCGACCAGGCCGTCTTCATCTGGGATCCGGCTCTTAAGACGGCTGCCGATGACTTCGGCATTCATGGACAGGATAGGCTCCAGGAGTTTATCGCAGAGGGCGGTCTTGAGGACCTCGCGTTCGTTGTCAGTGAAACATTCCGGAATTGGAAGGGCAAACCTCCGATCCCGGTCGTTGATTCCTACACTTTCACGACCGGCACGAAGGATGGTTATTTTGCATTCTTCAGGAACCCTGATGTTGGGATATTCAACTTGAAGTCCTTCAAGTTGAACGAAGACGCGAAGCCACACAATTTCGTGTTTAAGGAACTATTCAAGACCCAGCAGATTCGTCTAGCTCCGGAAAAGGAAGAAGGTAACGAGGGAACAAATGGCTGAATCATCGCAGAATCTTACTTGCCCTGCTTGCGGCTCTTCGAATGTGCAGTCGAGAGTTGAAAAGCGAGAGATCAAGATTCCGCTTGCGGCTGCAACTGCATACGAGGCGGTCGTAAATGATTGCAGTGATTGTGAGACAACGGGCGACTTCGCGAAAGTTAATGACAAGAACATTGCCCAGATCCTCGACCAAGCAAGGAAATCCAATCTGGCTACGCTGATTAATCGCTTGGTGGAAAAGGACAAGATGAGTATGGCGTATATGGAACGTGCCCTTGATCTTCCCGCTCGAACGATGATGCGTTGGAAATCCGGAGAAGTCTCGGCCGGTGCCTTGGCGCTAATGCGTATCGTTGCCACATACCCCTTTACCGTTGAGGTTGCTGACAGGCAGTTTGATTCGCTCTACGCTTCAAAGCGGCTCGCGCAAGAGGGATTTGACTCCATGTGCCGCCTTGCGGATGCGAATCAGATTGCGGCGAAGGTCGTCGTGAGCTCGTATGATCAAAACTCCATTCAGGGAACATTCAGCCCCCTGGCTATGAAGCAGCTCGGTGCAATTTCTGAAGAGAAAAACACGCGGGCGAATTGGGCGGGCGCCGTCCACGTAAACAGGCTGCCCTGCGTGCCGGCCTAAGGAAAGGTTCAGCTATGAAAGTTGCTGCGATGCTGCTTGCGGATTTTGCCGAGGTTGTAAACGGGAAGCTCTATATTATTGGTGGGGGCTGGTCTATCAGCGGACCCGTACCGGTCCCTTCCGCCATTGCGGTTAAGGTAGAGGTCCCGTGCTCGCCCGCCGATCAGAAACACAACCTCAAACTCGAGTTGCTCGACTCAAACCAGCGGCCTGTGAGCGTGCCGATGGAAGGGGGGCCTCAACCTGTGGTGGTTGGCGGAGATTTTGTCGCTGGGCACTCACCTGATCTTGTTGAGGGAACGTCGCTTGATGTTCCATTCGCGATTAATCTTCCACCATTACCCCTCGAGCCAGGCCAGAAATATTTCTGGAAGCTGACGATTGATGGCAAAACCGATGATGACTGGAAAGTCGCGTTTTCTATGCGTGCTGCCCCACAGCCGGCCATCGCGGTGAAATAGCCGCGACATCTACCCGCGGGCGTTACAAGAACCGATTGTTTGATGCTTGCGCGGTCAAGCATATCTCATGCGACACGCTCGGGCCGCAGTTGGTCTGGCACCAGGGGCGGCACCAGACCGCTGTTCTTAGAGGGGAGAGCGTCCCCCTTAGAAGCGGATCGTCGTCTACGCATTTGAGACGAAACTAAAGTGAACGCCACCTTTTTGTTAAACTGTTGACTTGGGTGCGCTGTTTGGCGGCCCATATGGACCGAAAGGTTCTATGAGAACGCCCGACCCCACTGAGAGCTTCATCACGCGCTGGCAGGCTGCCGGCGGGAGCGAGCGCGCCAACTACCAACTCTTCCTTACAGAGCTATGCGAATTGTTGGAGTTGCCCAAGCCTGATCCAGCCGCAGAGGACACTCGCGATAACGCCTATGTCTTTGAGCGGCGAGTCGCTTTCCGCCACGGTGATGGGTCAGAATCAAACGGCTTCATCGATCTGTACAAGCGCGGCGCCTTTGTCTGCGAGGCAAAAAAGATCAAGGGTGTCAGCGAGACCGGATTCGACAAGGCGTTGGCCTCCGCTCGCGGCCAAGCCGAGCAGTACGCGCGAGCGTTGCCGGCCCAGGAGGGGCGACCTCCGTTTTTGATCGTTGTGGATGTCGGCAACGTGATCGAACTCTATGCCGAATTTACCCGCTCTGGTGCGACTTATACTCCGTTCCCCGACCCCCGCTCTTATCGGATCAAGCTTGATGATCTACGCCTTGAAGCTACTAGGCAGCGGCTTCGCCAGGTTTGGCTTGACCCCATCGCGCTTGATCCCACGCGCCAAAGCGCGCGTGTCACCCGCGATATCGCTGTGCAAATCGCTGAAATTGCAAAATCCTTAGAAAGCGCTGGCTATGGCGCCGAGGAGGTCGCAGGGTTCCTCAGCCGCTGCCTCTTCACCTGCTTCGCCGAGGATATTGGCCTACTCCCCAAGCGGTCCTTCTTAGACCTGCTCGAAAGCCTGGCCAACAAGCCGCAGCAGTTCATCCCGCTTCTCACCGAGCTATGGAAGGCGATGGATGCCGGCGAATTTTCGACTGCCATCCGCGAAAAGGTAATCCGCTTCAACGGCAAGCTCTTCAAGGATCCGGTAGTGCTTCCCTTGAATCGGGAGCAGATCGGGCTGCTAATCACTGCCGCGCATGCTGATTGGAGACGAGTTGAGCCCGCCATTTTCGGCACACTTCTGGAGCGGGCGCTCGATCCGAAAGTGCGGCACTCCCTCGGTGCCCACTACACCCCGCGCTCATACGTTGAGCGCTTAGTCCTCCCCACCATCATCGAACCCCTTCGTGAGGATTGGCGAGTTGCGCAGGCAGCTGCCTTGACCCACGCCACCGAGGGGGACGTTAAGAGTGCGTGGAAAACAGTGCGTGACTTCCACAAGCGGCTTTGCGCTATTCGAGTACTCGATCCAGCGTGCGGCTCGGGAAACTTTCTTTATGTCACCCTTGAGCACCTCAAGCGGCTCGAAGGCGAGATTTTCAACCAGCTTGAAGAACTGGGCGACAAGCAGGGATTACTCGATCTTGCGGGCGTCACCGTTGACCCTCATCAATTTCTCGGTATCGAACTCAACCCCCGCGCCGCCGCTGTTGCTGAAATGGTGCTCTGGATAGGTTACTTGCAGTGGCATTTCCGCACCATGGGTTCGGTCATGCCGCCGCTTCCCGTGTTACGTGATTTCCATAACATTGAGCACCGGGACGCGTTGCTAGTCTGCGATAAAGTTGAGGGCGTGCTTGATGAGCAGGGTAAGCCCGTCACCCGTTGGGACGGCAGTTCCCTCAAGAACCACCCCATCACTGGCGAGCCGGTGCCGGACGATTCGGCGAGACTACCTATCGATCGTTATATAAACTCAAGTAAGGCTGAATGGCCGGAAGCCGATTTTGTGGTGGGCAATCCACCCTTCATTGGCGCGGGACCTATGCGCGCCGCACTAGGCGATGGGTATGTCGAAGCCCTCCGCGAAACGTGGAGCGAGGTGCCCGAATCCGCTGACTTCGTCATGTTCTGGTGGCACCACGCCTCTGAACTGGTGCGCGCCGGGAAACTACGCCGCTTCGGCTTCATCACCACGAATAGCCTGCGGCAGACATATAATCGCAGAGTGGTGGAAGCGCAGATGGCCGCGAAAAATCCGCTGGCCTTGGTCTTCGCGATTCCAGATCACCCGTGGGTGGATGCCGCTGAGGGTGCGGCCGTGCGTATCGCTATGAGCGTCGGCGCGGCGGGCGCACAGTCTGGTCGGCTTCTGACAGTCACCGAGGAGCGAGAAAATGGCGGAGAAGGATTAGAAGTCGCTCTCAACGAACGAAGGGGAGTGCTACATGCGGATTTGCGAGTTGGAGCAGATGTTGCTGGAGTAGTTTCGCTCCGATCTAATGAGGACCTTACGTTTCGAGGCGTGACATTGATGGGAAGTGGATTTTGGATCCAGCCAGGTGACGCACTCATTACTCAGGAGCCGGCAGCCGTTAAACAACTCCGAAACGGTAAGGATTTGACCAATCATCCGCGTAATGTTTACGCAATTGATTTCTTCGGACTGTCTCACGAACAAGCACGATCCCAATTCCCCTCAGCGTATCAGCGCGTACTTGAAGGCGTGAAGCCAGAGCGTGAGCAATCGCAGCGCGAGACTTACAAGAACCGGTGGTGGCTATTTGCGGAATCGCGCCCTGAGATGAGAGAGGCCCTCTCGCCTCTTCAACGCTTCATCGTTACCCCAATGACAGCGAAGCATCGCAATTTTATTTTTTTAGATGCGGGTATTCTTCCGGATCAGGGGCTTATCGTAGTTGCGTCAGCAGATGCCTTCCATCTGGGATTACTCGGAAGCTCAATCCACCAGATTTGGGCACTCGCAGCAGGCGGGCGTCTTGGCGTTGGTAATGACCCGCGGTATAACAATTCGCGTTGCTTCGAAACCTTTCCGTTTCCTATCGCTGGGCCCGAACAGCAGACCTGTATTCGCGAACTCGCCGAGCAGCTCGATGCCCATCGCAAGCGACAGCTGACACAGCATCAAGATCTCACCATTACGGGGATTTACAATGTTCTGGAGAAGGTTCGCGCTGGCGAAACGCTCACAGCCAAGGAAAAGGGCACACATGAAAAAGGCCTCATCGGGGTCCTCAAAACCCTACATGACGAACTCGATGTGGCAGTGCTCACGGCCTACGGCTGGTCCGATCTTGTGACGCTCCTGAACGATCCTAACAAGGCAGAAGCGTTGAAAGAGACTTTGCTCGAACGCCTCGTAGCCCTCAACGCCGAGCGCGTGGTTGAGGAACAGGGCGGCCTTGTACGCTACCTCTGCCCTAACCTGCAGAAAATTCAGGGCAAATCTCCTCGCCCGGAATTCAAGCAGCCAGAAATGGCCATGGAAGGCGAAGAATCTGAAGATTCCGTGACGCCAGCAATTGCTAAACGTCCACCGTGGCCTAAAGAACTTCCCGATCAGGTCAAAATCGTTGCAGCCCTTCTCGCCACCGCCACCGCCCCATTGACCGAAGAAGCCATCGCCGCACGTTTTACCGGCCGCGGCCCTTGGAAGAAGCGGCTACCAATGATCCTAGACATGCTTGTCACCGTAGGTCGCGTCCGAAAGACCCCCGAAGGATTCCGCGCGACCACATAACGACGTCTGTTATCGACAAAACAGCGTTCCGCTGTTACACTGGGGAGCATGGAGCCAAGGAAGAAGTACGACGCGGCTGTTCGCGAAGACGGATTGCACTTCCTGGTTGCTCACCCGGAGCTGCCGCTTGCTGAGAAGCTCGCCCTTCTGGATAAGATTTTCCCAGCGCATTGCCCGCCTGCGAAATCTTACCGCCCCGAGGCCAGATGACCCTTTCTCCACGCTCGCAGGCGATACTGGCAATCCCTCCACAGGAGTCTCAGGAGGATTTTGACGCGCGTCTCCAAGAGGTTCTGATCGCTCACCACCCGGATCGGAAGCCTCCCGCACCATCGACGCCTTCGCCGAAGCCTGAGGTCAGATGAAGACGATGAGCCCTCGGGAGCTTTGGACGGCACTGATTGCCCTTGGTCGGAAGGACTTCCCGGAGGGGTCTCCTTTTGAGGCGAACGCTCAGGCGACTCTTGCTCTCCTCCCTCCCGAACCATCGACGCCTCAGCCTGCGCCATCGCCCCCTTCCTAGATTCGCTTTCTGCTGGCAGAGGCACCGAAGAGGGCCCGTCCGCTGACAGTGTATGGAGCCGAGTTCCCGAGTATCGTTCTCGCCGCTTTTTTACCGAATTTTGGCTGGCATTCGGCTGATTCAGCCGCTACCCTGTCTAGGTATGGTTGACCGATCAAAGATTGTAGATGCGCTTCACGCGAAACAGGTTGAGTTCCTACGCTCGCCGGAGTTTGAGGGCTTAACCCACGAGCAGCGCCTGGACCGTTGGGATCAAATGGTGACGGAAATTCACGACCGGATGGACCCTCTTGTCCTTCCCGAACCATCGACGCCTTCGCCGAAGCCTGAGGGCACATGACGAACCGGGAGTTTTTTGAGAGCTACTGCTCGATGGAGGAGTCCGTTCACGGACCACAAGGCCCATTTTGTTCGGGCTACTACGAGACCAAGGACATTCTTCGCCAGTATCCTCCGAAGCCCTCACCCGTCCCAACGCCGCCTCAGTCTTCGCTGCTCCCGCCGCACTAATAATTGGACCCATCTCATCTCGATAACCTCGGGATGTCCTGTTATCCGGGCGACCTCGGTATCCAGCGCAACTCTGCGTGAGCACCGTGGCTCGGAATGTTTTTTTGTTAGACTTTTGACCTGGGCGCGACGTTCAGCGCCCCGGAGGATATCGAGAGAAATTTAATCAACTGACGTTTTGGCTTCACCGGGACCGCGCATAAGAGCGCGGAGAGCCCACCTCGACTTTGAGGGGGCATAATCCAAGCCGGATTGAAGCCGCTGATGTACTACACGCTTCGGCGTGTGGGAAAGGCGGCAATCAGTCCTGGTTATTGGATTAGCTGGGAAGGGTTGCCGCTGATCATTTATGGGCACTCCTCTCAGATTATCCCGCACAGGAGGAACATGCGCCAAGTCATAACCGTGACGCTCTTTGGACTTTTACCGTTTTTGACTGCCTGCACCTATAACAGGGGGCTGGTTGTTAGTTCTGCCGACCGCGGAACAAACGACAAGGTCGTCGGAATTGTAAGGGGGCACTCAGAGAAGGATTATATTCTGTTCGGTCTTTTCCAGCCCGGAGATGATTCATTGGGGGCGGCGTTTATAGATGCCATTTACAAAAGCAGCGTGCCCGCCCAAGGACTAATCAATGTCTTTGCGGAAAAGTATTGCACGTACTATCTGCCCCCAATTTTTTGGTCGTGCGGAACATCTCTAACGGGTGCAGCGATTCAGTACGTTGAGATGGGCGAGAAGAGACTTGTCAGAGTAGAAGATATTCCAAGCCCATCACGTCCTGACCCGACATTTAAAGACTGCCCTCAGGGCCAGTCGTTTAGGTATGGTCAGTGTTATCCTTTGAGTCCCGGCTTCGGTGGGCCTAAATAAAATTAAAAGATCACGAATGACGCAGCTTGGGGGGATGAAACGATGAAATGGCGTCGAACGGTTTCCACACTTTTTTCGATTCTAGCAGCAAGTGGCGCGCTTGCTTTGGTGGTTGCAAATTTACCAGCCCGCAAGGCCCGGTCATCTCCTTACTCCGGTGGGTTCAGGGCACTTTCTGACGGGGGCGAGGAAGGTTTGCCTCCCGGTTTCTTCATTGATCCGGACAGCGATGGTGCAGATGAGGCGGATGCGTCCACGAGGCGCGAGATCGCTGAGGAGGATGAGGAGTCCGGGCGTCTTGACCGCGAATACGAAGAAGAAGAGTCCACCAAACGTGAGCTCGTTAAACATGAACGTGAGCGCGCAGAAGCCGAGGCAGAGGATGAGTCCGCAACGGAAGATGCTGAGTCGGCCAGGCGCACGATTGCCAGGCGTGAACGTGAAGTGGCAGACGAGGAAGAAGATGGGGTTGCAAGAAAGCGTAAATATCTGGGCAATCTTAACAGAAACTCCTACGATCCAAACTCCGTCAGTAATCCTTACGGGACACACGGTAGTCAGTATTCGCCAGACTCGATTAACAATCCGTACGGACAATACGGAAGCCGCTATAGTCCGAACGGGGCCAACAATCCCTACACGACAGGCGGTCCCGAAGTGGTTGATCCAGGAACTGGGAAGTCCCTGGGAACTATGAATGCAAATCCTTACGACCCCAACTCCATTAGCAACCCATACGGAGTCCATGGCAGTCGCTACGCCCCCGACTCAGTTAATAACCCCTATGGTCAGTATGGTCGGCCATACGGGGCTACGCGGGCAATCATCATTGCCCCGGATTTGGATAGCGACGAATAAAACACAAGACTGAAATCCGAATCCGCCGGGACCCGCCTTCTGTGAAATCGAAAAATATCAGGGTCATGAGATCCGCCAGCGCCGACGATTCGGTCGTCCCGACTGACGAAATTTCCTTCAGAGTATTTCAGAGTATTTCATTTGACTGCGTCCCGAAATGTTCGTACGATCTAGTCAGTCGAAAATTGCTCTTTATATTTGGCGGTCGGTTTTGGTCCCGTTCACCAATAAAAACGGGGACTCATTTTGAAGACAGGATTGAAAGACCCTCTGGCAGTAATATCGGAGAATGGAAATCCTGAGCTCGCGCTTCAGAATGTTTGCGAGTACTGATTCTCATTGGGTATTAGGGTTCCTACCGACAACTTCGGGGACCCTGAAACGTCCCCACAGAAATCCTGTTCAGTAGCCCGTCAGTAGCGAAATAGTTGCAGTAAGTGAGCCGTACGCTCGCTTGCCGCTTTATTTCTCTATTGACGGGCTTTTTTATTTTCATGGAGGCAAAATGTCAAATTGCGGAATGTTGTGCCGTAGCTGCCGGAACAAAATCAGATCCGAATTTCCGTGCGGCAAAGTAATCTATATCGGCAAGAAAGAGCCGCTAGACCATCAACGGCTATCCCGATTGCTTAAGAAGCGCGTCCCGATGGGGAAATTGGCTCTTAAATTCGATGTGACCGTCCGCAGAATTCAGCAGATCGCCTCATCTTTGAACATCCGCGGTTAGGTTTAAAATGAAAAAACAACCTCTGGAAAATAAGTCACTGAGTGATGCAATAAAAAAGGTTCGAGATTCTAATCTGTACATGGGAATTGTCCTCGCCGATTTATTCGGTCTTGGGTGTTTTCTCATGGAAAGCAACCCTCCCGAAAATCCTGCTGAAACCTGCTTGCGCGATGAAAGCCCATCTGGACACAGACAGAGGGCCGGGAGGAAAGCCTGCCTCACTGTTTTGCGTGCCCTCGAAATTGATGGCGCGACGCAGGCGATAATTTTAGATGACCCTCATTCGTATTACAAACGGCTGCTGCCTCACCATGAAATTCTTGAACTGTTCGATCAAATTGAGGCTCCGCACGCGCGCGGTCGAGACGCTCAGCCATGAGCAGCGAACTCCAGCCCGACCAGGCCACCGCACTGCCCGATGCTGGCCGAGTATTGGACGGACTCCATAAGGAACTTGGCGTGCCTGAAAGTCTGTCTGTTGAAGCGTCGGAAGAATCGGAGTTAGATGTCTTCAAGACGGAATGGTCCGCCGCTGCTCTGGATATACGCCGTGAATTGATGGACAAATTCGTGCGTTCCCTGGCCTCGGTTCCGCCGATTGAATGTGAGGAGTCCATTCGGGAGATCGCCAAGCATACGCAGTGTAGCATCACGGTCCTTCGCAAGTTGGTCGCCGAAGAGGCCAGGCGCATCAAAGCGGAAAGCAAAGAATGTGAGCGAAAAAGAAAATGGATAAAGATCGCCAGTCTGGTTAAGAACAAGATCGAACAATCCGAATTCCAGCTTCTGGGCTACAATCAAGGCACCTACTATTATTTGCCGCATGGTCGTCAGGTTGTTGGCCTTCGGTCGCAGGATCACAACGACAGCCAACTCTTGAGACTCGCGCCGCTGCGGTATTGGTCCCGCGAGTTCGCGATTGATAATGTGGTTTCATGGCAATTGGCAAAGTCCAAGCTCATAGAGGAACAGCACAAGTTTGGCATCTATGACCCGTCGCGCGTCCGCGGGTGCGGCGCGTGGTGGGACGAGGGCAGCGGGGCCGTGCTGCACACCGGCGACAAACTGCTCATTCACGGGAAGGCCGTTCCGATCCAGCAGGCCACGCAAGGCCGCTACATCTACGAATTAAAAAAGCCACTCGACATAGCGATCAGCAACCCGCTCAAGGTCGAAGAAGCGCGGCGTTTCCTAGATATGATCAAGCGCCTGTCATGGGATCGGGGCGAACATGACGCGCGTCTGGCGGCGGGGTGGTGCGTCGTCTCGATTATTTGCGGGGCGCTCGACTGGCGCCCTCACGCCTGGATTACGGCGGCCGCTGGCTCGGGGAAGTCGTTTTTTATGGACTCGATCATCCGGCCCGTCTTGGGCAACATGGCATTGTACGCGATGGGTGAGACGACGGAGGCTGGACTGCGACAGACTCTTGGGCACGACTCACGGCCGGTCATCTTCGATGAGGCCGAAGGCGAGGAGCAGCGCGGGCAAGCGCGTATAGCTAACGTGCTTGCGCTCATGAGGCAATCGTCGAGCGAGACTGGAGGCGCGATCATCAAGGGCAGCGCGGACGGCACCGCCAAGGACTACAAGATCAGGTCATGCTTCTTGCTGTCCTCGGTCCATGTGTCAGCTTACCAGGACGCCGACAAAAGCCGCATCACGATCTTGGGATTGCATCTTGACCCGCTAACGCCGGAGCAGCAGAAAGAACGCGATGAGCTCTTTGAGGAATTCCGTAAGCAAGTCGCCGCCACTTTTACGGATGAGTACGTGTCCGGGCTCCGCGCTCGGGCAGTCGCCATGATTCCCAAGATACGCGAGAACGCACGTATCTTTGCCGTGGTGGCGTCGGGCGAGCTCGGAAGCCGACGACTCGGTGATCAGATCGGGACACTTCTCGCAGGCGCATATAGTTTATTTTCAGACGATGTGATCACACCGGATGAAGCCCTTAGAATTGTCCGGGAGCAGGATTTAAGTGAGTCGAAAGCCTTGCAGCAGACCAGTGATCAGCGCAATCTGCTTAACCGCATCTTGGAGCATATCCTCAAGTTGAATGTTAATGGTAAGGGGCTGGTGGACCGCAACGTCGCTACCCTTATTTTAATCGTGGCCGGACAAGTTGATCTGGTCAGCTCCGAGGACGCCCAAGATGCGCTCGTTCTCATCGGGATCAAGGTGGACGGCGACCGCTTTATCATTGCGAACCAACACAGCGGAATTCGAAAGATCCTCATCGGAAGCGCGTGGGAGCGCGGAGAGTGGGGCCGGATGCTGCGCCGCATAGATGGGGCCAAGAAGGGCGAAAAGATGCGTTTCGGCGGGATACCGGGGCGCGGTACGTCCATCCCCATCGAGGTGATCGGATGAAGCGGGGACATGGGGACGTGACCGGGGACATATTTCTCATAGGGAATGTCCCCAATGTACCCATTGTCCCCAATACTATTGAGATATGTAAGAAGAGAGAGAAGCAAGGTTGCACGTGTCGGTGTAGTGTCCTGATCGTCTTTTCCCGTATGTCTCGCGCGACCGGGGACGTGGGGACAACGGGGACATACCGACGACGCGGGCTGTCCCCACTGGTCCCCAGGTGTGAAGGCTGCCGCCGACCGTTCAGCGCGCTGGCCGTGGACGTGCGCCAGAGCCTCGCGCCCGAGCAGAGGCGGAAAGCCCGATTCTAGGCAATCCTATGGCAAATCCCAACCCGAAGCCGCCACCCAAGGAACACCAGTTTAAAAAAGGCCAGAACCGCCATCCGGACGCCCAGCCACGCAAGGGGAAACGGATATCGACTTGGCTCTTTGAGTTGCTGGAAAAGTCGCGAGCGGAATGGCCGGACCCAACGAATCTGCCTGTGGCCGCGCTTATTGCTATGGCGCTCATCAAACGAGCGCTGCGAGATGATGGATGTAGGGCGACCGAGATAATTCTGGACAGGACCGAAGGCAAAGTAGCCCAGGACTTTAACGTGCGGGCCGCGCCTACGATGACGCCGGAGCAAGTGGCGGAGCAGGTTCGGAACGCAGGGCTGTTGGATGGCGGGCTGGGGAAGGATGAGTTTTAACCGCATCTGCCGGACTGCCCGCATCCCGGTCAGAGCCGCTGGTGGTCCCGCGCGCACCGGGGAGCCTGGAACTGGGAGACATCGATTGAGCGGCGAGCAGGGACTATGGACCAGCCTGTAGGCCGCTACCTTGATGTTCAAGGTGCTGCGGCCTATCTCCATTTGAGCCGCTGGACACTCTACAAGCTCGTTGAGAGGCGCAGGATACCGTTCATACCCATCCGGCCAGCCGAGGAAGGCGTGGCGACAAGGGCCATTGTCCGATTCGATGCCCTGGCCCTGGATCGCTGGATGGCCGCGCAGTCGGTGAATCCGCCGAAGGGTTGATGGCCATGTGCGAGTGTAACCATAGTGTAACCTTCGGGTGTCCAATCGGGCCAACTTGGACAAACTCGCTCCAACAGTCTCCGACGAGAAATGGGCGAGGGAAAATTTATTAGAGGGGGAAGTTTGGCTTTACAGACCGGTGCTTTTGACCGCTCAGCCACCCTACCAGTGCGACGACGACGAGGCATTATGCCAGTTTCGCGCACTCGCCGCAACGCGGGAATTATCGGCGCCTTGAAAACCAAAAAATATCTCTTGTAATGTAACGGCCGTTATTATATTATTACCGTTACAATGTCTACGCCTCGCTGGCTCCTGTTGACGCACCAGCTTCCCAACGAGCCGTCCAACCTGCGCGTCAAGGTCTGGCGCAAGCTGCAGGCCCTCGGCGCCGTTCCGATCAAGAATTCGATCTACGTCCTCCCGAATAAGCGCTCGACGCGGGAGGATTTCGAGTGGCTCCGCGACGAGATCCTCCAGTCCGGCGGCGCGGCGACGGTTTTTGCCGGCGACTCGATCGCGGAAAAAGACGACAAGGAGATCGTCCGCGACTTTCACGAGGCCCGCGCGAAGGACTACGGGACTCTGGCCGAGAGCGTCGAGGCGTTCTGCGATAAGCTGAAGTCGGCCTTGAGCGGCGGACACATCAAGCACGAGGCGCAGCAGAAGCTCGAGCGTCAATGGCCGGTGTTCCGCGCCGAGTGGGACCGGATCGCGAAGATCGACTTCTTCGGGACGCCGTCCAAAAAATCGGCGTCCGCCGCCTTGAGTCGGGCGCAGGCCCTTCTCGGCCGCGCGAAGTCCGTCTCGGTCGAACGGGCGCCCGCGCCGCCCGTGCCCATGTCCGCAAAGGACCTCAAGGGCGCGGTTTGGGTGACGCGGACCTCGCCCCACATCGACCGCCTCGCCTCGGCGTGGCTGGTACGCCGATTCGTCGATCCTAAATCTCGGTTCAAGTTCGTGACGCCGCCCTACGGCCGGCACGAGGGGGAACTCCGCTTCGACATGCCGGAAGGAGAGTTCACCCATTTCGGGGACTGGTGCACCTTTGAGACGATCATCCACCGGCTCGGGCTCAAGGACGCGGCGCTCGGGCCGCTCGCCGAGATCATCCACGACATCGATCTCAAGGACGCCAAGTTCGGCCGGCCCGAGTCCTCCGGCGTCGCGCTGTCCGTCTATGGGTTATGCCGCCGCCGTCGCGACGACTTCAAACGGCTCGAGGCGGGCTTCGTCTACTTCGACGACCTCTTCGAGGCCCTTAAGCCCAAGGAGTCCGGCCGATGAGCGGAGCGACGCGGGCACGGTGCAGCTTGCGCGAGCTGGCGCTTTATTTTCTCAAGCTCGGCACTATCGGTTTTGGCGGGCCGATCGCACTTGTTGGCTTCATGGAGCGCGACTTGGTGGAGGAGCGCGGCTGGATCGCCCAAGAGGACTTCAAGCTGAGCTTGGCGCTCGCGCAGCTCGCGCCGGGCCCGCTCGCGGCGCAGACGGCGATCGGACTCGGCTATGTGCGCGGCGGCGTGTGGGGCGCGACCTTGATCGGTCTGGCCTTCATCCTGCCGTCTTTCTTTATGGTCGTGGCTTTGGGCGCGGCCTACGCCCGGTTCGGCGGGCTGCGTTGGATGCAGGCGGCTTTTTACGGGATAGGCGCGGCCGTCATCGCCATCATCGCTCGCTCGGCCTACAAGCTCACGCGTTCGACGATGGGCGACAGGCGGCTTCTGTGGCTCATCTATGCGGCGATGGCCGTCGTCACCGCCGTCACGCGCCGCGAGATCGCGGCGTTGTTCCTGTTATCGGGCGTCGTCTCGCTGTTCGCCTACGCGCCTCCGCGCGGCTTGCTGAGCCGTTTTCATGCCTCCCTTCCTTGGATCGGCCTTTTGGCGCCGCAGGGCGCGGCGTCCGCGTCGGATGACACGCTCTGGCGCATCTTCCTCTTCTTCGCCAAGGCCGGAGCTTTCGTGTTCGGCAGCGGGCTCGCCATCGTGCCGTTCCTGTATGGCGGAGTGGTGCAGGATTATCATTGGCTCACCGAGTCTCAGTTCCTCGACGCGGTCGCCGTCGCGATGATCACGCCGGGCCCCGTCGTCATCACGGTCGGCTTCATCGGCTATCTGGTGGCGGGCTTTGCGGGGGCCTCGCTGGCGGCTCTGGGAGTCTTCTTGCCGGTCTATCTATTCGTCGTGATACCGTTTCCTTGGTTTAAGAAGCACGGCGCCGATCCCCGTTTGAAGGCATTCGTCGACGGAGTCACCGCCGCGGCCGTCGGCGCGATCTCGGGCGCGGTCTTCGTGCTGGGAACGAGGGCGATACGCGACCTTCCGACCGCCATAATCGCCGCGGTCGCCTTATTCGCGCTGATTCTCTTAAAGATCCCGGAGCCGTTGCTCGTCGGCGTTGCGGGATTTGCCGGACTGCTGCTTTATAAAGGATAGGAGTCCTCATGAAATCATCATTTACGCTGGCTCTCGTGCTAATCGCAAGTGCGAACGCGGCGGCGCAGTCCAAGCTCGATACGGCCAGGATCGAGGAATTGACCGGCCTGAAAGGGGCGCTCAACGAGGATGAGGGCGTGTTTAAAGTCAGCTATCCGCGTTCGGATATAGAGGCGACGATCGCCGGAGTCAAGGCCGTGCCCGCGATGGGCTTGACGGCTTGGGCGGCTTTCACCAAGGCTGGCAGGCACGCGATGGTCATGGGGGACATGGTTCTGCTTGAAGACCAGGTGAACCCCGTCATGAGCGCCGCTCTCGACAACGGTCTGGAGGTCACGGCCCTCCACAATCACTTCTTCTGGGACTCGCCCCGGATCATGTTCATGCACATCGGCGGAATGGGCGACGAGCAGACGCTCGCGCGCGCCGTCGGTGCCGTGATCGCGAAACTGAGGGAGACGAGCGGCGGCAAGGGCGTGACGCGCAATACCGGCCTCGATCCGACCAAGCCGCCTCTCGACGCGACGAAGATCGAAAGTGTCCTTGGAAAGAAGGGCGAGTCGGTGAACGGCGTCTATAAGGTCGTCTTCGGCAAAAAGACCAAGATGGGGGGCCGCGAGATCGGAGGCGCCATGGGCGTCAACACCTGGGCCGCCTTTGTCGGCGGCGACGAGCGAGCCGTCGTTGACGGCGATTTCGCGATGTATGAGTCCGAACTGCAGCCCGTGCTCAGGGCCCTCAGGCGCGCCGGCATCGACGTCGTGGCGATTCACAATCACATGGCGCTGGAGTCGCCGCGCGTACTGTTTTTGCACTTTTGGGGAGTCGGCGCGCCGACGGAATTGGCCAAAGGCTTGCAATCCGCTCTCGATACGCAAAAATGACGGATGAACCGACACGGAGGACGCGATGAAAAATAAAGGAATTGTCTTGGCGGCGGCGATGGCGGCGACGGCGGCGACGGGGGCTTTGACGGGGCTCGTTTTCGCGCAGGCGGCGCATGACGAGAAAGCCGAGAAGCACGAGGGGTACCAGGACGACGGCAAGGTCAACGGCGAGACGCTCGAAAATGTGAAGGTCAAGCTCGATGGGGGCCTCGCGGCGAGCTCGAAGGCCGGCAAGCCGATCTCGGCGAAGTTCGAGAAGCACGAGGGCAAGCTGCAGCTCTCCGTCTACACGGCGAAGGCGGGGAAGTTCTCGGAGGTCGTGGTCGACACCAAGAGCGGCAAAGCGGGGAAGGCCGAAATGATCTCCAGCGGCGAAGATCTGACCGCCGCGAAAGCCCAAAGCGAGGCGATGTCGAAGGCGAAGCTGACGCTTGGTTCCGCCGTACGAAAAGCGTTGGACGCCAACAAGGGTTTTGCGGCGATCAGCGTTTACCCCTCCATCAAGGACGGCCATCCGGTCGCCGCGGTGACGATCGGCAGAGAAGAGAATCTCAAGACGGTTTCGATCATGCTCGACTGACTCGCTGCCCGGAGAGCCCGGCGGGCATGCGAGCCCGCCGGGCCGCACGGCATCTTTAAGGAGGCATCATGTTTCGTCTATGGCTGTCGGCTCTCATGATCATCGGGATCGGCGGGCGCGCGTTGGCGGGCGCGGCGCCCGCGACGATGAATTTCTCGAAGGACGCCGTCGGCAAGGAGCCGTCTCTATTGGCCTGCGTCGTCGGTTTTTGGCGGGTGACCAAGGATGGAGATCAAAAAGTCCTCATGGTCAACGGAAGCCGCCAGTCGAGCGGCCAGCCCGGCTTTCCGCTCTGCGTCGCCAAGGGCGGCGAGAAGTTCAGCGATGGTGAAATCAGCTTCCGCTTCAAGCCCGTCGCCGGGCGCGTCGACCAAGGTGCGGGCATCGTCTTCGACCTCAGACCAAACGGGGACTACCTGATTCTGCGCGCCAACGCCCTTGAGAACAACCTCATTCTCTTCCGGTACGCTCGCGGCGAGCGCAGTTCGCTCAAGGTGATTGAAAGCGTGCCGACGCCGACGGGCCGATGGCAGACCCTCAAGCTGACCGTGAAGGGGAAGAACGTCCAGGGCGCGCTCAACGGCAAGACCTATCTGGAGTACGAGCTTCCGGCTCCGGTCTCGGGGAAGGTCGGCGTTTGGTCCAAGGCGGACAGCATGGTCTACTTCGACGACATCAAGATAGACCCCAAGTGAGATGAGACCCGCAGCCGTCGCCGCCTTGCTTCTGGCCTTGTGCCGCCCGGCCCTGGCCGTCCCGCCGCTGGTCGCCGGCGACGTGCCGACCGCGGATAAAGGGTATCTCGAGCTCTACGCCGGCGCGCGCTATGAGGACGGCGCCGGGGGCGTCGAGCGTCAGATTCCGGCCAACGAGCTCGTCTACGGCCTCTCGAGCCGGCAGGAGCTGACCTTCGAGCTCCCGTATCTCTCGCTGACGCCGAGCCAAGGCCCTGCGGCCCGCGGCTTTGGCGACGCGACTGTGGGCACAAAGCTCCTGATTCGGCGCGAAACGCCGCGCCTGCCGGGCCTGGCCGTCTCCTTCGAAGCCAAGCTCGACAACGCCGCACGTCCGCGAGGCCTGGGCTCCGGCGCCGTCGACTACGGCGTGCGGTTGCGCGCGCAGAAGACCTGGGGCTGGTTCACCGGGATGTGGAACGCCGAACGGACTATCGTCGGAGAGCCGGAAGTCGACGGCGTGAGGCAGGAGAAGCGCGACATCTGGTTCGGCGCGTTCGCCCAGCAATACGCGGTCGCCAAGCGCGCCGCCTTGCTCTCGGAGATCTACTGGCGCAACAAAGACGCGCCGGGCGAAGCCAACCGGCTCGGGGCGACCATGGGCTTCAAGTTCGACGCGACACCCCACCTTCAGCTTCATGGGTCGGTGGGCAAGAGTCTTCGCGACGGCAATATCGGCGGGCCGCATCTTCGCGTTTACGCCGGAGTCAAGCTCGAGTTCGCCCTCATCGGCGGGAGGCATTGAGGCTGGGCGACCGCGGAAGACTCCACCTCGCCGCCCTGCTTCGCTCCTCCGGCGTGGCGATCGCCAGCGCCGTGCTCGCGATCTATTTGGACAAGCGCGGAGCGAGCCCCGCGGTGATCGGCGTCCTGCGCGCGCCGGTTTAGTCGGCGCAGATGCGGTATGATGTGGACGATGTCCACCGTTTCCGTCGTCGTGCCGGTTTATAACGCGGGTCCCTACCTCAAATCCGCGGTGGACAGCCTTCTGGCCGACCGTCTGCCGGGCCTCGAGATCGTGGTCGTCGACGACGGCTCCACGGACGGCTGCGTCGACACGGTCGAGCGTCTGCCCGTGCGGATCGTGCGCCAGAAAAACAAGGGCGAGGCGGCCGCCCGCAACGCGGGCATACGGTCATCCGCCTCGCCGCTAGTGACTTTTTTGGACGCGGATGACCTGCTGGTTTCGGGGAGTCTCTCGGCTCGGCTCGATTTTTTGAAGGCGCATCCCGAGGAAAGCGCCGTGGGAGGTTTTCCGTCGCGGCTCATCGACGAACGCGGCGAAGCCGCGGCCGCCGTTTTCGAGAAAATGGCGGCCAAATACTCTTTTCCTTTCCGCTTGAACGACGCGTTCTACCGCGCCGGGAATTTTTTCCCCGTGTCGTGCTCCCTCTACCTGTACCGCCGCGAGGTGTTCGACCGCGTCGGCTTCTACGACGAGGCCTTGCCGGTCGCGCCCGACTGCGACTTCCATTTTCGGCTCTTGAAGACCGCGAGCATTCCGATATTGCGGGTGCCCGCGTTCGACCGGCGTCTGCACGGCGCCAATCTCTCGCTTGCGGGCTCGGGAGGGTCGTCTCTGGCCTTCCGCCCGGAAATCATAGAGTCCGTGCGCGCGATCAACCGCCGACATGGCTTCGATCCGAAGGAAATCACGCCGTGGGAGCTGGAGTACTTGTGAGCGGCGCGGCTCTGATCACGGGCGGGGGCAGCGGCATCGGGGCCGCTTGCGCCCGGGAGTTTTTCCTCAGAGGCCGGCCCGTCGTGATCGTCGGCCGGACGGCGATCCGTCTGAAGCGAACGGCGCGAGCTCTTGGCGGCGGCGAGCGCGTGCTGACGCTCGCGGGCGACGCGGGCGACGAACGCTTCGCGCGGCGGGTGTTCGCGGCGGCGCGCAAGCGCTTCGGCGCGGTGGACATTCTCGTCAACAACGCGGCCGTCCTGGTCAAAAAGCCGTTTTTGAAAACCTCGGCCGCGGAGTGGGACGCGACCATGCGCACGAACCTGCGCGGGCCGTTTCTCTTCAGCCGCGAGTTTCTGCGCGCGGCCAAGAGGGGGCGTGCGATCGTCAACATCGGCTCGCTCGCGGGCGTGCAGGGCACGTCTAAGTTCCCGGGCCTCTCGGCCTACACGGTCAGCAAGTACGGCATCACCGGCCTGACCGCGGCCCTTGCCGCCGAGGCGCGGCCGCTGGGCGTTGCGGTGTTCTGCGTCGCTCCGGGCGCGGTGGACACGGCCATGCTCTGCCGCGCGGCGCCCGGTCTTAAGGCCGGGGCCGTTCCCGCCGACATCGCGCGAGTCGTGGTAGAATTGGCGGAGACGCATCGTTCGGATTTTTTGTCAGGGGCCGTAATTCCGCTGGACACCAATAGATGAGTCCCAAAGCATTCGTCACACGCCGTATGACTTTTTCCGCGGGCCATCGCCTGCATAACGACGCGCTGTCGGCCGAAGAGAACAGACAGATTTACGGCAAGTGCAACAATCCCAACGGCCACGGCCATAATTTCACCGTCGAGGTCACGGTCGCCGGCGAGATCGATCCCCGCACGGGCATGGTGTTTAATCTGCGCGATCTTAAGAATTTTATGGTCGAGGTCATAGAGGTCGGCCTTGACCATAAAAATCTAAATCTCGACGTGCCCGCGTTCAAGGAAGTCATCCCGACCGCCGAGAACATCGCCTCGGTCGTCTGGACCATGCTCGCCGCGCGCCTGCCTCAGGGCGCGCTCCATGAAGTGAAGCTCGTCGAAACCGAGAACAACTTCGTGACCTATCGCGGCTAGGCGTCCTTTCGGGATTCGAGCCAGAAGCGCGGGGGAAGCGCGCCCAGTCCCATGAGCGCCAGCTGCAGGCGTCATTTCGACGCATCAGGCGTCAGTCCCTTGATGAGCGCGAGGAAGCCTTCGCGCGCGGATTCGGTCGCGGCGGCGTCGCCTCTGAGCTTGAAAAACCAGGTCGTGCCGCCCGCGCTGAGCACGGCGGCGATGAGGCGCGTGCGACCGGGGCCCGCGCTCGTGAAATCGTAGACCGCGGCGCGTCCGGCCTTCGTGGCGACAGTGGTGCGCGCGGCGGCCATGCCCGCCGCATCGGTCGGCGGCAGGCCGATCTGTCCGCGCCAGCGGTTGGCGTTGGCCAGTTCTCCGCCTGAATCGCCGGGAAGCGCCACCACGGTGGCTTCCGTCTTCAGCCCACCGGGGGGCACGAAGGTCGCCAGGCGCATGCCGCTGCTGGGGATTTCCTTCCAGCCGTCCGGCAATTCCCAGCGCAAGCCCTTGGGGCGGGAGGCAGGGGCCGCGGCGACGGACGCCGCGCCGTCCTCATCCTTGGGAACGCGCGCGCGTGTGATCGACTCCTCGCGGCAGGCCGTCGTCAGGAGCGCCGCGAAGATTGGGATTATGGCGGCGAAGTTGAGTCGCATCGAGGAGATTCTAACATTTCCCCTCCGCGTCCTTAGGTCAGATAGTCCTCAACGGCAATCAAGTAGCCGTCGAGTTCCTTCTTCATCGCCCGGACCTGCGCGCGCGCGAGCCGGTCCAGGCGATGGAGCCGCGAGCGTCCGGCGGACGCGTTGAAGTTCGGCCACAGCGTGCGCTCCTCGTCCTCGAAATGACGCCGGAGTAGGCGCGCCAGCCGCCGGGCCAGCGCGCGCATGGACACGTCGTCTTCGCGGGACAGACCCCGGAGCAGTGCGGCGGCTTCCTCACGGAGCGCGGCCAAAGCGAGGTGTTGCTGCTCGACTTGAGCCAGCGCCGCGCTCTTCGGGCCGGACGACGGTTGGGACTCCCCGTCGAAAACCAGATGCTCGAGACCTTCATGCGCCTCGAGAGCCTTGAGCAAAACGAGGAGAAGGTTGCGGGTGTCCCTCGCGGCGGAGCGGGAGTTCGGCTCTGTGGTCGCTCGCTCGAGGCGGACGACGAGGACCAGCAGAAGAGAGTGCTCCTCGGCCAAAGATTTAAAAACGCTCATGAGGCGCCTCCTGTGGGCGCGTCTTTCGGAAGTTGTAGCGTGAAGACGCTGCCCTTGCCTTCCTCCGATTCGACCGCGACCTCTCCTCCCATCGCGCGCAGCGCCGCCCGGCAGAAGGTGAGGCCCAGCCCGAGTCCGTGGCGGCCCCCGCCGCTCGCCCCTTGATAAAACCGGTCAAAGATGCGCGGAAGGTCGCGCGCCGATATCCCGGGCCCATCGTCGGCGACGCGGATTTGGACCGGGCCGTCGCCGCCGGAGGCCTCCACGACGACTCGTCCGCCGGAGTGGGTGAATTTCAGCGCGTTGCCGATCAGATTGGTCAAGGCGCGGCGCAGAAGTTCCGGATCGGCGCGCGCGGTCAGGCCTTGCGACGCGCCGCCCGTCAAAGTCAGCCCGCGCGCGACGGCGACGGCCTCGTTCTCGTCGACGAGCTCGCGGATCAGGCGGGCCATGTCCACGGCGGCGGGATGGACGGGCATTGATCCCTCCACGAGGCGCTCGGTCTCAAGGTAGGCGTCGATGAGCGTTTCCATGCGGCGGCAGTTGCGGACCCCGTTCTCGATCAACGCGGTGTCCTCGGGAGAGAGCGGGTGGCCGGTGCCCATATCCTCGACAAGCCGGAGCGCTCCCATCGCTACGGTCAGCGGGGCGCGCACGTCGTGCACGAGCATCTGACGCCAGTCCTCCCTGTGGCGCTCCAGCTCCGTCTCGGCCGCGTTGTCTTCGACGACCATAAAACGCAGTTCGGCCCGAGGAAGGCACACCCGCATGCACCGCACTCTCAAGTCGCGGCCGGAAGCGGCATGCTTGCCCTTGTAAGTCACCGTGTTCGCCGTTCCATGGCGAATCTTCAGCAGGCAGGCGGCGGCGTTCTCGCCGCACGACGCGCCTTGGATAGCGCCGCACAACGGCCCGCAGATCGCAGTCTTCACGGCTTCTTGCGCGGCCGGACCGAGCAGGCGGCCCGCGGCGTCGTTGGCGTACAACAGCCGGCCCTCGGTGTCGGCGACGCAGACGCTGTCCGTCAGGCAATCGAACAGGGGTCGTAAAGCGTCGAGATAGCCGGCGGGCATGTAAGCCGCAGTGCACCAAAAAGGCCATTTCGGTCAAAAGCGAAGGCCGGGCGGCTTCGAACCGCTCGGCCCTTTACGCTTTTCCGGATCGCCGTCTCATGGACCCCGAACTGTCCGGGCCTGCGGCGTTTTCCGGTCCGACTGTGCGGTTTTTGCGGCGACCTCTCTCCGAGAGGTCGCCCAACGACGTCGCAACGAAACGGCCTCTCATCCCAGCGCCTCCTGCGCGGTCAGCAGCGGCCGTGCGAGAAAAGAGGCTCCCAATGATGCGGCCAGGCAGCGGACCGCCGGCAAGTCCACGCCCGGCAGCTCGACGGCCGTCACCGTCGTCTGGAGATCTGACAGCACGCACGAGCGCACGAAGTCGAGAACGGACTCAAATCCCATCGAACGCATCTCGGGCCGCGGCCGGTGCAGCTTCAACCACTGGTCGGGGTCGGCGGTGTTCAGGCTGACGCTGACGCTTGTGAGGTGCGCGGCCAGTTCCGGGACGATGTCACGACCCCAGATGGCGCTGCCGAGGCCGATCGTATTGAGTCGGCGCGCGGAGCGGGGGTAGTAGCGCTTGAGGCGGCGGCTGAGCTCAAGAACGGCGTCGAGGCGGTAGGTGCTCTCGCCGTAGCCGCAGAAGACGAACTCGCCGTAGAGGCGTCGCGCCGTGCGCTCGAGGACGTCGGTCCAGATATCCTCGATCATGGGTTCGCGGTCGAGCGTCAGGTCACTGCCGTGGAAGCGGTGGCCAGTCGGGTTCTTGATGCAGTAGAGGCAGTCCGTGGGGCAGAGGGACGTCAGATTTAGGTAGAGGTTCTCGCCATACGGATAGGCTGTTGATTTTCTCATCGGTGCGCGAGGGCCTGAGAACTCGTCGCAGTCGTCCAGTCGAGGACGTCGTCGCCGCCGCGCTTCTTGGTGAAGATCTCGGCACGCGCGCGGTCCTTGAAGGCGGCGACTCCGGTCCCCATGGGCGTCGCCAGGGCCGGCACGCGGGCGTAGAACGCGGCCTCGGCCCGCGTCCACTCGCCGTCTTCGACGTCGGTCACGAAGGCCGCCTTGGAGAGCGTTGGGTCTTCGGTCGCCGCCGCGAGCAGTTCCCCGACGTCGTCGAAGATCACGCTCTTGCCGGCGGCGTCCACGTAGCCCGAGGCGAAGCGCTTCTCGCTGACCAGCATCCCGCACCGGGCGCAGGCATCGCGGCCGAAGACGATCTGCGGAATGTCTCCCGGCGTGGACGAGCGGCACGAGGCCAACAGGAACAGCGTTGCCAGCGCAAGAGAGCGCTTCACCGTCCGTTCTCCAGGGGATCGCGGCCGTACAGATAGTGGGCCATGGATAAGGACGCCGCCAACCACAGCGCCATGCCGGCAAGGGCCGCCGGACGCAGCCAGACGCCGAGAATGTCCTGGGCGCAGTTGCCGGCCGGCCCCAGCATATCGAGGTTGGAGGAAGCGGCGTCGATAGCCAGGAGGCGATAAAGGCTCAGGGGATTGAGCCAGGCGCTGGCCAACAAAACCTCGGGCGGCAGGCGCATGGCCAAGGCGGTGCCGAGTAGGCCCAGATCCCCGCCCAAGATGAGACCCAGCCAGAGTAGCAGGGCGAACCCCACCGCGCCGGCGACTTTGCGCGAGCGCGTCGAGATCAGCAAGCCGAGGCTCAGGCTGACCGCCGCCAGCAGCAAGGTGGCGCCGAAGCAGGCCGCGAAGACCCCGGCCTGCCTGAGGCCTCCGTGCAAAGCCAAGCCCACGCCGACCAAGCCGAAGGCGAGGCCCAGGGCCGCGGCCAAGGCCGCCGCGGAGCCGAGAAATTTCGCCCAGAAGATATGGCGAGGCCGCAGAGGCAAGGAGAGAAGGAATTCCATCGTCCCGCGCTCCTTCTCGCCGGCCAAGGACAGGCTTCCGGCGGTCAGTCCCATGAGAGGAACGATGAGCAGTACGAGATTGAGCAAGGCTGCGGTCGTCCGGCCGAAGCCCTGCCCGCCGAAAGTCGAGCCCGACGAGCCCACCACCGACAGGACCGCGGCCAATAGGCAGAACGCGCCGATGAACCCGGCCAGCCAGCGGCTGCGCGCGGTCTCGCCAAACTCCTTGGAGATCAACGCAGTCATGGGCGAGGCGTTCATTGCCCTACCTCGCGGCGCAGATCGCGGACGGCGTAGCCAGCGCCCTCCAGCAACCGCACCACGTCCATGGTCCGGCTCGGACCCGAGGCCACCCAGATGCCGTGGCCGTTGGGCGAGGCTGCGATTCCTTTGCCGGCCAAGAACGCCAGGGCTTTGTTATGGTGCTCGGAGCGCTCCAACTGGACCCATAATGGGGAGTCGGCGATGACGGATGCGAGGAACGCTTCCGGTCGGAGAGCACGCGCGGGACGACCTTCCTCGAGCCATAGAACCTCGTCAGCCAGCAGTTCTACTTCCTCGACGCGGTGGCTTGTAATGATCAAGGTCCGGGTGCCCTTCAGCTTTTTTAAAATCGCGAGAAACTCTCGGCGGCTTTTGAGATCGAGATTGGAGCAGGGCTCGTCTAAAACAAGGATGTCGGGCTGGGCGATCAGCGCCTGGGCCAAGGCCAGCTTCTGCTTCATGCCGCCCGAGAGGGCCAGCGAATTCTTTTCTTCCTCGCCCGCCAGGCCGCAGGAGGCCAGGGCCGGACTGATTTCTGTGGGATCAGCACCCCGCACCGCGCAGACGAACTCCATGGCCTGTCGCACCGTCCAATCGTATCCTGCGAACTCCTGCGAGAGATAGCCGATGTGGCGGCGGGCGAGATGGCCCTCGGCGCGCGCGTCGCGGCCGAAAACTGAAAGCTCGCCCTCGAATTCGTGCAGACCAAGCAGGCACTTGATGAAGGTGCTTTTGCCGGCGCCGTTGGAGCCCCACAAGACGAGTGAGCGGCCCCGCTCAAGAGAAAGATCGAGGCCGCTCAGGATGACGCGTGAGCCGAAGGACTTTCTCACGCCGCGTGCTTCCACTGCAAGGCCACGGGCGACCGAGCCATAAGGCGAGGAAGTGCCGCCTCCACTCGCCGTTTTAAAGCGGCCACCGAGGCGTGCCGCGCAGAAGCCCGACAAGCCCAGAAGTCCGATCGGCATCCAGAGCGCGGCCAACACGGGCTGCGGCGTTTGCAGCGGCGGCTGGACGGGAGGCGACCCTCGCCCGGGAGGCGTCAGCAAGGGATAGGGATCGCTGAAAATCGTCTTTGGGCGGAAGACGGGGAAGGCTCGTCCCACCAGCTCCACGGCCGAGGCCGCCGGTGTGAAGAGGAAAAACCGGGCGGAGGGACAGCGGTCCAGCAGGCTTTCCCAAACACTCGCCACGCGATAGGGCAGCCGGCCGACGGCGCTCCCGGCCAAGCCGTAGCCGATATAGTCGCTCCAATAATTGCCGCGTCCGCCCCGGCTCCAGTCGTTGCCCGTCAAGGAGCCGCCGCCGCGCAGAGAGACCTGTTGGATGTTGTCGTCGAAGGT
>OBEQ012441028.1_pt1 | contig 25950 bp, 24 predicted proteins | sample 1670901 | NCBI WGS metagenome assembly OBEQ01 (sample SAMEA104232315, study PRJEB22302) | groundwater metagenome | biome: forest; feature: aquifer; material: groundwater | place: USA | collected 2011-08-07 | depth 5.4 m | reverse complement strand
GATTCTTTTATTTTTAGTCGTGGGGGCAATTAAATAAACGATTGATAAATCTGAACTTCTAAACCAAGGCTCCCACATCCGTCCTTCTTCAGGCGGTAAATCAGGAATAATAAGCCCGTCAAAACCATTCTGCTTCAATTGACGGACTGCCCGGCTTACACCGAAATGCATGAGTGGATTAAGATAGGAGAAAAAAAGAACTGGAATTTTCAGTCCTTTGCGTCTCAATTTTTTGATCAAACGAAATGCATCTTTTAACTGAACTCCGTTTTTAATGGCTCGCTCGGAAGCAAATTGAATGGTCGGACCATCAGCAAGAGGATCTGAAAACGGAAACCCCAATTCAATGATATCAGTGCCTGCCTGCTCTAAAGCGGGAATGATCGCTTCAGTCGTCGAAAGATTGGGAAACCCTAACGTGACATAAGCACAAAAAAGCTTGGCATTTTTCTTTTTGGCTTCCTTAATTTTTTGAACGAGCCGATTATTCATGCTCATTTTTTGCGGGAGCTCATTTTGAAACTGCGGACCACATCTAGATCTTTATCGCCACGTCCTGAAAGACAGATGGCAATCTTAGACCCCCGTGGAAAATTTTTGGATTTTCGGATCAAACAGCCAATCGCATGAGCTGACTCCAAAGCAGGCATAATTCCTTCCAAAAGCGTTAAAATATGAAAACCATAAAGCGCATCTTGATCCGTTGCTGATTCATATTTAACGCGACCCGTTTCTTTTAAGAAAGCGTGCTCAGGTCCTACCGATGGATAATCCAATCCCGCCGAAACAGAATGTGCTAATTGGACTTGCCCGTGACGATCTTGGAGAACAAAGCTTTTCATTCCGTGTAAAACACCGATGGTTCCCTTTCGTAAAGACGCGGCATGCTGCATCGTATTTAAACCCTTTCCTGCTGCTTCTACTCCAATCAATTTCACTTTATCATCGAGAAAAGGGTGAAAAAATCCAATCGCATTGCTTCCACCGCCGACACAAGCCATTAACACATCAGGTAAAGATCTAACCATTTGCTTCATCTGCGCTTTTGTTTCCCGTCCAATGATCGACTGAAAATCCCGTACAATCATCGGATAAGGATGCGGCCCGACAGCCGAACCAAGAAGATAGTGAGTTGTGTCCACATTGGTTACCCAATCACGAATTGCCTCATTAGTAGCATCTTTCAATGTCTTAGAACCTGAATGAACAGGAATCACGCGGGCTCCCAACAAATTCATCTTGTACACATTAAGAGACTGCCGTTTAATATCCTCGGTGCCCATATACACATCACACGAAAGATTAAAAATTCTTGCTGCGGTAGCTGCAGCAACCCCGTGTTGCCCGGCTCCTGTTTCTGCAACAATTCTTTTCTTGCCCAAGTGTCTGGCGAGCAATCCCTGACCAATCGTATTATTAATTTTATGTGCACCCGTATGGCAAAGATCTTCACGCTTTAGAAAAATTCTGAGGTCGCGTCCTAAAGCAGCGCTTAGATTTCTTGCTTCATAAAGAGGAGTTGGTCTTCCAACATACGTAATTAAATAATATCGAAGTTCTCTTTGAAATTTCCGATCTCGTTTCAGTGTTCGATAAGCTGCAGTGAGTTGGTCAAGCGCTTCGATAAGTGTCTCGGGCACAAAACGCCCCCCAAAGATCCCGAAATGTCCACCAGGATCTGGTTTTCCCTTCCCCTTCTTAGTTTCTCGTACAGATTTCATACAGGCGTCACCTGAGATTGAGGTACCCAACCACTTCGACCATCGTTAAGTTGAATTCGGTACCAATCCTGCTTCTCATCATTGATTGAAACTTCAAGGCCCTCCACAAGTCGGAAAGCAATCTGATCTGAATTAGAGGGTCCATAACGAACTTCGGCTTGTGCATCCGTTACAACACCGGCTCGTCCTCCGCCAAACTCGGCATATTTAAGAAGTAACAGAAAAGAACAGAAAATAACGAGGACAACCGTTAACACTCCTGATTTACCCAATACAGTTTGTCTTCGTCTGAGCAAAGCAATTAAAAACCGAAGGGCAAATATAAAATAGGCTCCTAAAACAAGAACCCAGCATTCGGTTAATGTAATATGGGTTAACAATTGGCTTTTTTTTCGGAAAAACCAATTTCTCTTATCGTCAATTTTATATTCAATCAATCGGTTTACATAGGCAAGGTTTGCTCCAATATCAGGATCTCTGGGGTCAAGCTTTCTTCCACGCTCATAGTTTAAAACTGCTAAGCCTATTTTTTTATCTTTAAAGTAAGCATTTGCCAAATTGTAATAAACTTCAGCTGTCGGTTTTGACTTAACGACTTCTTCGTAAGCTCGAGCAGCTTCTGCAAATTTTCCGTCACGATACAATTGATTTGCTTCTTGAAAATGATCCGAGACAGAAACGGCAAAAGCGCAACTGGCAAATGCAAACGACAACATAAAACAAAAAAACAAATTTAGGCTCTTAAAGTTAATGATGCATATTTGGTTTTTCATCGGCGCTCCAAAGCAAAAATGATTTCCTGAATTCGCCTGATCATCTGTCCTCGATCAATCCCGAGGGAACCCATTCTCCCAAAACGAACTTGATCGCAAATCTCATAATATTCACGAATTTTTTGAATCGTTTCAACTTCGGCTCGGCGCTCTTCAAGGCGCCTTTCAATCATATCCTGTGTCAAACCTTGAGCCGACAAATTTAACTTATCTGAAAGATACTGATTTAAAATTTTAGCACTCTCATCAAAAAATACCTCATCAGACTTTGAATCGCTGGAAGATTTTGCGAGACGGTCTAATCGCTTAAGGCCTCTCCCTGCAAATTTCTTAGCATATAAAGTACGCTTCAAAGAAATATTTTGATTGAGGTACTCATTTCTTCTGCGGATAACCATGAAACCGATGCAAGCCGCTGTGATAATTCCATCGACCAAAGCAAGCCCCAAAACAACAGCGGGAAGTAAAGGTTTTTCAGATGTCGAAATCCTTTCCTTGATATATTGAATATCTTCAGACTCAAGGCGAATTGATTTCTTCGATTCGCCAAGCTCTCCTTGTGTGATTCCTTTTGGAATTTGAGGCGCCGGAGTTTTTGAAGGATTTACCTTAATTTTATAGGCCTCTGACTTCAGGGTAACGTAACGTTCAATCTTGGGGCTAAAGAAACTAAATTCGATAGTCGGAATCGTCATTTCTCCTGCTTCGCCAGGGATGATTACAATCTCAAACGTTTTTTTTCCAGCAATCACATTTTGAGCTTTAAAAAGCTGGGTTTGCGTATCGGCATCATAGGTCTTCACGTTTTTAATTTCAGGAAGATCTGGATGAACGAGCGTTTCAATATTGCCCTCGCCTTCTAACGCAATTTGCAATGTCACAGCTTCATTTTGATTCACAACCCGTTTATCAACGGATGTAGCCATCTTAAAATCTCCAACAGCTCCTTTAAAGCTTGTGGGTTTCCCCTCATCCGGAAGAGCTTTCACCTGAATTTGCACTGACGGAGGCGCTAAATGTTTCTCAACTCGCCTTGCAAAAAGGCCTCCATTGTTAAAAAAGCTGTCATTAAAAAATTCATCCAACATAGAAGAATCTTGTTGCTCAATCTGGACTGAAGTTTTGACCACGCCTGGTTTAATTTGGTATGATCCAGGAGCTGTCGGAAACAAAGCTACTTTTTTAACATCGGCGCGAACGTATTTTTTACCATTTACCATTTCAGTATCGCGACCTAAATTTTGATCCATTGGAAATTCTTCAATCCAAAAACCGCTTGTTTCAGGCTCTTCAATAAACCCTTCATATCGAGTATCGTAACGGGTATAAAGCGAATAGGTTAAAATCAACTGCTGGTTAGTGTAAACCGAGACTTGACTTGGAATTACTTTAAGAAAAATATTTTGGTCGATCTCGTTATCCGAGATAGGCACTGAAGTTTTCTGCGGAGCTGGACCCCGCGATGCTTGAGGGGGCACTGCCGTTGGAACAAGAGGGCTTGGATTGCGAGATAAAATGGGTGGCTGCCTTGGTACAGGCTGAGGCTGAGCAGCTCTATCTTCTTCAATATTAAGTTTTATTTCATTTGTATGATAACTTTTGTTACCGACTTTAACTTCAATCGGTTGAAGCACAAATTGTCCTGACGATCTTGGAATGAGCACATAATTAAATTCAGTCATAGATTCGGACCGGCCATTGATGAAACTAAATCGGGATGAACGCCCTGAATAAAAAATTTCAAAACTTTCCAGCGAAGGAAGCCGCGGCGCTTGGAGCGAACCATGAACGCTTACAATTCGAACGTTTAAGTGAATTTCTTCATTCACTCGCGCTGACTCTTTATCAACTGAAGCAATGAATTGGGGTTCCTCGGCAAAACCAATACAGACACCACAAAAAATGACAGCAAAGGCTATGAGGAATAAAAATAGTCGTTTCATTTATTTTTCATAAACTATTCATTTTAAATATGTTACAGGAAATACAAAGGCACTTTTAACTGAGCACACAGAAATAAATTCTACTGGAATTAACTACGCAAGTCAACGAATAGCGGCGGGAAATCGTGCTCCTGCAAAAGGATAGCTCAATTACAGGTATTCAAAAATCCAATTTCGGGCTACTTCAACTGTCCGGGAAACCCAATTTTGACGATCTGTCACCGCCAAACCTTGCTCGCTTACCCTGCCCGAAAAGTTAATGCCACCTAAAACTCCTGAAAAAGCCGGATCTTTAATCAGAGCTTCTGGGCCAAAAATACCTTGAGGAGTCCCTATCCGAGAGGAAGGTGAGATCGTTTCTCTCGCCACATCTAAAAAAGCATCTAACCGTGCCGCACCTCCGGTAAACACCACTTGATTCACAGGAGAGTAACGTTCTTGAAGGGCCTTTATTTCTTTTCGGATCTCTGAGAAGAAACCGTTTAAACCAGAGCTCATTTGGGCTTCAAACTCGGAACGTTTGATTGGATATTTTTTTCGGCCGTTTGAATCCGGAACAGGGATTAGTTCTTCCTGGAATTCAACTTTAGTCGTTGCAGAACCAAACGATTCTTTAATCCGCTGTGCGTCGAGATGTTCAATGTTCAAATTTTTTTCGATCACTTCAGTAATGCAATCTCCTCCAATCGGGATGGAACGAGTTTCTATTAACACTGAATTCTTATAACAGGCGAAATGCGTTGCTGTCCCTCCAATCACCACCAAAATCACCCCTGTCTGTTTTTCTAAGGGAGTTAAAACGCAATGGGCCGCGGAAAGCACGCTTGGAATAACATCGCTCACCTCGAGATCGCAACGTTCAAAAACCCTGAGCAAATTGTTGTAAACCAAAAAATCAAGAGTCAACAAACGAAGGGTTACGCCTAAACGGCTTGCTTCTAAACCAATCGGATTTTGAACGCCCATTAGATCATTGACTAAAAATTCTTGAGGAACTGCTTGCACGATTACCTCCTGCAAAGGAATGGTCGCAACGCTTCTCGTTTGTGCAATAGCAGCTCGTACATCCTTTAAGGTTAAAAGATGCGGGTTGCCCTGAAAGTAAACAGAGCTTTGAAACGTATAATTTTTAAGATAGGTGTTGGAAACTACTAGACGGCATGGGAGACTTACTTTTTCCTCAGAACCCGTAACATCAGCTATGGTTTCTGAAATTGTCTGGCTTGCCTGAGCAAGATCTTTGACGATACCTCTTTCAAAACCATTTGCGAGACGCGCGCTCAAAGCCAAAACCTCAATCCGATCTTGAGATTTTAAATTGGCTTTTAAAAAAGCAACTTTTGTTGTCCCGATATAGGCTAAATAAACAATATGATCCCGCTTGGCCATGCTATTCCCTGATTGTTAAGATGGGTTGAACGCGATAGAAACTTTAATTTTTACGTTTTTTAGATTCTACTTTGGGCTCTATAATGGATGCCTCTTTCTTTTTAACGATCAAGTCACGATAGCGCAGATCAATATACAGGATTTGATTTCTCTCTTCGGATTTTAAAAGTGACTTCAGCACAGTTCTAGAGCTTGCAGGAAGCGCCAATTCACCGGCCGTTTTCAATTCAACGCCGTCACTCAAAATTAAAGTTATATTTCCAAGTTGGTCCATAGCTAATCTGGAAATTGTTTCGGAACCTAATGCAGGATCAGACTTGGCAAATTCTAAAAGACTTAGCAGTGAACGGAAGTGCTTGTTTTGATAAAAAGTCCCCACCGAATATATTTTCTTCTCAGAGTTGAAATCTTCAAGAATGATTAGGTCTGGTTTTGGTGATGCTTCAACAGAAACAATCAACTGATCAGTTGAAACTGAATAATACGGCCCTCCTTCTTTGGATTGGATTTGAATGAAAGGGGCTCGAGTTGCAAGAAATACATTAAGCTGATTAGGTAAAATTCGTACTACTTCAGCGCGCTTGATTTTAGGATTCCGCTCCAAACTCTTGGAAATACGTTTCAAATCTAACTCAATCAAACTTTGACCGCGCGCTTGGCCTTCAAGAAATTGATATTCAGAATTTGTAAGAAGGCCTGAAGGAAAAACAGCAATCCGTTCCACTTGAAAATAAGGATCTGCATGGAGCATTTGGCGAACTCCAAAAAAGACGAAGCAGACAACCCCAAAAGTAAGAGCGAACGGAACGATTTTAAGTCCGATTTTAAAAAGCCTCTTGCCTAACCTTTTGAATAATTTGAAATTCCACTTTTGAGTTCGCCGTCTTACCATTGGGTCAGCCTTTAAACTTGCTTCGACAATAAGCCATCTCTAATAAATTGAGACATAGACCTGTAAAATCAAGACCTACTTCTTTGGCAGCTTTTGGAAGAAGACTGGTTTCGGTAAAACCAGGGATAGAATTAATTTCCAAAACAAACGGATTTCCAGAGGAATCAACTTTGAAATCGACTCGCGAAAGATCTCGAAGACCTAAAGTTTGATGCGCTTTCAAAGCAATTGCTTTCAATTTGGCTGTTAAACTTTGAGAAATAGGTGCCGGAATCAAATATTCGGTCATACCTTTTGTGTATTTTGCTTTATAATCATAAAACTTACGCTTGGGTTTTAATTCAATGACAGGAAGAGCTTTCTTCCCTAAAATGCCGATTGTAAATTCACGGCCATCAATTTTTCTTTCAATTAAAAGTCGAGAATATCGCTTTAAGCTTGACTGAACTTTTCTACCTTCAGCCCCTTTTCGATCCACAAAGAAAATTCCAATACTCGAGCCTTCATTAACCGGTTTTATCACATAGGGAGGATCCCATTGTTTAAGCTTTTGTTTCCAATTTTTTCGCGTAAGGACATCATACTGAGGAGTTGGAATGCCAAGTCTCAGAAATAGACGTTTGGCCTGTGCTTTATCAAACGCTGAAGCGCTCGATTTTGGATCTGAACCTACATAGGGAATACGATTCCGATTTAAAACCTTCTGGATGGCGCCATCTTCGCCACCGACTCCGTGCAGGGCTAGAAAAGCCAAATCAATTGGCTTCCGTTTGAGTTTGGAGTGAAATCCGTTTGCGGTATCAATCATAACAACATCAAGGCCTGCATTCTTCAAAGCCTGAAAAACGGCTTTTCCTGACTTGAGCGAAATAGGTCGCTCATGCGAACGTCCGCCAAGAAAAACGCCTACCCTTCCAAATTTGTTTGAATTACAATTTTTAGGTTGATCCATCGACGCTAAAACTCAAATCTCAACTAACGTATCTTACTTCTGGTTCAAGCTCTATTCCGAATTCCTCAAATACTCTTTTTTGTGCAAGTTTGATTAAATCCAGCACATCCTGTGCTGTAGCATGATCTACATTTAAAAAGAAATTGGCATGGCGCTCTGAAACCATAGCGCCTCCGATTCTCATCTTCTTCATCTGGACACGATCAAGAAGTTGACCGCTTGTAAGCACGGAATCCTTCGGATTTTTAAAAGTAGAACCGGCGCTCGGAAATCGAAGATCCTGAACTCCGTTCCGGTAAGTAAAATTAGCTTTAATCTCATCTTGAACAAGCTGCTTGGCCTTTGGCATCAATCTAAACGCGGCTTCTAGAATAATTAAATTTTGCTCCAAGTTTGTCCTCCGATATTCAAAGCAGATATCTTCGCGATGTAACGTTTTTATACTGTTTGAATTTAAATCGAGCACAACAATAGATTCAACTATATCCTTTATTTCATAGTAACTAGCGCCTCTCCTGCCAAACCCAGCGTTCATAATGACAGCTCCACCCACAGTGCCCGGAATATGGCAAACAAACTCCGCTCCGCCGAGAGAATGTTCCTGTGACACGATGGAAAGCCGAAATAAGCTCATTCCGCTCGATGCTCGCAGCAACCCATTGGATTCGACTGCAAACCAATCTGGGTCCAGTTTTCTCAAAGAAAGTGCTAAACCGGAAAACCCCGCATCTGAAATCAATAGGTTCGAACCTCGACCAATGACTAAAAATGGAAGGCCTTCTGCTTTTTTGAACTCTAAAATGCGGAATAATTCTTCGCGAGAAGTCGGTTCTGCAAAAAAACGAGCCGGTCCTCCGATTTTGAATGTCGAATAAGATTTAAGTGAAACATCAGTGCGAATAGGCGTTTTCAAATCGGCTGGCAAATTCATCCGCTATCTCTCCAATATCACCGGCCCCCAAAAAAGCTACAGTCTCATCTCCTTCACGGTGAGCCATTAAAAAATCAATAATTTCACTACGCCCTACGACCCGGACATCAGGATGACCGCCTTTTTTAACAGCATCATAAATCAAGCGTACATTCACATGATTCGGATTTTCTTCGCCTGCTCCATAAATATCAGTCAAAAGCACTCGATCCGCACTTTGAAACGCCTGGGAAAATTCATTGGCTAAATGTAAAGTCCGAGAAAACCGATGGGGTTGAAAAACCGCCGTCGTTTTTTTCCCTAAACCACGGATTGCACGAAGAGTTGCATTCACTTCTGTAGGATGATGAGCATAATCATCAATAATCAAAAGATCTTGGCGATTGAGTTTTACCTCAAGTCTTCTTCCTGCTCCTTTGAAGTCACTCATATATTTAAGAAATTGATCATACCTAAGCCCGAAACTTCTCAAAAGTGCAATAACACCAAGAGAATTCAAAATATTATGTGAACCGGGTATATTGAGACAAACTTCATCAATTTTCTCACCACGTTCAACCAAAGTGTACTTGGACGCGAATCCTTCCAAAACAATGTCTTTCGCATAAAAGTCTCCATGATTAACGATTCCATAACTTACTGCTGCTCCCATCGGCGCTTCCAACATAATTTCTTTAAGATGAGCATCGTCGAGGCAGTAAATGACTCGTCCCGCTGTTTTGATTTGTTCGACGAAGCGGCGAAAGGAATTTTTAATGTCAGCTATGTCTTCGTAAACATCCAGATGTTCTGCATCCAAATTAGTAATGAGAGCAAAGTCGGGATAAAAATGAAGCTGACTTCGATCGCTTTCATCCACTTCAGCTACAAAAAGATTGGGATCGCCAATGATTGCATTCGAACCATAGTTTAAAATTTCACCACCCACGAGACAAGATGGTCTCAAACCTGCTTGTGTCATTAAAAAACTGGTGAGTGCGGAACTTGTTGTTTTTCCATGAGCTCCTGTAATAGCAATGGAAATGACTCGATTCATTAAAAACGACAACACTTCAGCGCGGTGATATATGGGGATTCCTAAAGTTTGGGCTTTTTCAAAATCAGGATTTGTTTTTAAAATTGCGGAAGAATAAATAACAAAGTCTGCTCGATCAATTAATGAAGCGTCGTGCCGTGAAACAACTTGAATTCCTTCTGCTTCCAACCGAACAACGGTTCGTCCTCTTTTTGTATCAGAACCGCTCACTTCAAGGCCGTAAGCTGTTAACACCCGTGCGAGGCCACTCATTCCAACGCCGCCAATACCGATCAAAAAAACTTTCTTTCCTTTTTGGATAAAATAACTTAGTTCTTTTCGCATATTAATCTCAATCCTGCTTCTACAAGAACTTGGCTCGCCTTTTCGTTAGCAAGCTGTCGAATGTTCATACTTAATTGATTTCGTTGGTCTGCTTTGTTTTTTAACTCTAAAAGGGTATTTCGCAAAGTCTTTTGTGATAAATTCTCCTCAGCGATAACACGAGCTGCATTCCGCTGAGCCAGGTAATCTGCGTTTAACTTTTGATGCGCATACGCATGCGGATACGGGATTAAAATGCCGGCACGCCCAACTGCCGCAAGCTCAAAAATTGTACCCGCGCCTGCGCGTGCAATAACTACATCTGCACGTTTGTATTGTTCTGAAATTTGATACGAAAAAGTGGAAACGTCGGCAACAACGCCTAGTTCCTCATATCGCTTTTTTATTCTGGTTAGCTCGTCGTTTCCGACATTATGTATAACGGCAAGACCAGTTCTTTCTTCAATACTAAGTGTTTCCAATACCTCTAAAAAAACTTGATTTAAGCGATTTGCTCCTTGAGAGCCACCAAAGACCAAAATCGTAAACAACTTTTTGTCTGATCGCTGATCACTCAGATCGCGAAAATCCTGCAAAAAAGAAGTCCGTAAAGGATAACCGCTATAAAAAACCTTGCTTTGTGAAAATTTACCTTTTGTCTCTGGAAAACTCACAGCAATTTGATTCGCCCATCGACACAAAAACTGATTGGCGCGTCCTATCGCCACATTTTGCTCATGAAGCAAAATAGGTTTTTGGAAACACACGGCACACAAAACTCCGGGAACGGATCCAAAACTCCCAAAACCAACTACAAGCGCCGGTTTTACTCTTTGAAATAAGAGTAATGTCCTACCAAAAGCCTTGACGCATTGTAGCAAAAATAGAAGCATCTTGAAAGAAAAGACGGCTGGCATAGGCGGAAGAGAGGCAATACAAAAATAGAACGAGTTTTCAGACTGAAAACGCTCTACAAATTCGGCCCTTCGAGTCATTAGAATATGAATCTCAACCTCCGGATGGGCCGCTTTAAACGCTTCTGCAAAGCTGATGGCAGGGAAAAAATGCCCCCCGGTATGACCGGTGCAAATTAGGACTCGGACTGGCTTTATGGTACTCACCGGTTTGAAAAACGGGTAGATCTTTTGTCAATAGCCACCAAAATACCAACCGAAAGCATATGAAAAATAAGTGCGGTTCCCCCGTAGCTAACAAAAGGAAGTGGCAGCCCTTTGGTCGGAACCAGGCCTACCGCAACCAATAAATTAATCAATGCCTGAAGCGTAATAAATACAACCAGCGCGAAAGCCAAAAGCCTAAAATAAGGATCGCGACATCTCTGGGCCAGGCGGTTTCCAAAAAAGAAAAATATCGCATATAGTGCAAGAACCCCTAAGGCGCCAATAAGTCCTAGTTCCTCCCCGACGATCGAAAAAATAAAATCGGTATGACTCTGGGGAAGATAAAATAATTTTTGCGTGCTCTTTCCTAATCCTACCCCCTTGATTCCACCGAGACCAAAGGCAACAAAAGATTGAATAATTTGAAAACCGCTTCCTCGAGGATCTTTCCAAGGATCGAGGTAAGCGGTAATTCGATTCATTCGGTAAGGCGCTTTCCAAACTAAAAAACCAAAACCCGCCACAACAGCTGCCGCTGCAAGCAAGATATATCTAAGCCGGATCCCCGATAAAAAAAATAAAATTCCCATCAGCAGAAAAAGAAATACACAGGAACCAAGATCCGGTTGAATGATGACAAGTGCAAAAATTAAAAGTAAAAGAGCAATTGGCGGAAAAAATACGGAGATGGAACCTTTGGTAATCGGCTGTTTTTTCCGCGACAGATAATCAGCCAGATAAATACACATGGCTAATTTTGCATATTCGACAGGTTGAAAAGTAAAAAAAGGCAGTTGAATCCATCGTCTGGCGCCTCCTGCGGAACGGCCCAAAAGTGGAATAAAAACGGCGAGTAAGAGAACGATGGCGACACACATTAAAAGCCGTGAATTGTCTTTGAGGAAATCGGGATCCAGTGAAGAACTTAAGAAAAATATAACGGAACCAATAAGAACATATAAAAGCTGACGTTTTAAAAAATAAGTGGGGCTATGGAACACTTGATCGGCATAAACAGCGCTTGCGCTGTAAATCATGACCACCCCAATAGCTACTAGGGTGTACATGGTCAATATGATGGCCTTAGATTCGTTGGTCACCGACTTGGTGCAGGGGCTAGTTCTTCTCGCCAACCTGCGAGAATATTTTTAAACTGATGGCCGCGGTCTTGATAATCACGGAACATATCAAAGCTCGCACAGGCAGGAGAAAATAAAACCGTTTGACCAGGACGGCTTACGCCACGGGCAACACGAAGAGCTTCTTCGAGCGTTTGGGTAGAATAAACAGAAACCAAATCACCGAAGGCGTTCTCAATTTCTTTTTTTGCTTCCCCAATTAAAACTAAAAATTTAACCTTCTTTCGAACTAAATCTCGCAACACTCGAAAATCGCCACCCTTATGCCGCCCGCCTGAAATCAACACCACGCCTTCGCCTGCCCGTTCAAGCGCCCACCCTAAAGATGCAATAGTTGTTGATTTCGAATCGTTGATATAGCGAACACCAAATGCCGTTCCTAAATCTTCAAAACGATGCTCAATCCCAGAAAAATTTTCTAAAACAGACTGCGTCACCTTAGGGTCAATTTGATAGAGAGAAGCTACTTTTTCGACTGCTGCATAATTAGGATTTCCATTTTGTTGATCATCAAAATAAATAACTTGGGATTTTAGTTTGGTTGCCCGCTTGGCACTTTCTGGATCTGAGGTATTGATTAATGAATAATCAGATGAAGTCTGGTTTTTAAAAATTTGGAATTTGGTGTCGGCGTATTCTTCAAAACTTTGATGCCAATCCAAGTGGTTTGGGCTGAGGTTGAGTAAAACGGCAACGTGCGGCTTAAATTGGCTAATGTGCGTTAATTGGAATGAACTCACTTCCACAACCGCAATCGTCTCTTTCGTCAGTTCACCCACTTCCCTGATGAATGAATTGCCAATGTTTCCGCAGCTTATGGCGGCGCGTCCTGCAGCGCGCAGAACATCGCGAATCAATGTCGTAACAGTCGTCTTGCCGTTACTGCCCGTCACCGCAATAATCTCGGCAGGCGAACACCGAAATGCTAACTCGATTTCACTCCAAACAGGAATGTTGGACCGGAATGCCTTTTGACAAATGGGGGCTGTCGGCGGAATTCCCGGCGAAACAATAATGAGATCTGAACTCTGGATTTCTTCCCAACTGTGGCCACCAAACTCACATTCAATTCCATTGCTTTCAAGCGTCTTTTTGGCTTCAATAAATTCTTTGCCTTCTTTCAACTCGCTTAAAAAAACGGAGGCACCTCTTTTTTTAAGAAAAAGAGCGCTTTGAATTCCCGTTTCTCTTGCTCCAAGCACTGTAATTTTTTTACCATCAAAATTCATAGATATCATCACCGCAATTTTAAGGTACTAAGCCCAACCAACGCAAGAATAAATGCAACAATCCACAATCGAATGGTTACCTTTGATTCAGGCAAACCTTTCAGCTGTAAATGATGATGGTAAGGCGACATTAAAAAAACTCTCTTTCCAAAAACTCGGAAAGAAAATACCTGAATAATCACCGAAAGAGCTTCCCAGACAAAAATGCCGCCAACGACCAAAAGCACAAGCTCGCTCTTAATTAAAATAGCAACAACTCCTAAAGCGCCGCCCAATGACAGAGAACCTGTATCCCCCATCATCACCGTTGCCGGGAAAGAATTGTACCAGAGAAACCCTACGGCAGCACCTACTAAAGAAGCGCAAAAAACAGCAAGTTCCCCGGATCCTGCGACAAAAGGAATTCCTAAATAATGGGCAAAATCAGCTCGGCCTGCTAAATAGGTCAAAATTGAAAAAGCTCCGGCAGCAAATGCCAAGCAACCAACCGCAAGGCCGTCAAGGCCATCGGTTAAATTAAGGGCGTTTGATGAACCAACTAAAACCAATACCACAAATGGCACTAACCAACATCCTAACATCACAGCAGATGTTTTTAAAAATGGCACGTAAAGAAACTTGGAAAAAGTTGGATCCAGATAAAGAAAACTTCCGATCCCAATACCCAATGTTAATTGGCCGATGAGTTTTACCAAACTGGAAAGACCTTGTGTATTTTTCTTTTTCAGTTTTATTAAATCATCAATAAAACCAATCGCCCCAAACCAAATAACAACCAAAAGAGAAATAAGAAGAAATTTGTTTTCTAAATTTCCCCAAAGTAAATTTGAAATTAATAAAGCTCCGACAATCAAAACTCCGCCCATCGTCGGAATGGCCCCTTTCGCGGCATAGAAAGAATGAATTTTCTCGGCATGCTCTCGCTTCGTGGCATTGACAACGCTCAACCGAGCAAGCCATTTAATCACAATAGGACCAAGAAAAATGGAAAGGAGAAAAGCGGTTACGCTCGCGCCAACAGCGCGAAACGTAATGTACCTAAAGATGTTAAAAAAAATTGAGTAGTCTTTTAGTGGATAGAGAAGAAAATAAAACACAAGAATTCCTTAAACTAATGAAGCCGTTTTTTTCAAATATTGCTGTAAAAGTGGTTTTATTTTATCAAGCCGCATTCCATGCGACCCTTTAATCAAGATTGAATCTCCCTCTTGCAAAATCGAACTTAGAAATTTGCCCGCTTCCTCAGAATTTTCAAAATGGAAGGATTTAGTTCCGGAGGACGCGCCCACAAAAGTTTTTAAAGCAAATTGGCTTAAAACTCCCACGCCAAGAACTTGCTCAATCCCGCGTTCGGCTAAAAACCTCCCTAAAGCCTCATGATAAAATTCAGAACGCTTTCCGAGTTCCAACATATCCCCCATAACAACTATTTTTCTTCGGCCATTCGCCAATTCACAAAAAGACTCAACCGCCAGCTCAAATGACTTCGGATTTGCATTATAAGAATCATCTATCATTTGAATATTGTTGATCAGTAACTCTGGCCGAAACCGCCCTTCAATTGAAGGAAGGGCTTGCCAAGCTTGGCTTAAAGCTTCTAAATCCAAATTAAAATATCCTGCTGTTGCAATTGCAGCCAAAGCATTCATAGTATTAAAAGTGCCGTAACCTTTAAGACGGAATTCTATTTTTCCGTTTACTTGGAGATACATTATTCCGTTTTGATTATTCGCATCAGAAAGAACATAATCACAGTTCTTATCTTTCCCGAACGTAACTAAAGAAAAATTCCGACCTTTCAATCTCTTTATCAGTTCTGGATCGTCACCGTTGGCAATGACTGTTCCTCCGTTGGAATCTAAGAAATCAGCCAATTCTAGTTTCGCTTGATAAATCCCTTCCAAAGAACCAAATCCCTCCAAATGCACTGGGTAAATTCCCGTAATAATACCTACCGTTGGCTGGGCAACTTCCGCCAAAGTTGCAATTTCCATTTTGTGATTGGCCCCAAGCTCAAGTACTAAACATTGATCATCGGCCGATAGATTAAAAATATTAAGGGGAACTCCAATATGATTGTTCCAATTCCCGTAGCCGACACGAACCCTAAAGACTTCTGAAAGAAGAATTCCGACGCATTCCTTTGTGGTCGTTTTTCCGGCGCTTCCCGTAACCGCAACGACAGGAATTGGAAAAAGTGACCGGTAATACCGAGCTAACCTCTGAAATGCCTTTAAAGTATTTTCTACAAGAATGACCGGAAATGCTCCCTCCGGAAGACGATCTACGAGTGCACAAGCAGCGCCTTTCTGAAATACTTGTTTGAGAAATAAGTGGCCATCGAAACGATCGCCATGAAGTGCTACAAACAATTCTTCTGCCTGAATGGTGCGACTATCGCAGGAAATACCGGAAACCAAACGGTTTTTTTCTCCGGCAATCAACTTTCCGCCGCAAGCGTTCGCAATTTCGTTAAGCGTGAACATGTTCCTTCAACCAGTGCCGAGCCACTTTTTGATCGCTAAATGGTATTTTTTTCTTGCCAATAACTTGATAATCTTCATGCCCCTTCCCAAAAATAAAAACCAAGTCATCCGTTTCTGCCAATTCAATTGCCTGACGAATCGCTTCTTCGCGATCAACGTTTACAATTAGTTCTGTCTTCTGCTTACCATGAATTCCTATTTTGACCTCTTCCAATATATCTTCAGGCGCTTCGCTCCGCGGATTGTCCGAAGTCAAAATCACAATGTCTGAAAATCGGCTTGCAATTTCCCCCATCAGAGGACGTTTGCTTCGGTCACGATCTCCCCCGCACCCAAAGACAGAGATCACCCGATTTTTAGAAAGCCCTTGAATGGATGAGAGAACACTAAAAAGGCCATCCGGGGTATGAGCGTAATCAACAAACACTTGAAAATCCTGCCCTTCGTCAATGCGTTCCATTCGGCCGGGAACGCCGAGGAAATTAGAAAACCCACTGGCCAAATTTTTCAAATGAAATCCTTCTTCAGAAACCGTGCTTAAAGCCGCAAGCGTATTATACATATTATGCTTAAGAATTGAAGGTGCAGTCACTTGAATACTCTTTCCGTTTCGAATTAACTCAAAGGAAAGATGATTCAAACTGAGCTGTATTTTTCGCGCTAAATAACTGGAAGAATCGCTCGTTCCATATGAAACAATTCCATCATTTATGTTGAGTTCTTTCAATAAACGAACACCGTACGGATCATCTCCATTAATGACAGAATGTTGAAGAGGACGGTCCCCAAAAAATAATTTCCGTTTTGCTTGATAATACGACTCGAAATCATGGTGATAATCTAAATGGTCCTGAGTTAAGTTGGTAAATACAGCGCTTGAGAAATGAATATTGTGGGTTCGACTCTGATCTAAAGCATGCGAGGAAACTTCCATCACGCAATAAGAAAGCCCATTAGCAACCATCTTAGCCAAAGTTTCATTCAACAGCTCAGGAACCGGCGTTGTGTTCTGAGCGGGTTGTTTCATAATGCCATCATCATAATAAATCGAACCCATCAACCCTGCTCGACTAACGCTATTGAGGAGATGTTGAATCATAAAAGTAGTTGTCGTTTTTCCGTTGGTGCCTGTAACCCCAATACATTTGAGCTTGGCGGCTGGAAAATCATAAGAACAAGCAACGAGATGGGACAAAATTGCCCTCGAGTCTGAAACTCCAAATTGAGGAATTCCTAAATCGCTTGTGGCAGTGTCAAAATGTTCAGCTACGATTGCTTTAGCTCCCTTTCGAACGGCTTCTTGAATAAACTCATGTCCGTCGACTTGTAAGCCGGGCACAGCTATAAAAAGATCGTCTGGCTTGATTTTCCTGGAATCTGAGTGCACGCGATTAATCTGAACGGTTAATTCGCCTTTTCCGTTCCAAGAACAAGAGATTCCATTGAGGAGTTCGCGCAGTGTTTTCATATTTTAAATTTCAGCGTGTTATACATTACGGACGAAAGCGGTCCAGACTAAACAAAGTTTTCTGATTTTGCTTCCGCAAATAAAAAGTAAGACCAACGGTCAAATACTTATCCTTTTCCATTTCATCAAATTGAAAAGGAAGTACGCCAAAAGAATCAATACCTTCCACAGCCTTTAAGCAAGAATTGAGAAATAGCCCGTTGTTTTCGGAAGACTTCCAGTTCAAAACTGAAATCGTACCGTTTTGGGCAATTCGGTAATAAACGGTAGCCGTCCCCGATTGAAGACTTAAAGCGCGAACCTGCTGAAGCCATCTTTCTGCAATCCTAAACCTCATCTTCTCCAAATACTCTGGAAGCAAATCTCTCCTGATTTCAACGGGAACCTTTTCCAGATCAGAGACCTCAGACATTAATGAGTTCGATGCATTTAACTCCTGCTGTTGTGTAGCGAGGGTCTTTAAATCATCTTTGAACTTTTGAATTCGCTGGTCCAGCCGAGCTTGGAAATTCTGGAAACTTTGAAACACACCGTTTTGAAGAGAAGAATGTTTGATACCCTTAGGTTTTACGCTCGATTTTGATGTTTTTACTATCTGGTTCACTTGACGATTGTTATGGTCTAATTTTGCTTCTTCCTTTTTTAAAGGCTCTTTCTTGTCTTTTCTCCTAACTACTACAGAGCTCGATTCAGACCTTAAAGAGGGTCTAGAAGCAGTTTGAATGATCACAACTGGATCATGAACCGGAGAAACAAAAGATTTTCCAAAGAATGCAGCCGCTTCAAGAGTGCTTACGAAAAACAAATGAGCTACGATGGAAAGAGTTATTGCCAATCTATAGATGGGGAAGGAACTTTTATCTTTCACGCACTAATCCTAAGTCACTGATCATTTTTGAGGTTGTGGTAACTTTTTCAAATGGAACTGAACAGTCTTTGATTCCGCATCTAGCGAATCTATATCGATTCGTTTTCCATCAATCACAAGATTTGCTGTCACGCGATCAAATACAATTGTTTCCTGCCCAAGAGAATGAAGCAATTCAGGTCCAGCTTCCACTTCCAAATTGTGGCCGTTTAAACTTAAAGGAACTTTATTTTGAAAAATGGCCCAACATGGATACTGAATTGTCAGATCGCCCGAGCGTACATAAAGACGGTTTGGCCATTCTAAAAAGGGACCGTTTATGTGAATTACTCCCGGAACCAAGAACACAATCGGCTTGCGGTGGATCTTCAGTTTGAGACGATGTTCTATCCGCCAGAAAAAAAAGTGGGTTAACAAAGTTGGCAGCAGAATAACAACCGCCGCAGACCACAAAAAAAACTGCCGTCTTCTCAATTGATGGGTAATTTCAAAAAATGAGGAAACGGTTTTCCAGTCCATTCCAAAATTAAAAGCGAGGCAGTAAAAAGAATGCAAAAAAGCGCTGTAAACAACAATAAAAAATAAAAGAACCCAATTTTTTCTGTGGTGGGGCGTTCGATTTTAATTCCTATTTTCGGAGGGCCTTCAGGCAACTGATCCACAAAATTTCCTTCTTAGCTGATAGCTATCTTTCTCTTTCGATTTTCCTTTGGTACGCGCCTTAACATTTCTGCGATTTCAGGCTGCTGAATAACCTTCAAAAAAACCTCTACGACTTTTGGGTCAAACTGGGCGCCTGAATTAGCTTTAATCTCTTGAATCGCCTCATTAATGCTTTTAACCCTGCGATAAGGACGCCGAGACAACATTGCAGTAAATGAATCTACCACAGAAACAATTCGTGCGCCAATTGGAATTTCTTCACCTTTCAAACGGCTAGGGTAACCCTTCCCGTCATAACGCTCGTGGTGGTGTAAAATGATCGGGGTAATGGGTTTCAGCGAGCTGATTTGTTGCAAAATAGCTGCCCCGCGGGATGGATGCTGTTTCACCTCTGCAAATTCTTTCTTAGTCAGCTTTTCCTTTTTATGAAGGATGCTCTCCGGAGTTCCTAACTGCCCAGCATCGATGAGAAACGTTGCACGATGTAAATTGGTAAGCTCAGACCCAGAAAGGCCAAGTTCGCGGCCCATCTGGAAAGCAATTTCGCTAAACAAAGGCAAATGAATGTTGTCACCCTGAAAACTAAGCTCAAGCAACTCATTGATGGTTTTGATACTCCCAAGCGTCAAATGCTCTGTTTCCTCAAAAAGCTGGGCGTTTTTAATTGCAATGACTGCTTGCTCCGAAAGTGTCTTTAGGATTTCAAGATCCGTTTTCGTAAATGGTGTGCCGCCTAACTTGTCCCTAAGCACTACAACTCCCACTACATCATCTTCAATGAAAGGGACTGCGATACAACTTCTTGAAATGTGGAACTCGGCGGTTTCAGCCACCCGCCCTTCCAATCCATAGCCAATTCTTAAGCGGCGTTTATGCTCACTTTTCTCGCCAAAAGAAAACTTAGAAATCAGATATTTCTTAGAAGGATCAACCAAATAGACAGCACAACTTTTTGCTTTCAGAACCTGGGAGCAGAGTCTGCCAATTCGCGGTAAAAGCTGATCAAGACCCAGCGAAGAGGCCATCACTCGGTGAACAGAATGAATGGTCGAAAGCGCTAGCGCGCGCGGATGAACGGTTTCATAAAAATTATGAAGCTCAAATGTTTTGTACGCCAAATCCACTTCAGCCTGTAAGAACTGATCGAACATCCCGAGAAAAGGCACAATTTCTCTCTCAGCTTTTCCAACCGCACACAGAACTAAAAAACCTTTAAGTTCCCCCAAGTGTTTGAGAGAAAAAATAGTACCGCTGCGACCAAATGCGCAGTGATAAGATTTAGGAAACTGATCTGCCTCTTCTTTCCTCTCGGCGAGTTGTTCAAAGTATTTTTCTAGGAAGGCGGCGCAGCTTTCTTGATTGTTTTGGGATTTCGCAAAAAAGGAACAGTGGCCTTTGGGATCAAGTCGAATTAAACGATTTCCGCCGGTTTGAAGGATATATAACCAACCGAGGGGTTTTCCGAAAAAATTTGTAAACTCGTGGTAGCCTTTGCTCCAGGAAGGGCTTTCGTGGAGATAACGTTCTAGAACTGTCTTTTCTCTTTGTTTTGGCATCCTTTATTTTGTCCCTGACTTAAATTCTATCATTAGAACTGAAACGACGTCAAACACGCTCGTAGGGCGAAAAAAGCCGATTATATTCATCCAGAGCGAACCGATCTGTCATTCCGGCAATATAATCACAAACGGATCGATAAAGACCATCTTCTTTAGCTCGCTTTCGAACCGGTGGCGGCAATTGCTGTGGCTCATCGACATAAAGACGAAATAATTCCTTAATAAAGCGTTTTCCTTTTTCGGTCATCCGAACCACTCGATGGTGGTGATAAAGGTTGTCTGTCAAAAAATTCTTAAGTTCAAGAACTTTCCCATCCAAACTCTTTGAAAATCCGACAACATCGGCCCGACGTCGAGAAAAATCAGACGGCGTTTGAATCTTGTACTTTTTTATATTCTTAGTGGTTTCAGCAATTAAATCGCTAACCATCCGATTAATTAAAAGCCGGATCGCAATTTTGATTTTGATTGTCGGGCTTGCGTGTAATGACTTACCTTCAATATAACGATCAATTTCCTGCCAGAGTTTAATTTTCTTTAAACTTTCAGGTTCCAGAAGACCTGCTCGCAGGCCATCGTCTAGGTCATGACCGTTATAAGCAATTGAATCTGCCAGATCGACCACTTCCGCTTCAAGAGAAGGAACTCGTTTCCGCGCATGCTTCCTCAGCCCTTCCCTTACCTCAAACGTAAGGTTAAGACCTGGAAAATCAGAATAACTTTCCTCAAGTTTCTCGATGATTCTTAGGCATTGCTGATTATGTTCAAACCCTTTATGCCCTTTCATTAATTCAGACAAAGCATCTTGCCCAGCATGCCCAAAAGGACCGTGCCCTAAATCATGGGCTAAGGCGATCACTTCAATGAGATCTTCATTCAAACGAAGAGCGCGGCCAATCGTTCGGGCAATTTGACTCATTTCAATAGTGTGTGTCAAACGAGTACGATAGTGATCGCCTTCATGGTTGACGAATACTTGGGTTTTATATTCTAATCTTCGGAAAGCTGTGGAGTGAACAATACGGTCGCGGTCCCGCTGGAAGGCAGTTCGGAAGTCGTGTTCTTTCTCAGAATAAACACGTCCTTTCGTTTCTACGCTTTTGATTGCGTAGGGAGCTAGCCATTCAAGCTCGTGTTGTTCTAAGGATGCTCGTGTAATCATTTTTTCAAACGGCTTCCTTTCAAACGCTGATAAACCGACCGAAGCGACTCGGAAAGAACTTTCGTATTTGCGACAACCGGCATAAAATTAGTGTCGCCTGACCATCTTGGAACAATATGGATGTGAACATGCCCGGGAACTCCGGCTCCGGCAACATGGCCTAAATTAATCCCTATGTTGAGTCCTTGAGGCTTCAACGTCTTTTTGATGTGTACCGTTATCTGATTCATGAGTTGCAGTAAATCTAGAAGCTCTTGATCCTTCAATTTTTCAAGCCCATCCACATGTCGATTCGAAGTAATCATCATATGGCCATTATTATAGGGGAAAATATTCAGGACAGCGAAACTGTAGTGGCTGCGCTTTAAAATAAAATTTTTAGCGTCTTGAGAAGAAGCTTTAATGCGGCAGATAAAACATTTGCTCACCGGGTGTTTCAAAATATAGGACTTACGCCAAGGGGCCCAAAGTTTGTTCATAAGATAAAGGCAGGATCGTCTAGACTACTAACTTAGGTTTATCATAGAGATCGAGCAAAAAGTTCAGATTGCGAAGATCAAGGTACTGGATTTTCGCCTCTTGCGCAAGCAATTTCGCGTTTAGCTCGATTCCTTTAAGACCGACAATCAACCTTTTATGAACAGCTCCCCGAAAACGTTTCAAATCTTGCAGAAAGGTATGGACATCTTCCTCAGTTACCGGATTAGACAGCACCTGACAAAGCCAGCGCGTTGCCCCATTTTTTGCAAAAACTGGAAAGACACGTCCATTATTGGGGCGGGATAAAACCTCTGTAAAATGAGGGCATTTGAATTTTCGTTTATTAAATTCAACTACATCGTTTCTAAATTTTGAGAACAATTCTTCAATCCGTTTAGGGAGTTCCTTTTTGTCCTCTGAGAAGCTTTCTTCAATGGCTAGATGAACATCCTCCTTAAAGCTCTGAACCCCTGCTACCGGTGACCGTTCCGTCAAAAAGCGCTGGCGATAGTAAACTTTGTTGAGCCAGAACCTAAAAAGCGGATCCGGCACTTGGAATAACGACCCGTGTTTCCCAATCGTTTCTGAAGCCAGAAGTTTTTCCAATATTTTTTTAACCTCATTTCCCTTTTGATGAAGGAAACGGGCAATTTGGAAGAACTTCTTATGTCCTAGACTGATGGCAAGCAACACATCCGCATATAAGGGCCAAGGACGACCTTGAGCCAATTGATAAAGATGAGCCTGGAAATATTGGTGCAACATTCCACGAATCTCATACAGTGTTGCGGCAAACGATTCAATCACCAGGTCCGCATTTCCACCTTCAAAACTTCGGGAACCAAATTCTAATTGATTTAAGAGTAAGTCTAAATAATACGGATGACCGTCTGTCATGCGAATTAAAAAACGATTTAGATCGTCCTCCATCATTCGTTTTGGTAAGCGATTTTTAATGAACTCGTTTGATTCTCCAAAATCAAACGGAGAAAGTTCAATCACTTCAAAATTCCCAAATAGGAGGGAAAGCTTTTCTCGAAAAATCGGAACACTACGAATTGGGCGCGAGCTCGTAACAACAAACATCGTTTCCTTTTGGACCATAATTTCCTTGCCAAAACTGCCGAAAGGATCGCTCAGTCCCAGTTCACTTAAGCGATCAAACTCATCCAGGACGATCAGAATTTTTTTACCGCTCTCCTGCTGCAAAACTCCGCTCAACTTTAAAAGCTCCTGATACGCCTGATCATAGCGGCGTTTGGAAGCCAGTTTTCTAACTAACCTTAATTTTTGTAAGGTCTTAGGAACGGCTCCCTTGAGCGAGCGGATTAGGAGTTGGAAATTAGGAGGTAACGACTGCCCGAGGGCACCATAAAAACTGAAAAGAAGCTCGCTCATCCAACGCTGGGAAAATCGTTCAAATGAGTCAAACTCCTGGCAGGAAAAAGGAACGCCAATAATATCAGTCTGCTTAACTTGTTCCAAGAAATTGCGCGTTAAAAAAGTCTTTCCAAGCAATGGCGGCCCGACAATTCCGACATTTTGTCTGTAACCATTCTGGAAAGATTCGAGGCGTTTCTCTAAAAGAGCGCAAATTCGTTTGCGTCCAAAGAAAACGCTGCCATTAGCAGAATTTAAATGCATGGTTTCCTAAAATATTAGTTTTTAAATTTGTTTCCGTGCGAATTGGCAGGCATATATTTCTCGAAAATATAAAACCAAAATATCGTCCGCCTGCTAATTACGCTTCTTCTTGCCTTACAAGTATATAAACTTATAACAAAATCTGCTTGGTTGTTCAACTCAAAATGAATGCTTTAAGAAATAATTTCCTTCAGCCACAATGGCTTGGGGCTTGGATCTATTGAGGCAGACTGAATGGTACTGACATTTGAAGCAATTCTGTGCTAAAAATTAAAAATAAATGTGAATTTAATTCAACTTGTGATCCACTGCCAAAATTTCGTAAAATAAGCGTAATGAAAATCATAACGCTTAATACCTGGGGCAACTCTGGTCCTTATCAAGAAAGGTGGAATTTTCTTCTCGAGGAACTTAAAACTTACCATCCGGATATTCTTTTTCTCCAAGAAGTCTTTGAACCAACTCTTGCAAAAAAAATTAAAGAATCTTTTTCCTATCCCTATCTTCTTTCGTCTTACGAAGCAGGGCTTGCCATTATTTCGCGGTCCCCTATTTTTAAAAATCAAACCCTTAAATACAAGGCCATCTCGCCAAGCGAACAGCAGGATCGACAAGCCCTCCTCGTGGAATTCAAACTCAAAGGAGAAAAAATATTAGCTGTTAATACCCATTTGTCATGGCGAATCGAAGATAAACTGATTCGTCTTGAGCAGGTTCAAGAATTACTCCAAACTATTGCAAATAAAGGATATCGAGCATTGCTCGCGGGAGATTTTAACGACGTACGCGGAAGCTCACCAATCGATGAAATTGAAAAGGCTGACTATATCGACCTTTGTAATTTAGTCCATCCTAAGAAAAAGCTTTTTACATGGAACAATCAAAATCCGTTTATTCAAACCCATAGCGTCAAATTTCCGGATCGGCAAATCGATTTTTTATTCCTTCACAGAAAACTAATGACATCAAATCGCGTAAAATCGTGTGAAATTATTTTTAATCGCCCGAATCAAAATGGAATTTATCCATCTGACCATTACGGCATCTTGACAGAAATTGAATTTTGAGGCGTAGTCAAATTTTAGCGAGAATAGAATCCATTTCTTTTTCATCAAAAGCACGGAGTGATTCAGATTTTAGATTTCCGAGTGAACCTGCTTTTGTCAGGATTGCAGTAGCCGTCTCATCATTGGGTGCTTCCATGGTAAGCACCACATCGTAGTGACCGAGCGTCCAATAGATATCTTTGACCTTCCCGCCCATTTTCTCGGCCAGTTCGCGGAATCCTTTCGCTCGCTTGGTTGTATCCTTGACCGTCTTAATTCCTTGATCTGTAAAGTTAGCTAAAACGACATAATGTGCCATTCTTCACCTCCAGTTGAAAAAAATGGAAATCAATACTTTAAAATATGCGCCGCCCCACGTCGGCTCTGCGAGCTTCCTGGGGCGTTACTCATCTTTAATTAATATCGACTTGCACCATCTAGAGAAGATGAGTAACGAGCGGCCAGTGGGAATCGAACCCACGCCAAGAGCTTGGGAAGCCACTGACAAAAAATCAGAACAAAATTTTATTTTTTGTAAGTACTTGATTTGTAGACGTTTGCAATATTATCACTTTCTGCGTCTTCACGTCTACTTTCATTTTGTGGCGTATTTGTGGCATGTTTTGGCATCATTTGAACCAAATTGCCAACAGCATGCTTTTTGAAATCCTGATCTGCATGGGAATAACGAAGCACCATTTCGAATGATTTTTGGCCTAGAAGTTCCATAATGGTCTTAAGATCAACATGAGACATTCTCAAATAAGTTGCAAATGTGTGGCGTAAATCATGAAACCGAAAATCTTGAATTCCTGCTCTTCTTCGAGCATTTTCAAACGCGTGCTTAAATGAAGATGGTTTCCCCTTGTCGCTTGCAAATATATAAGGAGATTTTTCAGACTTATGAATCGAAAGGAGTGTCTTTCTCATCACATCGTTCATCGGAATGTCGGTTCTTTCTCTTGTCTTTTGCTGAACAAAGGTAATTTTATTATGATGGAAGTCGATATCCTGCCACCTAAGAAATCTTAAGTCGTTTATTCTCATTCCGGTGTGAACGGCGATGGTAACGAACGCTTTAAGAAGGGGATAACAAGCATCTAATAATCTTGAAAGTTCATCTGGGTTCAGGTAGCGGGTTCTTT
>OBEQ010285294.1_pt1 | contig 25971 bp, 26 predicted proteins | sample 1670901 | NCBI WGS metagenome assembly OBEQ01 (sample SAMEA104232315, study PRJEB22302) | groundwater metagenome | biome: forest; feature: aquifer; material: groundwater | place: USA | collected 2011-08-07 | depth 5.4 m | reverse complement strand
TCCTCACCTGGCCTCCCGCCTGTGCTATCTGTATCTCTTCCGCACTGCCAACGATCTGCTCATATGCTGCGCCTGAAGTCTTCTTTAACTTCTCCGCCTCGCTCATCGTAATTCTCAGGCCGACTGCTATATCATTGGTGAAATGATTTCCCCCTACACCGATGACCGAGGCATATCTCAAACTGCCGTCCCTGAAAAGTGCGATGTCGGTAGTCCCGCCGCCAAGGTCTACAAGGACCGCCCCTGATTCCCTTTCCTCCGTGGTGAGGACGGCGTGCGCAGAGGCAAGGGGCTCGAAGACCACATCTGAGACCTCAAGTCCCGCTTTTTCGCAGCACTTCATGAGGTTTTGCATTGGAGAAGCCGCCCCGGTAATGATATGGACCCTGGCCTCGAGTCTCACGCCCGACATGCCGATAGGGTCCGTAATGCCGTCCTGACCGTCCAGAGCAAATTCTGCCGGTATCACGTGCAGGACCTCCCGGTCAAGGGGGATGTAGACCGCCTTTGCCGAGTCTATCGAGCGTTCGACATCGGCAGCAGAAACTTCTTTGCCCCTCAGGCCGACGGCGCCCGAACTGTCAAATCCCTTTATATGCGCCCCTGAGATACCGACCGACACGGACTTTATCCTCACCCCGGAGGAGGCCTCTGCCTCTCTGACTGCCTTCTTTATCGAATCTACCGTCGCATCAATATTTATTACGATTCCCTTTCTGAGACCCGAGGAAGGGGAAACGCCGAGACCGAGTATTTCCGCTCCCTTTTCACCCACCTCTGCAACGACCGTGCAGACCTTGGTCGTGCCGACATCAAGCCCCACCATGATGCGCTGCCTCGTCATCGTATCACCTCGTTCACCGGCTTTACGACGACCTTGTCGGCAAACCTCAGGTCGATGTAATCGACCGCTATACGGCGGCTCTTTATCTCTTCTTCGAGTTCCATCAGCCTCGTCAATTTGTCGCCGTACTCCCCGGCGCCGACTTTTACGACTATGCCGTCGAGGTTTACCGCGATTTCCTGAAGCTTATGCGCTATGATCTCAATATGGTTCTTTCGGGACAACAGACCCGTGACCTTTATCGCACGCACCAGACTCATCGCCTCGGTAAATACTTCCTTCTGTCCAAACGGGTCACCGGATATTATCGGAAGAAACGGCATTGAACTCTCTTTGAGTTCCTCGAGCATCTTGCCCTTTTCATCGACAATAAAGAGACGCCCATTCATATCGAGAAGCGCAAGGGGTTCAGTCTCCTTTATGAGGATGTGGAGCCGGTCAGGGAGCTCCTTCCTGATGGCCGCCTGTCTGATCCATGGGGACGCCGATATTTTTTTGAATATATTTCCGCTCGACAGTGTAAGAAGATTCTCGCCACCCCTCAGTCCTGCCAGGTTCTTCAGTTCTTCGTCCGCAAGATGCACGTTGCCTGTAAAGACGATTTTGTCGACGACGAAGGCCGACCTCGCCGCGACCAGGGCAACATAGCAGACCGCCACGACGAGTACGAAAGACAGAGTGACAAGGACGACGGTCTTCATCCTTTCCAGAGGTTTAGAAAACCTGCGGTTCCTGACGACTGCATTTCTTTTGACGTTCGTCTTAGTCCGCAACCACGCCTCCCAGTATCTCTTCAAGAAGACCGGCAAAATCATAACCGGCTTGTTTCGCTATCTTCGGCAACAGGCTCGTCTCGGTCATTCCCGGTATTGTGTTCACCTCGAGAACAAACGGCATGCCTTTATCGTCGATGATCAGGTCCACCCTTGTGGCGCCGCTGCAACCGAGTGCCTTGTGCGCGGAAAATGCCGCCTCTTTGGCTTTTTCATATGCACGCCTCGGAAGACGGGGCGGAAGAATATATTCGGTAAGGCCCGCCGTGTATTTAGCCTCATAGTTATAAAATTCGAGCGAGGGCCTCACCTCGACACCGCCCAGCACCTTATCGTTCAGGATCCCTATCTGCACCTCTCTCCCCTTGATATACTGTTCGACTATCACCCTCTCTCCGTAGGACAACGCCCTCCCGAGTGCCTTTGAAAACCCCGATTTATTCTTAACTATTTCTACGCCGACGCTCGATCCTTCCGAAGCGGGCTTTACGACCCAAGGAAATGGGAAGTTTATCCTGATGCGCGTAGTTTTCGGCATTTCACTCCTCACAATACCGAAGGCCGGTACCGGGATGCCGTGATAAAGAAAGATCTTTTTCGATGCCTCCTTGTCCATAGCCAACGCAGAGGCGAGGACCCCGGAACCTGTGTACGGGATATCCATCACTTCCAGCAGACCCTGGACCGCACCGTTTTCGCCGTGCCCTCCATGAAGTGCAATAAATGCGACATCGATGCCATCTTTCTTCAGGAGCCTGCAGAAATCTTTAGCGGTATCTATCGCCACCACGTTATATTTCTTCGCCTTGAGCGCGTCGTAGACCGCCATACCCGACTTAAGGGAGACCTCCCGCTCCGAAGAGTTGCCTCCCAATAAAACGCCTATTTTCTTTGTCTTAAGCGCCTTCTTTGTCATCCTTTTTCTCTCCCCACTACCCCGATCTCGGGTTCGAGGTCTATGCCGAATTTCTTCTGCACAATCTCCGAGACCCGTCCCATAAGTTCCAGATACTCTAAGGCGGTGCCGCCGTCTGTGTTTATAAAAAAATTCGCGTGGAGCTTACTCACTTCTATCCCGCCTGCCTTCATCCCTTTACATCCCGCCTCATCGATAAGACGTCCTGCAGCCAAGCCTTCAGGGTTTTTGAAAACACATCCAGCCGATTTCCCGGCGATCGGCTGGTCGGCTTTTTTCTCCAGAAAGAACTTTTCCGTCCTTTCGGCCACGGCCGCTTTTTCGTCCCGCTTGAATTTCATGTTCGCGCTTACAGCCAGATGGGCGGCGGCGCTTATACCAGACTGCCTGTATCCGAAACCAAGGTTCTCAGCCTTGAGCCTGTCCAGTCTTCCGCCGGCATCCATGATAACCACGGAGACAATGGTGTCCTTCATTTCGCATCCGTACGATCCGGCGTTTCCGCAGATCGCCCCGCCGACTGTCCCGGGTATGCCCGTAAGGCCCTCAACTCCTGAATATCCCCGGTCCTTACAGAAATTCACGAGCTTTTGCAGCGGCACACCCGCCTCCACAAATAACTCCGCATACGTATTTCCCTCGTTCAGTACCTCTATCCTCCTAAAGTTTCTTAATGATATGACGACACCATCGATACCCCCGTCGCGCACAAGGATGTTCGTGCCGCCTCCGAGCGCAAAGAATGGAACGCCCTTATCCTTCAGCACGACCATAAGGTTCCTGATCGAAAGCGGGTCTCCCGGGATGAGGAACACGTCTGCAGGTCCCCCGATCGACAGGCCGGTGTGTTCACTCATCGGAATATCGAACCCGACGTCTCCTTCATAGACGCCCTTGAATGTGTCAAGCCATTCCGTCTCGCTAAGCTTCATGCAGTTTCTCCAGTGCCTTCTCCCCGAGTTTCCATACATCTCCTGCGCCGAGGGTAAGGAGTACGTCGCCCCTTTTCATCTCTGCGATCAGACGACGCAATGCTTCTTCCCTGTCCCTGTAATAAGACACATCCCCGCGGCCCCCTCTCATCTTTTCGAGCAGCGCCTCCGAAGTGACTCCCTCGATGGGCTTCTCGCCTGCGGGATAGATGTCGAGAAGCAGCACTGAGTCCGGACCTTCCAGGGAGGTTATGAATTCATCCATGAGGTCGGCGGTCCTCGTATACCTGTGGGGTTGGAAAACAACAAAAAGTCTGGCGCCCTTTTCCAGGTAACCCATGTTCTCCACGGCCGCGGCAAGTGTCGCCCTTATCTCGGTCGGATGATGACCGTAATCGTCATATACCTTTATGCCCCTGGCTTCGCCCTTCAGTTCAAACCTCCTCTGTATCCCGCTGAAGGCCGCCAGCGACTCCTTTATCCTTTCGGCATCCATCTTTAGTTCAAGCGCGACCCCGATGCAGGCGAGCGCGTTGAGCACGTTATGCATGCCGGGGAGGGGGACGGAAAATCTTCCGATACTTCCCCCCCTGTAGGCCACATCGAAGCTCGCGGACATGAAGCCCTTTTCAATGCCGGAGGCCAGGATGTCCGCCTCCTCTGAAAAGCCATACGTAAGGAACCTTCTGTGTATCTGCGGCAGGAGTTCCCTGATGTATTTGTTCTCCGTGCATATTAGTGAGACCCCGTAGAACGGGACCTTATTGATGAAGGAAAGGAACGCCTCTTTCAGCCGCTGCATGTCCTTGAAAAATTCCATGTGCTCCCTGTCTATATTCGTCACGATTGCAATGGTAGGAGACAGCTTAAGAAAGGACCCGTCGCTTTCGTCCGCTTCCGCGACCAGGAAATCCCCTTTCCCGAGTCTCGCGTTGCTGCCGATCGCCTTTAGCTTGCCGCCGATAATGATCGTGGGGTCGAACCCTCCGCTGCCGAGGACCGTCGAAATAAGGGATGTCGTGGTCGTCTTACCGTGGGCGCCGGCGATGAGGATGCCATATTTCATCCGGCCGAGCTCGGCGAGCATCTCGGCGCGCGGGATCACCGGAATAGTGAGCCTCCGGGCCGCTCTCACCTCGGGATTGTCATACGAGACGGCAGACGATACAACTACGACATGGGCGCTGTCGATATTCTCTTCCCTGTGACCGATAAGTACTCTTACACCCATACTGCGCAGCCGCCTTGTCGTGTCCGATTCCTTGAGATCGGAGCCGGTGACATCGTATCCAAGATTCAGGAGCACTTCAGCTATGCCCGACATGCCGATGCCGCCTATCCCGACAAAATGTATGACCCTGTATTTTTCAAACACCGGCTCTTCCTCTTCCTTTCATCTTCAGCTTTTTTACTTTTTCCTTATACATTTGAGTCAACTGCTCCTCACAATGCTCATCGCGATGTCCACTATCCTGCTGCACGCGTCGGGCCTGCCGAGTCCCTGGCTGGACCTCCCCATTTCCGACCTTAATGCCTCGTTCTCATAGAGTTCTCTGATGTTACCGGCGAGCGTCTCGCCCCTCATCTCGTCGTCAAGCACCATGAACGCGGCCCCCATCTCCCTGAGTTTCATGGCGTTGAATTCCTGGTGACGGCCGGCCGCATACGGATAAGGCACCAAAATTGCCGGTTTCCCGAGCGCCGTTATCTCGGCGAGGGTCGTTGCGCCGGCCCTCGAGACAACGACATCCGCGACCGCGTATGCCTCGGCCATCTGATAAATAAATGGGGCTACAGTACCTTTCACTCCCGCCTTCCTGTAGGCCTCCTTTATGTTCTCGAAATCTCTGTCGCCCGTCTGGTGCAGAAACTGTATCTTGTCCTTGAGGTCCGTCAAATGGTTCAGGGCATCGACCATAGTCCTGTTTATCGATCTCGCCCCTGAGCTGCCGCCGAATATGAAGACGGTAAACGTGCCCTCTGCGAGGGAAAAAAGCCGGCAGGCAGCGTCCCTGTCGCCCCTCAGTATCTTCCCCCTGATAGGATTGCCGGTAAGAGATGTCTTGCCCATCGGGAAGGACGTGATGCTTTCGTGATACGTCACACACACCCGCTTCACGATCTTCCCGAGCAGCTTATTAGTAAGACCCGGGACCGAATTCTGTTCATGGATCATCGTCGGAATCGATTTGAGTCCGGCGATCAGCACAATCGCCCCTGAAGAGTAACCTCCGACACCGATCACAATGTCCGGGGTCATGGCCTTCAATATACGGCGGGCGTCAAGGACCGAAAGAACGAGCTCCGCAGTCGCCTTTACCGTCTTGAACAAAGACTTCCCGACGATCCCTTCGGACCTCACGAATTTGATCGGGTATCCCTCTCTAGGAATTATCCTCGCCTCTATCCCATGCTCAGTCCCCACAAAGACCACTTCGTTATTTTCGTCCCTCCTTTTGAATTCCTCGGCAATAGCCAGCCCGGGAAACAAGTGTCCGCCTGTTCCTCCGCCGGCTATTATCACCTTCAATTGCTGCACCCCTTTCTTGCGTAGATATTCCGCCTGGCAATCCTCCTCGCCTTTGCGGCGATGTCTTCGGTTACCACTTTTTCGTCTTCACCCTTTGATATCTTCAGGAGTAGGCCGACGGCCGCCATATTAACCAGCAGTGCCGAGCCCCCGTAACTCAGAAACGGCAGAGGGAGACCTTTCGTGGGAACGAGTCCGGTTACTACGGCAAAGTTGATGAGGGCCTGGAGCGATATCATCAGGGTAAGTCCGTAGGCGAGATAGCAGACGAACTTGTCATTCGACCTGCCGGCTATAGAGATGCCTTTAATAAACAAGAAAATGAAAAGAGCGATCAGGACCGATGCGCCGATAAGGCCCAGCTCTTCTCCCACGAGACAGAAGATAAAGTCCGTGTGGGAGGCAGGAAGGAACGAGAGCTTCTGCTTGGATTCACCGAGGCCCAGGCCGGCGATACCTCCGCTCCCGAGCGAGATAAATGATTGCACGAGCTGGAAGCCGCTGCCCAGGGGATCTTTCCATGGGTCGAGAAAGGAGGTGATCCTCCTCAGCCGGTACGGTTCCATCACAAGCTTATAGACAACGGGAAGCGCAAGGACAAGGACGGAGGCGATATACCTCAGTCTCATCCCGGAAATAAAAAGCATCGTGAACGTCAGAAATGCAAGGCTCATCGTCGAACCGAAGTCGGGCTGCCTCAGAAATACCAATTGAAAAACCGCCATGATAAGAATCGGCTTCGCAAAGGAGCCGAAACTTTCCGTATTATATCCCGGCGAAGACATATACCTCGCCAGAAAAATAACCATTGCAAGCTTGACAAGTTCCGAAGGCTGGAAGGTCGTCGGCCAGAGCCTGATCCATCTTCTTGCGCCGCCTGCGGTCACGCCGATATGAGGCAGGAACACGGCACAGAGGAGGACGAATGAAAAAACAAGAAGAGGCAGGGAAAATCTTTTCAGGAACGCCGGTTTCAGGGAATATGTGAAAAGTAAAACAAGACTTCCCAGGACCATGGTGAGTATATGCCTTTTAAAATAATAGAACTCCGTGATGTTCTTCTTTGCCAAAAGGGGTGTTATCACCGACGTCGAACTGTAGATCATAAGCGAACCAAAGGCGAGAAGGAGCAGCATGATAAGAAGGAGCACCTTGTCATAGGATTTTGCCACAGGCGCTTTTATCTCATGGACCGCACTGTTCATCTGCCCAGTTCCTTTACCATCTGTTTGAACTGCCTCCCCCTGTCTTCGAAGTCACTGAACATGTCGAAACTGGCACAGGCCGGAGAGAGGAGCACAACGTCGCCCTTCACTGCCTTTTCGCGGCATATCGTTACTGCGTCTTTTAAATCCCCGGCCATCACCGTATCGGTCACATCCCCGAGGGCGTTCTTTATCTTCACCGCAGCCTCACCTATGAGCACAAGCGCCCTCACCTTGCGGGAGACCAGGTCCCTGAGCGCCGAAAAATCTCCTGCCTTGTCCCTTCCTCCGGCAATGAGGACAACGGGATCGTCAAAACTCTCTATGGATTTCATAACAGCGCCGACGTTAGTCCCCTTCGAGTCGTTGACATATCTGACACCGTCGAGTTCGCGTACAAACTCCAGTCTGTGCTCAAGCCCGCCGAATTCTTTGAGAGATTCTATTACCGCCCGTCTCGGGCAGCCTGCAAGGAGAGCCATGGCCGAGGCGGCCATGGCATTCTCCAGGTTATGGACACCTTTGATCCCGATCTCCTCAGCAGCGATAAAAGGATGATCAGGCAGACATGAGAGGCCCGGGATGTCGCAGTATATATTGCCGTCCTTATAATACATGCCTCTTACCTTCTTTCTACGGCTGAAATAAAGGACGTCAGGACCTCCGGTCCTTCCCCTCAGTCTTTGGTTCTCGACTTTTTCTATTTCAAGGTCATCGGCATTCAGCACAATGAAATCGCCTCCGTTCTGGTTTTCGAATATCCTCGCCTTTGAACCGCCGTATTCCGCAAGCGAGTGGTACCTGTCGAGATGATCAGGGGTGATGTTAAGGATCGCCGCTATATGCGGCCGGAACCGGTATATCGAATCGAGCTGAAAACTCGACACCTCAACAACGATGTAATCCTGCGGGAAGTGAAACGCAGGAGGTGAGACGTTCCCTTTTTTACTTTTCATTTCTGACTTTTCACTATTCACTGTCTTGAGAATTTCTTCCGTCAGTGCATTGCCTATGTTGCCGCCCAACAATGTCTTACAACCGCCCTTTCTGAGCATGCAGTCTAGGAGCGTCGTTGTAGTTGATTTTCCATTGCTGCCGGTCACCGCCAAAAAGGGTATTCTTTTGCCGTTCCGCGCACCCTCCGCTTTGAGACCGGCGTCCTCAAGTATCTGATACGCGAGTTCCAGTTCGCCGATAACAGGTATGCCTTTGGCCTTCGCCGAGCTTATCTGTCCCATTTCCAGGGGGACACCGGGGCTTACTACGATCAAGTCTGCTGACATAAAGAGTTCGCTTGGATGGCCCCCGAGCAAACGCCTCACCGACGGCGCAAGCCCCCTTACAGCCTCAGCCAATTTGGCCTCAGGCTGCCTGTCGGTCACCGTCACATCAGCCCCCATACGCACGAGTATATTCGCGGCGCCCGCCCCTGACCTCGCGAGACCGACTACGGTCACCTTTTTACCCCTTAAGTTCATCTTCATTCCGCTCTGCGACATTCGTCTTCTTTATCTTTCTGCTTTTTGCAGCCACCTTGACCATCCGCTTGTGCTTGTTCCTATGCTGTGCCATCACTGCCCGGTGCCCCTTCTTTCTTGCCGCCACCCTGACGCCGTTCTTATGTTTGGCGACGCGACAGTACTTTGCCCTGCTTCCCTTGAATTTCCTGCCGCCGCCTCTTTCGGTATATAACGCCTTCGTGGCCTGCACCGTATCGCTTTTGGTCAGGTAAATCACGGGTTCCTCGCTCCTGTTAATGACCTTGGCGCCGAAGGCCATCAGCTCCTCGGACTCCTTCCAGAGCAGGCCCCTGCTGGGGGCCCCGAGGAGGGCGACGATGATCGTTTCATGATCGCGCTCGCCCGCGCAGACAAAACAGTGCCGCGCCTGCCGAGTGTACCCGGTCTTGCCGCCCAAAAGCTCTTCGTCCGACCACAGCAGCTTGTTTGTGTTCCTGATGAACTTGGACTTCCCGGTTTCAGTCGCCACCTCGGTAATCCTGGTGCCGAGTATCTCCTTCAGGATGGGATACTTGATCGCCTGTCTCATGATCTTCGACAGATCGTTTGCGGTGATATGCTGTTCATCCCCGGGCAGGCCGTTCGCATTGATGAATTTTGTATCTTCTGCCCCGATCGCCAACGCCTTTCTGTTCATCAACGTCACAAACTCTTCTTCCGAGCCCGCCACCGCCTCAGCCAGCGCGACGGCCGCATCGTTGGCGGATTTGATCAAGGCGGCGTAAAGCAGCGTTTCGAGCGTGACCTTATCGCCCTCCTTAAATCCGACCTTTGTCGGGGGAGTATTTGCCGCTTTTTTGCTGATCGTCGTTACGTCTGACAATTTCGCCTTTTCGACCACAACGAGCGCCGTCATCAGCTTCGTCGTACTGGCGGGCAACAGAAAGAGGTCGGGGTTCTTCGCATAGAGCACCCTACCGGTCACGGCGTCCATCACGACAGCCGCTCGGGACTTTATCTCCTCTGCAGAAGCAGTAAGAAGTGAAAAGTTAAAAGTAAAAAATATGAAACCGATGAAAAACAGAATTTTTTTCGCTTTTCTGAAGCGATCAATAATAGAGCCAAATGCATTGTAATTCCCCATTGTCGGAAATCCGTCTTTCCCGGAAGGATTGCGGACAAGCCGCAATGATAACGGTGATGCAGTGTTATCAAGGCACTGCATAGTAATATTGCACTGTTTTTTCATAATCACCTCAGTTTCAGCGTTGCCAGGCTTAGCAACGCAAGCATTATGCCGACGATCCAAAACCTCACGATGACCTTCGATTCGTGCCATCCCTTGAGTTCGAAGTGATGGTGGATAGGGGCCATCTTGAAGATCCTCTTCCCTGTGAGTTTAAATGACGCCACCTGGAATAAAACGGAAAGAGTTTCTATTACGAATATCCCGCCGACGATGGCAAGGACGATTTCATGCTTCGTGATGATGGCGAGGGTGCCGAGAGAACCGCCGAGGCTGAGGGAACCGACGTCCCCCATAAACACGTCTGCGGGGTAGGAGTTAAACCAGAGGAATCCAAGGGCAGCCCCCAGCATGGCACCGCAGACAACGGTGAGTTCACCGGTACCCGGGAGGTAGAGCACCTGCAGGTACTGCGCGAACTTCGCATTTCCCGAGATATAGACGAGGATCATATTTGCGAGAAGCGCTATTCCCACAAGCCCTATGGCAAGACCGTCTATGCCGTCGGTAAGATTGACTGCGTTCGAAGAACCGACGATAACGAGGATCGAAAAAGGTATGTAGAACAAGCCCAGATCGAAAAGCCATCTTTTGAAAAAGGGGATGCTGAGCACATCATTGTAAGGGTCCTTCGGGTTCATATAGAGGAACAACCCTATCGCCAGGGCGAGGAGTGTCTGCGCGCCGAATTTGTACCATGCCCTCAGACCCTTGGGGTTCTTTCTTATGACCTTTAGATAGTCGTCAAGCAGACCAATGCAGCCGTAGCCCACAAGGGAGAGGATCATTGTCCATACATACATATTTCCGATGTCACCCCACATAAGCACGGTAAGGACTATGCATGCGATGATGATTATCCCCCCCATCGTCGGGGTCCCCGATTTTTTGAGGTGCGATTGCGGACCGTCATCCCTTATCTGCTGAGTTATACTGATCTTTTTCAGCCACGTAATGATCCTGGGTCCGATAAAGAGCGACAGGAGCATCGCCGAAATCACCGCGAGTGCCGTCCTGAAGGTGATGTACCTGAAAACGTTCAGTGGAGAGAAAAAATCATGCATTCCGAAAAGAAGTTTATAGAGCATTCTCGTCCGCCCATCCTGCCGTCTCTCCATTGCCGGAAAGGACCTTCTCCATATGCATGCCTCTCGACCCTTTTATCAGGACAGTATCTCCTTTCGTCATGATGCCGGAAAGTATGGAACCAGCCGCTCCTGCGTCGTCAGCCTCGTAGCGCTTGCCGGCGAATACGGAGGAGGCCTTCTTCATCTCGCCCCCCACGGCTATCAACATATCAACACCCGACCGGGACAGCCCTTCCACGAGTTCGCGGTGGGCCGACTCGGAATACCGGCCGAGCTCGAGCATGTCTCCGAGCACGGCGATGGCCCTGCGTCTTTTTAATCTGATGAGTTCCTTCACCGCCTCCACCATAGAGGCCGGGTTTGCGTTATAGACATCGTTTATCACGAGCGCCCCTGAAAGTTCCTTCACCTCCAGCCTCATAGGCACCCCGTGAAACGATTCGAGCCCGCACTGTATCTCTTGTCCCTGCATCCCTAATTGGGTTGCTGCAGAAGCTGCCGCGAGGGCGTTATACACGTTGAAAATACCGGGTACCGCAAGATTGACCGGGATAGTGCCGCCGCCTGGGAGACAGATTGTAAACCGCGACCCTTTTTCATGGAGCTCGACATCTTTCGCGCAGACATCAGCCTTGCTGTTAATCCCGTACGTAACAATTTTGCCTCCGAACCCTCTCACGCCTTCGAAGAGAAAGGGGTCGTCGGCGTTTACCGAAACGGTCTTCACATACTCCAAAATCTCAAGGTCGGTCTTCCTCACCGCCTCGATACTGCCGAACCCTTCGAGATGCGCAGGTCCCACGTTCGTCACCACCGCAATGTCAGGACGGGCGATCTCACAGAGGAGCCGTATATCGCCCTCCGCGTTGGAGCCCATCTCGATGACCATCGCCGTTTCGTCGCCGTCCAAACGGGATATGCAAAGAGGGACCCCGATATGGTTGTTAAGGTTTCCCCGGGTCTTGAGGACCTTGTGCCTTTGGCCGAGGACAGAGGCTATAAGTTCCTTTGTCGTTGTCTTTCCGTTCGTGCCTGTGATGCCGACTACCGGGACGTCTCTTGAAAGACGCAGATGTCTTGCGATATCCTGGAGTGCGCGGAGAGTGTCCCTTACGCAGACAAGCGTCCTGCCCTCAAAAAGCACCTTTGGTTCGTGATCAACCACCGCACCCACTCCCTTTTCCAGCGCATCGCCTAAAAATGAATGGCCGTCAAACCGTTCGCCTTTGATCGCGACAAAGAGCTCTCCGGACCCTATCGTCCGGGAGTCGATGGACAGACCGGAAAACTCCGCATGATTTGCGCAGAGTACCTTCCCCCCCGTCGCCTTCACTATCTCATCGAGTAATAAATGACTCATTAAAATTGCCTTACAGCCCCCCTAAAAAAACCTGATGATTCTATTTGTCGCGTACCAGCTGCCTTATCGCCTCTTCAAGCACCTCCCTGTCGCTGAAATGAAAGCAACTGCCGCCGACTATCTGAGAGCTCTCGTGTCCCTTGCCCGCCACGAGAACGACATCGCCATCTCCCGCAAGGAGAACGGCCCTTTTTATCGCTTCCCTTCTGTCGGGTTCCAAAAGATAGTTCCTCTTCACGGCACCCGTTTCTATCTCCTTAATTATCTCCTCTGGTCTTTCCGATCTCGGGTTGTCTGAAGTGATGACCACAAAATCACTTAACCTCGTTGCGATCGCGCCCATCCTCGGCCTCTTGCCCCTGTCTCTGTCGCCTCCGCATCCGAAGACCGTGATGATCTTCCCCTCGGTCAGGCCTCGGGCGGTATAGATCAGCCTTTCGATCGCATCTTCGGTATGTGCGTAATCGACGATCGCAAGGAATTTTTGTCCTGCGTCGATCCTTTCGAAACGCCCCTTCACGGGCCGCGCATCCTTTATCCCCCGGAGTATTACGTCCCATGGGACACCCAGAGAGACTGATGCCCCGGCTGCGGAAAGGATATTGTAGACATTGGGCAACCCCATGAATGAAGACTCGGCTTCGTATGCGCCGCCATGGGTGATTATCTTGAAACGCAATCCCCGGAAGGAGTCTTTGATCTCCGCAGCCATAAAATCCGGGCCTTTTTCGAGTCCGTAAGTAAAGAACTTTTTCGATCCTGTCGGCAGACTTGTTATGTAGGAGATCAGCCTTCTTCCATACAGGTCGTCATAGTTTATTATCGAAGCGCCGTCGAGCAACTCCCCGAAGAACCTCTCCTTCGCATGATAGTAATCGTCCATCGTCTTATGAAAATCGAGATGGTCTCTCGTGAGGTTCGTAAAAACACCGGCCCTGAAAACAGTGCCGTCGACCCGTTTCTGCGCCAGCGCGTGTGAAGATACCTCAGAAACAATATGTGTGCAGCCCGCAGTAAGCATCCTATGCAGCAGCCCCTGGAACTCAAGCGCCTCGGGCGTAGTGTGCTCGGCATCGTAAGTCTCATCGCCGATCATGCACTGTATGGTCCCTATCAACCCGACCTTTTTCCCCCAAGCCTCGAGAATGGATTTAAGAAGATACGTCGTCGTTGTCTTTCCGTTCGTACCGGTCACCCCAATGGTGCAAAGCGACTCGGAAGGTCTGCCGTATAGATTGACGGATATCACGGCAAGCGCCGCCCTGCTGTCACCAACGCGGACAAGAGGGACCGGCAGAGACCCGCTATTTGCCGTTTCTTTTTCGCAGACAACCGCACGTGCGCCTCTCCTGACCGCATCCTGAATGAAATGGTGGCCGTCTATCTTCTCCCCTCGCACCGCAACAAAGAGATGTCCGGGCAGCACCTTTCTCGAATCATAGGCAACGCCGGCAATCCCCGCATCTCCAGCGCCTGAGATACTCTTTATTGCGGCCCCCTTAATTATTTCATCAAGTCTCATTTCGACACCAGGAGGAGGTTCTTTCCATTGACGTCGTCCCTCGGCACGTTCATATACGACAACGCCTGGTCGGCAATGCTCTTAAATACCGGGCCTGCAACAACGCCGCCGTAAATCGCGCCCTTCGGCTCGTAGACCACAACGATCATCGCGATCCTGGGATCGTCTGCCGGGACAAAGCCCACAAAAGAACTCACGAACCTGTCTTTCGAATATCTCTTTGTCCTGGGGTCGATAAGCTGGGCGGTCCCTGTCTTTCCTGCAACCTTGTTGCCGTCTAACGAGGCGCCTGTCGCGGTACCTCCTTCTTCGACGACCGTCTTCAGTATGTCTTTAAAGACGGCTGCCGTCTTCGCGGAGATCACCCTTTTCTTTTCTTCTTTATCAAAAGCAAATACCGTCTGTCCTCCGTTGGTCCTGATCTCTGATACTATATGGGGCCGCACAAGGTATCCGCCGTTTGCGATCGCGGAATAGGCCCGCAGGACCTGAAGGGGCGTCACCGCAACTTCCTGTCCGATCGGAATGGCGCCGATGGATGTTGCCGACCACCTGTCGGGCTTTCTTATCCAGCCCGAAACCTCACCGGGGAGGTCTATGCCCGTCGTATCGCCGTAGCCGAACAGTTTTGCGTACTTATAAATGGTTTCCTTCCCCAGCTTCATTCCGATCATGATCGAGCCTACGTTCGATGACTTCTGTATTACCTCCTTAAATGTAAGCAGTCCGTGGCGGTGCGCGTCATGAATGACCTTGCCGCCGACCTCGATGCTTCCCCTGCCGCAGTCAAAGGTCGAATTGAGATCGTATACGCTTTCTTCAAGGGCGGCGGTCCCCACCACAATCTTGAACGTGGAGCCGGGCTCATAGACATCCGTGATCGCCCTGTTCCGGACTTCATTCTTGTTCGCCCTTCCCATCTCATTCAGATCATAGGAAGGTCTGCTGGCCAACGCCAGGATCTCGCCGGTAAACGGGTCCATCATGATCGCGGTGGCGGCTACTGATCTCCACTTCGCCATGACCTTGTCGAGTTCCTTTTCGGCTATATACTGGAGTCCCTCATCAAGGGTAAGCAGGAGGTCATTGCCCTTCGCCTCCATGTCCACGCCCGAGGAAAGCATCTTCCCGCTTGCGTCCCTCTCGAAATAGACTTTTCCCCCCGAGGTCTTGAGGTACTTGTCATATTTCAATTCGACCCCCTCAAGGGGCTGGTTGTCGAGCCCGACAGTGCCGATCACATGGGAAGCAAGCATGCCCTTTGGATAAAAACGTTTTGCCTCGGGCACAAAGCCGAACCCGGTCAGTGTCGAAGACCTGGACTTCTGCCCGATGCCGAGGACCGCCCTCACCCTCTGGGTCGTCTCCGGCGTCAGCTTCCTGTTGATCCAGATGAACCTTTTGTTCGGTTGAAATTTGGCCTGGATGACCTTGGGCTCCACGCCGAGGGCCGTCGAGAGTTTAGTCATCTTCTCTGTGTCGATGTCGACCTCCTTCGCGTCGCAGTAAAGCGATTCGAGTTCGACGTTGACGGCAAGTTCCCTGCCTTTGCGGTCGAAAATATTTCCCCTCGTTGCGTGTATGTCTTCGGCCTTTATCTGCTGAAGCTTTGCCTTATCCGCAAGGACCTTATGGTCGAATATCATAAGAGAGGTGAGGCGCAGAAAGATCGCAAAAAACCCGAATACTATCGCAGTGCTCAGAATGACGGCGCGTTTCTTATTCAACCCCTTCCGTTCCTCTCACTACTTGTCCCGCACCTGAAGTGAAGCCCTATACGGGCCGGGGACGCTGTTCCTCTTTATATGTATCACCCTTACCCTGTTGGAAAACATATTCTCATCTGTTGCGAGTCTTGTCTCTCCCCGCACGTTTCCACGGAAGGAGGCGTCGATCTTCTCCAGTGACATGAGCTTTGCCCGTTCCGCAAGAAGTATCTTCCTATCTTTGAGGGACTCCATTTTTTTTTCTTCGAGGTTCCTGAGGTCGTATGCGGTTGCCACAACGCCGGATCTAAGCCAAATGAGTCCGAACAAGCCTGATAGGAGAATTACGACACACAACGGTTTGTAGAATAATGATAGCACATTGCCGCCCGTTTTAGCACATATCATAGTCTCTCCGCTCCTCTAAGTTTCGCACTCCGTGAAGAGGGGTTTCCCCGTATTTCGAGGATGCCCGGCGCCACCGGCTTCTTCACGAGAAGTCTTAATTGTTTTGCCCGTGCGTTGTCCCTCATAAAGTGCTTCACGACCCTGTCTTCCAGTGAATGATAGGAAATGACGCAAAGCCTTCCGCCACTCTTCAATATCCTCAGTGAAGCGGCAAGCCCTTCCCGAAGCTCAACCATTTCCCCGTTCACCTCGATCCGGAGCGCCTGGAAAGTTTTTGTAGCAGGGTGTGTCCTGCCCTTCCTTCCCATAGCCCCTGCGACGATATCGGCGAGTTCCGAGCAAGTATCGATATTCTTCTTCATTCGGTATCCGGCAATCGCCCTGACAATCCTTGCCGCTTTATATTCCTCCCCGTATTCCTTTAATATTTTCACGAGGTCCTCTTCAGAATATCCGTTGACCACATCCCAGGCTGAAAGCTCCTGTGAGATGTCCATTCTCATATCAAGCCTTTCTTCGGAAGAGAAACTGAACCCCCTCCCAAGGTCTTTGAACTGCATCATCGAAACCCCGAGATCGAGGAGGATGCCGTCTGCTGCGGTCAAGCCCGCCGACCTGAAAATTTCTTCAATGCCGGAGAAACTGCCCTTCCTGAGGACCAGCCTGTCGTCCTGCAGACGCGCAGTTGTCCTCCTTAATGCCTCTTCGTCTCTGTCTATTCCGACGACTCTTCCATCCTGACCGATCATCTTCAATATCTCCTCAGAATGTCCCCCTAGTCCGATCGTTGCGTCTATGTAAGTCCCCCCTTTCACAGGGGAGAGCATTTCGATCACCTCCCCGAGCAATACCGGGAGATGTTCCACTGTCATTTACAGACCGTAGGCCGCAAGTTTTTCCGCCGTCGCCTTTTTGTCTATCCTGGACAGGTCATTGACGGCATCCCATTCTTTTCTGTCCCACAGATCGATTTTGTCCAATTGCCCGACGATGACAATCTCCGAATTAAGAGCGGCGTCTTCTCTCTGGGCCGCAGACACCAAAATCCTGCCCTGCTTATCTATCTCCACTTCCTGGGCAGAACCGATGACTTTCCGTATGAACAGCTTTACATCCTCATCCATCTTGGGAAGCGTTCGGACCTTCTCTTCGAGCTTGCTCCATTCTTCTTGCGGATAAATGTGGAGGCAATTGTCGAAAATATCATTGACTACATAAAGCTTTGGATTATAATTAGATGAAATAATTTCCCGGAAAGGAGCAGGTATGATGACCCTACCCTTTGGGTCTAATGTGTAATAATATTTTCCAGAGAAAGCTGGCACCTCTCCTCCACTTTCTACCACTATTTACCACTTAAATATAAGGGAGAACGTTATATATGTCAAGGAAAAAAATACATATTTTATTGATCCTCTTATGTTGTGTATTTGAACCGACGGGCCACAACATATAGGGTGGTTTAAATCAGGGCTAATTAAGGTTGGAAAAAAGAACCGATCAATTCTTAATAAGAAAGGGGCAGGCCGTTTGGCCTGCCCCAACGAAAGAAAATATATATAAACCGCCGCGGCCCTAATAAGCTGCAGCGCGACCAAAGCGCCTATTTGCTATGATGCATATGCTGATGGCCCATAGCCGGCATTTCATCGTCCCGGCCCGGATGGTCGGCAGAAAACATATCGTCATCATCGTCTGTATCCGCCATGCCCCGGCCCTTCATACTCATACCGCACTTCTTACATTCCTTCATCTTGCCCTTCATCCCGCATTCGCACTTCATTTTGCCCATCATACCACTCTGCATCATAGGCATCATCGATTCGAATTTTTTCCTCTGCTCGGGGGTAAGCTTGCTCTTCACCTCTTCGCGTGCCGTGATATGCATTATCTTCATGTCCCCGCGCACCGCTTCGATCTGCCTTATCTTCGCTTCGGCCGCCTTTAGATCAACAGGATCTTGGCTGAGGATCTCCTTCAATTCAATGCCGGCAACCTGCATATCGGCTTTCTTTTTTACGGCCTCTTTCATCGTTTTGAAGTGGATCGCCTTTACCTCTCCCATCTGTTTCTCATCGAGTCCGAGGGATTTGAGTTGATCAAGCATCGGATGCTCTCCCGCCATCCCCATGCCTTTCCCCGCGTCTTTATCGCATATCTTCGCATCGGAAAAGCCGAGCAAGGCAAAAAGCATTATCACAACCACAGGGGCAACCATCAGCTTCTTCATAAGAAAACCTCCTTGAAATAGAATATGTGCTATGTTAATAAATGGATCTGAGTCTTCCTGTTTTTCTGTCGAACAGGACCTTGTCGACCTGCCTGCCGTTCTTGAATATCTCGGCCTCGATGAACCTCCCTTTATGATAGATTGTACCCAGCCGGTACCCTTTTTCCTGATAATATCTGCCGATGGCAATTACCGCAACTCTCGGGGTGATGACTTCTTTGCACGTGCCGTAAATAGTGCAGTCCCTGCAATAATCGCCATAAGGGGTAACATTGTTTTCTTCAGCGCAGACAAAAACAGCCATCGAGAAAAATAGAATTATTACAATAGTTACAAAAAAAATTGCCCTTGCCATCTGAGACTTTTTCAGCATTTTCCTTTCAGAAAAATGATAATGCAGACTTATGAAGAAAATATGAAGAAAATATGTTGAATCAGATACCCTTTATGCCCCTTATCTCGATGACTTTCCTCTTGGAGGAAAGGCCCCTCACTATTCTAATGTCCGATTTTCGTACGCCGGTAGCCTCCGAAATCACCTCGACAAGTTGTTCGTTTGCCTCTCCCTCTACCGGCGGGGCTGTCAGCTTGACCTTAAGGACGTTATCCATTACCCCCGCAATGCCCTTTTTTGATGAGCGCGGCTCGACCTTCACCTCGATCATTATCCCGTCTTTCGTCTTTTTATATGGTATGTTCATATTAAAAAAGGTCCGGACCCACCATCGTTTAATTTACTGCCGCCCGTTTAATAATCTTATTTAATGTCCCATTCTTTTCTGTTGCTGATCGGCGCTCTGTTTTTACTGGTTATTTTTTCACTCATCGGCAGCCATATTCTGAATACCGTGCCCTCCCCGACCCTGCTGGTCAGGTCTATGCGGCCGCCCATGGCATCGACAAGTTCCTTCACGATCGCAAGCCCCAGCCCTATGCCCTTCGAATCCTCACCGCGGTAAAACCTCTTGAATACCATATCCATTTTATCTCCGGGTATTCCCGCCCCCGTATCCTTCACCTCGACAAAAAACATTTCCCTGTCCGTACCGTACTCTATCGATATGCCCCCGGCTGCGGTATTCTTGATCGAGTTGGTGAGGACGTTCTGGACGATCTTCTCAAGTTTATCAGAGTCGGTGACTACACGAACCGGACGGTCGGTGACTATTTTCAGATCGAGCCCCTTCTCAACGGCCAACGGAAAAAGCTTCGCTGTCATGTTCGAAAGAAATTTCCCGAGGCTGACCTCGACATAATTCCTTCCCGAAAAAAAACTCGCCTCGGCCTTCGTCATGTCCTCAATGCCCTCCACAAGACTAATGAGCTTCTCAACTTCCATCCGGATGTTTTCAAGCCCTTGCTCCCGGTTCTCGACTACGCCGTCGATCATGGCCTCAACATTCGCCTTCATAATCGCAAGGGGTGTCCTTAATTCATGAGCTATATTGGAAGTCAGGTGTTTTCTCAACGCCTCTTCCCTTTCAAGTGCCTCAGCCATAAAATTGAAGCTCTCTCCTAGTTTGCCGAGTTCATCCTTTCCCACACCGACCCGGACGCTTAAATCGCCTTTTGCAAAGGATTCGACGGCCTTTTTCATACTGTTGAGAGGCCTTGACAAAAAAAGGCTGAAGATAACCGCCATAAAAATGGCGCCACCGCCCGCTATGGTAAAGGACGTAATGAGAAACTCTCTCTCCCTCTTCCTGAACATCTCCTCTTTCTCATTAGCGCTGCCGACCCTGCCGAGCTGTCTGGCGTACATCGTCCCGATTTCCCTGCCCTCTACATAGAGCGGATAGTGCTCGTAATTCCCCTTCGCTGAATTCAGATCGACAATGCCCTCCATCCTATGTCTCATCGACGGCGACAGCATAGCCATGGCGTCTTTCGACGTAATGATTTCTTTCCCATCGTCATCAACAATCTTCACGTCGAAACCGAGCATCGTCGCCCAGTGGACAGCCTCATGCAGCGTCGCCCTGTCCCATTTGCCGTTGGAGTAACTCCCTTCGACGGTAGCAAGTATCCAGTAGAGCTTGTCCTCTTTCGCGCCGCTGACATATTCCTCGAAGTCCTCTGATATGAACCTTTCGAAGATGAGGTTGGAGACGAGGGCCATTAGGATTACCGAAAGGAAAGCGAAAAAGAGTTTAGTCCGCATCGGGGATACCCGTAAATTTGTATCCTACTCCGTAGACCGTCTTGATGTACTCAGGCTCGCGGGAGTCTTTCTCTATCTTGCGCCTGAGATTTTTGACATGGGCGTCTATCGTTCTGTCGTACCCTTCGAAATCAAATCCCTGCGCTATTGTAACAAGCTGTTCCCGGGAAAAAACCCATCCCGGCTGGTCCGCAAGAGAGAGCAGGATCTTGAATTCCGTGTGGGTGAGTATGATAAGGCTGCCGTCCCTGAAAACTTCGTGATTACTGACGTCGATCTTCAAGGCGCCTCTGTTGTAGCTGAGCAGTTTCTTTTTCGTCCTCCCGGACCTTCTTAACTGCGCCTTCACCCTGGCGACGAGTTCCCTCGGGCTGAAGGGCTTGACCACATAGTCGTCCGCGCCGATGCCGAGCCCCCTGATCCTGTCTTCTTCACCGCTTTTGGCAGTCAAAATGATCACGGGCACTTCCGAGCCCTCACGGATTATACTGCAGAGCTCCTCCCCCTGGATGTCCGGAAGCATAAGGTCAAGGATCACGAGGTCGACCGCATCCTTAAGGAGCTTAAGGGCCTGCTCTCCGTTCTCAGCCAGTTTTACTCTGTATCCTTCTTTTTCGAGATAGGCCCGAACGATCTCGGAGATTTTTTTTTCGTCCTCAACGATTAATATCGATTCTCTTTGCCCTGTATCCATAATAAGCCTCTCCGAGAAATACAGTAATAAGGGCCAACAATATCCCTCCTAATACATCTACCACATAATGGTACCTGCAGTAAACCGTAGAAATGATAAGGGCGATTACACAAGGCAGAAAAAAACGGTAAAGTCCCTTCGCGTAACGACGGGACAGATAGAGGACTGTGAGCGCAATGCCGGTATGGCCGCTCGGGAAAGCATCTCTCTTGATGCCCTCAAACCTGTTCAAAAGCTCCTGAAGCTGTCCGGCGATAACATAGCCCCTGAGGTCGGTATTCTGAAGATGGCCGATGGTATACCTCGGACCCAGGGCAGGCATAAGCATATAGCCTGCATATGAAAGATAAAAACAGAGCATGATGAGGAACAACGAACGGTCGAAGTCGGGATCCCGCCCCTTTATCTTTAGTACGACACCGAGTGTTATCGGGAGAAAATAATAGCTGGAATACGCCAGCTGCATGATGTCCGTGAGGAGGGGATTCATAAACTTTTCGGCCATCACCGTCGGGTAAAAGCCGAATATCGCATAATCGAGTCTTATGAGAATCGGGTCTATGTCCTGCGGGTTGATGGAATGGACAAGGCCCTCGAGGCTGTCGAACACTATGAGTATACATATGGTCGGGAATATAAGATCGTAGACCCAGCGCAAAAGACCATTGCTGTTTTTGAACCTCATGAGTACCAACTGCACAAAAATCAGGGCTGAATAAAGTATCAGAAGCCCGCCGGGACCATTGAGTTTCCCATAGAAGGCAAGGACAACCGAACTCAGAAAAAATAGAAAGACAAGGTTGAGTGAATCGGCGGGCCTGAGACCCGGGACAACTTCTCTGATCACAGTTTCCTCAGTGCCCTCATCAGCGCCTTTTCTTTTTTGGAGAGAGTCCTGGGATTGCCCTTTCCCTCCCTTAATGCGGAACTCTCGTCTTCATCTTCATAAAGAGGCTCATACTCGCCCCCGATAGACGATCCTGTTTTCCCCATGACGGTCCTGAAGCGCTCGGAAGGCACTGCGATGCATCCGTTTGCCCATGCAAATCCTGCGATGTCCCGGTCAGAGGTGACTACGATCCATTCTTTTTTGTCCCGGCTTATAATCCTCTTAATGACGTAATCGGCGTTTTCTCCGAGTCTGGAATAGATGACGGCCACACCGCCTGTCTTTAAGGTCTCTTCCCTGGCGCCTCCTGATTTCCAGCCGTCGAATACGACGGTAATCTCATGACCCTTCACCTTACGGTATTCCGAGAGGAGGCGGATCAACCTTTCCCTTTCCGCACCCAAATCACCGTGGGAAGTCCCTATTAAGTTATACCCGTCAATGATGATAGATGAGATGGCTTCTCCTTAGAATAAGGAAATATTTTATGCGCATAGCAGGTGCGGAAATCGCCTTCGATGATAATAACCCAACTGCCCTCATATTTCAACTTTCCCGTATTCTCATCCTATCTTTGCAAACCGTCGATTGACTTTTTCCCGAGCAATTCTGTAAGGTAGAAAGCTCGGGGCGTAGCGCAGCCTGGCTAGCGCACCTGCCTTGGGAGCAGGGGGTCGGAGGTTCGAATCCTCTCGCCCCGACCAGTGCCCTCCTTATTTTCCGGACTACTCCTCCAACGCCGTTTCCACGCCATTTCTTTTTGATAAACAAAATAGAATGGTATTATATGTAAATACGAATTAAGTTCCCGCAGGGTGCGGAGAAATAATTCTCCCTATTCAAATTGAATGCGGAGCTTCTTTCTACAGTACCTCTTGTCCTCAGGAAAATAAGGCATGGATAACCGGCATAAGACACGCGAACAGCTCATCGAAGAGCTTGAAAAGGCGCAGCGGCGGCTCGCTCAAATCGAGAAGTCACTCGCAGAACACAAGCGAACAGAGAAGGCCGATCAGGACATGTTCCGGGACTTTGTCGAGCAGTCCTTTATCGGCGTCTATATGATCCGTGGCGAAAAAATCCTTTACGCCAATGCAAAAACGGCGGAGATCTTCGGATATTCGAGGGAAGAGATGATGTCCACAGTATCGGTTCCGGACCTTGTTGAGGCAGAGAACCGCTCCGTGGTTACGGAAAACATTCGCATGCGCCTGGCCGGAGAAATACAGAGCCTCCTTTATACTTTCACAGGAGTAAAAAAAGACGGGACCCCGCTAACTGTGGAGGTGCACGGGGCCGTCACATCTTATTACGGCGAACCCGCGATCATTGGGGCGTTGCTCGATATAAGCATGCGCAGAAAAATGGAAGAAGAATTGCACAAGGCACAGAAGCTGGAGTCCCTTACGGTATTCGCCGGAGGAGTTGCACATCAATTGTGTTTTTCCGGTAAGCCTGCGTGAAAAAATGGAGGGGGATAAGCTAGCATCGGTTGTACGTCAGACAAATCAAGGGAGGATAACCGATGTCTCAAAAAGTACAACCCACACTGGTAGAAGTACAGCAGCTTTTCGAGCAATGGAGGCGTAGTAAAAAGCGCCGGGATCGAATTCCCGCGGCATTATGGGAAGCAGCGGTGTCGCTATCGAGGCATCTGTCGGGCAATCGGATATCGAAGCTTTTACATTTGAACCATACCGAAGTAATGGATCGCATTAGAGCACATAAAGAGGGTGATGGGATGCCCGCATTTATCGAACTTGACCTCGCTGAGTGCAAGGGACAGGCAGATATGATCTTGCCGGGTGCTGCTGTGGAATGCGTCATTGAGATGGAGAAGGCATGCGGCGCGAAGATGAAGATATGCTTCAAAGGCAGTTGCCCTGATGTTATCGGGCTAAGCAAGGCATTTTGGGGTGAAGCATGATACAGATAACGCCTCAGATGAAGATCTTGGTAGCGGTGGAGGCGGTGGACTTCCGAAAAGGGATAGACGGACTGGTGGGGGTATGCCGCATAGGTGTTAACTTAAGCGGCCTTAATCAGCGCCATTTTCCCAATTTGATAGGGACCCCGTACTCAAGTATTTCAAGTGTTGACCTACGAGATCGCTGGTGAGACTTCATACAATTCTTTATCAGCCTTGGTATCTCTTCTTGCAAATAACTTATTGCCTTTTGCACTGAACTCAGGAGTAAATCCAAAACAATAAAGGCACGTTCCTGAATTCTTTTATATAGTTTCTCCATGCTCAGTTCTTTGTGTTTGCCATTCCAAAGCCTTATATTGATATCGGCATGGATCCGGTGAATTATCACCGCCATGATCAATTTGCCATATATTTCACAGCGCAGCCTGTTTTCCTTGCCTGTATTGGACTTATGAATACACAGAACCGTTTTAATCTGTTTAAACAGAAGCTCAATCTGCCATCTCAGGCTATAAAAAGGTCTTACCATTTCTGGAGGGAGCCACTTTCCAGGTACATTGGTGATCATTAAGGTCCAGTCTGCCAATAGTAAATGAAACTGGCTCGGTGTCCTTCCCCTTTCCCGTGAGTTTTTCTTCAGTCTTCTGCGTCTTGCATTTGCAACCTCTTGGCTCACCCTTAGACATACCAATCTGCAACAAACCTGTGTTTCTTTGTTCCCGCCCATAATCACCTGCATTTCATAGATGTCCCCTTTGATTTTCTTCAATACACTGAGCAGATCGACGGGTCTAAATGTTTTCGGGTAAAACAACCCTATCCCAATAAAAAACCGGGAAAGAAAATAAGCCCCGCGCGCATATACCTCATGAAAAGTTTTCATACTGAAATATCCCAGATCAACCAGTAGCAAATCCCCACGCTGGACGTGCCCTGGCAACTGGGAAGTATAGGCGCCGTCAGGAGTGATGCCCGACGTTATCTCAAAAAAACTGAGTGCACCCCGTTTGTATTCATAACAGGTCTGCAACTTGCAGTTTGCATCAGATGCACTGCCGCCGGAACCAGGCAGAACATCCTGCAGTTTCGGATCAATATTCCAACTTGAGCTGTCAAAAATCAGGATGCGTTTGAAATGTCGAAGCAGGTCAGCACGAATCGAAGGAATTGCCGATACTTTATGCTTCAGAATAAAATCTACACACCGCTTCATGAATGCAACTGCACCGTCCGAAAACCTGTGATGCATGCCCTCCCTGCTCATATCTATCTTAATGGCTTCGACCATACCAGCTAACGAAGGATGTTTCATCCCTAATTGCCCCACGGTCATAAGCGCCAAAAAATCAAAAGCCTTTAAGACTTTCTTGCGTCGAATGAACCCGCTTTGGAGTGCCCACTGTTCAAGCGTTTTTTTTAAAGAGTGACGTCAATTCATCTATCATGATCAAGTCCTCCTAAAACCGTCTTTGCGGATTAAGTCCACATTGGCCTGAATCAATTCCGTGATCAGCCTTTTAAATTCCTGATATCGTCGCACCCTTTGCCGTGCGTCGGATATGTCTTCTTTCCTTATAAATAAAGACGAGCTTCTCCCCCCGACGCTGAAGCTAAGCTGATAATATGGGCCATGCTTTTTGGGGTTTACAGAGTCTTTGCACTTACACCCCGGAGTCCCGCAGACATTCCACTGCTCGCTGATGCTTCCCGGCAGAATTGGCCCCAGCGTTAAAAGCTTTTCCCTTAATTGCTCTGCTTTCTTCTGTGGATCCATGGTAATTATCCTCCTTTATACCGATAGCATATATATTGCTATCGGCTTTTGCAAATAAAAAAAAGTGGCCTGACGACCACTTTTTCCCATTTCTTAAGTTAACACCTATGGGGTATGCCGGGGGCTCTGCAAAGGGACCCCTTTAGCGGATGCCTGTTTGTGTTTAGACCGAAGTTTCTCCTTAAGAAACAAGAACCCCTTGAAATAATATAATAAATTCTAAATCTACTGGGTACACTACAGCTGTACGCCGAGTAGATCCAGTGCTTTTTGCTGCAGAGAGGTTGGGATAGTGATTTTTCT
>OBEQ010596192.1_pt1 | contig 25974 bp, 23 predicted proteins | sample 1670901 | NCBI WGS metagenome assembly OBEQ01 (sample SAMEA104232315, study PRJEB22302) | groundwater metagenome | biome: forest; feature: aquifer; material: groundwater | place: USA | collected 2011-08-07 | depth 5.4 m | reverse complement strand
TGAGGACCGCGCGATGCAAAATAACGCCGTGAGGCACCTTCTTTCTGAAAGCCAGCGGAGCCGTGAAATGAAACTTCGCGGGACTGACATCGCTGATATCATGAATAGCCAGAGCGGTCTCATGAGAAGCTACCATTTGCGGTTCATCTTTGTGGTTACGGCTCCAAAGAGTCCAGCGAACCAGATCTTCTCTGTCAGCCGCGGGGGAGGATTTGAGCCGAAAAACACCCCGGTCAATTTTTATCCATCGTCCTGTACGGACATGGTAGGAGTGCAAGCGATAGGAATAACCAGCTTTAAATGCCTGCTTGGCCGTAAAATACCCTCCCTGATTCCCTGCATATTCGAGGAGTTTGTCTTCTTTATCTTGATTATCTCGCATGGTTAGCCCAAGTCCTATTTAGCATGTTTATTACAAATTATGTAATAATTATGCATAAAATTAAGCGCCATTCAACATATTTATTACAAAAAATGTAATAAATTCGATCAGTCTCCGTCTCTGAAGGATTGTTCCTAACTCTATACACTTGTTAATAAGTGTAAAGGATTTATACGGTCTTATTTAAAATCTGCCCCTTACTCTGCCGGAGCTTTTAACCGCCTATAAAATTTCCCAGAGAGGCTTCCTGAATCAAAAATTAGCCCTTAATTCTCCCCCGTTCTTAAGGGGGTATTTAGGTTCAAGTCCCTCATTTTAGGACGCTGAAAAATTTATTTTGAACTTAGAAATGTACAGTAAGTGTGAACACCCCTGTCGTAAACCGCCATTCCATGAGAGACCATTAAAAATCACAAGCCCAGTTCGAAACCTGAGCAGGATTTTCCGCCACTAAATCTTCGGCGGACCCGCCGACGTATTGATGGCGGGGAACCTGCGACCTTTGGGTTATGAGCATACTTTATTCTCACAAAAATTCTTTGAACGTTAAAACGTCGAAAAGGTTTTGAAATTTTTGAGGCGGGCATCGATTTCGGCAGGGGTGAGGCGGCGCATACGGTCGAGGCCGAAGTCTTCCACCACAAAGGAGGCCATGATGCTGCCGTAGGCCACAGCTTTTTTGAGGTTTTCAAAGCCGAGGTCGCCGGTTTTGGCGACGTAGCCCATGAAGCCGCCGGCAAAGGTGTCGCCCGCGCCCGTGGGATCAAATACGGATTCGAGGGGATAAGCGGGCAGGGCCGAGAAATATTTTCCGTCAAAGAAGAGAACACCGTGCTCGCCTTTTTTAATGATGACTTTGTCCGGGCCCATTTCCTGGATTTTACGGGCCGCGCGAACCAGGTTGGGCTCTCCGGTGAGATCGCGCGTCTCGCCGTCATTTAAGACAATCAGGTGCACGCGCTTCAAGACGTTGAGCAGGGATGGTTTTTTGTTATGAATCCAGAAATTCATGGTGTCCACGGCAATGAGCTTAGTTTTCGCGTGATGAACTTCATCAAGCAATCGCAATTGAATATCCGGGTCGATATTAGCCAGGAATAAATATTCCACGTCACGATCGTCCTTGAGCGAGGGGGAGAAATCCTGCAGAACATTGAGCTGAGTTTCGAGCGTGTGCGCCACATTGAGGTCGAAACCGTATTTCCCTTTCCAGCGGAAAGTTTTCCCTCCGGCTAAAACCTGCAAACCTTTGAGGTCGATTTTCCTTTCCGCGAGGACTTTGCGGTATTCTTCCGGAAAATCATCGCCCACCACGGCCATGAGGGAGACCGTGCTGAAAAAACTTGCGGAATATGAAAAATAGGAAGCCGAGCCGCCGAACACCTGGTCTTTTTTTCCGAATGGGGTTTCGACCGAATCAACAGCCACGGTGCCGGTCACAAGAAGTTTAATCATGGAACTTCCCTACTCCTCGAGCAATTCCTGATAAAGGGGAAAACGCGCGGTCAGGGCGCCGACTTCGTCCCGGATTTTGGAAAGTTTGGCCTCATCCGCGGGCGATTCAAGCGCGCGGCAAATAAGCTCCGCGATTTTGTTCATATCGGCTTCTTTCATACCGCGCGTGGTCACGGCTGGCGTTCCCATGCGTATCCCTGAGGCCTTGAACGCGCTTTCCTTATCAAAGGGAATCATGTTTTTGTTGACCGTGATTTTAACCTTGTCGAGGATTTCCTGCACCTGCTTGCCGTTGAAACCTTTGACCGTAACATCCACGAGCATGAGATGATTATCCGTGCCGCCGGAAACAATGCGGAAGCCGCCTTGGGCCATGCCCTCGGCCAGCCGCTTGGCATTGGCCACGATTTGTTTCTGATAGACCTTGAAGGAATCGGTCATCGCCTCTTTGAGAGCGACTGCCTTGGCGGCAATGACGTGCATGAGCGGGCCGCCCTGCTCGCCCGGAAAAACTGTTTTGTCGATTTCCTTGGCAAATTTTTCCTTGCACAAAACCATGCCGCTTCTTGGACCCCGCAAAGTTTTGTGCGTGGTCGTGGTCACAAAATCAGCGTAAGGAACGGGCGAGGGATGAACCCCGGCCGCGACCAGGCCCGCGATATGCGCCATATCCACCATGAGAAGGGCGCCGACCTGATCGGCAATCTCTCTGGATTTTTTAAAATCAATGATGCGCGGATAAGCCGAGGCGCCCATCAGAATCAGTTTCGGTTTATGTTCTTTGGCAAGCGATTCAAGCTCATCATAATCGATCTGCTCCGTCTTCGGACTCACACCGTAGGGAATGATTTTGTAGTATTTCCCGGAAAAATTCATGGGATGGCCGTGCGTCAAATGCCCGCCATGAGCGAGATTCATGGCCAGGATCGTGTCACCGATATTGAGCATGGCCAGATAAACGGCCATATTCGCCTGCGTGCCGGAATGAGGCTGCACATTGGCGTGTTCTGCGCCGAAAAGTTTTTTGGCGCGCTCAATGGCCAAAGTCTCGGCGATATCCACGAATTCGCAGCCGCCGTACCACCGCTTCCCCGGATAACCCTCCGCGTATTTGTTGGTCAGCACCGAGCCCTGAGCTTCAAGCACCGCGAGGGACACAAAGTTTTCGCTCGCGATGAGCTCGATATTGTCATTCTGCCTAGCAATCTCACGCTGAATGGCCGAATAAATTTCAGGATCAACTTCTTTCAATTTCGATTTCATGGGAACCCCTGTTCTAGATGATGACATGTTTATGTTCTCTCAGTCATCCTGAGGCCGTTAGGCCGAAGGATCTGCAAACAGAAGATCCTTCGCGGAGTTTACCCTTGAGGCGCGTAGATTCTTCGCTGCGCTCAGAATGACACGCGCCGAGGGCTCAGGATGACACTCATTTCTGTCTGTTTTCAAAATCAATGATTTTTTGGACTCTTTTCTCATGACGCCCGCCCTCGAAAGGAGTGCTCAGCCACCCGCGCGCGATCTCACAAGCCGCCTCATCGCTCACAAACTTAGAGCCGAGAATAAGGACATTCGCATCATTATGCTCACGCGAAAGTTTGGCATGCTCCATGTTATCGCAAATGGCGGCGCGGACGCCTTTGACCTTATTGGCGCATATCGCCATCCCTGTCCCCGACATGCAGACGAGAATCCCACGGTCAAATTCTTTGGAGGCTACTCGCTTTGACAAAGGAAAAGCCACGTCGGGATAATCCATCGGCTCCTCGGAGGAAACGCCGAGATCCGTCACCTCGTGTCCGAGACGGCTGAGAAATTCTTTCAACTTTTTTTTCAGCTCGACCCCCCGATGATCCGCCGCCACCGCCACTTTCAAGCTTTTCAGATTTTCTTTCATAAAGATTGCCCCTCAAGCCATTCGATTTCTTCGTTCAATTTTGCTTTGATATCATTGTAGCAGTTCCGGTAAACCGACAAATCCATGCCGATCGGATCGGTCACATCGAGCACTTTGATTTTTCCCGTCAGATACGGAAATTGCCTCAGAATGAATTGCTGGTGTTCGGAGGTCATGGCGTAGATAAAATCGGCCTCCTTCACGATTTTTTGATTTACAGGCCGTGCCAGATGTTCCGACAAATCGATTCCATCTTCATGAAGCACACGGACGGTTTCCTGAGTGGCAGGCATATTCTTGTAGGCGAAGATACCGCAGGATTCCACTTCCATGCGATCATCGAATTGATCTTTCTTCACGCGATTTTGCAACCATCCTTCCGCCATGGGACTCCGGCACGTGTTACCCGTGCAGACGAACAAAACTCTGAATTTTGGGAAACTTCCCGAATTGATCTCATCAAGAGCTTTTTTAATCTCGTCCGCACCCGCTCCTTCACGAACCATTTTGAAAGGGGCCTTCACCAGATCCACCACCGTTGAATCTTTCGCAAAATCGCAGTTGCCGGCATCAATCAAAAGTTCAATCTTTCCAGAAATTTCCGCCAAAACATCTTCCGCAGTGGCCAGAGAAGCCTCTCCGCTCAGATTAGCGCTCGTGGCCAGCAAGGGATCTCCGCAGAGCTCGATCAAAAGACGAGCAACGGTATGATTCGGCATTCGAAATCCATAGGTTTCTCCCTTTTCACCTTGGGTGACAATCGTTAGCGGTCCCGGCCAGAATTTTTTGGCTAAGTAATTGAGGGCTCTCCCATTTTCAAGCTTGAGGGAATTCAAAAAAACGAAATTCGCAATGTGAAAGGCCATGGGTTTGGACCGGTCTCTGCCTTTAATTTCATAAATACGCTCGACTGCCTGGGGATAACGACGCAGAACACCGATGCCGTAGACGGTTTCCGTCGGAAAAGCAATCACTTTCCCGGAGCGCAAAAAGGAAGCGGCTTCGGCAAGGGCTTCCAGGTCTGGATTCTGAGGATGAACTTTGATGACGCGAGTTTTCATGAAAAATTCTGTTGAGTTACCTGTCATCCGTTTTAAATAGAAAATGGTACTAAAAAGACACTTTTAAACCTGATTTCTTCACGCTGAATTTTTCTCAAAATTAAAACTCAAGACTCCCAACTTTTTCTGCTCACGGTTTCTTGGTTTTATTGATCAGATCCTTCAAGTTTTTATTTTTCTCCTCAATGGTTTTGATGAGATCCTTTTTTTTGCCTTTCAGTTTTTTTGCCAAAACTGGATTGGAAAGAGCGAGAATCTGTACCGCCAAAATGCCGGCATTGGAGGCTCCCGTTTTTCCAATCGCCACCGTCGCTACCGGAACCCCTTTCGGCATTTGAACGGTTGAAAGCAAGGAATCCAGACCGTTCAGGGTAGACTGAATCGGAACACCAATGACAGGAAGAGTGGTATGAGCCGCCACAACCCCCGCCAAATGGGCGGCTCCCCCAGCACCGGCAATGATGACTTTGACTCCACTGGTTTTTGCCTTCTCAGCAAAATCCGAGACCAATCGTGGCGAGCGATGAGCAGACAAAACCTGTAGCTCATAAGACACACCGAATTCTTCCAGCATCTTGCCGGCTTCCTGCATCACATCAAGATCTGAATCACTCCCCATCAATATATAAACACTCGGCTTCGCCATCACTCACTCTCCTTATTTATAATTCCAGCCATACCAAGGCTTCTCCAACCGATATCCCTTCTAAAAAACATCCCCTGGAATTCAATTTGATTGACCGCCTCGTAAGCCCGGTCACGAGCCTCACGCAGGGAATTCCCCATCGCGGTCACGTTTAAAACCCGTCCGCCCGCCGTCACCACTCCTTTAGAGGGAACCCTCTTCGTGCCCGCATGGAATAAAAAGACATCTTTTTTTCGAGACAATTTATCGAGGCCTGAGATCGGAAAACCGGTTTCATAGCTTCCGGGATAACCTTGGGAAGCAAGAACCACCGTGAGAGCACTCTGAGGTTTCAAATTCAGCTTGAGTTTCTTCCGTTCCAGACGGCCTCTCGCAACTTCCGCCAGGATCGGAACGATATCCTCATCAAGACGTGCCAGCACAACCTGAGCCTCCGGATCTCCGAATCTGATATTGTACTCGAGAACATTCCATTCCGTTGAAGAATTTCTTAGTGTCCGCATCAAGCCGGCATAAATCAATCCTCGATACACCACACCTTCGCTTCTCAATCCATCGATGACCGGCTGAATGGTTTTCCGGGCAAGATCCTCAAGTTCGTCATCAGCCACGATCGGGCAGGGCGAATAGGCCCCCATCCCTCCTGTGTTGGGACCCTCGTCGTTATCAAAAGCCCTCTTATGATCCTGAGAAGCGGGCAAAGGAAGAACGCTTTTCCCATCGGTAAAAGCCAGAATAGAAAGTTCTTCGCCTTCCAGGAAATCCTCAATGATAATTTCCTGGCCCGCCTCCCCAAAAATTTTCTCATCAAGAATCTCAACGACTGCCCGTACGCCTTCTTCACGAGTTCTGACAATGACCACTCCCTTACCTGCCGCCAGCCCATCGGCTTTTATTACAAAAGGCGGTTGATGGGAAGCAATATAATCCTTAGCTTTTGAGGCAGAGCTAAAAACCTCACACGGTGCGGTAGGAACTCCGTACTTTTTCATGCGGTTTTTACTAAAGACCTTGCTTCCCTCAAGTCGGGCGGCTTCTTGGGAAGGGCCAAAAATAAGCAAGCCTTCCTTCTCAAAAAGGTTCACGATCCCTTGGACAAGCGGAAGTTCCGGTCCCACCACGGTTAAATCTATGTTTCGGGACTTGGCAAAATGCAGAAGCGATTCACCCTCCGTCGGCTGGAAAGAAACACATTCCGCTATTTCTTCGATACCCGCATTGCCCGGCGCGGCAAAGATTTTTTTCACTAACGGACTCTGCGCTATTTTCCAAACCAGGGCATGTTCCCTTCCGCCCGAGCCGATCACCAGAACCTTCACGATTCAAACCTCACGCAAAACCACTTTTTTCCCGGCAGGCCGACTCTTCGTAATGCTTCCTATTGCCCAGTGATTCAACCCGGCTTGGGTGAGCTCACGCCGCGCCGCCCGAACCTCCCGCGGCGAGATCACCAGCACCATTCCTATCCCCATATTAAAAGTTCTAAACATTTCATGTTTCCCGATGCGGCCTCTCCTCCGGACTTCAGAAAATACCGGAGCCACAGGCCAGCTGCCCAAATGAATTTCAGCGCAAAGACCTCCGGGAATAATGCGAGGGATCTTATCCACAAAAGCACCTCCCGTGATATGGGCAACCCCCTTGATAGGAATTTTTCTTGCAAGAGTGAGGACAGGTTTCACATAAATCCGTGTCGGCGTGAGCAATTTCCTGCCCCAAGCACCGCGAAGCTCTTTTTTTGAAAAAAGCTTCCTGAGAAGTGAAAAACCATTGCTATGAAAACCTGAGGAAGCCAGCCCTATCAGAATGTCTCCCTCACGGATATTCTTACCTGTGATCACTTTTGTCTTATCAACCATCCCGACGGCAAAACCTGCAAGGTCGTAGGATTTGCCCCGGTAAAAACCCGGCATTTCAGCCGTCTCACCGCCTATCAGAGCACAACCCGCTTCACGGCACCCTTGAACAATCCCTTTAAGAACCGCTTGTGCTAGAGACAGGTGCAACTTTCCGCAGGCAAAATAATCTAGAAAGAAAAGAGGTCTGGCCCCGGTGCAAAGGAGATCATTCACGCACATGGCTACCAAATCAATCCCTACGGTGTCGTGTTTTCCCAAGGCTTGCGCAACTTCAAGTTTGGTGCCCACGCCGTCGGTGGTACCCACCAGAAGAGGGGAACGGATTTTGAGGTGGGAAAAATCAAAAAAGCCCGAGAAACCACCGATGCTGCCAAGAACACCGGGAACTCGGCTTTTTCCTGAGAGAGATTTTATTTTCTGAACCAGAGCATTGCCGCGGTCGATGTTCACACCGGCTCTGGCGTAAGACCAGCTTCGAGTTTTACTCAAATCTCTTCTTACCTTTCGATTGGACCTAACATTTGCGAAACTTTTCGAGGGAAAACTTATCCATATCTTCTTCAATCGCTGTAGGATATTTACCGGTAAAACACGCGGTGCAATATTCATTCTTGGGAAAAGCAGAAACAGTCTTTAGGAGCCCTTCTTCACTCAAATAGCCTATGCTCTCAACATCCAGGAACTTTTTGATCTCATCCATGGTGTAGTTATTGGCCAGGAGTTCCTTAGGGTTAGGAAAATCAATCCCATAATAACAGGGGAAACGATGCGGCGGACAGCTCACACGCATGTGCACTTCTTTAGCACCAGCCGCCCGGAGCTCATTCACGCGCGACCTAGCGGTATTACCCCGCACGATGGAATCATCGACGATCACGACCCGTTTGTCTTGGATGATTTCTTTCAAGGGATTCAACTTGATGCGGACCTTAAATTCCCTGGCCGATTGCTCAGGAAGGATAAAAGTTCTCCCGATATAGTGGTTTCGTGTGAAACCAAATCCAAAAGGAATCTTGGAGATTCTTGAAAAACCAAGAGCGGCATAGTTCCCCGAATCTGGAACGGGGATGACAATGTCCGCTTCAACTGGATGCTCCTGAGCCAAAATCTCTCCCAATCGTTCTCTCACTTTGGCCACGCCTTCTCCAAAAATTCTTGAATCAGGACGGGCAAAATACACATGTTCAAAAATGCAATAGGCCTTTCGGATGCTCTCTCCCTTAAAGGGGAACAAACTCTTCACTCCCTTTTCACTGATAATCACGACTTCTCCAGGCTCAATCTCCCTCACGAATTCAGCACGTATCAAATCCAAAGCACAGGTCTCCGAAGCAAGCACATAAGCCGATCCCAACCGCCCAAGACAAAGAGGTCTGAAACCATGGGGATCGCGGATGCCAATCAATTCATTTTCGGTCAACATCACGAAACAATAGGCTCCCTCCAGCTGACGCAGGGCGTTCAGGAGACCCACCTCACGATTTTTGCTGTCCGGTCTGGCCATCAGATGAACGACAATTTCTGAATCCACGGTACTGGCAAAAATGGAACCGTAGGCCTCCAGTTCATCACGAAGTTTTTTAGCATTGACCAGATTGCCGTTATGGGCGACCGCAATTTGACCTCTGGAATAGTCCACCATAATGGGCTGGGCATTTTTAAGAAGGGTGGAGCCCGTGGTTGAATAACGAACGTGGCCTATGGAAATTTTCCCGGGAAGCTTTTTTAAAACGTCTGGCTTGAAGATATCTCCGACTAGCCCAAGCTCCTTATGAACTATCAAATGCTTTCCATCCGAAGTCGCGATTCCCGCGCTCTCTTCTCCGCGATGCTGAAGCGCAAAAAGCCCCAGATAGGTAAGATCGGCCGCATTCTCATGCCCATAAATGCCAAAAAGTCCGCATTTTTCTTTTAGCTGATCATCGTCCTCTTCGATCCTCATCAAAGCTGCTCCACTTTCTGGCGCAAGGTGCCGGTGTACAAATTTTCCAATTCTTCCCTATCCATGTCCACCCATTTCCCTATCTTAAGTTTCCTGCCTCCGACGGTCCCAATTTTAGCTATGAAAAGATGAAACTCCTGCGCTATTTTTCTAAGTTTTTCTTCCGAATCATCCTTGGCGCTGATCAGAACGCGTGATTGTGTCTCTCCAAAAAGGACGGCGTCCGGGCGAAAAGATGATTTCGCCTCAGCGGATGAAATCCAATCCAATGAGTCAACAACAGCGCCTCCGGATTTTGAATGGCTGTTCACAAAATCGCCTCCACCGCCTCCCAGACAAGATTCGAAGAGCGCTACCGCCAAGCCGCCCTCGGAAAGATCGTGACAGGAATGAATGAGCTTCTGTTCATTAGCTTGCCAGATGAACTGGTAAAGTCTTTTTTCCCGTTCTAAATCCAAACGCGGAGGAAGGCCTTTTTTGATCTCGTGTTGTATCATAAGATAATGAGAACCGCCCAACTCGTTAAAGGTTTCTCCCACTAAAAAGATCGCATCGCCTTGTTTCTGAAAAAAGGAAGGGATACGAAAATCAATATCTTCCAGCACTCCCGCCACTCCAATGGTGGGTGTCGGATAAATGGCGCCTTCCGGATTTTCATTATAGAAGCTGACATTCCCGCCTGTCACCGGAACATTCAAGGCCATACAGGCATCCCGAATTCCTTCAACGGAACGATGAAACTGCCAAAAGACCTCCGGTTTCATGGGATTTCCGAAATTAAGGCAATCCGTCAATCCGACCGGAACAGCACCGGTCGCAACCACATTGCGGGCCGCCTCAGCGACGGCGATCTTTCCACCCTCATAGGGATCCAGATAGCAGTAAAGACTGTTGCAATCCGTCGAAACAGCAATCGCCTTAGTTGTCCCTTTGATCCGAATAAGAGCCGCGTCATGGCCGGGCAGAAAAACGGTATCGGTCCGCACCATGTGATCATACTTTTCGTAAACCCACTCCTTTGAGGCGATCGAGGGATGCATGAGGATTTTTCTCAAAACCTCGTTATAATCCGAAGGCTCAGGGAGAGTCATGGGATCAAAAGATTGAACATCCTTCAAATAAGCAGGTTCTTTTTCTTCACGAACATAAATGGGTGCTTCGGAGGCTAAGGCCTTCGCCGGAATTTCCGCCACAATCTTTTTGCCCTCGTACACTCGCAAAAGATGTCCGTCAGACACCTCACCAATCTTGACCGCATGAAGGTCCCATTTCTCGAAAATTTTCTCAACCACCTTTTCCTTCCCTTTTTTTGCAACCAAAAGCATTCTCTCCTGCGACTCAGAAAGCATCACTTCGTAGGGATTCATGCCTGTCTCACGACGCGGCACTTTTTTCACATCAATATCCATCCCTACTCCTCCTCGAGAAGCCATTTCAGAAGTGGCACAGCTAAGGCCGGCTGCCCCCATATCCTGAAGGCCGACCAGGGCATCTTCGTGAATGAGCTCGAGGCAAGCCTCAAGAAGAAGTTTTTCAAGAAAGGGATCCCCCACTTGAACCGCGGGACGATCTTCCCCCGAACTCTCTGTGATCTCCCGTGATGCAAAACTCGCACCTCCCAATCCATCCCTTCCCGTCGCCGCGCCCACGTAATAAACAGCGTTTCCTACTCCCGTGGCAATTCCTTTGACTAACTCTTTATCGCGCACAATACCGAGACAGAAAGCGTTGACCAAAGGATTGCCTTCATACACCTCATCAAAATAAATTTCGCCGCCCACGGTCGGGACCCCCATACAATTCCCGTAATGCGCAATGCCGCCCACCACACCGCGCAGGAGCCTTCTCGCCATCGGACTTTCCAGCTTTCCAAACCGCAGCGAATCCATAAGCAGCACAGGGCGTGCACCCATGGTAAAAATATCCCTTAAAATCCCTCCGACACCCGTGGCGGCTCCTTGAAAAGGCTCAATAGCCGAAGGATGGTTGTGGCTCTCCATTTTGAAAACAATGGCGTAACCGTCTCCGATATCAATCACGCCCGCATTTTCCTCGCCCGCCTTGACGAGAAGGCGAGCTTCAGTGGACTGCACATGTTTGGTATCAATCAACAATTTCAAAATGGGTTTGGAATTTTTGTAACTGCAGTGTTCACTCCACATCACGCTGAACATCCCCAGCTCTGTCAGGTTGGGATCTCGGCCCAGATATTTCTTGATGAGTTCGTATTCCTCATCGGTCAGGCCATGCTTGTCGACGAGTTCTTTGGTCACCTTGGTTTCCATCAGCGTAGGCACTGCAGCAACGACTCCCAAATCGGCCGACCATCGGAAGAATTCAAAAGATCCTCGGAAGCTCGCTCAGGATGCGGCATCATCCCAAGGACATTTCCTTTTTCGTTCACAATACCAGCAATATTGTCCAAGGCCCCATTAGGGTTCGCAGAATTCAAAGCCGTGCCCTCCGCGTCCGTGTAGCGGAACAGAATCCGATTTTCCGACTGCAGTTTGGAAAAAGTTTGAGCATCGCAAAAGTAATTTCCCTCACCGTGCGCGATGGGAATTCTAAGGAGCTGCCCTTTTTGAAGACCTTTTGTAAAAATAGACTCGTTATTCTCACAACGGAGGTAGACAAATTTGCAGACAAAAGAAAGAGACCGATTCCGAAGCATTGCTCCGGGCAAAAGACCCGCTTCAAGCAAAATCTGGAAACCATTGCATATCCCGATGACCGCTTTTCCGGCAGAAGCATGTTTCATCACATCAGCCATAATGGGGGAAAATCTGGCAACGGCACCCGTGCGAAGGTAATCACCGTAGCTGAAACCTCCCGGCAGGATGACCAGATCGCAATCAGGCAGTGTGGATTCCTTGTGCCACACATAATTGACAGGTTGTTTCATCACATCCTGAAGGACATGAAAACAATCACTGTCGCAATTAGAACCCGGGAAAACCACCACCGAACTTTTCATTTGGAACTGGCTTCTTCAAGTGCATAAGAGTACTCTTCAATCACAGGATTGATGAGCAGTTTGTCGCACATGGCTTGAATTTTATGATCCAAATCTTTTTTGTCTTCACCCGCTAGCCGAACCTCAAAGAATTTTCCCACACGCACATCTTTCGCTTCGTCAAAACCCAACGAATGGAGAGCCTTCAAAATGGTTTTTCCTTGAGGATCCAGAACGGATTTCTTAAGTGTCACATGGATACGTGCCTGAAACATATTTCTCCTTTCATGAAAGGTCGCACCCCGTCAGGCGCCGATAGGCATCCCGATAGGCCTGGCTGGTTTTTTCAATCACTTCCTCCGGAAGCTGAGGCGCTGGAGGTTTTTTATTCCAATCCAGGTTCTCAAGATAATTTCTTACGATTTGTTTGTCAAAACTGGGCTGATCATGCCCCGCTTCGTAACCCGCTCTGGGCCAGAAGCGGGAGCTATCGGGCGTCAACACCTCGTCAATCAATAGAATTTCACCGTCGAGGAGGCCGAACTCAAACTTGGTGTCCGCGATGATAATACCCTTGGACTCAGCCCATTCTGCCCCTTTCTGATAAATTTGAAGGGTCAATTCATGCAACCGTTCAGCCGTTTTTTTCCCGACCAATCGAACCACCTCATCGAAATCAATATTCTGATCATGACCGACTGTTGCCTTGGTGGAAGGAGTGAATAACGGCCTGGGAAGTTTTCCACACTGTCTGAGCCCTGTAGGGAGTTCATGACCGCACACCTTGCCCGTGGCAAGATAATCTTTCCATCCGGAACCGGTAATATAACCGCGGACCACACATTCCACAGGAAAAGGTTTGGCTTTACGAACCAACATGCTTCTTCCCTCCAGCAGAGATCCGAATCGTTCAACCATTTCCTGAGGAAGATTCATCTTTCCCACGTCATCGGTAAGCATATGGTGCTTCACCGTTTTACTAAAGAAGCCGAACCAAAAACCTGAAATTTGATTGAGTACCTTCCCTTTGAAAGGAATGGGCGTAGGCAGTACCACATCAAAAGCGCTCAAACGGTCACTGACCACAATCAAAAGTTTGTCGTCGCCTACGGCGTAAATATCCCGCACCTTCCCCCGATTCAGCAGAGGGAGAGGAAGTTTTGATTCCCAAACGGTTTCAACTTCAGAAAGTTTTGAATTCATCTTATCTTTTCTCTCCAACCCTAAATCCCCACACGTTTAAAAATGGCAGCGACATTTTTCAAATGATATTGATAGTCGAAAACATCTTCGATTTCACGATCCGAGAGCCGTTTTGTGATTTCCGAATCCTTCCTTACCGCTTCCTTAAGGCTTCTGCCATTTTCCCACACTTCTTTGGCACAACGCTGAACCAGGCCGTAGGCCCGATCCCGGTCCAGACCTTTTTTGATCAAAGCAAGCAGCAATCCCTGTGAAAACACCATCCCTTTGCTTTTTTCAAGATTGGCCATCATGTTATCCTTGTGCACCACAAGATTTTCAACCACATCGGTGATGAGAGAAAGCATGTAATCAAGAAGGATGGTGCTATCGGGGAAAATCACCCTTTCAACGGAAGAATGTGTAATGTCCCGCTCATGCCAAAGTGAAACATTTTCCATGGCCGCGATCGCATACCCTCTCAAGAGGCGGGAAAGTCCTGCGACCCGTTCGCAGGTAATGGGATTCCGCTTATGCGGCATGGCAGAAGAACCTTTTTGTTCCGAACCGAAATATTCTTCCACTTCGCGGATCTCGGTACGCTGAAGATTTCGAATCTCGGTGGCCAACTTTTCAAGAGAACTGGCAACGAGAGCGATGGAAGTGATATAAGCGGCATGACGATCACGCTGAATGATCTGGGTTGAAACAGGTTCGGGTTTGAGACCCAGTTTCTTGCACACATAGGCCTCCACGCGAGGATCGACATTGGCAAAAGTTCCCACCGCACCTGAGATTTTTCCATATTGCATGCCGCCGGCAGCTTCCTTAAATCTTTCCAGCCCTCTTAAAATTTCTTCATAGAAGACGGCCATTTTGAGTCCGAAAGTTGTCGGCTCGGCGTGGACACCGTGGGTGCGTCCGACCATTAAAGTGAATTGATGCTCACGCGCCCGCTTTGAAATAGCGTGCAGAAGTTTTTCAAGACTATGGATGATAAGATGTGAGGCTTCGTCCACCTGGAGAGCAAGCGCCGTATCAAGGATATCAGAAGAGGTAAGACCGTAATGAATGTAGCGGCCATCCGGCCCCACTTTTTCGGACAGGGCACTGAGAAAAGCAATCACATCATGTTTGACGGATTCTTCAATGGCTTTGACTTTGCGGATATCAAAGCCAGCTTTTTTTCTGACGCGCGCGGGAATATTTTTAGGAATATACCGATACCGTGCCAGAGCCTCCAACGCTGCCAGCTCAACCTCAAGCCAATATTTGAGCTTGTTCTCTTCCGTCCAAATAGCACCCATGGCTGGGCGTGTGTATCGCTCAATCATGGTGCGGAAACAAGTTTAAGTCCCGAATTTTCTGCCAGAACATTTTACTTGTCCTTCCCGAAATTTTGGTAGCGCTAACGGGATTCGAACCCGTGTTTTCAGAATGAGAATCTGACGTCCTAGACCGGCCTAGACGATAGCGCCATTGTATCATAAGACTACGCCTCCAACTCCAAAAATATCTTCATAACTCTAATATTTATAAAGGCTTGCAAATTAAAGCTGTATGTAAGCCGGAAAGTTTTAGTATACCTTAAGATACGATAAAGTCAATATGGAGACTGCTGAGACGTTGACCGGCTACCGGGTTTGTCGATAGGCTTACTCTGTCTGCACAAAGGACACTCCGAGGGATCGAAAGTCTGGATATTCATTTTAAGAAGGCTCTTATAAGGAACACCAAAAGAAGGGGGAGTTGAACTTCTATCAACGATGGAGGCTACTCCTATCATCGAGGCCTCATTTTTCAATAATTTCACCACCTCCTGAGCGGATCCCCCTGTTGTGATGACATCCTCCACTACCAGAATCCTATCCTGTTTTTCGATTGCGAATCCTCGTCTAAGCTGCATCGTGCCGTTCACTCGTTCCGTAAACAAGCCTTTGACGTGAAGTGCACGGGCCACCTCCCAGGCAATCACAATGCCGCCCAAGGCTGGACCCACCACACAAGTAATTTTTTGATCCCGAAAAAGATCGGCGATGGCCGAACCCAGTTTCTCCGCATACTCTGGATATTGAAGAATCAGAGCACACTGAAAATACTGGGTACTGTGCAGGCCTGAAGACAACTGAAAATGTCCGTTTAGAAGAGCCTGAGTTTCCTCAAAAAGATGAAGGATCTCTCCCTTGTCCATATTAAGATTCAACCTCCTCAATCACTTTGGAGGCCGCCTGCCGCAAATCGCTTGCTCCGGTGATAGGTCGTCCAATAACAATATAATCCGCGCCCAATCCGAAAGCCTCCCGAGGTGTGACCACACGATGCTGATCGCCTTTCACCGACCAACGAGGTCTTATTCCAGGAGTCACTACTTTAAATTCCCGGCCCAAAGTTTTTTTGATCATGGAAACCTCCTGTGCAGAAGCCACCACTCCGTTCAAACCGGCACGCTTGGCAAGTTTGGCCAGATGCAGAACTTCGTTTTTCAAGGAGACTTTGATACCCAATTCTCCAGAAAGCTCTTCTTCAGAAAGACTGGTCAAAACTGTGACTCCAAGAATCCAAGGCGCGCCCGTATGAGTTGGAACAGCCTCCTTGGCAGCACGCATCATCGCCAATCCGCCGAGGGCATGAACATTAAACATTTTGATGCCCAAATCTGCCACCGCTTTGGAGACTTGAGCTACCGTGTTGGGGATATCGTGAAATTTCAGATCCAAAAAAACTTCTCCTCCCTGATCCAGGACATATTGAACAGATTGGGTACCGGTAGAGGTAAAAAGCTCGCTTCCGATTTTGAAAAAACTGACCAATCCCTTGAGGGAACGCACCCACTTTTTACAAAGGAAAAAGTCCGGTGTGTCTAAAGCAACGATAATCCGTTCTCTCAGTTTCATCGCGAATCAAGAATCAAAGCAGTCCTCTCAGCCTGCAGGGACTTCTTCTTTCCTGCCTTCCACATTTAAAGCACCCCGTATTTCATCGATGGATTTCAAACGGTGTTTCACAAGATAGTTTTCAATCCCATCCAAAATTTCCATTGTGGCACGGGGATTCACAAAATTAGCGGTCCCAACTGCCACCATATGAGCCCCCGTCACAATAAATTCCAGCGCGTCATACGCAGTCATAATACCGCCGGTACCGATCACAGGAATGTCAAACCGTTTCTTAATTTCATAAACATAGCGCAAAGCAATGGGGCGAATCGCGGGCCCGCTCAGACCGCCGAAGATGGAAGCCAACCTGGGCCGACGGCCCTCCACATCAACCGCCATGCCTTTCAAAGTATTGATGGCACTCAAAGCGTCGGTTCCAGCTTTGATACAAGCTTCCGCCACGGCTAAAAAGTCATGCGCCTCGGGCGAAAGTTTGGTAATCACAGGATGCTTAGTCACTTCTTTGACTCCCCGTACCACTTCAGAAGCCAGCTCAGGCCTGGCACAAAACTCCAAACCTTTTTTCACGTTGGGACAAGAAATATTGAGTTCAAGCGCAGAAACTTCCTTAAAGGGGTCCAGTTTCCGGGCCAGCTCGACAAAATCTTCCACGGTCTCGCCGGCGATATTGACGATAAGATGCGTTTTGATTTTCGAAAAATAGGGAATCTTGTGCTCAATAAATTCGTCGATACCTTTATTCTGAAGACCGATGGAATTCAGCATTCCGGAGGGAGTTTCATAAATACGGGGCATGATATTTCCCTGCCTTGGTTTTTTGGTCACCGTTTTCGTAATGATCGCACCCAATTTTTCGAAATGAACATAGCTTGAATATTCGTCAGAAGTCCCGAAAGTCCCCGACGCGACGGTGACCGGATTCTTAAAAACGAGACCTCCGATCTTGACACTGAGGTCTACCACCATTCCCTTTTTTCGTGGTGCAGTACCGCTCACAGGATCAAATCCTTAAAGTTAAACACTGTACCCTCCCGGCAGCAGGTTTTATAACCGTCCCTCGTTTGTATCACGCACCCCAAACACGCCCCCACACCGCAGGCCATACGCTCATCCACGGAAGCTTCTCCCTCAATTCCATAACGATTCGCCAATCCCATCACAGCTTTCATCATAGCTTTGGGACCGCAAGTAAAAATATAAAGCTTCTTGGTATCCTTCGTTTCTCGAATCAAATCTTCCAGACAATGTGTGACGAGACCCTTATGACCGTAAGACCCATCCTCAGTGGAAAATCTGGATTTCTTCCACCAAGTCCCCACCTCAGATTTCGGAAGCAATCCATCACGGTTTCGAGCTCCCATCAAGAAATGATCAATGCGGACTTTTTGTCCTAAGAAAATAAATGGGGCAATCCCCACCCCGCCGCCTACTACCACATGAATGCGATCTTTAAGATTCATGCGAAAGGTGTTTCCAAGAGGCCCCATCACTTTCAAGGTTTGTCCGCGCTTTTTGCGAGCCAGAATATCAGAACCGAGTCCTACAATTTCATAGAGAATTTCCAAACGGCTTCCTGCAATGCGGTAAATGGTGAAGGGACGCCTCAAAAAAGGATCATAATTTTCCGTAACCGCCACCTGAAAAAACTGACCCGGCTTGATCATTCGAGCCAAACGGTGTGATTTGAAAGTCACAACATAAAGATGAGGGGTGATTTTTTTGTTCTCCTCAATCGTGACGACTTCATCCACCATGTTCATATCAGGCCAGAGGAGTCAAATCTTTCTTTTTCGATTTTTTCTGATAAAGGGCGTGATATTCCTGAAGAGATTTCACTTGATAACCGCGACTCCTGAAAGATTGAATCCCCGCCAAAGCGGCTTTGGCCCCGTTGATGGTCGTGATACATGGAATGCAATGGGAAACAGCCAGAGAACGGATTTGAGCTTCATCTAGAGCCGGACCCTTCCCGTTGGGAGTATTGATAATCAGCCTGATCTCGTTATTCTTAATCTTGTCCGCAATATTGGGTCTTCCTTCATCCAGCTTGAGAACCCTTTCCACAGGAATACCGTGCGAGGCCAGATATTCCTGTGTGCCTTTGGTAGCAATCAGGGAATATCCCAATCGTAAAAGTTCTTTCGCAACCGGCGCTACATCGGATTTATCGTCGTTTTTCACGCTGATAAATATTTTTCCCTCAGCCGGTAATCTCTGTGAAGCAGCATCCTGAGACTTGTAAAAGGCCAGCCCAAAATCCTGGTCGATTCCCATGACCTCTCCGGTCGATTTCATTTCTGGAGATAGGATAATATCCACACCGGGAAACTTGATAAAGGGGAAAACCGATTCTTTCACCGAGGTGAAAAGAGGCGTCACCTCTTTTGTGAATCCCAATTCCTTCAATTTCTTGCCCACCATGACTTGACTGGCCAGTTTGGCGAGGGAAACTCCTATGGCTTTGCTCACAAAGGGAACCGTTCTCGAAGCACGCGGATTGACTTCAAGGCAGTAGATCTCCCCTTTTTGAATGGCATACTGGACATTCATAAGACCTATGATCTTCAATTCCTTGGCAATGTGCTTGGTCTTCTTCATAATATCTTCCACCACCTGCTTATCCAATGAAAAGGGGGGAATAGCCATCGCGCTGTCGCCGGAGTGAATGCCTGCCTCTTCAATGTGTTCCAAAACTCCCCCGATAACCTGAATTTCCCCATCAGCGATGACATCCACATCGACTTCCGCCGCATGCTCCAGAAATTTGTCGATCAACACCGGATGCTCATCCGAAACATCCACTGCTACGCGAATGAATTCTTTAAGCTGGACTTCGTCATAGGCAATCTCCATAGCTCTTCCGCCCAAAACATAGGAAGGCCTGACCACTACCGGATATCCGATTTTATCGGCCGCTTTAATGGCCTCAGACTCGGTGAAAGCAATGCCATTAGGAGGTTGTTTAAGGCCGATTTTTTCAAGAAGCTTCTTGAACAGGTCACGATCCTCCGCCTGATCTATGGACTCAGAGGAGGTCCCCAAAATTTTTAGACCTGCCTTTTCAAGAGATTTGGAAAGATTCAAAGGTGTCTGTCCTCCCAACTGAACAATGGCTCCAATAGGTTTCTCACGATCGTAAATGTTCAAAACATCTTCCACCGTGAGCGGCTCAAAGAAAAGTTTGTCTGAAGTATCATAATCCGTGCTGACTGTTTCAGGATTGGAGTTCACCATAATCGTCTCAAATCCAAGTTCTCTCAAAGCAAAAGCAGCCTGCACACAACAGTAATCGAACTCTATGCCCTGACCGATTCGGTTCGGACCTCCTCCAAGAATCATGACCTTCTGCTTCGCCGTTCTTACCGTCTCATCCTCCGACTCATAGGTGGAATAGAAATACGGAGTGTAAGCCTTGAACTCCGCCGCACAGGTATCCACTAATTTGAAAGTGGCTTCCACACCGAGTTTTTTTCTGAGTTTCCGGACCTGATCTTCTGTAGTTTTCTGATAAAAAGCCAGCTGACGGTCTGAAAATCCGTATTTCTTGGCCTTGGTCAACAGAGAAATATCCAGATGTTTGTCTTTTGAATGCAGAATCTCTTTTTCCAAATCTACAATTTGTCTTATCTGTTCCAGAAACCAAGGATCAATCTTTGTGGCAGCATGGATGTCCTGATTAGTCGAACCTGCCTGAAAGGCATACTTGATGTAGAAAAGTCTGTTCTCCTTGGGTTTGGCAATCCAGGATAATATTTTCTCTTTAAGCGAGTCGTCTTTTTTTGCTTTCCCAATCCACTTGATCAGAGCTTCGCGATCTTTCAGGCGTTCCCCAAAAATATCGTCCCTGCCATCCGCACCAAGACCAAAGCGTCTCGTCTCAAGAGAGCGCAGACCTTTTTGCAAAGCTTCTTTGAAAGTCCGTCCGATGGCCATCGCCTCTCCCACCGATTTCATTTGAGTCGAAAGCGTGTCATTGACACCCGGAAATTTCTCAAAGGCAAACCTCGGGATTTTCACCACACAATAATCAATCGTTGGTTCGAAAGAAGCCGGAGTGTACTTTGTGATATCGTTGGAAATTTCGTCCAAGGTATATCCCACCGCAAGTTTTGCCGCAAACTTTGCAATTGGGAAACCCGTCGCTTTGGAAGCCAGGGCCGAAGAACGAGACACCCTGGGATTCATTTCAATCACTACCATCCGGCCTGTCTGGGGATTCACAGCAAACTGAATATTTGAACCTCCCGTTTCCACCCCGATTTCACGAATGCACTTGATGGCGGCATCTCTCATGCGCTGATATTCCTTGTCACTCAAAGTCTGCTGAGGCGCAACTGTAATAGAATCCCCGGTATGTACCCCCATGGGATCAAAATTTTCAATCGAACAAATGATGACCACATTGTCCTTAAGGTCGCGCATCACCTCCAGTTCAAACTCTTTCCATCCCAGGACAGACTCCTCAATCAAAACTTCATGAATCATGCTGTACTCAAGACCAAGATGGGCTACTTTCTCAAGCTCCATCCGATTGAAGCAAATACCGCTTCCCGAACCACCCAAAGTAAAACTGGGCCTGACAATCACAGGGTAACCGATTTCATCAGCTTGCTTGAAAGCCTCCTCCACGCTGTGGACAAAAGCGCTCTTGGGAAGATCCAAGCCAATCTTCTGCATCGCCCTTTTAAACTCTTCCCTGTTTTCAGCCTTTCGAATCGCCTTGTAATTGGCACCAATCAACTCAACTTCATACTTTTCAAAAATGCCTTTTTCAGCCGCTTCAACAGCAAGATTCAAACCTGTTTGTCCACCCATGGTCGGAAGACAGGCATCCGGCTTTTCCCGCTGAATGATTTTCTCCAGAATATCAACAGTCACAGGTTCAATATAGGTCCGATCGGCCATGTCCGGATCGGTCATAATCGTTGCGGGATTTGAATTCACGAGAACGACTTGAAACCCGTCTTCGCGCAGAGCTTTGCACGCCTGTGTTCCGGAATAATCAAATTCGCAGGCTTGTCCAATGATGATAGGACCCGAACCGATGATGAGTATTTTTTTGATATCGGCCCGTTTCGGCATCACCAAACTCCCTGATCAATCATTTTGTAAAACCGATCAAACAAATAATCGCTATCGTGAGGTCCAGGCGAGGTTTCAGGGTGATATTGAACAGAAAAAACAGGATATTTCTTGTGTCGCATGCCCTCCAGAGTTTTGTCATTCAAATTGATATGAGTGATTTCGACTTCCCCGGGTAAGGACTCGATATCAGCGCAGAAACCATGATTCTGTGCTGTGATTTCCACTTTGCGTGTTCCCAAATCCATCACGGGATGGTTCCCGCCTCGATGGCCGAACTTCAGCTTGAAAGTTTTTCCACCCAACGCCAAAGCCAGCATTTGATGCCCCAGGCATATTCCAAAAACTGGAACCTTGCCAAGAAGCTTTTGCATATTGCCCCACAGGTAACGGACCGGTTCAGGATCACCGGGCCCATTGGAATAAAAAATACCCTCCGGTTTCAAAGCCAGAATGTCTTGTGCCTCCATAAAGGCAGGAACCACTTTCACACGGAAACCGTGCTGCCGAAGCTTTCTCAAGATATTGAACTTGATTCCGCCATCCACACAAACCACAAAATGCTGCTTGCCCTCCCGCCGAAATCCGTTTGGCCATTCAAAACCCTCAAGTATCTCCTCACCAAAATCATAGGGTTTTTGGCAGGTCACCTCTTTAACCAAATCGACTCCAACGATACTTGGAGATTGCTTGGCCCTTTTGACCAACCTCTTTTTATCCAGATCAACCGTTGAGATAATTCCCTTTTTAGCTCCAAAATCCCGCAGATGTTTCGTCAGCATCCGTGTATCAACCCCCTCAATGGCCACCACTTGATGTTTCTTCAAATAGGCATCCAAACTCATTTCAGAACGGTAATTGCTGACAATAGGACTGAGCTCGCGAATCACAAAACCTTCCACCTGCGGTTTGGAAGATTCCATATCTTTAGAATTGATTCCGTAATTCCCAATATGGGGATAGGTCATCGTGACAATCTGGCCCTTATAGGAAGGGTCAGTCAAAATTTCCTGATAGCCCGTCATCGATGTGTTGAAAACGACTTCTCCGACGACTTCTCCTTCCTCACCGAAACCTTGGCCATCGAACACCAAACCGTCTTCAAGAGCCAAAATAGCCTTCATGAAAGAACACCTTTTCCATCCAGCGAGTAGATACGGCCGTTGCAAATCGTATGACTCACTCTCCCTTTAAACTTTTTGCCGATGAAGCAAGAATTTTTCGATTTGGAAAGAAAATCTTCTCTCTTTACTTCCCATTCTTCATCCATTGCCACCAGAGTGAGATTTGCATGAGAACCTTCCTTGATCTCGTTGAAATCTCGAAGACCAATCAGCTCAGCCGGCTTGAGAGCCATTTTCCAGATAATATCTTCCAGGCTCAAAATACGTTTGTGATAAAGTTCTGTGAGCGTCACGGCTAAAGCTGTTTCAAGACCAATCACTCCAAAGGGAGCCTCAGCAAATTCACGCTCCTTCTCCTCCGTAGCATGCGGAGCATGATCTGTGGCAATCACATCAATCGTTCCATCCTTAAGCGCTTTTCTGATTTCCTCAATATCCTTCTCCGTTCTCAAAGGGGGATTCACCTTGAAATTCGTATCGTAGTCAGTAAGGGAATCTTCCGTCAGGGCAAAATGATGAGGAGTCACCTCAGAAGTCAAAGTCACTCCTTCCTGTTTTGCTTCACGAATAAGTTTCACAGCGCCTTTGGTTGAAACATGGGCAATATGAAGACGGGCTTTGGTCAATTTCGCCAGAGCTATGTCACGGATCACGGCAATTTCCTCCGCCGCATCGGGACTCCCCTTAAGACCCAGAATGGTCGACATCTTCCCTTCATTCATCACCCCCCCGCGAGAAAGATCCGCATCGATGGCATGACTGATAACCAGAAAATCAAACATGGAGGCGTACTCCATCGCATGACGCATGAGAAGCGAATTTTGAACAAAATTTCCGTCGTCGCTTACCGCCACGCATCCTGCTTCCTTCAACTCAGCCATTTCTGAAATTTCCTTCCCTTCTCTGCCTTTGCTGATAGTCCCGCAAGGAAAAATATTGAAATGAGATTCCTGCGCCCGTCTCAAAACAGCAGCCACAACACTCTGGTTGTCGCAGGCGGGGTTTGTATTCGGCATGGAAACACAAGCGACAAATCCTCCTTTCAGTGCGGCCCGAGATCCTGTCTCAATCGTCTCTTTGTACTCATAACCGGGCTCCCTAAAATGCGTATGAAGATCAATCAATCCTGGAATGATGAAAAGATCTTTGCCATCAATGATTTCCCTGCCACTGGTCTTTAATCCCTTGCCGATCTTTGCAATTTTCCCATTGTCAATAAGGATATCAATCGTGTCATTCACACGATTCTTGGGATCACAGGCACGAATGTTACGAATGAGGATGGACATTTTCTTTTCTTTCCTTTCCGATGACACCGCTCAAAAGATAAAGAACCGCCATACGGACGGCAATACCATTGGTCACCTGATCCAAAATGACCGAGTAAGGACCGTCAGCCACATCATCCGCCAGTTCAACGCCCCGGTTGATGGGGCCGGGGTGCATGATCAAAAGATCTTTCTTCGCGCGTTTCAAGCGGTCCCGATTGATGCCAAAGGTTTTGGCATACTCCCTGACACTTGGGAAAAAAGGCTCCTGCTGTCTCTCGAGCTGAATCCTAAGAAGGGTCACGGCATCCGCATCAGGAATCACCTCATCCACATTATGGCTCACACGGACCCCTAATTTTTCCACTTCAACGGGAAGAAGTGTTCTCGGACCACACACCGTGACGTGAGCACCCAGTTTGGTAAGCCCCCAAATATTAGAACGCGCCACCCGGCTGTGAAGAATATCACCGATAAAAACCACGTTCAGACCTGCAATGCGCCCTTTCTTTTCCTTCAAGGTCAGCATATCAAGAAGAGCCTGAGTGGGATGCTCATTCGTACCGTCACCCGCATTGATAATTCCCGGCTTGATGTGTTTCGCCAAACGGTGAGGAGCTCCTGAGGCTGAGTGTCTCATCACAATCAAATCAACCTTAAGAGCCTCGATATTCTTGGCCGTATCCAGAAGCGTTTCCCCCTTTTCGATGCTGGAGCCGGAATTCGAAAAATTCAGTGTGTCGGCACTCAGACGTTTTTCCGCAATCTCAAAGGAAGCACGAGTTCTGGTGCTGGGTTCAAAGAAAAAATTGACGACAGTTCTTCCCCGTAAGGTCGGAACTTTTTTGATCGGCCGTGTGGAAATCTCCTTGAAGGATTCCGCCGTCTGAAGAAGGATCTCAATCTCCTCACGGGTCATGTCCCTCAAACCCAAAAGATCTTTACGAGTCCAAACAATACTCACGGGAGTTTCCTCCTCAAAATGACCTCATCCTTTCCATCCACTTCCTTGAGACGCACCACCACTTCTTCATCCAGGGAAGTGGGAATATTCTTTCCGACATAGTCCGCACGGATGGGCAGCTCACGATGACCCCTATCAATAAGGGTCGCCAGTTGAATGCAGTTAGGACGTCCGTAATCGATCAGGGCATCAAGGGCACAGCGGATGGTTCTTCCGGTAAAAAGCACATCATCAACTAGAATCACTTTCTTGGTATGGATGTCAAAATCAATTTCCGTACCGCGCACCTGAGGCTGGGCACCAATTTCGCTTAAATCATCCCGGTAAAGTGTGATGTCGAGAATCCCTACAGGGACATTTTGGTTTTCTATCTCTTTGATTTTTTCCTGGAATCTTTTGGCAAGAAGAGCCCCCCGGGTGCGTATCCCAATGATGGCAAGCTGATGGGTCCCTTTGTTCCTCTCAAGAACTTCGTGGGCAATACGGATGAGAGCCCGTTCGAGTCCTTCCTGATCGAGAATTTTCTTCTCATCAGTCATGACTCACCCCTGAAAAAACGAGTGGGATCACCCGAGTACCTCGACTAATTTGATCTTGTCTGTTCGCTCGGTACTGTGGTGAGCAAGCCGCCAAGAATCCCGCCACTAAAGCTTCAGCGGGTCGCCGGCGATTCAGTGGCGACTTGGCGCTAGTCGAACCACTAGAAAAATAGCTGAAGAATGCTTCAGGAGGGGGTATCGAGGCAAAAAAATAGCTCGCTTTAGAGCGAGCTTTACCTTGATTATCGGAATGATATTTCACCTTCTCTCCTTTTCCAGTCTCACAGGACTAGCTTAAAAGGTCAAAGGAAGATTACTTCAAATAAGATGCTTTGTCAAGAAATGGATAACAGAAAATAGAAAAAACGGGTGGAGAAACAGGCTCTTTCACTATAAGCCGAGTCCTGTCAGCCCTTTGCGAATTTGACCTCGAAAAGGGTCGATGATCATCTATCTGGTCCCTGCATTGCTGCAAGGATCTAACGGCCTACCCTCCTGCATGGGCCGGACCAGCCGCAGGAATGTTTGGCCTTTCTTCAGGTGGGGTTTTCCGAATACCGTTGTCGCCAACAGTATTGGTGGTCTCTTACACCGCCTTTTCACCCTTACCCGCTGTACTTTATTGATATGGAAAACTCAATAGGTATGCGCGGGCGGTCTTTTCTCTGTGGCACTATCCGTCCTTCCTCAGTTTTGAGGAACGCCTGGCTGTTAGCCAGCACC
>OBEQ012652404.1_pt1 | contig 25980 bp, 24 predicted proteins | sample 1670901 | NCBI WGS metagenome assembly OBEQ01 (sample SAMEA104232315, study PRJEB22302) | groundwater metagenome | biome: forest; feature: aquifer; material: groundwater | place: USA | collected 2011-08-07 | depth 5.4 m | reverse complement strand
TGTTGGGTGATGGTTGAGCCCCCTTGGAGTTGTCTTCTTAGTACTATTTGTGATGCCGCTCGTAAGATTCCTCCTATAGGATTGACGCCCTGATGGTGATAGAAATCCTTATCTTCTATAGAGATGGTGGCCTGTCGAAGGGAGAGGGGTATATCGGAAAGTTTGGTCGTTTGGGCAATATCATAGCGGCCTAACTTGGTCGGTGAGGGTAGGTCCTTTAAGATAAAAATATAAGAAAGGAGGGTAACTATGAGAAAGGGTAGTACCCAAAAGAGGTGTTTTCTTCTTAAGCCAAAAGCCGATGGTTTTTGGAACAATAGTTTTGTTCTCATTTTTTTGACAAGATTTGATGAAGAATGGTTAATTTTAGCTTTTTTCTTTGGGGATTTTTTATCCATAGACTTGGGAGTTATTATACAGATTTTTGCAATGTAAAACAAAATAAAATACAATATTCCCTAGTTTCTAAAATTTGGAATGAATATACCGGCTTTACATGGCAATTGGGTAGATCTACTGGTTCTTTTGATAACCTTTTTTTATATATGGGAGGGGACGTCGCGGGGGTTTTTCTTGGGGATATTAGATGTGGGGGGATTTTTGCTGTCATTTTTTGTGTCTCTCAAATTTTACGGTGTAGTAGGGAGCTTTTTAATTGAGAATTTTTCCCTTCCTAAGGGGATTGCTAATGCAATCGGGTTTTTAGTAGCGGGATTTGTGGCAGAAATAATTTTTTCAAGCATATTTAATATTTTGTACAAAAGACTTTATCATAGAGTTGCCACAAAGCTACAAAAGTACAAATATATCGATACAATAAATGGTTTGGATTCTGTTTTAGGCATTATCCCGGCAGTGGGCGAGAGTTTAATCTTTACTGCCTTTATTCTAACACTTTTTATTACTTTGCCCATCCAAGGGGCGATTAAAAAGGATATCATCTCATCAAAAATTGGCGGTCCACTCGTTTCTAAAACGCAGGGAATAGAGGCGCAATTAAACCTTATTTTTGGTCAAGCTGTCAATGAGACGCTTACTTTTATCACTGTCAATCCCAATCCTTCATCTTCGGAAAAGGTAGATCTGAAATTTAACCAGAGCCAAGTCAAGGTCGATGAGGGAGCGGAGGCAACAATGCTAATACTTGTTAATATTGAAAGGGACAAGCAGGGACTTAAGTCTTTGGTAGTCGATGGAAGGTTAAGGGAATTGGCAAGGAATTATGCCAAAGATATGTTTGCTAGGGGATATTTTTCTCATTATAATCCAGAAGGAGAATCTCCATTTGATAGGATGAAAAAAGCTGGAATTAGCTTTACGGCTGCTGGGGAAAATTTGGCTTTGGCGCCTAATGTCAATATTGCTCACTCGGGATTGATGAACTCTCCGGGGCATCGGGCAAATATACTTTCTTCTGATTTTGGGAAAGTGGGGATAGGAGCTGAGGATGGGGGAATATATGGGGAAATGTTTGTGCAGGAGTTTACGGACTAAAATTTCCAGATTTTTGCCTACCAAATTTTGCTGAGGTCGCTAGACTCTTTTTCCGCACCTCCCAAACACTAACTAGCCTGATGGGCGTGCTCAAAAGAGCTAGCTCCCCGCAAAATTTATTAAATTAAGTGAAAATAGATCTCAAAATTAAAAAAGATATCCCTCTTGCCCCACTTTCCACTTTTCATATTGGTGGAGAAGCTAGGCAATTTATTGATGTTCATAATTCTGATCAATTGGTGGAAGTAGTAAGATGGGCGAAAAAGACGAATAAGCCTTTTAAAATTTTTGCTGGTGGCAGTAATGCGGTTTTTCCGGATGAGGTGCTTGATTGTCTGGTTATTCAGATATTAGGCGGGAATATTGCGGTAAATATGCGGGAATTATTTGCAGATGCAGGAGTGGAGCTAGCCGATTTGGTAGCTAAATCAATTGAGTTAGGGCTAAGCGGGCTGGAGAGTCTGTCGGGAATTCCGGGAACAGTAGGTGGGGCTGTCGTGGGGAACGCGGGGGCATATGGGCTTAGCATATCGGAGATTGTCGAGAGAGTAGAGATATGGGATGGAGAAAAGCGGAGATGGTTAGATAATAAAGAATGCGAATTTTCCTATAGAGAAAGTATTTTTAAGAAAAAGCCATATTTAGTGTTAAGGGTGGTTTGCAAATTTCAACAAGGAGATAACGAAAAATTAAAAACAATTTCAAAAGAAATCATAAAACAACGGCAGAAAAAGTATAGGCCAGGGCTGAAGTGTCCAGGAAGTTTTTTTAAAAATATATTAGAAAAAGAGATTGATGAAGATACATTATCATACATAGATAATACAAAAATTGTTTACGGTAAGATACCCGCAGGATTTCTCCTTGAACAGGTTGGAGCAAAAGGAATGAGGGTAGGGGGAATAGAAATAGCTTCTTTCCATGGAAATCTATTTATAAATAGTGGGGGTGGAACCGCGGCGGATGTCAAAAAATTAGCACAGATTTTAAAGGGAAAAGTAAAAGAGAAGTTTGGGATAGAATTGGAGGAGGAGATAAGGTATTTTTGAGTAGTTTACATAATAAAAAAAGGGAATATAATGAAGATGTTATAAAAGTTGGAGGTTAAGGAGGAATTAGTTATGTTTACGCTTCCAGAATTACCATATTCATATGATGCCTTGGAGCCTTATATCGATGAGATGACGATGCGGATACATCATGATAAACATCATGGGACGTATGTAACTAATCTTAATGATTTTCTCAAAGGTCAGGATAAATTTCTCAATATGGATGTTTATGAATTGATGAATCATCTTGATGAAGTGCCGCAAGAGGTGCGAATGAAGGTGAGAAATAATGGGGGAGGGCATGCGAATCATACATTTTTTTGGAAAATAATGGGACCAAAGATGGGTGGCGAGCCTTTAGGAGCGGTGGCGAATGCTATAAAAAGTACGTTTGGAAATTTTGCTAAATTCCAGGAGGCTTTTTCTAAAGCTGGTGTAGGAAGATTTGGGAGCGGCTGGGCGTGGTTAGTGGCTGATGGGAGAAAGTTAACAATAATGGATACTCCGAATCAGGATAATCCCTGGATGGAAGGGAAAACGCCAATTCTAGGAATTGATGTTTGGGAGCATGCGTATTATTTGAAATATCAAAATCGCAGGGCTGATTATATCAAGGCATGGTGGAGTGTAGTGAATTGGAAAGAAGTAGAATCTAGATTTTCTCAACTTAAGTAATTTCTAAATTTTCTATTTAAAAGAATAATTCCTTATCCATTTCTTTTTTTTAGCCAAAGAAATGGATGGAAAGAAAAGCTGGCCGTTGAAAAATTTCTTGCTTTTCTAACCTCGGGTAGTCAGGCGGATCCTCCCTGATGCAAAGCTCAGGGTTTCCACACTTTCACCACTCGGCAAGAAAATCCACGAAATTTTTCAACGGCATTTCATTCAATTAGATTATGCGTGTATTATTGCAACGAGTAACTTCCGGTAAAGTTTCCATCAGAGAAAAAGTAATCAGTCAAATTGGGAAGGGCTATGTGATCCTTTTGGGAGTAAAAGAGGGAGATAGTGAAAAGGAAGCAGATTTTCTGGCGGAAAAAATTGTGAATCTGCGGGTAATGAGCGATGAAAATGAGAAGATGAATTTGGCGATCCAAGATGTGGGCGGAAGCGTTTTGGTGGTTTCCCAATTTACTCTTTATGCGGATTTGTCTGCTGGGCGAAGGCCATCATTTATAAAAGCGGCAAAGCCGGAGACGGCGAAGAAATTATATGAATATTTTATTGATAAATTAAAATCTATGGAAATAAAAGCTATTCAAACGGGAGAATTCGGTGCATATATGATCGTGGAGATAGTGAATGATGGACCTGTGACGATAATGATAGATAGCGAGGAGTTGAAAAAGAATTAAGTATCAAGCCTGCTTGCCGGGGAGGCAAGTATAACTTAGAAAGTATGATAAAGCGCTACATTTGTTTTACCTGTTATAAATTTCATCCAGAAATGAGAGGTGTTTCGGAAGAGGAGTTTTTGGCGGGGGACAATGTTTGTAAACAACCTAAGTGTACCCGTCTAGGTCAACCCCTAGAAGTGGGATGGTTCTGTGATATCTGCGAGAAATTTTTTCCCACTAATATACCTCATCCTCATAATCAATAATATTTTCATATTCTTTTGCCTTTTGCGTTTTTACTTTTGAGTTTGTATTATATAGTTAATGCCCAAGGATTACTTTAGTACAATTTCAGACGGTAGACATCCGCCGACATATAAGAATCTTTTAGCTGGCCGTTGGGTAGAGTCTTTAAGCGGTAATACTTTTGAAGTTAAATCCCCCATAGATGGTCATGTTATAGGCAATATTCCGGTGGTTACCTTTTCGGAAATTGATGAAGCGATAAAAGAGGCGAGAAAAGCGCAGAAAAGTTGGTCTGAGGTGCCGATGATAAAGCGGACCAAAGTTCTTCACCTAAGCGCGGATTGGATAAGGGAGCATGAGCATTACTTGACCACTCTTCTTATTAAGGAGATAGGTAAGTCACAGGTAGAGGCAAAAGATGAGATTCTCCGATCTGCCGATATGATCGATTATTTTGCTCACGATGCTCTCGATGTACGAGGTGAGGAGTTGTCTGGGGAAGCATTCCCAGGATATGACCAGACTAAGATGGCAATTATTGAGAAGGTACCGGTGGGGGTGGTGGTAGCAATTGCGCCATTTAATTATCCGGTGAACTTGTCGGTTGCCAAAATTGCTCCGGCGCTGGTTATGGGTAATAGCGTAGTTTTCAAACCCCCAACACAAGGAGCGATATCGGGTCTTCATTTAGCAGAAATTTTCCATAGAGCTGGGGTACCGGCGGGAGTTTTAAATACTGTGACAGGTGATGGTCCGACTATCGGTGATTATTTGGTGACCCACCCGGGGGTCGATATGGTGACTTTTACGGGATCATCGCAAGTAGGCAAGGCAATTGCGGCTAAAATTGGAATGATTCCTTTATTATTTGAATGCGGTGGGAATAATCCAGCGATAGTCCTTCCGGATGCGGAGATGGATTCAACGGCGGTAGAGATAGTCAAGGGGGCTTTTTCCTATTCAGGACAAAGATGTACGGCTCTTAAATATGTTTTGGGGCTAGAGCCTACGATAGATAAACTGTTGCCTTATGTTATAAGAAAAACGAAAGAGTTGATAAAAATGGGCGACCCGACAATACCGGCAAATAACTTTGGTCCGATTATATCAGAGTCATCGGCCAATGAAATTGAGAAGAGAATAATAATGGCCAAGATAAATGGGGCAAAAATACTTCTGGGAGGAAAAAGAAATGGACTTTATTTCGAACCGACGATTTTGGAGAAAGTGAAGACCGATATGGAAATAATTCGAGTGGAGACATTCGGGCCGGTACTTTCATTTTTCAGATGTAGTTCATTTGAGGAAATAGTAAAAATAATTAATGCATCTACTTACGGACTTCAGGCGTCAATTTTTACCAAAGATGAGGGGACTGGTATAAAACTGGCGCAGAAGATAGATGTGGGAAGCGTACAGATAAACAGTAAGCCGCAAAGAGGGCCTGACCATTTTCCATTTTTGGGTATTAAAGGTAGTGGAGTTGGGGTGCAGGGAATAAAATATACTCTTGAATCGATGACGAGGCCAAAGCCGATAGTCCTCAACAAACCTCAATAAACCTCAATAAATTTATTCCCATTCCATGGTGGCTGGGGGTTTGGTGGTGATGTCGTAGACGACTCTGACTACTTCGAAGACCTCGGTGACGATGCGGTGGGAGATTTTGGCAAGTAAATCATAGGGGAGGCGGACCCAGTCGGCGGTCATGGTGTCTTTTGATTCGATTACTCGAATGGCTATAGTTTCTCCATATTTCCTCTCATCACCGCCTACTCCGGTAGATTTAGCTCCGGTAAAGACGGTGAAACCCATCCAGATTTTGTCATAAAGTCCGGCTTTTTTGAGTTCCTCAACGACAATGGCATCTGCTTTTCTTAATATATTTAATTTTTCTTTGGTCACTTCACCAATAATACGAACTGCAAGACCTGGGCCGGGGAAGACGTGGCGCCAAATAAGTTCGTGAGGGAAACCTAAGCTTTGGGCAATTTCTCGGACTTGGTCTTTATAGAGCATTCGTAATGGTTCGACAATCTTAAAACCATGTTTTGAGGGAATTCCGCCTACATTATGATGTGTTTTTATCTTATCGGCATGTTTAGTACCTTTGCTTTCGATGACATCGGGATAAATCGTCCCTTGGATTAAATATTTGGCGCCAATTTTTTCGGCTTCTTTTTCAAAAAGCCTGATGAATGTTTCACCGATTATTTTGCGCTTTGTTTCAGGGTCTGTAATACCTTTTAAAGCACCAAGAAATATATCCTCGGCATATATTACTTTGAGATTTAATTTGAAGTGTTTTTTGAAAGTATTTTTTATTTGTTCTGTTTCGCCAAGTCTCATAAGGCCGGTATCGACATAAAAGCAGGTTAGTTTGTTTCCAATTGCTTGATGTGTTAGAACGGCGGCAACTGCCGAGTCGATGCCACCTGATAATGCGCAGACGGCTTTGTTATCGCCGATTTGAGATTTAATAAAATGAACTAATTGATTAGATTTAATTTTTGTATTTCCTTTGGTTTCGCCGCAGATTGCAAAGAGGAAATTAGAAAGGATTTTTTTGCCATGGGGTGTATGCTGGGCTTCGGGGTGAAACTGGATGGCGTATAATTTTTGCTTTTCATCAGCAAAGGCAGCTATTTTAACAGAAGGTGTTGAGCCAGTAATAATGTTCCCAGGGGGTGAGGCGGTGGCAAGATCGAAGTGGCTCATCCAGACTTGTTCCTGTTTTTTTAGTCCCGCAAAGAGAGGAGATTTCCCCTTTATTGTCAATATTTCCGGTCCATACTCTTTTCTTTTTCCTGACTCTACTTTTCCTCCGAGCATGTGAGCCATAATTTGGAGTCCGTAGCAAATTCCTAAGACGGGTATGCCGAGGTTAAATATTTTTTTATCGACCAAAAGGCCATTTTTGGCGTAGACTGAGGAGGGGCCACCGGAGAGAATGATGCCTTTGGGCTGACTTTGCTCTACGGCGACCATAGTTTCATCTGGTGTTACGATTTGGGTGTCGACACCTAAATCTTTGATGCGGCGACCGATAAGATGAGTAGTTTGTGAGCCAAAGTCGATTATCAGAATCATTTATAATTTTCTCCTGGTTCAGTTATTACAATATCATGTGGGTGGCTTTCGGTGAGAGAGGCTTGGGTGATTTTGATAAACCTGGTGTTTTCTTTCAGTTCTTCGATATTTTTTGCACCGACATAATACATGCCGGTCCTTAGGCCGCCGGTTAGTTGGCTGACTACATCTTCTAATTTGCCTTTGTAAGGAACGAGACCTTCGACACCCTCAGCGATCAATTTTTTCTCTTTGCCTTGGATATACTCCTGGCCATAGCGGGCGGCGCCACCTTGTTTCATGGCGGCAACAGAGCCCATGCCTCGATAGCGTTTGTATATCTTTCCTTTGACAGTGACTTTTTCACCAGGAGCTTCATCGCTACCGGCAAAGAGAGAGCCGAGCATGACGGTATCGGCTCCAGCAGCGATGGCTTTGACAATATCGCCTGAATTTTTGATACCGCCGTCGGCGATGACCGGAATGTTATATTTTTGGGTAATGGATGCTACTTCCATAATGGCGGTAATTTGAGGGACACCCATACCCGAGATGACACGCGTGGTACAGATAGATCCAGGACCCATACCGACTCGTAGGCTGTCTGCTCCGGCTTCGATGAGTGCTTTGGCTCCGGCAGCGGTAGCAATATTGCCGGCAATAAGGGCAACGTGCGGATATTTTTGGTGAATAAATTTGGTGGCCTCGATGACCCATTTAGAAAAACCATGGGCACTATCGATTACTAAGACATCAACACCAGCAGTAACCAAGGCCTCTGTTCTTTCTTCTAAATCTTTCCCGAGGCCAACAGCCGCGCCGACAAGGAGATTTTCTTGTTTCACTTTTTGAATCTTTTTTAGCTGGTCTTCGATGGTCAGATTGCGATGAATAATACCGATACCACCTAATCTTCCTAGGGCAAGTGCCATTTGGGATGCGGTAACAGTGTCCATAGGGGAGGAGATCAGGGGAATATCAAGCTTGATGTTTTTTGTGAGGCGAGAGGAAAGAATTATTTCTTGCCTTTTTATATCCGTAAAATTGGGCAGAACTAAGACGTCGTCAAATGTGAGTCCTTCTGATGGTATGATTTTGTTAAGTTGATCCATATTTAATAAATGATGCCGCCCGGGCTGACTTTATCGCAGCGGCTACATCCTCCTTGTCTAAAATATTGGCATCCAGGAGAAGCTGATATTCGTTTATTAAATTTGTTTTGAGCATTTCTGGGCCGTCGGTATTGATGGTGAAGGGGACTTTATATTTTTTAAATTCGGCAAAGATTTTTTGGAAATCAGAAAGTTTTTTGATCACTCCCGTATGAAGATTGGAAGTAGGGCAGACTTCTAGGACGATATTTCTATTGGCAATTTGGTTTAAGACTTTGTAATCTTCTGCTGCGCGAACGCCATGGCCGATTCTATGGGGTGAGAGGAGGTTGATGACTTCAAGCACTTCTTTGGGGCCGGTGGCTTCGCCGGTATGAATGGTGATTCCAAGTCCTTCTTTTTTGCATTCGGAAATAAGATCGACGAGGGCATAAAGATCAAACTTTGGGTCGATGGGGCCGGCGAGGTCGATACCGACGACGCCTCTTTTATAATATTTAATGGCTTTTTGAGCTAGAATTTTGTTCAGATTGGGAGAGAAAGTCCTGTCGAGACAAAATATGAGGCCTACTTTGATAGGATAGGCAAGCATGGCTTTTTCCATGCCGTGGATGGAGGCTTGGATGATATGATCCAGATCTCTTTCGCCACCCCTGTTTCTTTTCATAGGATTAAAGCGGATTTCAAGGGTAGTGATATTATTTTTCCGATAGGCACCCGAGGCTATAGAGTAAATACTTTTATCCATGGCTTCTGGTGAGGATTGGATAAGTTCGGTCCAGTGAAAAAGGTCTAGGTATTTTTGATAGGTGGTGGTTCCGGCAACAGTTATGAGTTTTTCAAATTCCCAATAGTTTTTGGTGGGGAGTTTGATACCCTGATCGTTGGCTATCTCCCACATGATGGGAGGATCCACAGCCGAGCCGACGTGGGCGTGTAACTCGGTCAATTCACCGAATATTTTTTTGTCTTGTGTCATATTGTTTATTTGGTTCATTATACTTCTTTTTTATAAGCTCAAATGTCAGATGTCAAAAGTCAAAGCCAAATCTTACAAACTAAAATGTTAAAGTTTTACAAATTCTATCAATTTTTTTGGCGTTACGACTGCTTTGATAAAATTGGTCAAAGTGATATCGCGAATGGGGGCCTTGGCAAAGATGGGGATGTTAAGCGCGAGTGCGTAACCTATCTCCACAGTGACTGCGGGGCCGAGATAAGAACCTTTATTGAATATATAGACGGCGTCGGATTTCTTTATATTTTCTAAATGGGAGAAAGCACCTTCACCTTCCCATTTGGTAAGTGTTGCTTTGTCATATTTGCCTTTGAGTTCCTCGGGTTTATGGCCGTGACGGATGTGGGAGGGTTGGGGGACGATAACTTGAAAGCCGGCTTGGCGAAGCAATATGGCCGACTTTTCCATGTCCTTGTAAAATTTGAAACTGCCACAGAAACAAATAACTCGGCCCTTTTTTGGCCGAGTTGAAGAAGAGTTTTTCGTTATTTTATTTAGCTGGTTGTTTTGGGCAACCATGGTATATATTAACACAATGATAGCCATTTTGTCAAAGGTAATATAATAGACATCCTATGCGAACTGGGATTGCCACGATGACATTAGATTATGGGAGGTGCCCGCCGTGGCTTTTTCAGCGGATGACGAGGTTGGGGAGGGTGATTGCTTTGGCTATCATTTCAGAATTTGGGAGTGAGGAGTTTATAAGAAGGCTTTCGGATCCTGTTTGGTTTCAATCATTGGGGACACTGATGGCATTTGATTGGAATGCGTCAGGATTAACAATTGTTACAACGGCGGCGTTAAAAGAAGCGTTAAAGGGACTGGAAAGAGATGCGGATGTATTTATATGCGGAGGGAAAGGAAAAACGAGCAAGAGAACTCCGGAGCAAATAACCAATTGGTCTTGGGAGATAGGGTTTGATCAAAAAACTGCGGATAGATTAGTTTATACTAGTAAGGCAACAGCGAAGGTGGATTCGGCTTTAATACAAGACGGATTTAGTCTTTATCACCATACATTTGTTTTTAATAAAAAGGGAAAATGGGCGGTGGTGCAACAAGGGATGAATACTACTATAAGTCGGGCAAGAAGATACCATTGGTTAGGGGAGAAGGTCGAGAATTTTATTGAAGAGCCGCATAGTGGAATAGCGACAGAGGCGAAACTGGCGACGGTTTTGGATTTAACCAGTAAAAAAAGTGAGGGAAATAAGAAGACTACATTGGAACTTATTCAAGATGAACGAAATCTTTATAGAAGTCTAAAAGTTTTGACGGAGCCAAAAAGGGAATATCAATTGAAGATACTCGATTTGCCGGGAATTGAATTTGAGCACCATCCTGTGGAAAATGAATTTTTACATCCGCAACTTAGGAAAACAATTAATAAAATTGTGGTATCTCAACCGAATTCATTTGAGAGATTGTTGATGACTCCGGGAGTAGGAGGAAGAACGATTCGGGCGTTATCTTTAGTTTCTGAGGTTATCTATGGAGCTAAACCATCATATGAGGATCCGGCGCGATATAGTTTTGCCTATGGCGGAAAGGATGGTACGCCGTATCCTGTGGATAGAGATACATATGATAAGACACTTGGTGTATTAGAAAATGCAGTTAGAAAGAGTAATTTGTGGCTGAAAGAAAAGAATGAAACGCTTGAGAAAATAGAAAGATTACACAATCTTGTAACTGGTTCATTGATTCAGTAAGATACTTTTATGGTTACTTCCTTTTCTTCTCCAAACTATCGGAATATTACTATTTCGGGACGAGTTGCTTCTGGGGCGACGACTCTATCTAGAGGGTTAGCGGAAAAGCTGGGATGGAGATTAATAAACGGGGGAGAAATGTATAGGGAATATGTCAAGAAAAATGGCATAGCATTAGAAAAAACCACTATTTCCTCTGATGAGTATCATATTGAATTGGATAATTTTATAAAAGAAAAACTGCGTAATGAAAACCAGCTTATCGTAGAGTCTTGGCTTTCGGGATTTGATGGGCAGGGAATAGAGGGTGTATTTAAGATTTTTGTCATATGTGGGGATGATGGGGTACGAATTGATAGATTGGTTAACCGTGATAAGATGACTGTTACCGAGGCGAAGGAACATTTGAAGACTCGAGAAGAAGAGAATCTTAAAAAATGGGAGAAGCTTTACCATACCAGAGATTTCTGGAATCCCAAACTATATGATCTGGTGATTGATACTTATACTAATGGACCTGGGGAAACACTGGGAATAGCACTTGAGGCAATTGGATACCAGCAGAAATAACCCAATCCACCAGATGGCCGAATCAATAACCCAATACTACCAAAAATTTTATGCGTTTATTTGTGGCGATCAAGTTTCCTGACGAGTTTCTAAATGATATATTTTCCTTTAACAAACCTTTACGAGTGACATTTCCAGATGTTTCCTGGATCAAAAGGGAAAATATTCATCTGACGGTTAAATTTTTGGGTGAAATCCCTAGGGATATGGGAGCAATCAAAAAAAGTATAGAAGAAGTTACGAAGGAAACAAAAGCTTTTGATTTGGGGATCGATAAAACTGGTTATTTTGATAGCGGGCAGTTTATTATTTGGCAAGGATTTGGAGCTTCCAATGATCTTTGGCAACTGGTGAAGTCTTTGGATATTTCACTTAACAGGCTAGGATTTAGGAAAGAGAAGAGAAAATATTCTCCTCATTTAACTTTGGGAAGAGGGAAAAGACTAGATAACACGGTGAAAGAGCAAATTGTCTCGATAGTTAACAGACTTAATGGGGAAAAATTAGTTGAGAAAAGAAGTATCATGGTTTCACGGGTAATTCTTTTTAAAAGTATGCTGACAAAAGGTGGAGCGATATACAATGGGGTTGCCAGATTTCCTTTCGGGAAAAGTATATAATAGAGGAGTGAGATTATGAAGGAATTGATAGTATTTATAGTACTTAATCTAGTTTTTTTGATGCATGGAGATAGCGTGTTGGCTGTGAATCCTATCACTTCTCCAACGCCTACCCCGACAAAAACGGTCGATTATGCGCTTCCATATCCGGGTATCCTTCCCGACCACCCGCTATATTTTTTGAAAGCGTTGCGGGATAGAATTTTGGGGTGGGTGATATCTGACCCCATTAAAAAGGTAGAATTTAACCTTCTGATGGCAGATAAGAGACTGGCGATGGGGTCACTTCTTTTTGATGAAGGCAAGAAAGATTTGGCTTTGACGACGGTTTCTAAAGGAGAGAAATATTTTGATCAGGCCGTATCTAATTTGATGATAGCCCGTGGGGTAAGTAAAGATAGTGCTTCAGTATTAGCAGTTAGGTTAAATAAGGCGGCCCAAAAGCATGAGGAAGTGATAAAAGACTTGATGTCAAAAGATATACAAAGACAGGCCCAATGGCAAGCGTTTTTAGTCCTCCTTGGTCGCCAGATACAAGACCTAGAGAAAATAAAATAAGGAACGTTTGATACGAAGCTTTTAATCAACAGATAAAAGATAGGGAACAATATTTCGAGGTATAACTTTATTCACTTATTTTGATATAAAAAAGGACACAATATTTTTGACTATTTGGAGAAAATTTCAGAGCAGTTTAGGACCAGTTGAGGCCGAATTTTAATCTGCTATAATTTGATATAATTTGTTATCTTGACAGTAGCCATATAGTGTCCTACGATTTATTTTGGCACTATACATGGGGTGGGAGTGAATCACGCAAGGGCGTGTTTTTTATACGCTATGAAGTGTCCTTATTGCACGAATCAAGATACGGAAGTGGTAGAAACGAGGGAAAATGAAGATCTGACTACTACAAGGCGGAGAAGAGAGTGTATAAAATGCGGTAAGCGATTTACGACGTATGAGAGGATAGAGTCGGTACCAATTATAGTCATAAAAAAAGATGGTCGGAAAGAGCAATTTTCCAGGGATAAATTAAAAAATGGGATCTTAAAGGCTTGTGAAAAAACAACGGTAGGGATTGAAGATATTGTAAGAATTGTTGATGATGTAGAAAGAGAATTGCGGGGACTTGATTCAGTAGAGGTGGAGAGCAAAAAAATTGGGGGATTGGCGGCTTTGAAATTGAAAAAACTTGATAAAATAGCCTATATACGATTTGCGTCTGTTTTTAGACGATTTGTTGATGTAGAAGATTTTGAGAAGGAACTTCAGAAATTAATTTAATATGAAACTTACTGGTATACGTGAACAAGTATTTTTAGACCGTTACGCCCTAAAGAATGGCAAGGGACACCCGATTGAGAAGACTCCAGAGGAAATGTGGAGAAGGGTAGCCCGTGGAATAGCGGCGGTTGAGGACGGAAAGAAGAAAAAATATTGGGAGCAAAAATTTTATGAGGCGATGGAGAGTTTCAAATATGTTCCCGGAGGACGAATTCTGGCGGGAGCAGGAACGGGGAGTAAAGTAACGTTTTATAACTGTTTTGTAATTCCTTCACCTCATGATTCTCGAGGTGGAATTTTGAAAACCTTGTCCCAGATGGTGGAGATTATGGCCAGAGGCGGAGGGGTAGGTATCAACCTTTCTTCGCTTCGGCCCCGAGGAGCTTATGTACGGAAAGTTAATGGCCATTCGTCTGGGCCCTGCAATTGGGCAGAGCTATTTTCTGTAGCAACTAAAGATATTATTCAGCAAGGGGGAACAAGGCGGGGGGCCCTGATGCTTATGCTTTGGGATTGGCACCCTGATATAGAAGAATTTATTACTGTTAAAAGAGATTTAAGTAGAATTAATGGAGCAAATCTTTCGGTGTGTGTTTCGGATAGATTTATGGAGGCGGTGAAGCAAGATAAAGATTGGGAGCTGAAATTTCCCGATATCAATGATAAGAAATACGATAGTCTTTGGGATGGAGATATCTCCGAGTGGGAGAAAAAAGGCGGGCGGGTGAAAGGAGTGAGAAAAGTATCGGCTCGAAAATTGTGGGATCTAATATGTGAAGCAGCCTGGGCATCTGCCGAGCCTGGGGTGGTTTTTATGGAGAGGTATAATAAATGGTTTAACAACTGGTATTGGGAGAAGGTCAATTGTGTTAATCCGTGCGGAGAGGAGGGGCTTCCGCCCTGGGGAGTTTGCAATCTGGGTTCTCTCAATCTATCGGAATTTGTCAAAGACGGAAGAATGGATTATAAAAAACTTGAAGAGACGACTAAGATTGCGGTTAGATTTCAAGATGATGTTGTGGATGCGGATGTTTATGTATTTCCTGAGATACGCAAAGTTCAGCTGGAAGGAGAACGGAGGATAGGAGTAGGGACGATGGGGTTGGGCGATGCGCTGATAAAAATGAAGCTTCGCTATGGTAATCCATCCTCTTTGAAGGTAATTGATAAAATTTATCGGTTAATAAGAGATGTTGTATATGAGGCTTCGATAGAGATAGCCCACGAAAAAGGAGCTTTTCCTAAATTTGATAAGAAAAAATATATGCAGGGATACTTTATAAAGAAATTGCCGGATAATTTAAGAAAAAAAATGTTGAGGTGGGGGATAAGAAATTCTATTCTGACACAGCAGGCCCCTACCGGTTCTACTTCACTTCTGGCGGGAACAACTTCAGGAATTGAACCGGTGTATGAGTTTTCTTTTATAAGGCGAGATCGGCTGGGTGAGCATGTTCTTTACCATCCTCTTTTTGATGAGTGGAAGAAGGACCATCCTAAAGATCCGATACCAGATTATTTTGTATCGGCAAACAGTCTTACTCCTTCGGATCATGTACGGGTACAAGCGACGATTCAGGGTTATGTAGATGCTTCGATATCAAAAACAGTGAATGCTCCAGCGGGGCACAGTATAGAAGATGTCAAAAAGCTTTATTCATTGGCATATGAGTTAGGTTGCAAGGGAGTAACCTATATGAGAGAGGGGTCGCGGCCGGGGGTACTGGAGCGAGATATGGGTAAGAAAGATGAGAAGAAAGAGGAAAAGGTACCAGGAAATGGAAAATCTCTTCCCGAGATTAAACCAAGACCGATGATGGTTTCCGGGGCTACATACCAAATAGATACCCCTGTGGGGACCGCATTTGTGACGATAAATACCAATGGTAATCAGGAACCGCTTGAGCTTTTTATTAATGTGGGGAAAGCAGGATCTGATGTGGCGGCGATGGCTGAGGCATTGGGTAGAGTAATCTCGCTTACTCTTCGGGTATCATCAACAGTTAGTGCCAAAGAGAGGGCTAAACAAGTATTTAATCAATTAATAGGGATAGGAGGGTCAAAGTCACTGGGATTTGGTGATAAACGAGTTCGCTCACTTCCTGATGCGGTGGCGAAGGTTCTGGCGATGCATTTTGATTTTAAACTAAAAAATGGCAATGGTGCACATCTTATCGAAACAACAGCCAAGCCTGTTTCGGTCCTTACACAGCAGGTCCTCCCTGTTGCTGTTTCTGATTATGATCTTTGTCCCTCATGTGGAGAAGCATCCCTTGCCTATGAGGAGGGGTGTAAGAAATGCTATTCCTGCGGATATTCGGAGTGCTGATTTAAATTAACCTAATTAACCTAATTTCTAAATAAATCCCAAGTATCAATAAGTCAAATCTCCAGGTAGATGGCATTATTTAGGTCAATTAGAAATTGGGAATTAGAAATTTTCTCTCTATATGTCCTCTAAAGTCAAAATATATACCCGAACCGGTGATTGGGGTGAGACATCCCTTTATGGTGGGAAAAGAGTTTTTAAAAGCCATCAGAGGGTCATAGCGTATGGATCTGTTGATGAATTAAACAGCCTTTTGGGAATGGTTGTGGCCAGACTTGGCGACAAAAATATACAGCGACTTTTAATCAGCATACAAAAAGATCTTTTTGTTATTGGTGCGGTTCTGGCGGGATCGAATCAAGAACTTTCTGTTTTAAAAAAGAGAATAAAGGAGATGGAAAAGTTTATTGATACTTTGGATAGAGATCTTGCTGCGCTCAAAAATTTTATTCTACCTGGAGGAGGAGAGGTTGGATCGCTTAGTCACTTTGGGAGAAGTGTGTCAAGAAGAGTCGAGCGTGAAGTAGTCAGGCTTTCTCAAGATGAAAAAGTTGACAAGGAAATATTGGTATACTTAAATAGATTATCGGATCTTTTATTTATGATTGCCAGATATATTAATCATCAGGAAAAACGACCAGAGATAATTTGGAAAAGTAAATAATTGACAAATTAACTTAAAGGTATAGGAATCTCGTTTTAATCGAGGGCTGTGCCGCAACCGTGTCCCTCCTTTGCTAAAGCTACGGAGGGGAGCCGGGAACTAATCTTTAAGTAAAGATCCCGAGCAGGAGAAAGTTAGAAATCAGGTTTTAGGTGCTAGGTTTTAGATAAGGATTTAAGAATTTTAATCAGAAACTAACGCTTAAAATCTAGTCGGTATAACCTACATTAGAGCCTTCTTGGGAATCTCCCGACAAATGTTGGGAAAATAAGAGAAGGTTTTTTTGTTTTTAAAACATATGCAAGCGGAAATTCACAGTCAATTTAGTGGAATAAAACAGAGTGAGAGTTTATATAAAGTCTTAAAGACTACAGGAAGTGTTGGAGCTGTTGGGGAGGCAGGAGCAAAGGATAGTGTTACATATGATCAGGAATTTAGGTGGAAAGATACTATTATTCCATACACATATAAAATTGTTGATGGCAAATTTACCAACCTTGGAAGGACTATTGAAGAGATAAGTGATCCTAAAGAACTTGGTGGAGATAGAGTTGGAAGATTATTAAAGATAGAGAAGGAGATGGTTTCTGATCCTTCAAAGAAGCAAGCTGCATTTTTTAGTGAAGATTTAGGGGTAGGATTTAATAGGAGTTTCTTTTACATTTTTGAACGTGATGGACAAGAAGCAAATAAGATTAATGCCTTGGCGATAGAATATCAAGGTAGTCAGTCGGAGGGGCTTAATTTTTTAAACCAGTTAGGGAAAAGATCAGAAAATTTTAACAATGAGAAAGACTTTGTTCCACATTTTGCTAAACCTCTTTACTTTAATGAAGAAAATACAATTCGCGTTAAGGATATATTTCAAGCTGCCAAAACTAGTTATATCGGTGACCAGAGAAGGCAAGAGATGCAACCATATTTGCACAGACTAGCCCGAGATAGTGTTGGTTTTTACCAATTGGTGGAAAGAGTGAAAAAGGAAGAAACAGAGCGAGCAGCTCAATTAGTAGAGCAAGTTTCTAATTTACTCAAACAAAAGGGAGTCTCTGAGGCGATGGGAATTTTAGGTCAAGCTTTAGCAGCTTCGGCCAATAATTTTAAAGAACTACAAATTGCAACAAAAACAGCTGCGCGTCAGGGAGAGTCTCCTAGCGGTTTATCCAATTTAGCTAGTTTACGAAATGATAGAAATTTTGCAAAGTTTGAGAGTTCCAAAAGATTTTTCTCACAGCCTGCAAGGATTAAGAGGCATCGGGGTGGCAGTGGTGGAAGAGGATTTTATCGATGGCAAATTGCTGATGAGTTAGATCAAACCGGAGGGGTGGCGCCAATTTTTCGGAAACCAAGATTAACCCCAGAGGAAGCCTCTAAACAGCTTGAGTATGCAAAAAAAGCTAAAGATAGTCCAGAAGCCTACCTATTTCATAAGAAGGGCAGTTTGGCAGATGCGATACTTCATGGGGAGGTATTAAAGAAAAAAGATGGCATTTTGGTTTCTGATGAACATCGTTTAGAGCAAGCGAGCGGAGTAGGGAGAGTGGAAAGAACTGTAAAGAAAGGAAGAGAAAAAGCAGAAGTTGGGAAAAAAGGAGTTAATCTTGGGGAAAATGTGGTTTTTAAAGCTGCTCCATATAGAGAGGTAAGGAAAGACGGGGCAAGATTCAGTAAGAGGGCAAGTGAGAATCAAAAGCGGCCAGAAAAGAAATCAGCTAAGGCATCAGAAAAGCCAATTTTTGTCTGGCAAAAAATACAAAAACCAGAAGCAAAAGTCACAAAAGCTAAATCTGCCGAAAAAGCAGGAGTTAGAGTCAAAAAGAAGGCAGAAGCGAAGGCAGGGAGTTTTTTGGAAATAAAAGTAGTTCGGGTAGCAGAGGAAAAGAGAAAGCGAATGATAGGTAAAATAGAGAGGAAACAAAAAAGAGAAGCAAGAAAGCGGTTTAGGAGAGAGATTTTAGCCTATAAAAAAAGAGAGAAGATAGCAAATCTCGAAATGAAACGCTTTAAGAAAAGATTAAAATTGCTAAGAAGTGTTGAGCGATTCATTTTGATCAATAATAAAGGCAAGAAGTTAGATAAGAAGCAGATATTATTAAGAAGAAAGATGTTTCGGCTGGTGGGAGCTTGGTGGGGCACAGAAAGTGTTAATTTTAAGAAAATGAAGGAAGGAAAAATAACAGAGTTGATGTTGAGAAGAAGGCAAAGAGAGACAATGGGAAGGTTTAGCAGGTTAGAGAAAAATCAAAAAATGGAAAAAAGAAAAAGTTTGCAGATTTTTCGATTGAGGAGACGATTGATGAAAGAATTTAAAAAGGCTGGTGGGAGTGAGAAGCTAACAAGAAAAGAAATGTTGAAAAGAAGGAATTTGACAAGAAAAATATTTAGTGCTTTGGAAAAGAGGGATAGTTTGGAGAGAGGTAAATTGTTGAAGGGAAAAAAGAATGCATTTGGTGTTTTATTTGAATCACGATTTTTGAAAAAGGCGGGAAAGATATCTCTTATTAGGGGAGAAATTAGGTTAGAGAAAAAGAAGAGAAAGAGAATGGAGAATAGGAAAGACTTTAGGCCAGTTTATCGAGTACAGAAAGGAAATGGTTTTCTCCATTATCTTCAGAAGGGTCCAAATGGCAGAACTAATGGGCATACAAAGTTTAAGACCAAGTTGCCAATTGTTGAGTTGGAGCATCTTTATACTTCGGGTCAAAAACCAAGGATGTTTACAAATGGTGGGAAAAATAGAAGGAAGAATCAATTTCCAGACTTCGGGATAATATATTTGTATAGATTGCCTCAATATCAATTTAAGCATATAATAATTTAGGTTGATTTATATTAGTTTATGAACACAGCTGCCCCGATTCAAAAGCCAGGACAAATTTCTAACCCAACAAAACAGTCAATAGTTAATTCTGTAGGATCGATGGCTAAGGAGCAGGTGGCAGTGAGCATAGATTCTGCGGAAACAGTGGTGCCTATAAATTCAGAGGTAGATATTCCGAATGAGGTAGAACAGGCAGGAGTGAAAATCCAGAGTGAGATGGTAGAGATACCCCCTGATGTTAAAAAAATGGGGGTTACACATGCCGGATCGGCTGTACCGGTAACTGCCACATCCGCTTCAGTTGTTGTTTTGCCACTTTCTGATGATCAGGTGGTGGTGGGTCTTCATCAACCAATAATTTCGGCTCTGCGATGGCTGGCTGAATGGTCGGTCAGACAACTTAAGAAAGCGCATTTGGCGATAAAAATAGTTGGCGGGAAGTTAGTTAGAATACCGATACGATAATGCCTTTTGATTATTCAAGCGATTTTGTTATTAGACTGGAAAATGTAGCTATAAGTTTTATAGTGTTATTTTTACTGGCGGTGGGAGTCATCGGACTGGGATATGTTTTACTTTTGTGGTACAAATATAGAAACAGAGAGAAAATAAGTTTGGATTTTGTTCTTCTTCAGCTGTCGGTTCCTCATAATAATGAGATTAAAATTGATGCTGCCGAGCAGGTATTTTCATCGCTGGCATCACTTCATAAGGGCGGGTTGTTTTCGTTTTTAAATCCTCAGGAACATATCTCTTTTGAAATAGTTGGTAGACCTGGTGATATCAGATTTTTCCTATCGGTACCAAATAAACTACGCGATCTGGTCGAAAAACAAATTTATGGGTCTTATCCGGGTGCGGAGATAAAAGAAGTCGATGAATATAATATTTTTGATGATAAAGGAAAAGTTGCTTTTGCTTCGTTTAAACTGAAAAATGCCGATTATTTCCCTGTGAGAGTTTTTAAAGATTTACCTGTGGATCCTTTATCATCCATCACTTCGGCTCTGGCAAAAATGGGTCCGGGAGAGGGAGCAGCCGTTCAAGTAGTTATTTCTCCTTCTTATGGAAAATGGAAAAAGGCGGGAAAAAGTTATATTGCCAATATTAAAAAGCAAGAGGCTAATCCGGAAAAGGCTCAATATAAGGTGGATCCTAAGGTTTTGGAAGCAATAGATAATAAAACTTCTCGAGTCGGATTTAATACGGTTATCAGATTGGTTGTATCATCAGCCTCAAAAGAATCAGCCAATATGCATCTTCATAATTTAGAGACGGCATTGGCTCAGTTTGCTTCTGATCAAAACTCATTTAAGAAAGTAAAGACGTACCTTAAAAGTTCTTTTATGATCGATTTTATTTATCGCTATTTCCCTATGATCAATTGGCCAAACAGACAATATAGTGTTTTATCATCGGAGGAGCTGGCGACAATATTTCATTTGCCGAATAAATCGATAGAAACGCCGCATATATTTTGGGTAAATGCCAAAAAGGCACCAGCGCCCGCGGAAATACCCGGAAGCGGCTTATATTTGGGTAAAAGCATTTATAGGGGTATGGCGAAACCGGTATATATAGGTGAGGATGACAGGAGGAGGCATGTTTATATCATCGGAAAGACGGGTGTAGGAAAATCGGTACTTTTGAAGGATATGATTTTGCAAGATATACGAAATGGAAAAGGGGTCTGTTTTATCGATCCCCATGATACGATTGAAAAATTACTGCCTCTAATACCACCAGAGAGGGCTGAGGATGTGATCTACTTTGATCCATCGGATACAGAGCGGCCGATGGGTTTAAATATGCTTGAGGCACAAACAGAGGAACAGAAACATTATGTAGTTACTTCAATAGTGGGCCTTATGTATAAACTCTATGATCCGCAAAAAACAGGGATTATAGGGCCCAGATTTGAGCATGCGATCAGAAATGCGATGTTGACGGTGATGAGTGAGCCGGGATCATCATTTGTAGAGGTGGTGAGAGTTTTGACTGACTCAGCCTTTGTACAAGAACTTCTACCTAAAGTGCAGGATCCGATTGTGAGGCGGTACTGGACTGATCAGATAGCACAAACATCAGATTTTCATAAATCTGAGGTTTTGGATTATATTGTTTCCAAATTTGGCAGATTTGTGACCAATAAACTGATGAGAAATATCATAGGCCAGAGTAAATCAGCATTTGACTTTCGGAAAGTGATGGATGAAGGGAAGATACTGCTTATAAACTTAGCCAAAGGAAGATTAGGGGAAGAAAATTCGAACTTTTTGGGACTTATTATGGTGCCAAAAATATTGGTTGCTGCCATGAGTCGGCAGGACCTACCCGAGGAACAGAGGCGGGACTTTTATCTTTATGTGGATGAGTTTCAGAACTTTGCCACGCCTGATTTTGCACAGATACTTTCTGAGGCAAGGAAATACAGATTAAATCTGACGGTGGCTAACCAATTTATTGGGCAGATGGAAGAGGAGGTAAAAAATGCGGTGTTTGGTAATGTGGGAACTTTGGTTTCATTTAGGATAGGCGTAACGGATGCTAATTATCTCCAGCACTGGTATCAGCCGGTATTTAATGAAACAGATCTTATCAATGTAGATGTTTATAACGCCTATATTAACACAATCGTGAATAATAAACCGATGCCGCCTTTTTCGGTAGATATGAGAAAAGATTTAGCCGCTGAGAAAAGAGTGGAAAACCCCAAAGTGGCTGAGGCGGTGATTCAACTATCTAGGCTCAAATATGGTAAACCCCGGGAGTTGGTGGAGGCAGATATAGGACAGAGAGCAAAATTATAAATTTTCAATTTTCAATTTACAATTTTCAATTAATACTCTATAATTTGGACCAATTGGGCCCGTAGCTCACTGGTAGAGCGGTTGTCTTATAAACAACAGGCACTTGGTTCGATCCCAAGCGGGCCCACAAATGGTTCGTTTACCCTGAGCTTGTCGAAGGGAATCCAAGCGGACGCACAAATATTTTTTAAGAGTTATTTTTTTAACTAGGCAATCTTTCACCCCACAAAGTATCATATGCCGTGATTTCCCCAAGCGGCGAGACTGTGGCACTTGCTCTGCAAGTTATTTCATTTGGACAACTTGCCCATCCCTTTGCGGCCACTTGCATCGATGGGGCTTCACCTAGCGAACTTTCAAATACTATTCTAGCAGTGACATCCCTGACTACTAAAAATGGACTTGTACATATGCTATCGTGTCGATCTGTATGTTTCAACGGAACGTTTGAGCCTCTTGGAAAAGGGAATTCACTAGAAGCTTTGTCTAATAATTCTTGAATAGAAGGCAAAATATCCTTAGGAACAGATAAATGATCATTCGGTTCTTGGGTAGCAGTTGGTGAATTCGCGTGTCTTTCGATAGGAGGAATTGACATATTAGAGCTCTTCTAACTTCACATTCTCGGACATTTTGTCCTTGACGAGGTCGAGATATTTTTCGGTGGTGGAGAGGCGTTTGTGGCCGACTAGTTTGGAAATTACGGTTAAGGGTGTGCCGGACATAAGATGATGGGCGATGAAAGTATGGCGGAGGTCGTTGACTTTGGCGTTTTCGATGCCGGCGAGTTTGAAGTAACGATCAATGGTAGTTCTGATATTTCTGACCAAAAGCGGCCGGCCGGTTTTGGTGACAAAGATGGCATCATTTTTCACTTTTGGCCTGATTTTTATATAGTCATCTAAGGCTTGCTTGGCGGCTTTGTTCAGAGGGACCACCCTTTGGGGATGGCCTTCTAAAGCTCTGATGACTAGTTCGTGATCTTTGATATCGCTGAGTTTTATGTTAGCCAGTTCGCCAATTCGTACCCCAGTTTGAAGGAAAAGTTCTACGATAGCATACGTTCTGGCATCGCCCTTGCAAGAGTCTCGTAGAGCCCGATACTCCACTTTTGATAAGATACGGGGCGGTTTCACCTCATATTTGGGATGGGTGATCTCGGCTGCAGGATTTAGGGATATAAAATTGTTGTTTTTTAAAAACCGATAGAAAGTTTTAATGGAATTTATTTTTCGGGAGAGGGATTTGGGAGTGTAGCCGTCAGTGGAAAGTTTTTTCAAGAAGCCGTCTAAATCAACTTTTTCTATCTCAGTAACAGCTTTTTTTCCCATGTCGGATAAAAACCTGACGAGTTGGTCGATGTCTTTGCCGTATGCTAAGATAGTGGCGTGGGCTCTTTTTTGATCTGTCAGATAATTGACAAACTGAGCATGAGCAGAGGGTAGGTCGAGCTTAGAAGACGAATCCATAGGGCCTATAATATCACCAGAGAGGGTGTTTGTCAATGAGAGAGCGATTGATTAATCTAATTATTATCTTGGTAGGGCTTTTTTTGATAATCAATTTGGTTCGTTCTATGGCTTCAGTTTCCCAAAATGGGAGTATCATAGTGGATGCACAGAAAAGACTTGTTGAGGAGCAGGAGAAAAATAGTAAGCTTCAGAGAGACTTAGCAAAGATAGAAAGCCCACAGTATATAGAAAAGCAAGCTCGGGAAAAGCTAAATTTAGGGAAGCCTGGGGAATACAATATAATTCTTCCTCCGATTACTCCACAACCGTCACCGACTCCGGCTGAGGTATTAACTAATTGGGAGCAGTGGGTGAGGGTGTTTTATTGAAAAATGTGTGCCAGCGACAGGGATCGGACCTGTGACCATTGTCTTATGGAGACACCGCTCTACCGCTGAGCTACGCTGGCAATTCTTTCCTAATTTTACGGTAATGATTGGTATTTTTCAATTATTTGAGAGTAGTAAGAAGAATTGGGTATTTTCCGCCGGGTTTTTTGGCTCTGAGGATGAGGTGAAGGGGTAAATTTGCAGGAATTTGGTCGTATTCTTTGAGGAGAATATAAATTTTTTCGGATTTAGCCCTATCCAATATTTCTTGATCGATGGTAGAAAGCGGCCATCGGGGGATGATGGTGAGGTTTTTGTTGTCCCAATATTCCAAATTGAAGGCGTAGGGATAGAGGCCGAAGGTGCCTTGGGTAATTAATGTGAGTGGGCCATTTTGGAGTTCTACATTTAAATAATAGAAAATTTTATCCAATCCATAGCCTGAGGGGTGTTCGGAAATATATTGGTGATAGTCGGAATCAGGGAGGGGAGAGGCGGGAGGATTGGTGAGGAGAAGATAGTCAAAGCGGATTGATGGAATAAGAATAACTAACGTTAAGAGAATTCTTACTATAAATTGGGAGGTTTTATTCCAGCCGTTCGCTGAGGTCGGCATATTTTTCTGCGTACGTCCCAAACTCACCCCGACGACCCCGTCGGGGCTTAAAACACGGTGGGCCTGCTCGAAAAACATGCCTCCCCGTGAACTTTCGACTGTGTGGTTTGTTAAACTAAATATCCATACCCAATTTATTAAATACGCAATTGCAATTAGAAAATAGGGGGTTGTAAAAAGGATATACCTGGGAAAGATTTCTCTGCCAACGGTGGCTAATATAAAAATGGGAGCAAACCAAAGAAGAAAGAGAATTATGCATTCCTTCAATTTTTTTCTTAATAATATAATGAATGCAATAAGCCCTACGATAAAAATTGGTCCGGTATAGTAGGGGATAAGCCAGGAGAAAAAGCCATGGAGATTGCCGAGGGTGAGTTCAAAGGGGTTTTTGAGAAGTTTATCGATCGGTTGCTGGAATTGCTGGTTTTTGGCACTCATAAGATAGTAGACGTGGGAGAGACGCTGGAGATTATTTATACATTCTCCAATGAAAAGAGGAACTCCTATTAATACGATTAACTGTTTCCAATTATTTTTCCATTTTCCTTGATAAGAAAGAAGAAAACATATGGGGGTAAGAAGCAGAAATATACCGGCAGTGGGTTTGGAAAGATAGGCAAGGCCCAAAAAGAGTCCCCAGAGAAATGCGTCTTTTAGACTACGCGTTGTTGCTGTTTTTATAGCAAAGTAGACGGTCCAAAGAAGCATAGAGGTTAGGAGGGAATCAAAAAGGGCCATACGGTCGTAGAGGAGGGAGAAGGGATTGAGGATATATAGAACCGAAGCGATAATGGCTACTTTTTCGGATTTGAAAAGTATTTTAGAAATCTTATAAATACCTATAAGGGTTAAAGTACCGGCAATAACTGAAGGAAGGCGGCCTGCGAGAAGATACCATTGAGATGGGAAAATTTTTAGGAAAATTGCCGTCATCCAGACAAGAAGGGGTGGTTTGCCATCGGTTAAGGAGATAAACCAATGGGAGTGGGTTGTAGCAATAATTTTGGCCCAGTAGATATAGATGGATTCATCGGTAAATATTGGTAAAATTAATAAGTTGTAAAGACGAGTTATTAAATAAATAATTATTAATCCAAATAAGGAAGGATTGAATTTATTGGGTATTTTCACTATTTAATTTTAGCAAAGTCTTGACAATTATGCTAAAATAGGGGGTAGAATTAAATAAAAGCGTTGATCCGGAAGGTTGGAACCGGGGAGTTGAGCAAAAGTATGCTACGGAGGCGAAACCGTAAAAGTGCGCAACGAGTGTCGGAAACGGAGCTCGTCATAAATGAGGTTTTCTCATGATGACTCCGCCAAATGGCGGATTTTTTTGAGACGACGAATAAAGGTGGCAACACGACCTAAATTTTC
>OBEQ010938390.1_pt1 | contig 26004 bp, 34 predicted proteins | sample 1670901 | NCBI WGS metagenome assembly OBEQ01 (sample SAMEA104232315, study PRJEB22302) | groundwater metagenome | biome: forest; feature: aquifer; material: groundwater | place: USA | collected 2011-08-07 | depth 5.4 m | reverse complement strand
TATTTTGATCCACCGATATTTGCAGTCCGGGCGGCACCTTATAAACTACTTCGTGGGAAAATCCAAGATTAAACTTCAGATCAGTACCGGCCAGTTGAACGCGGTAGCCAACGCCGTTAATCTCTAGCTTTTTCTCAAAGCCTTTACTCACGCCCTCAACCATATTATTTAGCAGGGCGCGCATCAAACCGTGATTGGCGCGGGCTAGCGGCTCGTCGTTTTGGCGGCTGACAATGGCCAGCTGGCCCTCGGCTTTAACCTCCACACCAGGCAAGGAAAATTGCTGAAGACTGCCCTTGGGACCAGTAGCCGTAATGCCGTCAGGGTTAACGGTTATACTTACGCCGCTAGGCAAATCTATGGGTTGTTTACCAATGCGACTCACAACGAAACCTTCGGTTTCAGTAGAAAGTATAAAGTAGAAAGTAGAAAGCCAGCGCCAAAACTGCTTTTTATATACTTATTACCTACTGCTTGCTGCCTAGTGCTCATCTTAGTACACCTCGCATATTAATTCGCCGCCCAGCTTGCCAGCCTTAGCTTCTTCGCCGCTCATGACGCCCTGAGAAGTAGATATTATCACAATTCCCCGCCCACGTTTAACACTGGGGATGTCTTTGGCGGCTACGTACTGCCGGCGGCCGGGGCGGCTCAGGCGTTTAATATGGGTTATGGTAGTAGATTCAGTTTCCGGATTAATTGTAATCTCTAGCTTTTGCCGGCCGTCCTCTTCACTAGCTTTTACAGACTTTAAAAAGCCGTTGGCTACTAATATACTGGCCACCGTTTCCTTGGTTTTGGAGTGCGGCAAACTAACCGCATTTTGATTGGCGGCAATAGCGTTGCGCAGCCGGGTTAGCATATCTGAAATAGGATCTGTGGAAACCATCAAAAGCTCCTTTCAGTCGCTCTATAAAAGTAGTACGTAGTACGTATAACGCCAGTTCGCCGCGGAGGCGAACTGCTAAACCCTCCCGTTATACTTTCTACTTTATACGTTCTACTCATGATTTTACCAGCTACTCTTAGTTACGCCGGGTATTTCACCCTTGGCGGCGTGCTCCCGGAAGGCGATGCGCGACAGCCCAAACTGTCTCATATACCCCCGCGCCCGGCCAGTTTCCACACAGCGGTTAGTCAAGCGGGTGGGGCTGCTGTTTCTAGGTAACTTGGCCAGCCCTTCGTAGTCCCCGGCGGCTTTGAGCTCGGCGCGTTTAGAGGCATATTTAGCGTTCAGCTTTTGGCGTTTGCCATCGCGAATTATAAAAGCTTTAGCCATTATTTAATCTCCTTTTCTGATTTAATTTCAGCGGTCTTTTCAGCCACTTTAGTCGGTGGCTTCTCGAAGGGTAAGCCCAACTTTTCCAGCAGGACCCTAGAGTGTTCCGGCTTAAGCGCTTTAAGCACAAACACTACCTGGATGCCGTGAGCTGTAGTGGTATCTTCAAAGGACAGCTCCGGAAAAACCGATTGATCGGTTAGGCCGATGCTGTAATTACCCTGCTTGTCAAAAGCCCGCTTACTAACTCCATGGAAATCGCGCAGCCGCGGCAGTACCAGGTTTATGAAGCGGTCGGCAAATTCATACATTCGGTCACCTCGAAGAGTGACTTTTAGGCCTATTTTGCTGCCCTCACGCAGTTTAAAACTGGCTATCGATTTTTTAGCCGTCGTCTCGATGGGCCGTTGGCCGGTTATTTTCTGAAGCGTGTTGGCGCCGACTTCCAAAAGTTTTTTTTCGTCTTTAGCCTTGCCCAGTCCCACGTTCAAAATTATCTTTTCCAAATAAGGAACCTCGTGAAGATTGGCCAGCTCCAGCTCAGATTTCAATTCTGGACGGTAAGTTTCTACAAAGAGTTTTTTAAGCCTTGGGTAATACGCCTGAGCTGGGGCTTTGGTCTGCAGCGCCATCAGATGCCGCCCCCAGCGGCTAAATGTATAACGGGAAACGTATAAAGTATAACGGGCCAGAATTTCAGTTCGCCACCGCGGCGAACTGGCGTTATACGTACTGCTTTATACGCTTTACCATTAGCCGTTAACCATTGACCATGGTGAACAGTTAACGGATAACGCCTGGATAATGGTGAACAGTGAATGGTGAATTTTTTTGTCATGATTTGATCTCCTTGCCGGAGCTCTTAAAGATCCGTAGTTTTTTATCGCCCTTCAGCTGGTAGCCTATTCTGGCGGGTTTTTTAGCGCCGCTATCAACAATTCCGACTTTACTGGCCCAAATTGGCTTGGTGATTTTAACCGCCCCGCCAGCTAGATTTTGACGGCTAGGCTTAATCTGCTTTTGGAAGACGTTTACTCCCTCCACCGTCACCTTATTCAGGCTAGGATGGACCTTCAGGACCTGGCCGGTTTGGCCTTTATATTTACCCGAGCGAACCATAACCATGTCGCCCTTCTTTAAACGGATCTTGAAGGCTTTGCTCTTTGTTCTTTGTTCTTTGTTCTTTGTCATAGAACCTCCGGGGCCAGCGAAATTATCCGGCTGTAGCCTTTTTCGCGCAGTTCTCTGGGTACCGGTCCAAAAATGCGGGTGCCCCTAGGACTTTTGTTATCCTCATCCAGCACCACTGCGGCGTTATCGTCGAATTTAATAATTGAGCCGTCTTTACGGCGCAAAGGGCTGCGGGTGCGCACTACAACTGCCCTAACGATGCTCTTGCGCTTCACCACCCCGGCTGGATTAGCCGTTTTAACACTAGCCACAATGATATCACCTACCCGGGCGTAGCGCCGGCCAGTGCCGCCTAGCACTCTTATACAAAGTAGTTGCCGCGCGCCGCTGTTGTCGGCGGCCATCAGTCTAGATTCTTGCTGGATCATGAGGCTTCCTCCGGCTGGTCAGCGGCTTCTTTAGTTGAAGATTGACGAGTTTTTTTCTCAGTTGGCTGGCTTTTTTCTACGGCTTTTTTACTTTTTACGCGGCGGCCGGTAGGTGTGGTTTTTGGCGCTTGAACGACTTCTGTCTGTGTCTCTTTGGGAGCCTGTTTGGGCTTTTCTACAATAAGCTCCACGTCTTTGGTGGCGTCGGCTTCTTGGAAGCCAGCTCCGGCCTTGCTTATAATCCGCTGTAATTTAAAGCGCTTGCGGGCGCTTAGTGGCCTAGTCTCACTAATGACTACCACATCGCCTTCTCCAGCTTCATTTTTTTCATCATGAGCCATAAATTTAGCATTGGTTGTGTACTGCTTCTTATAGATTGGATGGGTCTTACGGCTAGCTACACTCACCACAATTGTCTTGGCGGCTTTGGTGCTGGTCACCCGGCCGGTTAGTTGCTTTGCCATTACAAACCTCCTCCGGTGGTAAATCCTAAATCCGAATTCCTAAATTCTAAGTAACTCCCTGCTTTAAATGGCCTAAATTCCAAACCGTTTGGAGTATTGGAAATTAAGTATTGGATATTGTTTAGAGTTTCGATATTAGAAATTAAGATCTTCATTATATGCTCTCCTTAGAAAGTTGTTCGCCCAGTACCGTCAAAACCCGGGCTAGGTCTTTGCGCTTATTTCTGATAACCCGGACGTTTTGCAGCTCGCCACTATATAGCTGGCGCCGCAGATCACTTATTTCGTCGTGCAGCTTAGTGCTTTGAGAAGCCAAATCTTGGGTACTCATTTTACGGATATCAACTATCTTCATCCCGTCAGACCTCACTTAACTTCCGTAGCTTGGTTAACGACTGAACATGCTTGCTTGCTTCGATGTTTAAATAAACGCTGAGGGTCTTTTGAGGTCTAACGGGATTCACCACGGTCTCCTACTGTTCCTGCTTGACCACAAAAGACGATTTAACTGGTAATTTATGCCCAGCAAGACGCATAGCTTCGCGGGCTATCTCCTCGGTTACACCGTCCATTTCAAACAGGACCGTGCCCGGCTTAACCTTAGCCACGAAAAACTCCGGGTTACCCTTGCCGCTACCCATTTTTACGTCTTGAGGTTTACGGCTGACTGGAGTGTGCGGAAAAATTCTGATCCAAATCTGTCCACCGCGTTTAACATAACGGGTCATCGCTTGGCGGGCGGCTTCAATTTGACGGCTAGAAATACGCTCACTGCCCTGGCTAACCAGGCCATATCGTCCATAGGCCAGTTCGTTTAGGCTGGTCGCCACGCCGCCGTGAACCCGGCCTTTGCGGACCTTGCGGTACTTAGTTCTAGCCGGCATCAACATAATGAGACCTCCAGCTGCCAAGGACGTATGACGGGCAAAGTATAACGGGAAACGGCTATAAGCTGCAGTTTGTGTCCGCGGCGAAATGGCGTTATACGTACTTCTTTATACGTTTGGCTATTCACTGGTTTCTCCCTTGTAGATCCAGACTTTGACGCCGATGATACCTGCCCCTGGGTATAGCGCTCGGCTGGCGGCAAAATCAATGTCGGCCCGCAGCGTGTGCAGCGGCACGCTACCTTGAACTTCTTTTTCGCGGCGGCTCATTTCGTTACCGCCCAGGCGGCCGGCTACTTCAATTCGCACGCCTTTGGCGCCGGCCCGCATGGTGGCCGCCGCCGATGACTTAATGGCCCGCCTAAAAGCAATCCGTCTTTCTAGCTGGTGGGCGATGTTTTCGGCTACCAGTTTAGCCTGTAACTCAGCCCTTTTGATCTCTTCAATATTAACCCTGACTGGCACGCCGTAGATTTTTTCGATTTCGGTTTTTAATTCCTGGGCGCCGGTGCCACCCCGGCCAATAACCACCCCGGCTTTGGCGGTCTGAATGGTTATGGTAACTAGGTTGGGCGAGCGTTCAATATCCACCTTGCTAATAGCCGCTCTAGAACCTAAGGTATCAATAATTAGCCGGCGGGCAGCCAGATCTTGCTTTAAGTAATTGGCATATTCGCGCTTGCCAGCAAACCACTTACTCCGCCAGTCTTTATTGACTTGCAACCGCATTGATATAGGATTTACTTTTTGTCCCATTCAAAAGCTCCCTTCGGTCGCAGTAGGACGTATAACGGGGTAAGTATAAAGGGAAACGCTTATAAGTAGCAGTTCGCCCCCGCGGCGAACTGGCGTTATACGTAATACGTTATACGATTTATTTGTTTTACTACTCAACTTGGGGCTCCTTTTTAACTTCAGGCGCTGGTTTTTTGACAACTCGCTTTTGGCCATCGACTATTACTTTAATGTGGCTGGTTTTATGCTGGTAAGGCAGGGCCATGCGCCGGGCTGCCGGGCGGTAGCGTTTAAAACGCGGGCCGGGAGTAACACTAATTTCGCTGATGTACAGCGAATCTGGCTTATAGCTGTGGTTATGCTCGGCATTGGCCCGGGCGCTAACAACAGCTTTTTTGACCGCCCCGGCCGCCCGGCGGGGGGTATGATCTAAAATTACCACGGCGTCAGCCACGCTGCGTCCCCGGACTAAGGCAGCTACCACGCTGACCTTTCGGGGGCTTACGCGGACACCTTTATAATTAGCTTGAACTGCCATAATCTACTCCTTTACCCCGGGCTTTGTCGAGGGGTTAGCCTCCGGGGCTGGGGCTGGCGGGGCGCTGGGTTCTCCTGAGCCCGAGGCGCCAGTCGATGGAACTCCGGTGGTCTCTTGAGATTTGGCTAACTTGCCGCCGTGGCCCCTAAACTTGCGGGTCGGCGAGAATTCGCCTAATTTGTGGCCCACCATGTTTTCGGTAATAAACACCGGCAAGTGAACTTTACCGTTATGCACGGCAATAGTCCGTCCCACAAATTCGGGGGATATTACAGAGGCCCGGGCCCAGGTTTTAATAACGCTTCGATCGTCAGAGCCGAGCGCGGCGATTTTCTTAGCTAACTTAAAGTCCACATATGGTCCTTTTTTCAATGATCTAGACATCTGCAGCCTCCTCATGTGATTGTGTCACTTCTATAAGACCAGCTGCTGCAAACATACCGTGCAAGTGACCCATCACTGCAGCTACGTATTCATCTCCTGTGTCAGACTCACCTGGATCCATGCCGACGAAGTCAAATTCATCAGCTTCAGGGACAGGCTCTCCATTCTTAATCGCTTTTGCTCTTGCCACCTGGGCCTCAAAAGCTGCTAAATATGTATCACGATTCACTTTAATTGAAGACTCAAACATTTGCTATCTCCTATTCCCGATAAATGATAATTGATCATTTATTGAAAATTGCTTGCCCCGTTGCAAATCCTGAGCGGAATAGTCTGCAATCAGATTATGGAGCATCAAGATTTGCTGCTGGGGTAAATTGTAAACTGTAAATTGGAGCAATCTCATCGCGACCTATCTCCTCTTCCCTTGGTGCCGGCTGCGGATAATAAACTTGGTAGTGGTTTTGCGGCGGCGGGTCTTATAGCCTAGAGTTTTCTGGCCCCAGGGGCTGACCGGCGGTCGGGCCATGCGGTGCCGGCCGCCATCGCCGCCGCCATGGGGGTGGTCGGCAGCGGCCATTACTACACCCCGGACTGTTGGCCGGATACCCATGTGCCGTTTTCGCCCGGCCTTGCCAATTTTAATATTCTGATGCTGCTCATTGCCAACCGGGCCAATGCTGGCTAGGCACTCCACGCTGACCCGTCTTATTTCGCCACTGGGCAGCCTAACTTGGGCGTAGTCTTCCTCTTTAGCTACTAGCTGGGCGCTAACGCCCGCCGTGCGGGCGATTTGGGCGCCCCGGCCAGGTTGTAGCTCTACGGCGTGTATAACGGTGCCAGCCGGGATGTTCTTTAAGGGCAGCCGGTTACCGGTAGTAATTGAAGCTTCTGGGCTAGAGACTATTTTTTTGCCGGGCTTTAAGCCCTTAGCGGCCAAGACGTAATGCGCTTGACCGTCCTGGTCGCGCAAGCGGGCTATACGGGCGCTGCGGTTAGGGTCGTACTCTATTTCTTCTACTTTGGCGGTGGTGCCAAGGGGCATTTTAAAATTGATAAGCCGGTAATAACGCCGGACCCCAGCGCTGCGGTGACGGACAGTAATACGGCCCTGGTTATTGCGCCCCACGGGGCCTTTTTTAATGCGTATTAAGCTCTTTTGCGGCTTTTTAGCGGTTATACCATCAAAGTCTTGGGTAGTCATACCGCGCTGCCCGGGAGTCGTTGGATTATAACTGCGGACAGCCATCACACGCCTCCTTCGGAGGCTCCATTAGCCATTAACCATGGATCATGGATAACGGTTAACGGACAAGGCATGGTGAAGGGTAAATGGTAAACGGTGAAGGGAAATGACGCAGTCATTTCTTGCTCTCCTTAGCAGCTTCTTCGATAGCCTCAAAAACCGGTAGCTTGTCGCCTTTTTTTAAGGTCACGTAGGCTTTTCGGATGTTGGCGCGCTGGCCAAAATGAGCTCCCCGGCGGCCTTTTTTAACCGAGCGCTGGCGCTTACCCGGCAAGCTCGCCAATCGGACGCTCACAACGCTAACCTCGTACTGCTTTTGGACGGCTTCCAATACGCTATTTTTATTAGCGTTAGCTGGAATATCAAACACGTAGGTGGCGTTTAGTTGGCTGAGGGCATAGGCTTTTTCGCTGAGCCTTGGTTTTAGTGCTACGGAGACCATTATTTAGCTCCCTTAGCCTTAGCTGGTGGAATGGTTAACCAGTTTTGGATGGCCTCCAAAGCGTCTTTAGTAACCACCAAAACATCGGCGTTCAGTACATCATAAACCGTTAAATAATTGCCAGTTATTAGCTTGACGTTGGCTAAATTACGCGTCGCTCTAAGCACTGGTTCATCTAATTTATCAATTACTAGAAGCACTGAGCCGCTGGCTTCGATTTTTTTAAGAAGGGCCTCAGCGGCTTTGGTTTTGGCTTCTGACAGGTTAAAAGTTTCAATCACCTTTAAGCGGTCTTCTTTAGCGGCTAGACTCAGGGCCTGGCGCAGCGCTTGGCGCTTGGCTTTGAGGTTAATCTTATTAACGTAATTCTCTAGGCCGGTCGGGCCAAAGGCTACACCGCCGCCAGTCCAAATAGGGTTACGACGTGAACCAACCCGGGCATTGCCGGTGCCTTTTTGGCGCCAAGGTTTGCGGCCGCCACCCCGCACTTGGCCACGGCTCTTGGTTTTGGCCAGGTTGTCTCGCCCAGCGGCTAGATAGCTCAGATAAACGTCTTTAAGTAATTGGTGGTTTTTGACCTCCACGCCAAAAACGGCCTTGTCCAACTTAGCAGGTACGCTGGCTTTGGCGCCCGACTTGGTGTAGGTAGCCACGCTCATAAGAATGCTCCATTCGGGAGCAATAGCCGTATAACGGGGTAAGCATAAAGGGAAACGGGTATAAGTAGCAGTTCGCCTCCGCTGCGAACTGGCGCTCTACGTTCTACGTTATACGAACTAGTCATTTCTTGGTTCCTTTTAATAAAACCAGGCCCTTTTTGGGGCCTGGGACGGCGCCTTCAACGCCTATCACGCCGAGTTCCTGGTCTATATAGGCGACGCGCAGGTTTTTAGTGGTTACTCGGCTATTACCCAAATGGCCAGCCATTTTTTTACCGGGAAAAATCCGCTGTGGGTACATCGAGCCAATCGAGCCGGGCCTCCGGTAACTGCGCCCACCGTGAGTCTTGGGGCCGCGGTGAAAGCCGTGCCGCTTAATAGTGCCGGCGAAACCTTTGCCTTTGCTGGTGGCCGTAACGTCAATAACATCCCCAACTTCAAAAGAATCGGCGGCCAAGTGGTCGCCGACGCTAATCTCTATAGGCTCGCTAAGTCTAAATTCCCGAATAATCTTTGGCGAAGCCTTAGAGGCTTTAAAGTGTCCGGCTTGAGGCTTAGCAACCTTTTTCTGTTTTTCAAAACCAAGTTGCAGAGCCTCGTAACCGTCTTTGGCGGCTGTCTTAATTTGCGTAACGACGTTAGGAGAGGCCGCCAGCAAAGTCACCGCCATAGCCGAGCCGTCCTCTTTGAGGAGACTGGTCATACCAAGTTTTCGGGTGACTAATGCCTTCACCTATTGATCCTTTAACTAGTCTTAATACTAATTTCATATTGGTAAAACAACTCAAAGCCCAAGCTTCCCAGCTGTATCCGTAACAGATTATCACAAAATTAAAACTACTGTCAATTTGCTGTAAATATTACAAACTTGCTACGAGTTTAAGTCAGTGTTTAAATATTCAAATCATGAGACAAGCCGTATCAGAAACAGGTACTACAAGTTTGAAGCGCTTCCAAGTTCCAAGCCCCGCTGGTTACGAAGTGACGAGTAGGCTTTTTAGTGCCTTTGTCGAACTTATTGGTGGTCTTCATGTGTCCGGCAGGGAAAATATAGAAAATAAGGGGGCAATTATAGTGGCTGCTAACCACGACTCATGGCTTGATCCTCCATCGGTTGAGGAGGGTTATAAACGCGAAACTGGCGGAGAACATATGTGGGCGATGGCTAAGGAAGAAGCATTTAAGTATATAGTACCTATGCCTGAGTGGGTTAATAGCCATATTCACCCAATGCTAGGAGAATATTTGGGTCAACTGGCAGCAGAGCATCTGCGACTTTGCGGAACTTTTCCTGTCATTCGCGACAAGCTGCTTATCGAGCAACCGGATGCTCTTGGAACAGTCAGAACAATCGCGACTAATAATGGCGCGCTATTAATGCACCCGCAGGGAACACGTGGGAATCATCAACGTGGTGAAGTCAGCCACTACCACTTCGACGATGGTACTATGCAGCTTGCACTAGAGTTCGGGTTCAATATACAACCTGCTGGAGTGGATGGTACATATCAAATGTATGCGCCCCATGTGCATTTTGGTGAAGTTATGCCTATAGAACAGCAAGAACTAAACTTGGCCTCCTGTAGTGCTAGAGACCTAGTGAGAATACGACAAAAAATTATACGCCCTCTCAACATTGAACTTGGAGAGAGAATAAGAGCAGCCCGAAATATTGCTGTAGCTAATCGAGAAGCTTTTATCAGTAGCTCTGCTTATAGACAGATCTATAGTAAATTGATCAATAAGTTAGTCAGTTAATAACTTTGATCAAGATTACATTTTTATTTCGGCATCGCAGCCGGCGGGCAGAGATAGATTCATAAGTGAGTCGATTGTTTTGGGGGTGGGGTCGCTAATATCGATCAGGCGCTTATGGACACGCATTTCAAACTGTTCACGGCCTTTTTTATAAATATGTGGGCTTTTAATCACTGTAAAAGTGGTTTTTTTAGTAGGCAGGGGAATCGGGCCAGAAATATTGGCACCCGTCCGCAGCGCGGTTTCAACGATCTGCTTAGCCGACTGATCAATGACTTTATGGTCATAAGCCTTAAGGCGGATTCTAATCCGCTGTTTCGGTTCATCTGATGTGCGCCGCTGGGCAGCAGTAGAAACTTTTGGTTTCACCGCCGCCGGACTTGGCGCAGAAACTACATCTTCTGAACTTCGCTTGGCTTCCGATTCTTTTTTAGCTGTATCTGCCATTTTAATTAGCCCCTAGTGGTCTCAACCACTTTGATTTTCCTGCACGACGACGTCTTTCTGCTCTTTCACGAGCTACTCGCTCTTGGTTTTCCCTGTGGTGTTGACCGGGATATAGCACTGCTCTCACGAACCGCCCTAGTTATGCGGGCAACTGTTTCAGGGCTAAGATCACTTGATTCAGACCTCACAGCATCTCTAAAACCCTCTAGTTCAGGCTGATACGAGCCGTCCTTGTAGGTCCCGGCCATTATACAATCCCCGAGAGGCTTTTCCCGCTTGAGTGCAGTTTGGCTCTAAAACCGAGCACCGTAAGTGAGCCGTATTTAAACATACGGTGAGTGCGGAGCGCAGGTTTTAAGTCAAAATGTGCCAAGCGTAAAAGCCTTATTTTACGATTTTAGTGACCACGCCGGCGCCGACAGTCCGGCCGCCTTCGCGGATGGCAAAGCGTAAACCTTGTTCCATAGCAATGGGCTGTAACAGCTTGACTTTGAAAGTCACGGTGTCGCCGGGCATGATCATTTCTTTGCCTTCGGGCAGTTCAACCTCACCGGTTACATCGGTGGTGCGGAAGTAAAACTGTGGCTTGTAACCTTTAAAGAACGGCGTATGACGGCCGCCTTCTTCTTTAGTAAGTATGTAAACTTCTGAATCAAATTCGGTGTGCGGCGTAATAGTGCCTGGCTTAGCCAGCACCTGGCCGCGTTCGATGTCGTCGCGTTCGATGCCACGTAGCAAAATACCAACGTTATCGCCAGCTTGGCCTTGACTTAGGTTTTTCTTGAACATCTCCACGCCGGTAACTACTGTTTTTTTGGTGGGGCGGATGCCGACAATTTCTACTTCTTCATTGACTTTAACCACGCCAGTTTCGATACGCCCGGTAGCCACTGTACCGCGGCCTTTGATAGAAAAGACGTCTTCGACAGCCATCATGAAAGGCTTGTCCAGATCGCGCTTGGGTTCGGGGATATGGTCATCGATGGCTTTAACCAGCTCCATAACGGCGTCTTCGGCATCGGCGTCACCAGCCAGGGCCTTGGTGGCCGAGCCTTTAATAATCGGCGCTTTTTCATCGAATTCGTATTTTTTAAGCAAATCACGCACATCGGCTTCCACTAGCTCTACTAGCTCGGGATCAGCCAGGTCCATTTTATTCAAGAAGACTACGATGCTTGGCACGCCGACTTGTTTAGCCAGCAGCACATGTTCGCGGGTTTGGGGCATTGGGCCGTCAGCCGCACTAACTACCAATACGGCGCCATCAATTTGGGCGGCGCCGGTAATCATGTTTTTGATGTAGTCGGCGTGACCGGGCATATCGACGTGCGCGTAGTGGCGCTTGTCGGTCTCGTATTCCTGGTGAGAAACGGCAATAGTAATGCCGCGCTCTTTTTCTTCAGGGGCATTGTCTATCTGCTCGACGGTCACCGGCTGGTTAATGTCGCTCGGTAATTTTTTAGCCAACACATGCTTAATAGCCGCCGTTAAAGTAGTTTTTCCGTGGTCCACGTGTCCCATTGTGCCTACGTTAATGTGTGGTTTGCTCCGATCAAAATCTGCCATCTTGCCTCCTACTACTCCTTAACTAGTTACTAATTTTTGTACGTGAAGTAAATACCACCCACGCACATATACTCGGCACATTATAGATAAACTTAGCCTGTTTGTAAAGGGGCTTCGCCCCATAAGACACCCCTTCGGGGTTTCTCATCGCGCGGCGAAAATGGAATACATTTTCTCCGGCTGCTCTTCCCGAGAAGAGAAATTAAGCTGCTTCCCTTAAATAATCATCGATGACTGATTCCAAAATTAGAGACTTCGGTAATGTGCCTCTAGTCTGTTGAATTTTATATTCTTCTGTCAATTTAGATCCAGCACCTACTTCAATAAACCTAGTATGCCCGTCTCTTACTAATCTTATTACCGCTTTCCAAAAATCGACCTCACTTTTTAATTCGTCTGCGAGTTGAACTTTTATTTGATCGGGGTCATCTTCATATTTTCCTGTATAACCAGAAAGGTATTTTACGGTAGGGGGGTTTTAGGGGTATTGGCTGAAGCTCTGTTAAAAATGCTTTCTCTGCTCCACTCATGAGAAAGGAATGAAAGCCTCCCTTAATTTTCATAACAGCGACTTGGGGCAGTAAGCGTTTTTCTTCCTTCGACATACCTTTTGCCGCCCTTAATAGCCTTTGCCATTCATCACGCTTTTCCTCGATAATATGTTTAAGCCCTGCGAGTAACACTTGATCTGGGCTATTACGAATGGCTCTTACAATGCCAAAAATTTCACCAAGGTTTATGCTATCCAGAAATTCTTGAGTCATATGAGTCACATTCGATAACGCAATCATTCGTCCTTCATGATTCAGACTAGTATCGTACGTGATCTGACCACGTTTAATACCGAGCTTTAATGTGTCTGTTTTCTCTAAGCTGCCCCCTGCATATAAAGCGGGTAATCCTCCAAGACTATGCCCGGCTACAGTATCAGCTGTAATTCTTCTAGTCTTAGTTATGTAGTCAATTAAACCAACAGCTGTTGCCACGAGTAGAGGCTGTGTAACTCTGGTATCAGCTAATTCGTCTTCTGTCCCGTGTTCTGCCCATTCGCTAATGTTTCTACCATTGATTCCTTCAGCTCCATAAAGTTTTTCTATTTCTTCATCTGTTTGTTCATAAGCCTCAGCGATGTAATCTACACGATTAGCAAGGTTGTACATACCTGACTTTTGTCCGCCTTGGCCAGGAATTATAAATGCAACCTTCTCAATTTTAGGCTTGGGTATAAAAATTTCTCTGCGTTGAGTAGGCATTTTTATATTATATACTTAAATATACAATTAAGCAAAGGGGCTTCAATCTAAACCACGGACCTTATTTACCGCCTTTGGCGATGGCTGGCTTATTAATTTCTAGAACTAATCTTTTACGGCCACCCCAATCTTCATGCTGGATTGAATAATTCTTTATGCCAGCTGTGCCACAAAGTTCTATGAGGCTCGCGAAGTCATGATGAAAGTCAGGATTGCGATAGCCCGCAAATTCGATGCCTGCTGATATCCGTCCGTCCGGGCCATAACGTCTTCCAGATAGTAGATCTTCCTCAGAAGCAGATTGGTAAGGAAAATCCTTCAATTATAGACAAAGCATCAGGCCGCATAACCCGCAGTATTTCCTTCAGGGTTGCAACTTGTTCATCGCGCTCTAATAGCTCATTGAATGAGGACCAAACGCATATTACATCGTGGAACTCATTATCCGGATATGGAAGCTGGGTCATCGAACCAACTGTAAAATCTATGTCGAGACCTTGGTCGGAAGCATAACACCGGCCAGCTTCAATTAGAACTGGTGAAACATCGATACCTGAAACATTGAGTCCACGCTCTGCCAGTGGTAGTGCTATTCGACCAAAACCACAACCGAGATCTAAAACCTTGCCTTGCGCTGGTAGTTTTTCAATAAGTTTACTTACTACGGCTGCAGTTAATTCGGGCTGGACTCTCGCGGATAGACGGTCTGCTCCAAAAGCATCATAAAACACACGACTGATCATTTCCGACATTGAGTTTATATTTATAGGATTATTTGTTGGATTTGGCAATAATACCTTCTGCGACGTTGGGGGGGACGTCGGCGTAGTGGTCTAGCTCCATAGTGCTGGAAGCCCGGCCTTGGCTCATGCTGCGCAGGTTAGTGGTGTAGCCAAACATTTCACCAAGCGGCACATAAGCCGTAATTTGTTTTATGCCAGGGCTCAAGTCTTCCATGCTCTCTACCCGGCCGCGTTTGGAATTAAGGTCGCCAATGACATCGCCCATAAAATCCTCAGGGGTAATAACTACTAGTTTCATAATTGGCTCCAGCAGCACTGGCGAAGCTTTTTTGACGCCGTCTTGGAGGGCCAATATGGCGGCAATCTTAAAAGCCATTTCGCTGGAGTCTACATCGTGATAGCTGCCGTCGTATAGCTCGGCCTTGATATCTACTATCGGATAGCCGGCAATCACCCCGTTGGCTAAGGCCTCCTCAATGCCGGCCCGCACCGCCGGGATATATTCGTTGGGGACCGAAGCGCCCTTAATTTTATTGATAAACTCAAAGCCCTTGCCAACTTCATTCTGAAAAAGGCGTAGCCAAACATGGCCGTACTGGCCGCGGCCGCCGCTCTGGCGGATATATTTGCCCTCTGACTCGACGCCGTTCTGGCGGATAGTTTCGCGGTAGGCCACCTGGGGCTGGCCGACGTTGGCCTCCACCGTGAACTCGCGCTTCATACGGTCCACGATGATTTCCAGGTGCAGCTCGCCCATACCCGAAATTATGGTTTGGCCGGTTTCGTGATCGACTTTGATCCTAAAAGTCGGGTCTTCTTCGGCTAGCCGCTGCAGGGCAACACTCATTTTTTCTTGGTCGGCCTTAGTTTTGGGTTCAATGGCAATACTCACCGGCGGTTCCGGAAAGTTTATGCTTTCTAACAAGATTGGATGGTTGGGATCACACAGTGTATTGCCGGTGGTAGTGCCTTTTAGTCCCACAATCGCCGCAATATCGCCGGCCTCCACTTCTGTGACGTCTTCGCGCTTATCGGCGTGCAGTCTAACAATCCGGCCAACGCGCTCTTTTTCGCCGGTGGAGCTATTTAGCACATAGCTGCCAGCAGTTAACTTACCTGAATAAGCCCGGAAGAAGGCTAGTTTACCGACAAAGGGGTCGGGGGCAATTTTGAAGGCCAAAGCCGCGAAAGGCTGGCTGGGGTCCGGCTGGCGTTCCACTTCATCACCAGTTTTGGGGTTAACTCCCCAGGTTGAACCTTTATCTAAAGGACTCGGCAGAAAATCATTTACAGCGTCTAGTAGCTTTTCAACTATCACACCCCGGCCATCTCCGCCCGATACGGCAAAAAACTGGCCGGTTAGTACGGCCTTGCGGACGGCCAAACGGACTTCGTCTTGGCTTAGCGATTCTTCGCCTTCTTCGAGGTATTTTTCCAGTAGGTCATCATCAGCTTCCACGGCGGCTTCGATCAACAAACTGCGGTAGCGGCCGGCCTTTTCTTTCATGTCCTCGGGAACTTCAGCTTCTACCAGGTTTTTGTCGGCGTAGTCCTTGTAGGTATAGGCTTTCATGCTAATGAGATCCACGACGCCGTTAACTGACTGCTCAAAACCAATTGGCAAATGAATTGGCTGAGCCCGGCGGCTTAGGCGATGATGGATAGTCTCTAAACTTTTATAAAAATCGCCACCGGTCTGATTGATCTTATTAATAAAGCAAATCCGCGGCACGTTATATCTATCGGCCTGCCGCCAGACCGTCTCCGATTGGCTTTCCACGCCCATTTTACCGTCAAAAACTACTACCGCGCCGTCGAGCACCCGCAAGCTACGCTCCACTTCAACCGTAAAGTCAATGTGCCCGGGGGTATCAATAATATTGATCTTGTGGTCTTTCCAAAAACAGGTCACCGCCGCAGCTGTAATAGTAATACCGCGCTCTTTTTCCTGGGCCATCCAGTCGGTGGTTGTATCGCCTTCATGGACTTCGCCAATTTTATGTTTCAAACCGGTGCGGTAAAGAATCGCCTCAGTCGTAGTCGTCTTGCCAGCATCAATATGAGCAATGATGCCAATATTGCGAATATCTTTTAAATCGTATTTCTTATCCGCCATATAGGTGAATCCTCTGCTTATAAAACATTGGGTGCGTTCTGCTCTTGGAGATATATAGGAACAAGTTCAAGCAAGTTCCCGAGATCAGATAAACGATTTCGTACAGGATAATCTCTGACTTCTTCTCCCCCGGTAACACGATCCAATGCACTCAGTCCCTCCTCCGTTAGAATGTCATCGATTTCCATAGTTCTCTCGATTACACCTGCAATTTCTTTCAGCGCACGGAGTTCTTGAGGCTCAACATACGTATCAGCTGGGGCCCCTGCCTCTACCATAAACTGACGTAAGCCAACTATAACAGGTTCTTGCTTTCTGGCAGCTTGGCATAAAATGATACGAGTAATCTGCCTTCCCGTGAAATATGTGCCCGTATGCTCGCCTTCATCCACTAACTCGGCTTTTAAACCATGTGTTACCGCGGAATCGTATAACTCTGGGCTTGCCGTAATTCGGATCTGGTTGCAAGGGCCTAGATTGTTATCGCATCTGTCAGCAAAGCGACATTGTGGCTTTCCGAATGCAGTCAGTCTATCTATTTCAATCATATCTTACTTAATCCAATCTTCTGCTATGAACGAGCGAAGTGGGCTCTTCGACTGCGCTCAGGGCGCATTTTACTTAATTTAAATAGCTTCATGGTCGTACACGTTTTTTTACTCAGTTAATACTCTCTCTTAGTGTCAAGGTTGTCAGTATTATCATTAGGTTCATAAACGGCATTAACCACAACTCTTCCACGACCCCTCAATCTATCGTACAGATCAGCAACTCCTTCATGGATACTTGCAATAACTAAATACGGGGTTATCCTAGCAAGTTCAATAGCAGCCATCCCGACTGACTCAAAGAGCTCCTTTTTTTGCCTTGAACCTCGAAAAGCTTCTTCAACCGCTTGGCTACGTTTGGTCAGCTCTTCGCTTCTTTTCCCCAACCTATCATAAAATCTCCTCATAAACCAATCCTTATTACATTTATGTACGAGCAAAATGGGCGAAGGCCCTATTGGCTTCGGCCATCTTATGAACGTCTTCGCGTTTTTTGACCGCAGCACCGCTGTTGTTATAGGCGTCTACTAATTCGGCGGCCAGCCGGTCTTCCATACCCATGCCGCCTCTAGCCCGCGCCGCTTCCACGAACCACATGACCGTTAAGTGCTGCTGGCGCTGGGACTTAACCTCAAAAGGAATTTGATAGTTGGCGCCACCAACCCGGCGCGAACGGGTTTCCAGGTGCGGCTGGATATTTTTAAAAGCCTGCTCTAAGACTTCTAGAGGGTTATCGACCTTTAGTTTAGCGGCGGCTTTTTGCAGACCGTTGTAAACCAACCGCTCGGCCAGCTGTTTTTTACCATCAAGCATTACCCTGTTAATTAACTTGGTAACCTGAGTACTGTTATATAGACGGTCAGGCTGAACTGGACGGACCAAGGACTTGGTGACTTTACGAGGCATCAGTAACCCCTGGTTGGCGAATTGACCTAATTGACCTAATTTCTAATTGACCTAAATAATGACCAAGTCCTAAAGGCACAAATTTGCTATTTGGTGCTTGGATTTTGTTTAGAGTAATAAGGTTAATTAGGGTAATTAGAAATTTATGGAGCGTCATATTATTTTCCTTTTTTCGCTCCATACTTACTGCGACCCTGTTTGCGGTCTTGGACGCCTTGAAGATCGAGATTACCGCGCACTATGTGGTAACGGACACCTGGCAGATCTTTTACCCGCCCGCCACGCACTAAAACTACGGCGTGCTCCTGCAAATTGTGGCCCTCGCCGCCAATATAAGCCCAAACTTCGTGGCCGTTGGTTAAACGTACCCGGGCTACCTTGCGCAGCGCGGAGTTCGGCTTTTTAGGAGTTTTAGTAGTCACACGGATACAAACCCCGCGCTTAAACGGTGAGGGCTTCTCATAATTTCTGGTCTTTAAATTATTAGTCACGCGCTGCAGGGCCGGCGATTTGCTTTTACCGCGGGTTAGTTTGCGAGGCTTACGGACTAATTGATTAACTGTCGGCACTAAACGCTCCTTGTAGTCGCTTAAAATTCAAAAAACAAAAATCAAGGCTCAAAGATTTGATATTTGAAGTTTGAAAATTGAATTTTGTTGTTCTTAATTGTATCATTTTTCTACCTCTTGGGCAACGCTGGGCGTTTCGGTTTCATCGGCTTGGCTATGAGCCCCGGTGCCCACTGGAATTAGACGCCCCAAGATAACGTTTTCCTTGAGCCCATAAAGGCGGTCCACCCGGCCGCTGGTAGCCGCGGCGATGAGCACCCGTGTTGTATCCTGAAAAGAGGCCGCCGACAAGAAGGAGTCAGTGCTCAGCGAAGCCTTAGTAATACCCAGCAGGAGCTGGTTGTACTTAACCGTCTTTTTAGCTTTTTTAGCCAACTGTTCATTGGCTTCCACGACCGCCAGCTTGCTGACGATGTCGCCAGTTATAAATTCGCTATCACCGGCGTCTTCGATCTGAACACGGCTAAACATCTGCCTAATGATTACTTCTAGGTGCTTATCGGCGATGGTTTGGCCTTGGCTGGCAAAAATATACAGGACTTCGTTCATTATATAGCGCTGGGTAGACTCGATATCTTGAAGCCGCATGAGATCGTGCAGATTGATGGAGCCATTGGTTAAGCGTTGCCCGGCGATCACTTCATCGCCGTCGGCCACCGCTAGCTGTTTAAATCCAGGAATTTCGTAGCGCACCACGGTTTTAGCCGTTGGAGTGATAGTGACCTGGGAATCTTTAATAGTTACTTTGCCGGCAAAGTTAGCGAGTAGAGGCAAACTGCCATCTTCCATTTCGGCGATAAGCTCACCCGGCTCTACTTCGTCGCCGTCCTTAACTTTCAACTGCCGCTTGGCGATATCTAGCTTTTGGGCTTTTTGTTTCTTGGCGGTGACCTGGACTACGTAATGATCGCCTTCTTCCCAGACGTTAACCACACCGCTGATTTCTGTTAGATAAGCCTGGCCTTTTGGCGTGCGGACTTCCAGGAGCTCCTCAACACGGGTTAAGCCCTGGGTTACATCGTCGCCGGCGGTCACCGCTCCAGCGCGGTGCTTGGAGTCCAAGCTCAGCTGAGTGCCTGGTTCGCCAATGGACTGCGCGGCAATTACGCCAATCGGGTGATCGCTGGCCACTAAGTTACCGGTGGCTAGATCGAGGCCGTACGATCGGCGGCTAACGCCCCGCGCCGCGGTGCAACTTAGAACGCTCATAATCCGCGCCACTTGGATAGACTCGTCGGCGTCAATCGCCTCGGCGGCTTCGTGAGTAATTATCTGCCCGGCCTTAACGTGTTTTTTAAGATTTTCGGCCGCAAAGCGGCCTTCCAGCCGGGCGCCAAAATTAATGCCCACGGCTTCTGAATCGCTTCTATAAATAGCCAAGCCCGGATCATCGGCGTCGTAGTCAACTGTAAAAACATCCTGAGCTACATCAACTAGCCGCCGCGTAAGGTAGCCGGAGTCAGCGGTGCGCAGGGCAATATCAATCAGTGATTTACGGGTTCCGCGGGTAGCTGTGAAGTATTCTAGGGGTGAGAGACCGTATTTATAGTTGCTTCTAACTGGTAGCTCGATAGCTCGGCCAGTAGCATCGGCGAACATGCCGAGCATGCCGACGCTTTTCTTCATCTGGGAAATGTTACCGCGGGCGCCTGAAGCCACGGCGATCGACATAGTGTTGTCTTCTTTAGCAAATTGCGAGGCTAGGGCCTTTTCTACTTTGGCGTCAACACCCGTCCAGGCCTCGACTGTTAGGCGGTAGCGCTCTTCATCGGTGATCAGGCCGGCGGCGTACTGGTGGCTAATTTCGGTGGCCCGTTTTTCGCCCTCGTCGACAATTTTTTGCAAATCTTTAAGATCAGAAAAGTCGTCCATACCAATCGATATCCCAGAGAAAGTAGCGTACCGGAAGCCGAGGTCTTTCAGATCATCGGCTACTTCGGCGGTTTTATCCTGGCCGTATTTTTGGTAGGTGTAACTCATAACGGCATCCAGCTTTTTGCTGGTCATCGGCTCGTTTTGGAAAGGAAAGTCTTCTGGGAAGAGTTCGTTAAAGAGCAGCCGGCCAAAGGTGGTATCACGCATCTCGCCCTTAAAGGGCACTAGCACCCGGCTCTGCAGTTTGAGTTTCTTTTTATCAAAGGCCATGATGGCTTCGCCGATATTGCTAAATCTAGCGGCCTCGCCCAGCTCGGTGCCCGGGCGGACGTAAGTAATGTAGTAGCAGCCCAAAACAATATCTTGCTCAACGTGCAGAATCGGCGAGCCGTCGGCCGGCTTAAGCAAGTTTTTGTTGGCCGCCATAATATCGCGGGCTTCTTCTTGGGCCCGCGCGCCAAGAGGCAAATGAACGGCCATTTGGTCGCCGTCAAAGTCGGCGTTAAAGCCCTTACAAACTAAGGGGTGCAGCTGAACGGCTTTGCCCTCGATTAGCACCGGCTGAAAAGCCTGGATACTTAGGCGGTGCAGGCTGGGCGCCCGGTTTAAAAGCACGTATTTATCTTTAATGACTTCATCAAGCGCGTCCCAAACCGCGGCTTCGCTGGTTTCGATCATCCGCGTGGCGCTGCGGATATTATGCGCCAGCTCCTGGTCGATTAAACGGCCGATCACAAAAGGTTTAAACAGCTCTAAGGCCATGGTTTTGGGCAGCCCGCACTGGTGCATCTTGAGTTCCGGACCAGCCACAATCACGCTGCGGCCCGAGTAATCCACCCGTTTGCCGAGCAAATTCTGGCGGAACCTACCCTGCTTGCCCTTGAGCATATCGGATAGAGATTTAAGCCGCCGGCGCTGGCCGGTAGCGGCTACTGCCCGGCCGGAACGGGCATTATTATTATCAATCAGGGCGTCGACGGCTTCTTGCAGCATCCGCTGTTCATTGAGGCGAATAACTTCTGGGGCTTTGAGCTCAATCAGTTTTTTGAGACGGTTGTTGCGGTTGATAACCCGGCGGTATAGATCATTAAGGTCGCTGGTGGCAAAGCGGCCGCCAGTTAGCTGCACCATCGGCCGCAAGTCTGGCGGAATGACCGGCAACACGCTAACGCACATGCTGCTGGGCTTAATACCGGCGCGTTGCATGCTTTCCAGGAGTCGCAGGCGTTTCATGATCTTTTTCTTGCGCTGGCCCTTGGCTTGGTCGGCTTCTTTAGATAGATCCTTAATCAGTTTGGTTAGTTCCACGTCTTCAAGCAGTTCTTTAAGCGCCGCGCCGCCCATGCCCACCTCGATCAGCGCTTGTAAGTACTCAGGCAGGTTGCGGTAATCGGTTTCCGATAAAAGCTGCAATTTTTCCAAGCTGCTAATTTGATTTTTAAAGGCCTCGGCCTCGGCCGCTAGTTCTTCTAGTTCGCGGTTGTGCGCCTCGCTTAAAACTCTCAGGTCGGCGCCGTCTTTAGCGGCTTCTTTTTCGTAACGGGCTTTTATGGCTTCGCCAGCGGCTGTGAATTCGGCCTCACGGTCGGCGGCAACCACGTCGCGCTTGTCTTTATCAACACTTTTAATAATGTAGCTGGCAAAGTAAGCCACCCGCTCCAGATTTTTAACAGTCATGCCCAGTAGCAGGCCAATGGCGCTGGGGGTACCGCGCAAAAACCAAATGTGGGCGACTGGTGCCGCCAAGTTAATATGCCCCATGCGCTCCCGCCGGACGATGCTACGGGTTACCAGTTCACCATTTTTATCAACCGCCGCTTCGCGGCTGCGCACGCCTTTGTACTTGGCGTCGTGAGGGTTGATATCTTTGACTGGGCCAAAGATCCGTTCGTCAAACAAGCCGTCGCGTTCGGGCTTTTGGGTGCGGTAGTTAATGGTCTCTGGTTTAGTTACTTCGCCGTAACTCCAATCTAAAATATCATCTGGACTAGCGATAGCCAGCCGGATGGCGTCAAAATCGGCAATATTGGTACCGGAAGTATACTGACGCATCAAGCAAGCTCCAATCGCCAAGGACGTATAACGGGGAAAGTATAACGGGAAAAGGACAATAGCAGTTCGCCTCCGCGGCGAACTGGCGCTATACGTTCTACTTTATCCGAATTGGTGGTTGTATTTTGCATTTAGGTTTCCTCGTCGATGTTAATTGTCGGGGAGTCGTCGCTAATTATGCCAACTCCGTCGTCGGTAATTATGCCGGCGTCGCTGATCGAAAAGTCGTCTATCGGAACACCAGCGGTCAAATCATCCTCATTAAGGATTTCTTTAGGCGTCTCAATCTCTGGCACGTTTTTGGCCTCTTCTTTGATGTTTTGGGCTAGCACTTGCTCGGCGTCGATAACTTCGTCCTTCTTGGTCAGAAGATCAACTTTCAGCCCCAGGCCTTGCAACTCTTTAACCAGTACGTTAAAGCTCTCTGGTACCTTGGGCCCTTGAATTTCGGTGCCCTTGATGATGCTCTCATAAGCCTTGGCCCGGCCATAAACATCGTCCGATTTAATGGTTAGCATTTCCTGCAAAGTGTGCGCCGCGCCGTAGGCTTCTAGCGCCCAAACTTCCATTTCGCCAAAGCGTTGGCCGCCGTTTTGAGCCTTACCACCCAGCGGCTGCTGGGTGACCATAGTGTAGGGGCCGGTGGAGCGGGCGTGGATTTTATCGCTGACCATGTGGTTAAGCTTAATAATGTACATGTAGCCGACTGTGGTCCGCTCGCTAAAGGCCTCACCCGTGCGCCCATCATATAATTGTTGCTTGCCGTCCTCGGCTAGGCCAGCCTCTTTAAGCAGCGACTGAATTTTGCTAATCGGCGTACCGTTAAAAGCCGGGGAGGCCACCTTGATGCCTAGCGCCGTGGCGGCCATACCTAAGTGGGTTTCAAATAACTGGCCAATGTTCATACGAGACGGTACACCGAGCGGGTTAAGGATGATGTCTATGGGGGTTCCATCTTCGTTAAATGGCATATCTTCTATGGGCAAGATGCGGGCAATTACTCCCTTGTTGCCGTGGCGGCCGCCTAGCTTGTCGCCGACCGAAATTTTGCGCATTTGGGCCACAAAGACTTGGATCTGCATAATTACGCCGGCCTTGAGCTCGTGCCCCGAAGCCCGCGAAAAAACTTTAACGCCCACCACTTTGCCGTGGCGGCCGGTGCTCATGCGCTGTGAAGTGTCCCTAACCTCTTTAGCTTTTTCACCGAAGATCGCCCGCAGCAATCTTTCTTCACTAGATAATTCCTGTTCACCTTTGGGCGTAATTTTACCGACTAAAATATCACCGGGGTGAACTTCGGCGCCAATTCTAACTATGCCGTCTTCGTCTAAGTGACGGAGTGATTCTTCGCTAACGTTGGGGATGTCGCGGGTCACAATTTCGGGACCCAGCTTGGTCTCGCGGACTTCGGTCATATAGTCCACGATATGAATAGAAGTTAGGCCGTCGTCTTCTACCAGCCGGCGCGAAATAATGATGGCGTCTTCAAAGTTGTAACCAGACCAAGGCATAAAGGCTACTAGCAGGTCTTTACCCAGAGCTAGTTCGCCCCCGGCAATGCTCATACCTTCGATCAGTGGCTGCCCAGCTTTAACCTTATCGCCGCTAGAAACTACTACAATTTGGTTAACCGAGCTACCTTCGTTACTGCGCATAAAATGGACTGGATTATAAGTACCTTTCTTGCCGTTTTTATATTTAACAACTACTTCGTCGGCGGCGGCTTTCAAAACTTGGCCGTCGTTTTCGGCCACGATCAGCTGGCCGGTGTTTTGGGCGACCACCGACTCAAAACCAGTGCCCACTGTGGGAGATTCGGGTTTTATCAGCGGCACGGCCTGGCGTTGCTGGTTGCTGCCCATTAGCGAACGCAGCACGTAGTTTTTTTCAATGAAGGGAATCAAACCGGCGCTGCTGCCAATCGTTTGAGCCCGGCTGGCATCCATATGCGTTACTTCGTCGGCTTCAACTTCGCCCGGTTCCAAGTGGTGGCGGGCGCTAACCCGTTCCTCCACAAAGTAGCCATTGGCGTCAATTTCGTTACCGGCGCCGGCCACCACCGCTTGTTTTTCTTCGGCGGCGTCCAAATAAACTATTTGGGTTGTTACTTTGGCTTTAACCGGCCAAGTAGCTTGTTTTTTAACAGCAGCCAATCTTTTAGCCGCCGCCGGCGTAATTACGGCGCCTTTTCTGACAATCAGCTTGCCCTTTTCGTTTTCTAGATCGACGCCGGCTATATGCCCGGCGGCCTCTTTGGCGGTGGCGGCGTTTATGACCCTCCGGTAAGGAGTTTCTATAAAGCCGTACTCATTAATCCGGGCGTAGCTGGCGAGGTTCAAAACCAGGCCAATATTGGCGCCTTCGGGAGTTTCTACCGGGCAAATACGGCCGTAGTGGGTGGCGTGGGCGTCGCGGACCTCAAAACCGGCCCTTTCGCGTGACAAGCCGCCTGGTCCCATGGAGCTCAGGCGGCGTTTGTGAGCTAGTTCGCTTAAAGGATTAATCTGGTCCATAAACTGGCTAAGCTGCGAGCTGGCAAAAAATTCGCGAACCGCGGCGACTACTGGCCGGGCGTTAATTAACTGGGCCGGGGTGACGGTTTCTATTTCTGACATACTCATGCGGTCTTTGGCGTTACGCTCCATCCTAAGCAGGCCAATCCGGAACTGCCTTTGGACCAGCTCGCCCACCAGCTTGACCCGGCGGTTAGCCAAGGAGTCGATCTCATCACCCGGTTCTTGGGTGTTATTGAGCCGAATAATTTCGGCGATTATGGCCTTTAGGTCATCCAGGCTCATAACCCGGTTAGCCGTGGTATTGGGCACGTCCAGATCGAGCCGCTTGTTCAGTTTGTAGCGGCCCACTTTGCCAAAGTCAAAGCGCTTGAAGTTATAAAGCATATTTTCGATAAGCGAGCGGGCGTTATCGACGGTCGCCAAATCGCCAGGCCGCAGGCGGCGGTACACCTCAATCAAGGCCTCGTTAGTGCTTTTGGTAGGATCTTTTTCTAAAGTGGCCTCTATATAGTTAGTATCGCCTTGGTTAACGTGGGCAAAAGCCTCTTTAATTTGTTCTTCGTTCAAGCCCAGAGCCCGCAGCAAGGTGGTCACCGCAATTTTGCGCTTACGGTCGATTTTGACGTACAGCGCGCCGTTGGCGGCGGTTTCAAACTCCAGCCAGGCGCCACGCACCGGAATAACCTTGGCGCCGTATAAATTGGCGGCGCCATGCGGCTCGGACGTAAAAAATACGCCCGAGGAGCGTATTAGTTGGCTAACCACCACTCGTTCTGCGCCATTAATTACAAATGTGCCGCGGGTAGTCATCCACGGATAGTCACCAAGGTAAATTTCTTGTTCTTTAATCTCGCCGGTAACTTTGTTGGTCAGCTCAATAACCGCTTTAAGAGGCGCTTCGAAACTGACGTTGTTTTCCCTAGCCTCCGCCTCGCTCATCTTAGCTTCTTCAAAATGATAATCTTTAAAGCGCAGGCTGAGCTTGGTGCCGGTGTAATCGTCAATCGGGCTAACCTCGTGCAATAGCTCTTTAAGCCCTTCCCGGACGAACCAGTCAAAAGAGCTATTTTGGTGATCCACCAGATTTGGCGGATCTAAAACTTCATCTAATTTAGTAAAGTACTGCCGCTTAGATATGATGCTTTTACTTTTGGCCGTCAAAAGCAATGCTCCCCTTGCTAATTATAATTTAGATTAGTATCGCTTAAGCGAAGCCCACTACGTTCGGAGATGCGTTTTGGTACCATAGCAAACCCAAAGTACACTACTTCTTGAAGAAAAGTATATAGAGTAAAGAGTCGTGAGTCAAGAATAAAAATACGGGTTTACCTACCCTGTTGGCACAAGAATTAAGGTTTTTTGAAGAAATAACAGGGGAGAAGCGAATAACTCTGGCGTGGAAAATCTGAAGCAGAATTCCCGCACATAGTCTTCCAGCTTCTCGGCCGTAACATGATGGTAC
>OBEQ010232190.1_pt1 | contig 26004 bp, 25 predicted proteins | sample 1670901 | NCBI WGS metagenome assembly OBEQ01 (sample SAMEA104232315, study PRJEB22302) | groundwater metagenome | biome: forest; feature: aquifer; material: groundwater | place: USA | collected 2011-08-07 | depth 5.4 m | reverse complement strand
TCCGCTCCCCACCCTCCCCACTCCCACCACCTTCGTCTACGATGGGGATGGCGGACGAGTGAAGCAGATCGTCACAGACGGCCCCACGACCAAGACCACCACCTATCTCGGCGAGAGCTATGAGCTCGCCTCCGATGGCACCAAAACCAAGTATCTCTTTGTGGGCTCGCAACGAATTGCCGCGCTGGAGACTCCGCCGGGAGGTCTGGCGGCTCTGCCGTCCCCGCCGCCAAGGCATCGATTCGTTACGCTCTGGCACGGACTCCGAGAGTTCCTGGGGGTGCCCGTTGCCGAGGCCGCGGTGCTCCCCGGCCTGCGCTTCTACCATGGCGATCACCTGGGCTCCACGAATCTCGTCACCGATGGCACCGGAGCGGTGGTCGAGCAGACCGAGTACACCCCCTACGGCAGCGTGTCGGTCCACACCGGCTCGGTGAAGGTCACCCAGAAGTTCACCGGCCAGACCCTCGATGCGGCGACGGGGCTCTATTACTACCATGCGCGGTATTACGATCCCACGCTCGGGCGGTTTACCCAAGCCGATACCATCGTCCCCTCACCCGGCGATCCCCAGACGCTCAATCGGTATGCGTATGCTAGGAATAATCCGCTCGCGTTTGTCGATCCCACCGGAAACAGCTTCTGGAGCAAGTTCTTTGGGGCGATCGTCGGGATCTTCGTGACCATTGCCACGGGTGGCTGCATCCCCTGTGGCATCGCAGCCTTCAGCTTCACCGATACGTTTATTAGCTCGCTCCAGGCAGGGGCGTCGTTTGGCACCTCGCTCAGCTTGGCGAGCGTCAACGCAGCCATCAGTGGAGCCGCCGCCGTGGCCGCCCCAGGGATCGGCGCGCCGGCAGCCTTTGCCGGCGCAGGGGCCGCACAAGGGGTTGCGGATGCGGCGATTGTCGGCGCCGATGTCGGCCACGCCGCCTGGGTGGGCGCCGTCGCCGGCTTGACCACCTACGCCGCCGGGCCTATTATTGGAGGTGGGGTGGCCTCCAGTCTCAATGGGGGGTCGTTTGGCGCAGGGGCAGCGGAAGGGGCGTATGGGGTGGCGGCCGTGTTGGCCATTGCCTATACCGCGCAGGCCGTGGCGCAGGGACAGTACGACGCTCAGGGGTCCGGTGCGGTGGCGAAGGACGATCCGAATGTAGCCAAGTACTTGGAAAAGCACGGGTTCACGCAGAAGGACGATGGGACGTTTAGCGGTCAGTTCGATAAGGGTAAGGTGATTCCAATCGGCAAAGAGTTCGGTGCGCAAGCCAATAAAACGTCCACGGTCACCGTCACCCCCCGTCCCGGTGAAATCTACGATGTGGCCGCCACTGCGAAGATGACGCTCATCTACCAAGGCAAGGCGACCATCGCGGCGCTGTCGAAGGCGCAGTTTGCCTACGTCGGGGATAACAAAATCCAGATCCTCTCAGTCGATATTCCAAAAGGATTGATCAGCACGTATAATTTCTTCCAGCAAGACCCAAACAAGCAGATTGCCTTCCCCACCAAACCCTTCCCCTTGGAGGACTGATGCGTCCGACGATTCGGCGCCGCCTGCGCTGGACAGTCGCTCTGGGCCTGGGGCTGTCAGTTTCCCTGGGGGCGTGGTGGTACGTGCGCTGGGTGGTCATCATCCCGGCCCAAGCCGCCCGGGCGTTTGTCGGGGCGCCGTTCCTCAGAGGAATGGAACCGACCAACCACTTTCGGTACTATCTGCACCTGTTTCCCCAGGTCGTCATCACGGAAGATCCGGTGGCCGCTTTCGTTCGAGATTACCCTCTTGAGTGGGCTTCTCCGCCAGTCGGGCCTGGTACAACAGTCTTACAATACTTCTACATCGTCAAAGGCGCCTTGGAGCGCTACCACGTGCAGTTCGGCACCTATCCTAAGCCAGGGCACTTGCCTCCGATCAATGATGAGGAGCAGCCGGACTTCTGGCCTTCGATGGACGCGGCGAAGTGCCGCTACCTCTGGCTGGATAAGGATAGCTTCCTCCTGGGCTGGGCCGGCCCGGATGGCCAATGGACAGACCCCCAGGAGGTCCTGCGAGTGCTCGATCGACCCTACGGTCTGCGGGTGATCGGCGATGACTGGTGGGTGAAGTGTCGCTACTTCGACTTTGCCGCCTATCATCGCAATTACCCACAACTGGCTAAAGAGATCATCTTGGAACCGGACCGGGTGGAGCTGCGGTGGGACAGCCCGCTCATCGAGCGCGTCCTGCAGACCCGAGGCATCACGCTCGACGAGGAACCCCAGGACCACCCGCCGCTCCGCGGGACCCGGATCGACTTCCGCCTCGACTGGGGCGCCCTCCTGCGCTACCCCGTCACTTGGTGCTTCGGCGGAGGGATCATCGTCGCCACCCTCGTCCTGCTGCTGACCAAAGAGAAAACGTCGTAACCGGCAATACAAACAGTCGGTGTTACCCTCTTGCTGCTTGAATAGCGTAGTTCTCCAAGCCGTTGACTACCCGTCGCCATGATCACCCGTAAGCAGTGTAGAACAGATGCCCCAACAGTAGGCTGATGCGAGACAACACACAACACGCTCCCACGCTCAGATGGTCTCACCTGCTCTTCTTAGCCGGCTGGTGCTCTCTGGCAGGGTGTGCTAAGGTGGGCATCGCCGTGGAGACCATCCTCCACGAGGACGGATCCTTCGACCGATCCGTCACCTACCACACCGAACACATCGAGCGGGAAGCCCTGACGCACATGTACCGTCTGCCGGCTGGTCCTGGCTGGCATGTCAGCGAGCAGGTGCAGCTGGGAAGCGATCCTCGGGAGAAACGATACATCTACCACGCCGAGGGCACGTTCCGCACGCTGGCATCCGACTACGCCAAACGGGACTCTCAGACTCCACAGCAGTGGTCACAGAACGCCGTCGCCGTCCGCGTCACCTCCGACGGCTATGCCTACGAAGAAACCTTCTCGGATACGGCGAATGCGCAGGAATTGCGCCGCCTCTGGGAGGCCACCGTGCCGCTACTGGTCACAAACGTCCTCGGCCATCTTCGGGAGACCCTCCTGCGCCATGAAAGCGATTTTGTCATCGCCACCATCCAACAAGGACTCATCACGAGCGGCTTAGGCTACCTCGACCAGGTCTGGCACCACCTCGAAACCATCGAGCTTCCCGCCGAAGCGAACACCACCGATGCTTTGATGACCGATGCCCAGGCATTCTTCGTCAGCCAGCTCGACCGCTGGTGGCAAACCGAGGGGCATTTCTATCCTCCAGAGGACGCCCGAACACTCATCGCGGAAGCACTCGACCAGCTCCCGCAGACCATCCTAGAAGACCTCCCCGCCTTCAATGACGAGCAGCTTGCGCGCTACGGCGGGGCCTATCGGGATTGGAAGCACCGCTTCACGGTCACTGTGACGATGCCCGCTCCGATTACCGACTCCAACGCCCACCGCATCGATGGTACTACCGCCACCTGGGAGTTCGAGCCCCTCTTTTTTCTGCTTAAGCCCTATCGACTCACGGCCATCGCCAGCCATGGGGAAGGTAGTTAAGCAGGAAAACTGGGGCCGTGCTAAATAGTGTCGCCTCACCCAACGCCACATGGCTCGCCCACCTCGTCAATTGCTGGATGGCGGTTGTTACCACGTGATTGCTCGCGGCAACAACCGCCAGTTTCTCTTAAGCGATGAGACGGCCTTCCGCTACTTCCTCGATCTGCTGGCGCGTGCCAAGACCCGCTACCCCAGCAAGCTCTACCACTACTGCTTGATGTCCAACCACATCCACCTCCTCTTGGAGATCGCAGAGGGTCCGCAGCTCCCGAAGTTCATGCAACTCGTCCTCCAGGGCTACGCCCGGGGGAAAACCGTACCGGGTTCCGAAGGGACAGGTTCCAATCCCTCACGAGGTCCACGTTGACCCGTAACGTGTCTGGCCTCCGGCTGCGCGCCATCGCGTGGCTGACCAGTCTTACCGTTGTCAACGTTCTCCTCTTTCCACCGTCTGCCGTTGCACTTCTTCTACCCACCACTTCCCACCTCACACCCCCACCGGCCCTCCCCACTCCCACCACCTTCGTCTACGATGGCGATGGCGGACGGGTCAAGCAGACCGTCCAGGACGGCCCCACGATCAAGACCACCACCTATCTCGGCGAGAGCTACGAGCTCGCCTCCGATGGCACAAAGATCAAGTACGTGTTTGCGGGAAGTCAGCGCATTGCGGCGGTGACTCAGTCACCCAGTACCCCAGGCACCCAGTCACTGCAGTTCTACCACGGCGACCACCTGGGCTCCACGAATCTCGTCACCGATGCCACCGGGGCGGTCGTGGAGCACACGGAGTACCGGCCCTACGGCAGTGTGTCGGTGAACACCGGCAGCGTGGATGTGGCGCATAAGTTTACGGGGCAACGCGACGATGCCTCCACGGGGTTGTACTTCTACCATGCCCGCTACTACGCCCCGGATCTGGGGCGGTTCATCCAGGCGGATACGATTGTGCAGGCTCCGGCCGATCCCCAGACGCTGAATCGGTACACCTACGCTGGGAACAACCCGGTCAAGTACACCGACCCTTCCGGGCATGGGTGGTTCAGCAAATTCTTTGGTTCCATCCTCCAGATTCTTGGAATTCTAGGAGCTCCATTCACAGGAGGAGCCAGTCTTTGGCTCGCATTCGGTGGAACGGTCTGGAGCGGGGTCCAGGCCGTGCAAGCGCATCAGTTCGGCGCCTGGGCGGCGGGGTTTGCGGTCTCTGCGGCGTTGGGGTTTGCGTTTCAACTCTCAAGTATCTCGAATTTTGCCCTGCAAGTCGGGGTCAATGCCGTGAAAGGTGCCGCCATTGGGGCGATTGCAGGAGGGGTCGGCTCGCTTGTAGCCGGCGGATCATTTGGCGAAGGAGCCGGCTATGGGGCCATTGGTGGCGCGGCTGGTGGGGCCATTGCCGGCATCGCCACCTCCCAGCAGTACCAAAATCTTGCAGCGGGACATGGGTTTGTGGATAATCATACGTACGACTACCGACAAGCCACTCAACAACTGCGGGCGCTGAGTCTCAAGGCAACCGACCGCGTGAACTTAACAGAAGGCGCACGACCCATCGAAGGTACCGGCGCAGGACACGAGTACGCTGCTGCTCCCAATGGCAACCGGTTCGAGATGGGGCCGCGGGATGGGTCCATTGTGACTTCTAACACGACCGATGTGTCAACTTGGCGTACATCGCTCACGACAGACAACGCGATCGCCGCGGGCCTGGCACGCACCACCACCGTGCAGGTCAGCCCGTACATCGTCGACAGCATGGCCCTCTATGAGGCCTACTGGAGCGGCCAGCCGTATAATGCCTTTAGCTACAACAGCAACTTCGCCGTCAACAGCGTCATCTACGGGGCGGGCGGCCCAGAGAAGGTGACAGGGTTGGGCTTGGCGCCTGGGTTTCCCGACAACTGATGCGGCAAGCCCTTCGAAGTCTCACGCTTCTACTGTGTGGGGCCTGCTTGCTTGGCATGGGAGGAACGATGAAGCGGACACCAGACGACTACAAGGCGCAGCTAAAAGCCGTAGATCGGTCGGATGGGATCAGCAAAGAAGAGGCGATTATTATCGCGCAGAATTATCTAGTTGATCAAAAAGCGGATAAGAAATTTGCCATCACCAGGCCACGTGTAAGTGAAAGCAAGTTAATCAACGATTGCTGGGCAGTCAGTTTTCCAAGAACTCTAAGAGAAACGCTTCAACATGGACCACTTTGGTCAGTCGTAGATATCGACAAGAAAACCGGCAAAATAAGATCTTCTGGAGGATGGCCTGATTTGTAGAGAATTCCTGCCCTTCGGAAAGCGGGGGTAGCTCAACCTGACCCCATTTTTCCAGGCAGCATCTCGGTTGTCCTGGATGCTGCCGATTGTTCTCAGCACGGCCATCCTGAGCGTCCTGGGCTGTGCCTTAGCCAATACGATAAGAGGCGATGTGGCGATCATCGACGGGTGGCGTACTGATGCTTGGGGACCACAGGTGACGGAGGATTGCTGGCGGCAACAGGGACAGACGATCCCGCTGCCAAAGCACATGTCCTGTGTCGGGGGCTTTGCCGGCGCCCTCGGGATTACCAAGGATGTGGGCTTCTTCGGAGAATGGGATAAGCTCGGTGAACTGATAGACGTGCCGGAGCCGGAGGTCGTGAGAGCCGATGAGGTCATCATCCCCGCCATCATGTTCTCTGGCGCGGGGGCTGATGCGCACGGGATGGCGCAGGTCACGTTCGATGTGATGCTCACGCAGCCCGATGGCAGCGGTGTCGCAGCGAAGACCGACCTGCGCTGTTGGGTTGGACGCCCCCATCCGGCTCCATACACCATCGAGCTCTGTGAACAATACGCGCAGTTCAGGATGATGCCTGACAGTGCGCCAGGGCAATACACGGTCACGGCCTACCTCCGCGATCACGTCAAGAAAACCATGCTGCAGCTTCGACGGACGGTCGCTTACACGCCGTAGCCCGTATGAGAGGGACCATGGAAAATCCGGTACCAGGTTTCGCGGGGATACGTTGCACAGGCCCTCCCGCCTCCTGCCAGACGTACACCTACGACGCCCTCGGCGCCCCTCTGAGCTCGCTCGCTCGGCTCACCGCGTCTCAGCGAATCCCTGACGATGAAAGGCCTGTCTGCCCTACGGGAGGGGACAGGCAGGCGGAAGCGCCATCACCTACGACAGCGCCCAGCGCTTCCAGGACGATGGGGAGCGCCAGCGTTAATCAGCGATCGGGTAATGGGTGACAAACGGCTGATAATTGCTTGCATCATCGGAACATTTGTATTAGGCGGATGCGCCGTTGGTTTTATGGGGCGTTCTACCTTCGATCCTAAGACCGGCAAGCGCACTGAAACGACTTACAGCCCTTTATTTTCCTCCGATTCGCTCCCGTTAGCAGAAGGGGCAGAGTTTCGAGTGAGCGTGGTGATTACACGACGCGTAGAGCCCGTGAGCTATAGTTTGCTTAGATCAATAGGCGGTTTACCTCCTGAGGATATGGAATCAGCAGCAACTGCCGTGGTCCACTTCAAGAACGATTCGACGCGTAGTTATCGCATTGGCTTGAAAACAATCAAGATTCTCAACAAAGAATTTTCGGTTCACCTGCCGGAGGTCACCTTGAAACCCGGAGAGCGCTTTGACACGAGATCGATCCCCATCAAGATGGCGACGTATGATGTCTGGACTGATCTGGATTTAACCTACGAGTTAGACGGAACGCTCCTTGTTCAAAATTTCCCAATGAGGCGACAAACCATGGAAGAACTAAAGACCAGAAAATGGGGAGGCGTTCCAAATGGTAGCGCCCAAAGGTAGCTAATGCCTCGTCCTCTTCGACAGTTGGTTGATGGGGGCTATTACCATCTCATTGCGCGCGCGGAAATCCCTACCGGGAAATCCCTACCGGAAAATCCGTACCGGGTTCCGAAGGGACACGTTGAGTGATGGGTCGCCGAATTCCGGTGCCAGGCTGATCGGTATCCATGCCACGATCGCCACGCGGGCTCCTCAATAATGGCTATTACCACCTGTGCCTCTGTGGCGATGCTGCCTGTCTGCCGCGCCGAACATCGTGCATCTCCCCTACGCGGCGCAGGCAGGTGTCCTCGGTGGTGTGGCCTGGCGTTTTAAAATGAACTCTAGGAAAACCGAAGGGAGAGGATGATGCGGAGACAGATGAGGGGTATCAGCCTGGGGGTGTTCGCCAGTCTCCTGGTCTGTGGAATCGTATCTGCGGAGCATGCTCCCGAAATTGCAACTGGAGAGACGGGCTGGGCGGTGTTGATGAAACTGGGACGCGGAATCGGAAACGCGGCTGGGGGGTGGATGGAAATTCCCTACACCATGCACAACCGGTGGGATTCCAATGATGTCCCGACCAGTTTCTTCAGTGGCGTGCTCATTGGCATTGTGAAAGGGGTGGCGCGAACCGTCATCGGGGTCTTTGAGATCGCGACATTTCCGTTTCCGATCCCGCCCGGGTACGCCCCGATCTTGTCACCGATGTGAATCGGGTAAGGCCACAGGACTCATTGTGTGTAGGAGTCTGGTTCTGACGATTCGATTGTGTCAAGAGGCTGTTCGATAAGGAACATTGGTGATGACACGGTGGACTGGCGTGCTGCTCGTACTGAGCCTGCTGGCGCTCGGCGCCGACGAGCGTCCATCCCTGCCTGTCGTCGTCTTCCCTGACGAGATTGCCGTGGACCTCCACGGGCCGCACGCGCGTCATGACAGTACGCGCTGCACCTTTCCCGCGCCGGTGACGCTCCATGATGTGCAGCTCAAGGTCGTTGTGCGGGTCCCGCCAGCGTTCGTCAAGCGCCCATTCAGCGCGATCCAATTGTGGGCCAAAGATGCGCAGGGGCGATGGCAAAATACCTCCTGGGTTGACGGGATGCTGTCGCCGGAAAATCCGCTGTTCGATGCGCAGACGAGCACGCTGACGCTGTCGTACCAACCGACGCCGATGGAGATCAGTCGGCAAGGATGGACGCAATTCGGCTTTCAGCCGGAGGCCGGGATCCGCGAGGTCGGCATCAAGATCGGGCTCCCGGGCGCGGCCGCGCCGGACTATGCGCTGACCGGGGTCGTGCGAGTCGTCAGCGTGACGACTGCTCACCGGACGCAGCCGGCGCAGGAACCGGCCATCATCACTCCGGTCTTACGACGGGACGCGGGCGTGCCGGACGCCACGCCGCGCCCGCTGGCGCCGCGCGACGTCAAAAGCGGCGTCAGCCGGTACTTTGTCTATGGCGACTTGCACCGATGGAGCGAAGTCAAGAACCAGGTGACGCGGGCCTTCCAGGCCCAGCAGGCGCGGGGGTTGTCGGCGTTCCGCCTCATGGGCGGACTGGACATCCGGCGGCAGGCCGGCGGCATCCGCCTCGGACCACCGGAGCTGAGCGCGCTCACCGCGTATCTTGAGGCCGCCAGAGCCACCGACCAGCGATGGCACATCATGACGCTGTTTGATGGCGCGGTCTCGAACGACACCCTGCGGGACGCCATGCGCGCTGCGACGGCTCGCCGGACGTTACTTGAGGCCTGTCGCCCCCTGATCCAGCAGTTCGGCACGGCCACCATTCACGGTGAGCCGGTCATTTTTGATCTGGTGAACGAGATCCACAATTTCGGCGGGGTCACGGAACGGCAGCGGCAGCAGTTTGTCGAAGACCTGATCGAGCTGTTCATCCACGACGCGCCCGGCGCAACCCTCACGCTCGGGGTGGATGACTACAACGACCTGGCATACTGGTTGTATCTCGTGCCCAAGTACGCGCACCGGCCCGTCCGGCTGATCATGACGTTCCACCGGTACGAGGCGTTCGACGAGTTGCCGGCGGTCTGGGAGCTGAATGTCCCGGACAGCGCCGAGGTGGGCATCACCGAGGCCGATACCCGTCATGCCATGGGTCCGCAGGTGACCGTAGCCGCGGCGAAGGGCTATCGCTGGCTGCTCTTCTGGCAGGACCGCGAGCATCCGTACGACCCGGCCACCCACCGTCAGGTCATCGACCAGGCCGACGCGCTCGCCTCACCGTAACGCCTCTGCATCCACGCCCCATGTTCCAGTCAGCGTCCTCCATCGCCTGCCCCGGCGATCGAATGACGCCGAGTTAACGCCACAGCAAGATAAGAGGAGAAAAGGGTCAGGCAGTAAGTATCGTAAGTTTGGGAATTCGGGGTGATGTCATGAAAACAGGCGACCCCTGGGGCACGCACGGGCTAGAATGGACCCAGGCCCCAACGAAAGTGTAAAAATGGAGGCGTTACTGCAGTAAAAATGGAGGCGTTACTGCAGGGGCCAGGCTGAACGTGCGGCAGATCCTACCCGCCTGACACTCCCAGTAACGCCTCCTCATTTCTTGAGCCGCTCGACGAGCTCAACGACCGGATCGCAGAGATTCTCGCGAAGGGCTTCTATTCGTACCTCATGCGAAAGGGCCTGCTCAAGCAATCGGACACGGAGAGTCTCCTGGCCAAGATCGACGAGCTCAGGCGGTCCCGTCCCAACTATGACGCGCTGTGATTTTCCTTGCAGCAAAACGACGCAAAGAGTATGTTAGGGCCATGCCGCGTGACAAGCTCCTCAAGATCGAGGAGGTGGCAGCGTACCTCCGCCTCAACCGCTTCACCGTCTACCGCATGGCCGAGCGCGGCGAGCTCCCCGGCGCCAAGGTCGCCCGCCGCTGGCGCTTCAAAGACGGGGACATCAAGCGGTGGCTAGATCGGAAGAAAAAGTCTTCTCGAAGCAGTTAACCGGCCAAACACAAGGCTCGAGTGGAGATGCCAGGCCAAAGGGTCCTGAGGGATTTTGAAGTTATGGAAATGGAAAAATCGGAGGCGTTACTGCAGGGGCCAGGCTGAACGAGCGGCCAATCCTACCAGCCTGACACTCCCAGTAACGCCTCCTCATTTCCCCGAGTTTGACGGCAAACGCCGGAAGCGCGTCGTCGTCAAAATCATCGGTGAGTGAATCATCGCACCTCTTAGGGGTGCGGCTTCGGCGATTGAGTTAGTAAGAGAGGTTGGCTCCAAAGTCGGGCATCTCTCCCGCCTCCACCGCTGCGATCCATACGGGCAGCTTCTGGTCTTTCCAAAAATTCTTGCACAGCCTCAAATATTCTAACACCGTCGCTTTCTCGCCTGCCTCAAGCAAGACTTTCGCTAACGACATGTTGGGTCCAAAACTGTTCAGTTGTGGGGACCCCGGCGTCTTCCCAGATGCGAGCAAGTAGGCCTTGGCGTTTGCTACATCCCCGTTTTTCAAAGCGACTAATCCCAGGATCCTGTTTCCATGATGAAGGGCGTTGCCATAATTCCAATCTCCTTTGAAGTCTTGCGCAAGACGCAGTAACTCTTGAGCATGCTGCTCCGCATCGTTGAATCGATGTTCCTTGTATGCCTCTTCTGCGAGTTCATCGAGGCGGTAAAATTGTTTGGCGGTCGGAGGAGGTTCTGGCCTTTGTCTCGCGCATGAAAATGCCAGCAACATAATTGCAACGAAGAGCACGCCGCCCGGGATTAACGAACCCCACTTGCTCCGCCCCCGTACCACCCCCTGAATCGACCTTCCAAAGAACACCATCCCGGCTGCAGGCAGAACAAAAAATCCATACAGGACCCACTCGATTCCCAGGAGGTTGTGGGTCCCAGGCCGCATTGCCGCATCAATCCCAGACCATAATGGAAACACCGCCATCATGGCCGCCCCAAGCAGCCACACTGCGGACGAGGTCAACGCGCCGAGAATCACACCCGTCAAACAGAACAGAAGAAACAGCAGCGGGTTACCACTTGTTTCTGGCGAAGGCGGACCCCCGTGCGAGTAAAATCCCACGAGCGCTGCTACCAGACATTCAACCAGTACGCGGATTCGCATTACGCCCTCCTTATGCTGCGGTGGAACGCCATCCTCGTTATGGTCGTTCTACACCTAACGCGAATGGAAGTGGCGATTCTCCAGTAGTTCTTCAAGGTCCAGCCGATGGTAGGCCGTTTCTGCCGCGCGCGTGTCCCCCTGCGCGTTGGCAATCCACGCCTCCGGCCACGCAAACACCACACTCTGGATATTGGACCCCGGGGCCACGGCCCGCGCAATCCGTTTGGCAATCTTCGCGTCGATCTTGCCGTAGGAGGCTCGAATGCCGGCGGCCTGGCCTAAATAGCGCACCTCGTACGCCGAGCCGCCCGGCGACTCAAGACCGGGCGTGCGCGGGTCGCCTCCGGAAGCGACTTGGCGGTTCCGGATCTCCGGATCGATCGCCGGATCGGCTCGGAAGACCACGTCGGGAATGGGACGAGCGTAGGGGACGGGGTGCTCTTTCGGGTCGTTGGCCTCGAAGACCGCCACAGCGCGGTGAGTGGTTTCAATCGCGACGGCCCGACGGGCCTTGGCATCGGCGAGCAGATAATTGACCCCGACCGTCCGCGGGGCGTCCCGCACGAGGCGGACAGCGCCGTCAAGATCCTCCGCTTCCTCCAAGATCCGCCGCATCAGGAACACCATCGGCAGCCCCCGGTAGGTCACATCCACCGTCTCGGCGCCGACCTGCCCGATGGACAGCTGCTGGTCGTTGATGCCGGTGAGGACCCCGATGAACCCCGCCCAGCCCACATTGATAAACGCCCGCTTGCCGCGCGGCCGCACGACAAAGACGGCGGCATACTGTTGGAGGCCGACCTTGATGTTCCAGTCGAGGTTCCGCGTGTGCACGAGCCGCCCTCCAACCGTGGCCCGACCCCACGCCGCAAGCCCTGAGCAGGCGTAGGTCCGGTCGGGAATCGCATGCAGGCGCCAGAGATCCTTCAGCGGGACCCCGGAGGCCTCTGAGAGCCCGCGGAGTTCTTCGAGAGATTCGTGCGGAAGAAAGGGCGCCGCCATCCGCCAGGAACGGTCGAGCCACCCGTTGGCCGCCCACGCATCGAGGAGCGGAATCTTGAGGTACCGGCGGAAATACCCCAGGATCTGCCCCACGGACTTCCGCACGGCCTCCCCCAAGAACTCACCATGCTGGTAGCCCAGCTCATAGGGTGAGCCCTCCAGGTAGACGACGGGGAACCCCTCGTGCCGTTCAACGTGGGGCGCCGCCTCCACAGTGACCAGTGACGAGTGACCAGTGACGAGTGATAGCACAAGGACGCACACTGCGCAGCGGCTCACCTGGGGCCACTTATTCATGCGCTGTGCTCAACTGGTCGATCATCTGCTTGAGCTCCCCCACCAGCATCTCACCGGTCTTGGGGCCATTGAAGGCCATCGCCGCTTCATAGCTGTCCGTCTCATACAGACGCTCCGGCAGACAGTAGCCGATGTAGTCGTTGGCAAAACCCACGACGACCGGCTGGTAGCCGCGTTCCCGCGCGGCGCGCTTCAACTCAAGGCCCAATTCCGCACTGAGATCACACGGCGCTCCCATGAAGAGGGTCGTGCCGATCGCGGCCACCTCCAGCGTGGCGTCATCGTCAACAAACAGTCGGCTGAGCCATGCTGGGAGCTGGCCCGATCCCACTCGCAGATGGGCGGCTGGCAATCGAACCCTCTGCATGACCCATCCGAGCGCTCTTGTATCGGCATCAGGCTCGCGTCCCCGTGGGTCCATCAGCCGGACCACCTGAGCCGCCAACGCACCACCCAGTCGCTCCGCGGGTTCGAAACCTGCTCCCATCTTCACCGGTCCTTGATCACCCACGGCCCCGGCCAGAAACATGCAGATGGCGCCGGGAGCCTGTTGCTCAACCACCCGCGTCACCACCCCAGGGTAATCCGCGGAGAGCGCCATGTTCCAGGACCCGAGGGTCGTCGGATGCGCGTTGAAACTCACCACGACGCCGAGCGGCTGTCGCTGCGCATCATGAAACGTCACGACAATCAGCTCCGGATCGACGACCCCTCCGGGATCCATCCGATTCACGACAAGACCGCTCGTGGACGTCGCGGCGTAGCTCACCGTCGCCGGCTGCAGGCGGGCGGAGGCGCTCAGAATCGCCTCCGCAATCTGCGCGGTCAAAAAGTCGAACACCGACGGATTGAAGTGCCCCATCGAGAGCTTCTCCAAAAACTTTTGCCCATAGCCCCCCGGCCCGGAATGCGTATGGGTCGCGGCGAGGAAGAGCATCGGTGACGCGCCTGGCCGGCGCTTCTCCACCAGGCGCCTCACGGCCTCCGCGAGCCGCTCATCCACGATGAGGAGGTCGCAGCTGACCATGGCGACCTCCCGGTCCGCTTGCCGGATCACCACGGCGCGCACGAACGGCGAATCGTGAACGCCGGAGGCCGACTGGCCTTTGCGACGGCTGTAGCCGGCCAGCGGAGTGGCGACCGGTGGGGTTAAATCCAGTTTCGCGACGCCCACCAGCAGGGGTGCTGCCATTGCCGACGGGGCGCCGCCCCCCGATCCCACCAGCACGAAGCTGCCGATGAGGAGTACGCGGAGATGCGCTCGGCCGTTAGCGGACATCAGGAGCGTTGAGGAACTCCCGCGCCAGCGCGAGGGCTTCCGCTTGAGAGCGGACCTGCCCTTCCGCTTGGGCTTCTTCAATGCCTCGCAGGAGCCGTCCAACGAGAGGGCCCGGTTTCACCCCAAGCGCCGCCATGAGCTGATTCCCATCGAGCAACCGGGGCGGCCTGATGACTTCCTCGGCCTTAAAAAAGTAGGCGCGCAGCAGCTCTTCCATGCGTGCGCGCTGCTGGTCGATCTGGTCCAGCCGCGACGCGGGCCCTCGCGTGGCCAAGCGGTCCGCCCACCACAGGAGCAGACAGGCCGGGCCGTCCTCCTCCAAATCCCTGAAGAAGCGGAAAATCGCCCGGCGGGTGAGCTGGACTTCCCGGCTGAGGTGTCCCGGCCGCAGGTGATAGAGGACGAGCCGATACAGCGTCTGGCCTTCGCGATTGGACAGGCGCAGCCGCTCCACAAGCGTTTCCATCAGACTGGCGCCGAAATGCTCGTGGCCGATAAACCATATCTCCCCATCCGATTTGACCCGCTTCGTCGCCGGCTTGCCCACGTCGTGAACGAGCGCGGCCAGCTTCACCAACACCTTGCGGGAGCGCTTCTCCACGAGGATCACCTGACAGTAGTCCGCCAGGGGCTCGCGCAGGTCTGGCGAAAATTCCGCGAGGTCCGCCAACATCCGGTCGCACTGGGCGACCGCCTCCAACTGATGATGCAAGACATCCAGATGATGATAGCCGCCCTGTTCCACCCCGCGGCCGGGGACCAGCTCAGGCACGAGGACATCGAGGCCGCCGAGGGCGTTGAGTTCCTGCAACGCCCAGGCGGCCCGGTCGGTCGTCAGAATCGCACACAGCTCGTCTCGGATGCGCTCCCCCGCCACGGTGGACAGCCGGGTGACCGCGCCGGCCATGAGCGGCAGCAGCGCGGGCTCGCAGACCACGTCCAGCTCCACGGCAAACCGAAAGGCCCGCAGGATCCGCACGGGATCATCCAGGAACGTCTCCGGGAAGCAGGCGCGGAGGCGGCGCTCGGCCAGGTCGCGCCGGCCGTTCAGCGGATCGATGACCGCCTCCTGCCACGGGCCCTCGGCGCACCACGCCTCCAGCGGAAGCGCCATCGCATTCATCGTGAAATCACGCCGGCGCAAATCCTCCTCCAGCGTCGGGCCCCGGAAATCCGAGAGGTCCAGCTCCACGCGCTGCGTGTGGCGCGTCACGACCACGCGGGCTGAGCCCGCCTCCTCGTCGAGACACACATACGTGCCGCCCAGCTGGGTCGCCAGCGCCTGGGCGGTTTGTAGCGCGCCGCGCAGAATGGCCAGGTCGATATTCGTTGGCGGCTGCGGGTATCCGAGGAGGGCGTCTCGCACGCAGCCGCCCACGACATACAGCGAACACCCCTGGCGCTTCGCGAACGCCAGGGTGTCACGCAGGATGGACAGCGTCACGGCAGGTTCCATCATGGAAAGGGCCCGTCGACATTCATGCAGACATTATACCGTGCGTCGCATCAGTCCGTCTGCTCCGACCACCCCTTGACAAGCCCGCGCAGTCTGGCAGAATAGCATGGATCATGCAGAAACGGACCAAGGTGAAAGAACGGCTTGAGTTCGAAGCCGCGTTTTACGAACGACTGCTGGCCGACCACCCGGACTTCACGGATGCGCTGATGGCGTTAGGGGAAGCCTATACCCGACTGGGCTGGCACGAGAAGGGCTTAGGCGTGGACCTGAAGCTCACCCAGCTCAAAGGCCACGACCCTGTGGTGTGGTACAACCTGGCCTGCAGCTACGCGCTCCTGAAACGTTCGGACGAATCGCTTGAGGCGTTGCGCCGCGCCCTCGCGCTTGGCTACGACGATTTTGAGCACCTCCTCAAAGACCCGGACCTCGCCGCCATCCGGCAATCGCCAAAGCTGCGGCAGCTGCTCCAGCAGCGCATCGCCTCCAAACCCTCTTAACGATCACTCCATAAACCCCGTCGCTGTTGCCTGGCGCGTGCAGCCAAGGTACGGAACCGTTCGACGTATTTGACGTCGGGTGGAATCGTCAACAACTGGGCGTCGCCTTCTGCTAACAACGTGGCGTTGACCATTTCCCCGTCGACGTAGACGTACGCCAACAGCCGGTTGTACCGGTCGTGCGTGCGGACGTCATACTCGAGCTGGACGGTCTTGCCCTCCACCAAACGCTGATTGGCCTCGGTGGCCGCCTGCGCAAACGGTTCCGGCGCTGACACCCAGCGATTCCCCTCCCGGTGCCGCATCTCCGGCGTGTCGATCCCGATATACCGGACCAGCCGGCCGTCCGCGAGCTCAACGGTATCGCCGTCGATGACGCGACGGACCACGGCTTCTTTCGGCAGGCCTTGGGCGCAGCTCAGCGCCCCGAAGAGGAACGCTGCGGCAACCGAGGTCCAGGTCCGCAGGCGCGTTGATGCGACCGACGCGGCGGGCAACGGCGGGCTACTTGCGCAAGACCTTGCCGACTTTCGCTTCAAGGGACTGGACTTTCTGGGTGATCCGCCCGGCACCCGGCTTGTCCGTGCGGTCGTCAATGCGGATGGTGGTCATCACGCGGCTGGACGACTGGAGGGCGGCTTGGTGGCAGCGTTTGGCCAAGGCCATGACCGCATCCCACTCGCCTTCGACGACGGTTCCCATCGGCCCCACGCGATAGGCGAGCCCGCTGGCGTCGATGAGCTTCGCCACCTGCGCCAGAAGGGTGCTGAGACTGGGCGAACCGGTCCCAATCGGAACGATCTCAAACTCCGCGAGCATCCGTCTTGCCTCCTTCAATGAGCCCCCGCCACTTACGTCGCATGCGCTCCGTACGTCTGAACCGCATGTTACTATAACAAGCTGCGGCGGGGGCGTCAAAGCCAAAGCCCCCGGCGACGGGGGCTTTGGCGGATATGTCTCTCGAGGAGGCGGGATTCAGGACTTCCGGAACCGCATCAACGCCACCCCTCCTGATGACACCAATTAGACGCGCTCGATGAGCACCTGCTCGTCCGTATCAGGCGGGCGCTCTTCCGCCTGATGTGACACCGGTGGGGTGCTCATGGTTCCTTCAACACAACCCCCAACGCCTGGGCGGCGGCAATCCGTTTGGCGATGGGGGGGTGGTCGTACAAGAGCCACTCGACCCATCGCGGCGGATGAGGATCCGCCAAGTTCAACTCCCCGAGCTTCTTCAAGGCGGAGGCGAAGGCCTGCGGGAGCCGGGTCGTCGTCACCGCGAACCGATCCGCCTGCCGCTCGAAACGGCGGGAGATGCCGCTCTGGATCGGCAACCCCACCAGCCCGATCAGCGACAGGGACAGCAGAAGCATCGGAAAGCCGGCCACATCGGCCAGGCTCACGACGCCAATCCGCGCCATCCACCAGGCGGCGGTCCGATCCACGAGGGTCAAGGCGATGAGCGCACCAACCGCCGTCAGGCACAACAGCTTGGTGATGTGCCGATAGCGCTGGTGGCCCAGCTCATGGGCCAGCACCGTCTCGATCTCCTCGCCGGTGAAGTGTTCCAGCAGCGTGTCGGACAGGAGCACGCGCCGGCTCTTCCCGAGCCCGGCGAGCGCGGCGTTCGCCTTGCGGGTCTCCACACCAAGCTCCACGCGGAACACCCCCAGCGCGCGCAACTCCACCCGCCGGCACAACGTCAGCAACCGGGCGACCAGCCCCTCGTCCTGCAGCGGCGCCGTCTTGTAGAAGAGGGGCAGCAGGATGGTCGGAAAGATTCTCGCCAAGACGACGCTGACGCCAACCCATCCCGCTGCCGCCCACCACGTCCAGTGCACCGGAGCGTGTCGCAACAGGGCATAGAGGCCTTCGAACAGCAGGACGCCCAACACCGCCCCCAGTGCGAGGTGTTTCAGCTCACGCATCACCCAGCCTTTGAGGGTCAACCGTGAGAGCCCGAAGCGGTGTTCCAGGAGAAACCCGCGGTAGAACTGCAGGGGAAAGAAGACCACGTAAGAACAGACGCCGAAGATGGCCAGATAGCCGAACACCCGCAGCCATTCGCTGGTCGCCCACGCGCGTACCCAGCGGACGGTCATCGCCGACGCGCCGCTCGCCTGATACGCCGCCAAAAAGGCCAGGCCCGCGGCCGTGTCCACGAGCCACAGACGGTAGCGAACCCGCGCGTAGCGGCTGGCCCCACCACCTCTTTGTGGACCTCCGCGTGCGGAGGTCCATCCCGCCTCTGGCGAGATGGACGCCCCGCAAACGGCGGGGCTGTTCCAAAGAGGTGGTGGGGTGGCTGAGTCAGACGCCATCATTACCGCACGGCCAGGGTCGTCGCCGGCTGGGCGCGAAACGACAGGCTGGCGGCAAGAAAGGCGCGGTAGTCGTCCAGCTGTTCCGCAAGCTGCTCGCCCGAGAGCCGGCCGTAGCGGCCCAAGAGATCGGTGAGCGTCGAGAGCATATCAAGCCCCTGGCAGGAGCTGAACGCAATGTTCGTCCGGCGGACCAGGAGATCGCTCACCGTGCAGGCCAGCTCTTCCTGCCAGCAATAGATGAGCTCCGCCTGGATCAGGTCGTGGTGCGGGCACACGGGCTGGGCCAGGGCCGGCTCAAACTCCAGTAACTGCAACACGCGGAACGCCCCCGTGCCGTAGGCCGTCAGGAGTCGAGTCAGCAGCTCCGGCGCAATCCGACTCGTGATATCCTGCCACCGGTCGAGCACCACGGGGTGGGTCGGCTCCAGCAGGGCCACCTGGTCGGTGAGGCACCGTTCCGCTGGACGGCGCAGGCGCCTGACAATCGTCTCGAGCGTCTGCTGGGCCATCACCCGATAGGTCGTGTACTTCCCCCCCAGGATGCTGACCAGTCCAAACCGGTCGATGTCAATCCGATGTTCCCGGGACGCCCCCGTTGAGGAGCCGGAAAACGCCAGCAACGGCCGCGCGCCTGCGAAGGCCGCCACGACGGCCTCCGGAGTCAAGCGGGCCTCCGGAAACGCGCGGTTGGCCTCCGTCAGCAGATACTCCACATCCTCTGCGCTGGCCTGCAGTCCATGGAGGTCCCCATTCACGCGTGACTCTGTGGTCCCGATCAACGAATAGTTGCCCCACGGCACGAGGAAGATCATCCGTTTGTCGTGGCGGGCCTGCAGGAAGAAGGCGCGGTCCGACAGCCGCGGGACGACCAGATGCGCCCCTTTGGTGGGGGCCAACCGCTGAGGCGCACGGGGATCGCTCAACCGCCGAACCGTATCGGCCCAGGGTCCCGTGGCGTTCACAATCGCCTCAGCCCGCACAGCAAACCGCTGGCCGGTTCTCAGGTCTTCCACCAACGCCCCGCTCAGCGTCCCGGCTGTCTTCTCGAAGGCGATGAGCTTGACATAATTGCAGCAGACGGCGCCGAACCGAATGGCCTGCAGGATATTGGCCAGACAGAGCCGCGCATCATCCATCTGGCAATCGCTGTAGACCCCCGCCGCCCGCAAACCCTGATGGTCCAGCCGGGATTCGGCCCGGAGGACCAGCCGCCTCGACAGCATTCGGTGCGTGCGGATATTCCAGCCAAGCGCCAGCCAGTCATAGAGGGCCAGCCCCATCGCGATCGTCCAGGCGGACCGGGGATCGCCCCGATAGACCGGCATCATCAGCTCAAGCGGCCAGACCATCTGCGGGGCGATGGTCCGCAGGATGTGCCGTTCCCGCAGGCTTTCAAAGACCAACCGCAGGTGTCCATGTTCCAGATACCGCAGGCCGCCATGGATCAGTTTGGAAGTCTTGGAACTGGTGCCGCTGGCGAAATCCCCCTGCTCGATGAGGGCGACCCGAAGCCCGCGCATGGCCGCATCACGCGCAGTGCCGGCGCCGACGATGCCGCCGCCGATGATCAACAGATCAAAGGGTTGGGATTCCAACCGCGCCAACAGTTCGCTCCGATGCGCCATGGACTAGACCCCGATCGTTCTCACGCGAGCCACCGCCTCCTGCCAGCCTGCATACAGACGCCTGCGCACCGCCTCTCGCATGTGGGGACGAAACACGCGCTCGGGCCGGCCCATGAACGACGCCAGACGCGCGGGATCCCACCAGCCGATCCCGACCCCGGCCAGCAGGGCGGCCCCTTTGGCGGTCGTGGCAATCAGACGCGGCCGTACCACCTCGAGGCCCAGGATGTCGGCCTGGAACTGCATCAACCAATCGTTCTGGGCGGCCCCGCCGTCGACTTGCAACCGTTTCAGGGCGATGCCGGAGTCGGCGCGCATCGCGTCCACGACATCCCGAGTCTGATAGGCCAGGGATTCCAGCGTCGCCCGGACCAGCACCTCGCGCGTCGTGCCGCGCGTCAGCCCGACCACCGCGCCGCGTGCCTGCATGTCCCAATAGGGGGCCCCCAGGCCGACGAACGCCGGCACGACATAGACCCCGCCGGTGTCGGGCACGCCCGCCGCAATCGTCTGGGTCTCGGCGGCGGTCTTGATCACTCGCAAGCCGTCGCGGAGCCACTGGATCGCCGCGCCCGCGATGAACACGCTGCCTTCCAACGCATAGACCGGTTGCGGCCGACCGCCGTAGGCGAGAGTCGTCACCAAGCCGTGCCGGCTCATGATGGCGCGCCGGCCCGTGTTGAGCAAGAGGAAGCAGCCCGTCCCGTAGGTGTTCTTGGCTTCGCCAGGCTTGAGGCACCCGTGGCCGACCATCGAGGCTTGCTGGTCCCCGGCAATCCCCGTGATGGGAATCCCGGCGGGCAGCGGGCCCAGACGAGCCGTGACCCCGAATGCGTGGCTGGACGGCTGGACCACGGGCAGCAGCGCGGAGGGAATCTTGAGCAGACGCAGGAGCTCCGCATCCCAGCGCAGCGTCTTGATGTTGTAGAGGAGCGTCCGTGACGCGTTGGTGTAGTCGGTCGCGTGGACCCGTCCACCGGTCAGCTGCCACAACAGCCATGTATCGACGGTCCCGAACGCCAGCTCGCCCGCGGCGGCGCGTCTGGTCACGCCAGCCAGATGGTCGAGGTACCAGCGGATTTTGGTCCCCGAGAAATAGGCGTCGAGGACCAGGCCGGTCTTCCGGCGGAACGTGGGCTCAAGACCTCGCTGTTTGAGAGCCTCGCACAGGGGCGCGGAGCGCCGGCACTGCCAGACGATGGCGTTGGCCAGGGGGCGGCCGGTTCGGCGCTCCCAGAGGACCGTGGTCTCCCGTTGGTTCGTGATGCCAATCGCGGTCAGGCGGGTGGCGTTGATGCGCCCGTGATGGAGTGCGCGCTGGATCACTCGGAGGGTGACGGCAAGGATCTCCCGGGGATCGTGCTCAACCCAGCCCGGTCGGGGAAAGTGCTGGGGCAGCTCGTCGTAGGCCTGTGCCACGACGCGGCCTTTGCGGTCCACGACCAGCACGGTGGTTCCGGTTGTTCCCTGATCAATGGCGAGGATCATCCCATCACCTGGCTGGGTCCCGCCTCTGGGCGGGACCGTTGCATGATGACGCGTTCATCGCTCAATAAGCAACCCCCCTATGGGCCATGGTCAGCCACCCCCGCCGTTGGCGGGGCAGCCAGGTGATGGGATCATGCCCACGCGATCGGCAGGGGCGGGTGCGAACTGCGCACGATACACAAGTATACCTCAACCACACGGGTCATGCGGCGATTGTCCCGTTCCATGTTCCTGGCCGTACTGGCTCGAATAATCCAACTCTTCTCAGCTCAGCTCTCCGCGTACGAGCTCCGTTGCCGACGAGGAAAATGGTACGGGGCTTGCCGGAAGCTCATCAGACTCGTATAATGCGCCCATGTCCACCGATCGACTTCCCCAGTATCTCCACATCGCGATGCAGGCCGCCCGCAAGGCGGGCCCGCTCCTCGTCCGGTACATGGGCCGTCCCACCCGCGTCGACACGAAACGCAGCGCGATCGACTTGGTGACCGAGGTGGATCGGGCCTCGGAACGGATCTTGCACGACGCCATCCGACGGCGCCTCCCCGACCATGGGTTCCGAGGCGAAGAGCACACCCGCACGAATCCCCAAGCACCGTACCAGTGGCTGGTGGATCCGATTGACGGCACGACCAATTTCGTGCACGGCGTGCCGATCTTTGCCATCTCGATCGCCTTGGTGCATCGCCACCAGCCTGTGGTGGGCGTGGTCTACGACCCGACCCGGCAGGAGATGTTCACCGCCATCCGAGGGCGCGGCGCGTGGCTCAACGGCAGGCGGATGCACGCGTCCTCAACCCGTCGCATCGCAGCGGGGCTGCTGTCCACCGGGTTTTCTCAGAACTTCCGCCGCAATCCCAAGCCGTTCCTCCGCTGGTTCACGACGCTGCAGATGCATTGTCATGCGGTCCGGCGCATGGGGTGTACCGCGCTCAGCCTGTCCTATGTCGCCTGCGGCCGCGAGGACGGCTTCTATGAGCGGGACTTATGGCCATGGGATATTGCGGCAGGAGTGCTGCTCGTGGAGGAGGCTGGCGGGACGGTGACGGACTTTCGCGGACGGCCGGTCCAGCTGGAACGGGGGGAAGTCGCCGCCTCGAACGGGCACCTGCATCGCCGGCTGCTGGCCCTCCTCGCGCGCTCCTCGTAACCGCTCACACGACCCGTCGTCACCCTTCGCGCTGCCCCTCACGCCCGCTCCAGCAGGGTCAGCACTTCAACGTGCGCGGTGTGGGGAAAGAGATCGAACGCCCGTACGCGACGCAGCCGATACCGGGGAAACCCCGTGAGGAGGAGTTGGAGATCGCGCACCAGCGTCTGGACATTGCACGAGAAACAGACAATCTGCTTGGGGCGGGCGTCCAGCAGCGACGCCACGACACGGGCGTGCAGGCCGGAGCGCGGCGGATCCACGACGACCACGTCCGGCTTCGCGTCGGTCAGCCAAAACCGTTTGTTCAAGAGCACGTCTTCGGCACGCCCCAGATGAAACTCCATGTTGGTAATCCCGTTGGCGGCCGCGTTGAGGCGGGCCATCTCGAGATTCTGCGCATCCACGTCAATGCCATAGACGGTCCTGAACGCGGACGCGAGGTAGAACCCGACGAGCCCGATGCCGCAGTAGAGATCCCAAGCGACGCCGGAAGGTATACCGTTCACCCACTCGAGCATGGTCGCATACATGCGTTCGGCCTGCGCCGGGGTGGGCTGGAGGAAGCTCAGCGGATGCACCTGGAGGGTAAACGGCCCGATCCGGTCGTGCAGGTACGGGCGGCCCCGGACGTGCACCAGCTCGTCGGGGACGGCGATGTCCGCCACCTTCTCGTTCACCCCCCAATAGAAACTCTCCAGCGCCGGATGCCGAGCCATCAGCGTCTCCGCCACCTGCTCGATGAGGGGCCGGTTTCCGGCGGTGGTCACCAGACACGCTAAGAGGCGTCCCGTCGCGTGGCTGGCCCGCACGAGCAGGTAGCGGAAAAATCCCTGGTGGCTTCGCGGGTTGTACGCCGGCAGCCCCGTCGCGCGCGCCAAGGCCTTCGCATCCCGAAGGACCTCGCTGACGGAATCGGGCAGCAGCAGACACGCCTCGATGTCCACGATCCGCCAGAACGACCGCGACGCGTGAAAGCCGAGCGTGAGCTCTTCCGAGGTCCCGCTGAAGGTGAACTCCGCTTTGTTGCGGTACCGCCAGGGGTCGTTGAGTCCCACGACCTCGAGGGTCAGCGAGGGATCCAGGGGTCCCAGGAGCTTCAGCAGCCGCTGCTGCTTGAACGCTAACTGATCGGTGTAGGCGAGGTCCTGCAACGTACAGCCGCCGCAGGATCCGAAATACGGACAGGGCGCCTTGATGGACGGAAAGGCGCCCTTCTCCTGCGCAAGCAGACGGTCGGGTTTCATCGCCTCGTTACCAATGCCGCTGCCGGACACGCAGGCCCGCCAAGAGCACCAAGCCGGCGGCAAACCCTCCGATGTGGGCCCACCACGCGGTGCCGCCGACCGTGGCGACTTCGCCAAGGGCGGTCATGCCCTGGAGCCACTGAATCCCAAACCAGACGCCCAGGAAGACAAACGCCGGCAGCTCCACCCTAGGCCACGTCACGATCAGGGGAATGAGGGTGGTGATCCGCGCAAATGGAAACAAGAGGAAATAGGCGCCTAAGACGCCAGCGATGGCGCCGCTCGCGCCGATCATCGGGGCTGTGGCGTCGGGTTGAATCAGGAGTTGGACGAGGGCGGCGACTGCGCCGCTGCCCACATACAAGACGGTGAAGCGCCCGTGCCCAAGCCGATCCTCCACGTTGTCACCGAAGATCCACAGGTAGAGCATGTTAAATCCGAGATGCAGGATGCTCCCGTGCAGGAACTGCGACGTCACCAGGGTGATCAGGAGCCACGGCCATCGGAGGAGGTCCTGGGGACCCGTGAAGACCCAGGCGGCGGGCACGACGCCGACGTGATAGAGCCAGGCGTCGAGGCGGTCACGCTGCCATAGCTCAAGCAGAAAGAAGGCGACGTTGACAGCCACGAGCACACGCACGACCCACGCCGTGCGCCGAGAAGGTATCGTGTCGCGGATTGGGATCATCCCCCCACCTGCGTTGGTCCGCCAGGGGCGAACCATGACGGGAAACTCTGTGGCGGATCACGACGGCGTCCATCGTGAGAGTTCCATGAGCCGTCGTGATATGTAGGTGCGGGGATCATCCCACACGATGTCAGGGGTTGGCGGGTGTCGGGCCGAGCGCCTGCCGCCTAGACCCGCGACCCTTCCCCCGTCACCTTCTTGAGGTGTTGCTGCGCCTTGAGGAGGATGCGCCGCTCGTTGTCGTAACTGATGCGCGCCAGCGCGTCCTCCAGGGACAGCCACGCGAGGTCATCGACTTCGGTATCCTGCGCGCGCGCTTCACCATCCCGGTAGCGCAGCAGGTAAAAGTGGACGGTCTTCACGTACCGCGTGCGGGCCTCTTTGGCCGTGAAGCGATAGACAATCGAGCCCAGCGACGCGAGAGGGTCGCCGTGCAGGCCGGTTTCCTCGAGGACCTCGCGCACGGCCGTGTCTTGCGGGTGTTCGCCAGGCTCGAGATGCCCCTTGGGCAGCCCCCAGAACTCCTGGCGGTTGCGACGCCGGGCAATTAGGCAGACTTGGAGTTCACCCCGATGGTCGCGCACGATGACGCCGCCGGAGGAGACTTGCGGGGCTGTGCGATAGGCTGCCACAGAGCGCTCCGCGGGGGCTACGGTGTCGTGCCGGCGCCGACTCCGACGAGACACAACTGCGCCGCATCCGCCTGCGCCAGCAGGGCGTCTTTGTCCAACAAGAGGGTTTTCTGGGCTTCCACGGCCAGGCATGTCGCACCGGCCTGCGTGACGACCGATAACGTCTGGGGGCCGAGCACGGGCAGATCGAAGCGCATATCCTGGGCTGGAGCGGCCATTTTCACGACCACCAAGCCGCCTCCCCGCGCCAGCTCGCCTGCCCGCCGGATGGCCGCATCCGTGCCTTCCAGGGCTTCAACCGCGACAACCACCCGTTGTTTGACCACGACCGTCTGGCCGACATCCAGTTCGGCGATCCGGCGCGCCACCTGCAGACCAATCTGGATGTCTCCTTGTTCAGCGGCCGTCGGCTGCCGGCGGGTCAGGACGCCGGCGGGACACAACTGATCCTTGAGAAACGTGGAGGAATCCAGCAGCGTCACACCGTCCTTCGCCAGCCGGGTGGCGATCGCCCCCAGCAAGCCGTTGACCGAGTAGTCGTTCACGCGGCCCAAGATCCCCAGGGCTTCGGAATCAAACTGGACGCGGGAATCGAACAGCACTTCTTTCGTCACTTTACCCGCCATCACCGCTTGGCGGACCTGGTGGGTGTGGAGTCGGGCGAGGAGACGCTCCAGCTGTCCCACGGCGACCTCCTCGTACACATCCACCTCCTGTGCCAAGGCCGGGTCCACCCAATGCTGGAGTCCGATCGCCACGACCTTCAGGCCGCGGCGCTTCGCCTCCCGAGCGACATGGAGGGGAAACGATCCCGCCCCCGCAATGATGCCGCAGACGTCACTCATCCCATCACCTGGTTGGGTCCCGCCCAGAGGCGGGACCGTTGCATGATGACGCGTTCATCGCTCAATAAGCG
>OBEQ012322976.1_pt1 | contig 26005 bp, 25 predicted proteins | sample 1670901 | NCBI WGS metagenome assembly OBEQ01 (sample SAMEA104232315, study PRJEB22302) | groundwater metagenome | biome: forest; feature: aquifer; material: groundwater | place: USA | collected 2011-08-07 | depth 5.4 m | reverse complement strand
TCTCGAAAATCGTCGTGGGGCTTCCCTTGAGAATGGATGGCAGCGAGCAACAAGAGGCCGCCGGGGTGCGGAAATTTGTTGAGAAGGTGACGGAGTGGTCGAAAGGGATTCCGATCGTGCTTTGGGATGAGCGACTTTCCACGGTGGCCGCCGAAAGGAGTCTCATCGAGGCGGATCTTTCCCGTGAAAAGAGGAGAAAAGTGATCAATCAGATGGCGGCGGTTTTCATTCTCCAAGGTTATTTGGATTCTCTTCAGGTGCCGCCTCCGGCGGCGTAGCTATGCTGAGAAGATTCTTAGCGGTCCTGTTGCTCATCGCGTTCATCATTGCAGCGGTTTTTCTTTTCAATCTGTTTCTCTTCATCAAAACACCTTCCGGCGACGTCGCTCAATCGGTGGTGATCGAACGGGGGACCCCTTTGAGCCGGATTCTCAAGACCTTGGAGGATCAGGGGGTGGTCTCCAATCGGCATTTTTTCAAGGTCTACATCGTGGCGAAGAGGGCCGGGGACCGTATCCGGGCCGGTGATTATTCTTTTCCCGCCCGAATTTCTCCCGGAGCGGTTTTGGATCTTCTTCTCAAAGGGGATTTTGCCAGGCGACGGGTCACGATCCCGGAGGGATGGACCGCTCGGGAGATCGCCAAATATCTCGGAGAGATGAAGCTCGTCGATCCCACTCTTTTTATCGCGAAGTGCTCCGACCCGGCGTTCATCCGTTCTCTGGGACTCGATGTCCCCCATCTCGAAGGATATCTCTTTCCCGATACGTATGAGATTTATCAGCCAAAAAGCGAAGAAGACGTCTTAAAAAAATTCGTGGGGCATTTTTTGGGAATCTACACGCCGGAATTTGAAGCCCGCGCTCAACAGATCGGGTTTACCCGGCAGCAAGTCTTGACGCTCGCGTCGATTGTTGAAAAAGAGACCGCCAGTCGGGAGGAAAAGCCGATTGTCGCCGGGGTCTTTTTTAATCGTTTGAAAAAAGGAATGCCCCTCGCGAGCGATCCGACGGTGATCTACGGGGTGTCCGGTTTCAACGGCAATCTGACTCGGGCCGATCTTCAGCGACCGGGGCCTTACAATACCTATCTGAATCCCGGTCTTCCCCCGACGCCGATCGCCAATCCCGGTCTCGGATCGATCCGAGCCGTTCTTTATCCAGCGGAGACCGAGTATCTTTTCTTTGTCTCAAAAAATGATGGGACCCATTATTTTTCAAAGACGGCGGAAGAGCATGGATCTGCGGTTCGACAGTATCAGAGCAACCGACGCCGACAGCCGGAAGAGGTGTCACCCCAGACCCCCACGGCCCCTTGAAGATCGATCCAGACCGCTCCCTCAACCCCTTTTGTCTTTTTCAAAATCGATTTTATTTTTTCCGGCCCTGCCACGAAAAGTCCCGTCGCCAAAGCATCGGCCAGGGTGGAATTCCGTGCGATCACCGTGATGCTTTTGAACGGCCGGGTCGGCCGTCCGGTCTTCGGATCGATGAGATGGGCTCCGCGCTCATAGTCTCCGGAGGTCGAAACGGCGCGGTTTTTTACGGTGACGAAACAGACCGTCCGCTCACTTTCCGTTTCCGGTCGCCGAATGCCGATCTTCCAGCGTCCTGAAGCATAGAGATCTCCCGCATTGATGAGAAATCGCCGAAATCCCTCTTTTTGAATAACGGCCGCCATTCGATCGACGATCGCCCCTTTGGCGATTCCGGAGATGCCGATTTCGATTCTTGGGTCAAGATAAGCAAGATTTAGATCGGGAATTAGATGAACACCTTCATACCCCTTCCACCCTCTCCCTAACCCTCCCCCCTCAAGGGGGAGGGAATTTCTGAAAAGTATATCCCCCCTCCCTTGATGGGAGGGGGTAGGGGGAGGGTGAAGTTTCCAGGAGGCGAAGGTGATATCAAAGGCTCCGTCGGTCAACTCGGAGATCTCGCGCGCCCGTGTCAAAATTTTCAGGAGATTTCCGCCGATAGGTACCAGATACCTTCCGTTCGACCGATTCAAAAGGGAAGTCTGGCTCCCCGGCCTCCACTCGCTGATCTCATTTTCGAGTCTTTTCGCCTCCAGGAAGGCCTCCTCCATGGCTTCATAAGCTTTTTCTTTTTTAGAGGTTTCAATGACGATCGAGACGGGGACGTTTCCCATCAAGATTCGGGTCCTGGAAAATTCTTCACTCCCCCAGAGTGGTCTTAGAAGGCAAAAAAAAGAGAAAAATAGAAGGAGTCCTGGTTTTTTCACACAGCGATTTTAACTCGCGATTTTTTATCGCCGAGGATTTTCTTCAGATAATGCCCGGTAAACGAGCGGGAGATTTGGGCGACTTCTTCGGGGGTGCCTTGGGCGATCACTTCGCCGCCCCCTTCGCCTCCTTCGGGGCCCATGTCGATCAGGTAGTCGGCGGTCTTGATGACGTCGAGATTGTGCTCGATGACGATGACCGTATTGCCCGACTCGACGAATCGGTTGAGGACGTCGAGGAGTTTTTGGATGTCGGCGAAGTGGAGGCCGGTTGTCGGTTCGTCCAAAATATAAAGTGTTCGACCGGTCGCCCGTTTGGCGAGTTCCTTGGCAAGCTTGACCCGTTGCGCCTCGCCGCCGGAGAGGGTGGTCGCCGATTGACCGAGTTCGACGTAGGTCAGGCCGACGTCGATCAGGCGTTCGAGACGTTGTTTGATCGCCGGGATATGTTCGAAAAATTGAAAGGCCTGTTCGGAGGTCATCGAAAGGACATCCGAGATCGATTTTCCTTTGTAGAGAATCTCCAACGTCTCCCGATTGAATCGTTTTCCTTTACAGACCTCGCACTCGACATAAACATCGGGAAGGAAGTGCATTTCGATCCGAATAATGCCGTCTCCCTCGCACGCCTCGCAGCGGCCTCCTTTGACGTTGAACGAAAATCGCCCCGCCTTGTAGCCACGCGCCTTCGCTTCGGGGAGTTCGGTGAAGAGGTCGCGGATGAAGGTGAAGACGCCGGTGTAGGTCGCCGGATTCGAACGAGGGGTCCGACCGATCGGCGATTGATCGATATCGATCACCTTGTCGATATTCTCAAGACCACGAATATCATCGACCTTTCCGGCCGGCTCTTTGGAGCTGTAGAGCCGTTGGGCGATTCCTTTATAGAGGGTGTCGTTGATCAGCGTGCTTTTTCCCGATCCAGAGACGCCGGTCACGCAGATAAAAACACCGAGCGGGATGTCGATCTTTACTTTTTTAAGATTATTTTCGCGCGCGCCGATGATCTGGATCGTCTTTCCCGAAGGCTTTCTTCTCTGAGTTGGAACAGCGATCCGCATCTTTCCGGAGAGATATTGTCCGGTCAACGATTTGGGATTTTTTGCGATTTCCGCCGGAGTGCCGCAGGCGGTCACTTCGCCGCCGTGGATGCCGGCTCCGGGGCCCATGTCGATCACATAATCGGCGCTTTCAATGATATGTTCGTCGTGTTCGACGACGAGGACGGTGTTCCCGATATCGCGCAGTTTTAAAAGGGTATTCAGAAGCCGATCGTTGTCCCGTTGATGAAGTCCGATCGAAGGCTCGTCCAAGATATAGAGGACCCCAACGAGTGAAGAGCCGATCTGTGTCGCAAGCCGGATCCGCTGAGCTTCGCCACCGGCCAATGTCCCAGAAGTTCGGTCAAGCGTGAGGTAATCAAGACCGACATCGGCCATGAAGGTCAATCGTTCCCGGATTTCCTTGAAAATCCGCTCGGCGATCTCTTTTTCTTTTTTGCCGAGTTTGAGATTTCCGAACCATGTGATCGCCTTTTTGACCGACATCTGCGTGACGGCATAGATGTCAATGCCGTCAATCTTGACCGCGAGACTTTCGTTTTTCAGCCGTGCCCCTTTGCAGGCAGGGCAGGGGCGGATATTCATGAACCGCTCGATATCTTCTCGCATCCATTCGGAATCGGTCTCTTTGTGGCGCCGGGCCAATTTCGGGATCACTCCCTCAAAGTCGGACCAGTAAAATTCACGGTGCTCTCCGGCGGAATTGTAGGAAAAGCGGAGTTTTTCTCCTTCGGAGCCGTGAAGAATGATGTTCTGAATCTTTTTGGGCAATTTATTCCAAGGGGTGGCGAGGTCGAATTTGTAATGCTCCGAAAGGGTTTCCAACATCCCCCAATAAAAATCGGATCCCCGACGTTCCCAGGGGGCGATCGCCGACTCGCGGAGCGAAAGAGTTGGATTCGGAACGATCAGGTCGGGATCGAAATACATCTTGCTCCCGAGGCCGTTGCATTCGACGCAGGCGCCGAGCGGATTGTTGAAGGAGAAAAGCTGAGGGGTGATCTCCGGGTAGGAGACCCCGCATTCGATGCAGGCGTTTTTTTCGGAGAAAAGATAAGAGTCGCCGCCCAAGACCTCGACCTTCGCGATCCCATTAGAATGTCGGAGCGCCGTTTCCAGCGAATCGGCCAGCCTTCGTTCGATCTTCGGTTTCAGAATCAGCCGGTCGACGATCAGCTCGATGTCGTGCTTTTTCTTCTTGTCGAGCTTGATCTCCTCGTCGAGTTCCAGCGTCTCGCCGTCGATCTTGACCCGGACAAAACCCTGGGCCTTTAATTCTTGAAGCTCTTTGGAGTATTCGCCTTTGCGGTTTCGGACAATCGGGGCGAGAAGGTGGATCTTCGCCCCGTCGGGAAGTTTCATGATCTGATCGACCATCTGCGAGACGGTCTGGCTCGTGATCGCCTTCCCGCATTGGTGACAATGAGGATGCCCGACTCGCGCAAAGAGAAGACGAAGATAGTCGTAAATTTCCGTGACGGTGCCGACGGTCGAACGGGGATTGTGCGACGTCGTCTTCTGCTCGATCGAGATTGCGGGAGAAAGCCCTTCGATCGAGTCGACGTCCGGTTTTCCCATCTGTTCCAAAAACTGACGGGCGTAGGCCGAAAGCGACTCAACGTAGCGCCTCTGCCCCTCGGCATAGATCGTATCGAAGGCGAGCGACGATTTGCCCGACCCGGAAAGCCCCGTAATCACAACCATTTTGTTGCGGGGAATATCGACGTCGATCCCTTTCAGGTTGTGTTGGCGCGCGCCGCGAATGGAGAGTTTCGTTGGTTCCATAAATTTTTCGAACTTTTAAGAGTAACAGCTTACGAAATCGATGCAACGACAATTAAGGTTGCGGGTGGAATCACCGGAAGCGGCGAAGTCTTTTTCCACCTATTACGGGACTTTAGATAAAGTCCTTGTTTAAGGACCTTGTATTTGTTATCAAATGACTCATGATCTCGGTGACTCTCCAAGAGGCAAAGGCGAAGCTAAACCAGTTAGTCGAAGAGGCTCGCTCAGGGAAAGAGGTGATTCTCATGCGTGGTTCAAAGGTCGTCGCACGGATTCAGCCTCTCTCCGAAGAAGATCTTGAGATGATTCCCCAACTGACAGATTCGCAAGCCGAACGATTTTGGAAGGAAATCAAAACCAAACCGGCGAAAAGATTCCCGTCACCGCAAGCGGCTGTTCGTTCTTTACGAGGTCATCTGATTTCTTAATCTTGTGCAGATAATCCTGAGCGAACGATTTCAGAGGGATGTCGGTTCTCTTTCGGATGACGAGAGAGAGCAGATTTTTGACGTCCTCTTGAAATTACCGTCCGCCATCAAAGAGATACACTCTCATTCGGGCATAGGGCTCCGCAAAATTCATTCTTCAGGAATCTACGAGGCCCGGATCGGGTTAGGGCTCCGTATGGTGTTTGGGTTTGAAAAAAACTCACTGTCTCTTCATCGGGTGGGAACTCATGATGAGATCCGCCGCTACTTAAAAAGTCTTTAATTTATACAAGTTTCAAAAGACTGCGGCCTTCGGAGATCAGTTTTTCGACGTGGGCCTCGCTCGGACCTTCGGCGTAGACTCGGACGAGCGGTTCGGTGCCGGAGACTCGGATCAGGAGCCAGCTTTCGTCTTCCAGAAGGTATTTGAAACCGTCGAGCGCGTTGAGGCGGGCGACCTTCATTCCGCCGATTTTTGAAATGTCGGTGAGCCCGTCTCCCTTGCGAAGACGTTCCAGTTCGTTTGCAGACAAGTGGAAATCAACCCGTTTGAAATGAAAAGGGCCGATCTCTTTTTCGAGATCGTTCAAGAGCTCTCCCAATCTCTTGTCGGATTGCGCCATGATCTCCAGGAGGAGAAGCCCGCAGAGGAGGCCGTCCCGTTCATAGACGTGAGATGGGATGGCGATGCCCCCCGATTCTTCGCCGCCGATGAGCGGTCCTCCTTGAGAATCGAGCTCCCGAAATTTTTGGCAGATATGTTTGAAGCCGACCGGCAGCTCATATACGGCCAAATGGTGTTGTGCCGCGATCCGGTCGATCATCTGTGTCGTTGTGACTGTCTTGACGATGCCGCCGCGCAGTCCTTTGGACAAAAGATGTCGAAGGAGCAAGGCATAGATCTGATGTGAATTGACGAACTTTCCATTCTCATCGACCGCGCCGATCCGGTCGGCGTCACCGTCGGTGGCGAGGCCGACATCACACTTCTCTTTTTGAACGAGCGTGATCAAGGCCTTGAGATTCTGTTCAATCGGTTCGGGATTCAGTCCTCCGAACGAAGGATCGGGATCGAAGTGAATTTCCTGAATGGGACTTTTGAGGACTTTGGAAAGAAACCCGGCCCCGGCTCCGTAGAGAGGGTCGTAGGCGATTTTGAAATTGGCCTTCCGGATCGCTTTGAGGTCGATGCAAGAGTGGAGTTGATCGACATAACCTTGATGCGGATCAAAAAAGGTGACGAATTTTTTTCGAACCGCTTCGTCAAAGGGGATTTCTTTCGGAGTTTTCCCGTTATTTTTTTCAATTTGAGCCTCGATTTGTGACGTAAACGCCGGAGCCGCGGAGCCGCCATAAGATTCCTTGAATTTGACTCCATTCCATTGTGCCGGGTTGTGACTCGCCGTGATCATGATCCCGTTGATCGCCCCGGTCGATTTTGTCATCCAAGAGATGCAGGGAGTGGGGCAGTAGTCTTGGCTCATCAAGACCGGGAGACCGTTGGCGGCGAGAACGGACGCGACTTTTTCCGCAAATTCCCGGGAATGGAGACGGCGGTCGAAGCCCAGGGGGATCGGTTGCTTTAATGGCAGCTCGTGTCGGACCAGATCGGCATAGGCCTGAATGACGCAGGCGACATTCTCAAAGGTGAACTCTTCCCCCATCACCGCCCGCCAGCCGTCGGTTCCGAATTTGATCATTGTGACAACTCCGCCGCCATCTCGATCGCTGCGATCATGCTTGAAGCGTCGGCGATTCCTTTTCCTGCGATATCAAATCCGGTGCCGTGGTCAACGCTGGTGCGGACGAAAGGGAGTCCGAGCGTCAGATTCACGGCGTCCTTAAAATGCAACAGTTTGAGCGGGATCAGGCCTTGGTCATGATACATGGCGACGACGGCGTCGAATTCTCCCTGCACCGCCCGATGAAAAACCGTGTCGGGAGGGTAGGGACCGGAGGCGGCGATTTTTCTCCTTTGGGCCTGCTGGATCGCCGGTGCGATCTTAGTTTTTTCTTCGTTTCCAAAAAGTCCTCCCTCTCCGGCGTGGGGATTGAGGGCGGCGACGGCGATGCGAGGTCTTCGAATTTTAAACCATTTCTTCAAATGAGAGTCGGTCATTTCGATCGTGTTCAATATTTTTTTCTTCGGGAGGAGAGCAGAGATCTTTGAGAAGGGATCGTGAATCGTGACGAGAACGACCCGCAGGCTCGATCCTGCCATCATCATCCGGACGTCGCGCGTTTTAGAAAGTGCGGCCAGGAATTCCGTGTGTCCCGGAAACGAATATCCGGCCAGCCGCAGATGTTCTTTGGAGATCGGTCCCGTGGCGATAGCATCAATTTGGCCGCTCAAGACGGCGTGAGTCGCTTGTTCGATGTAGAAGGCAGAGAGCTGTCCCGCCTGTTTTGATGAAAGAGACTTCGATTTTTTCCAGTCAAAGTAACTCGGATCACCGAAAATGATTGGTTTGCACACCCGGCGAACTTTTGCCGAGCGGAGTGCCTTTTGAATGACCTCGGGACCGATCCCTTTTGGATCGCCCATGGTAATGCCGATTCGTGGAAGGTGCATTATTTTTTAATTTCCACATGAATTCTCGCCCGTGCTTCATCGAGGTATTCGATGATCTTATCTGCCGAGCGGCCCTGAAGAATTCCCATCCGTGCCTGGAAACGGGCCTCCTCCGAGGCCTCTTTGCCGGCCTTTCTATTCACTTCCTCTTCGGAAATCTTGATTTTTGGAAAGATCACCTGGGTGAGAAATTTCATTCTTCGAATCTGTCCGGAAAGTTCCTTTTTATAGTCGTCAAGGGTCGTCCCTTTTTTTGCGAGCTCGCCCTTCATCACTTCCAAGGTCGTTCGGTTTCTTTGGAGGATCTCTTGAATCGCCTGCTCGACCTCTTGATCGGTCGTGTTCATCTCGAGACGTTTGAACTCTTCTTTGAGAATTTTTTCTCGAATCACCGACTCAAGGGAATCTTTGACCGGGATTCCCAAAAGCTTGCTCTCGGAAGCCTTCTCTTTGGAAAAATTTTTCACGTCCGATTGCGTGATGATCTCATCGCCGACAACGGCGACAAGACGATCGACCACCTCGGCCGCTTCCAGACGGCTCAAGCTCAACAACAAAGCCAACCCCATCATGAATGATTTCATTTCTTTATCTCCCGAAGTCCTTTTTCGTAAACCACGATTTCCCGTCGGTGATGGAGCCCCTCCAACCAGGGGCCTAAAAGGTTTTCCCCTTTTTCCTCCCGAAGCCGTTCCTTGATTTTGACAGATGCCTCTTTCAGAAGGATTTGTCGAGAAGGCTTCTTTTCAACGACGCGAAAAATATGGAACCCGTACTCGGAGGGGATCGGTCGGCTTGTCTGGCCGACCCTCAAATTGAAACAAGTCTTTTCGAAGATCAAAGGATATTCCCCGCGCCCGAAAAAACCCAAATCCCCGCCGTTTTCACGGTCCGGGCTTTCCGAATATTGCTTCGCCACGCCGGCGAAATTTTCTCCCTTCTCCAGCAGAGAAAAAATCGTCATCGCCTTTTCTTGTTTGGCGGTGACGATCTGCCGGCAATGGACCTGTTCCGGTTCTTGAAACTGGGAGCGGTTCTTTTGGTAATATTCGGCGATCTCCTCCGGCGTCACCTGAATGGAACGGTAGACCTCCTGTTCGATCAGTTTGTCGATCACCTTCTTATTCTTTTGTCGTTCCAACCAATCGTCCAGAGTGATCGCTCTCTCCTTCAGCAATCTTTCGAGGGTTCCCGCATGATAACCCGATTCGAAGTGACGACGGATCTCCTGTTCCTCCTCTCCGGTCAGTTGAATTCCCTTCTCGCGGGCCACTTGGAGGAGGAGTCGTTCCTCGACGAGACCGGTCAGGAGTTTTTTCTTGACGGCAAGACTCCCCTCCCGATCGGCCAACAGATCCGGACCATAATCTCCCGCCTGTTCTGAAAAAACCTTTTTGAGATCGGCCACCGTGATCTTTTCTTCCCCCACAAAGGCGAGGGCCGTCTGATCTTGGGAGGGAGAGGGGGAGCAGGCGGGGGAAAAGAGGAGGGAAAAGAGAAGGATTTTCGACAGCTTCATGATAAAAAAGCATCGGTTAATCCGAGCGGTTCGAGGTTTTCGCGAACTCTTTTATCCAGGGTGGCCACTTCAAAATCTGGGTAAATTTTGATCGCCTCCAGAATGGTGGCCAGATGAATGGCATCTAGAGTCCGGACCGGCTCTACAGGAAACCGCTCGGAGGCCCGTGACCGGATTTTTTTAGAGAGATCCAGGATTTCCCATTGGGGAAGACGGCTTTCCAAAAGGCCGAGGAGTTTATTTCGAACCGCCGCCGTGATTTCGCGCCGAAGCTCCCGGCGAATCAAGCCGCGCCGAACTTCTAAGGGACTTAAACTCGAAGTCACAAGGAGGCTTGCTCCATCCATAAGGGTCCGAACGCGCTCTCCTTCCGGCTCGCCGTTGATCCAGGATAAAAGGGCCGAAGACTCAAGGTAAAGAACGGTCATTCGCCGCGGTCCTCATCGATGAGTCTTTGGGATGTCCCCGAAGGAGATTTGATCGGAGAGGGAGGGCAGGGTGTTTTTGCAGCAAGTGCGGGACGGACCAACCCATCATGGATCCACCGTTCTCGCAGAGTTCCGCCCGTTGTCGGAATATCAGTCATGGTCGGTTCACGAAGCTCAGCGACCACTTCATCCCGGTCGGTGATCAGGACTCGCCGACCGCTCCGAACTTCTCGAAGATAGGCAGAGAGGTTATTCTTGAGATTTTTAACGCCGACGGTCTTGATGTGTTCCATGGAGACATAGTAGCTACGAGTAGCTACTATGTCAAGATGAAACATGAAGCAGTAACTCCCTCAAAAATTTCTTGGCCACGATCAAAGAAAGCTCCGGTTGGGCCGTCTTTTCCTGGACAAAAAATCGAAAGTCGGGGGTCATGCGGTATTTTTTTGGTTCTTTTGTGATCCGGGCGGTCAGGAGTTCGGGCGGCAATGCGGAAGAGGGGTCGAAGGCGTAGACGAAGGTTCGGCCATCGTAGCGGATCTGTTTGATTCTTAATTTTTTGGCGAGGGTTTTCAGCATGGAGAGTTCGAGCAGGTGGGCGACCTCGAGGGTCGGTTTGCCGAAGCGGTCGGCCAGTTCGTCGGCGATCGATTCGATTTCTTCTTCGTTGCCGGAGGCGAGCCGGCGGTAGAGTTCCAATCGGACCGGCGGGTCGGGGATGTAATCCTCGGGGAGATAGGCCGGGATTTTGAAGTGAAGCTCCGGATCAATTTCGTCGAGTACCGTTTCCCCTTTCAACTCCTTGACCGCTTTTTCCAAAAGCTCTGTGTAGAGTTCATAGCCGATTGCGTTCATCGATCCCGATTGCTCTTGGCCGAGGAGATTGCCGGCACCGCGGATTTCCAGATCATACGAGGCCATTCGATAGCCCGATCCGAGGTCGGAGAATCGTTGCAGGACTTCGAGGCGTTTGGTCGCCTCGGGCGTCAAGGCCTTCTCCTCCGGGATGATCAGATAGGCGTAGGCACGATGGTTGCCGCGCCCGACGCGGCCGCGAAGCTGGTAGATCTGGGCGAGGCCGAATCGGTCGGCGTTATTTAAAAAGATCGTGTTGGCGGTCGGGATGTCGATGCCCGATTCGATGATCGTCGTGCAAAGAAGGACATTAAACTTCTGATGGGAGAATCGGATCATCACGTCTTCCAGTTCCTGTTCCTCCATTTGACCGTGGCCGATCTCAATCTTCGCCTCGGGGACCAGTTTTGAGAGAAAATCCTTCATCTTTCCGATTGTCTCGACCTGATTATGGACGAAAAAGACCTGGCCGCCGCGCCTCAGCTCGCGAAGGATCGCCTCCCGGATCGCTTCATCTTCAAACGACATGACATAGGTGCGGATCGCGAGGCGGTCGGTCGGTGGTGTCTCGATCACGCTGACCGGGCGGATTCCGACGAGCGACATATAGAGCGAACGCGGGATCGGCGTCGCGGAGAGGGCGAGGACGTCGACATTTTTCTTCAACCGTTTGATTTTTTCTTTTTGCGCCACGCCGAAGCGATGCTCTTCGTCGATGATCAGAAGTCCGAGATCTTTGAAGGAGATATCGGGCTGAAGAAGACGATGGGTGCCGATGACAATGTCGATCTTTCCGATGCCTAATTTTCTCACGACCTCTTTTTGTTCGGCGGCGGAGCGAAAACGGGAGAGCATTTCCACCGTGACCGGTGTGTCTCGAAATCGCTCGATGAATCGTTCGTAATGTTGAAAGGCCAAGAGCGTTGTCGGGACGAGGAAGATCACCTGTTTGCCGTCCAAGGCCGCTTTGTAGGCGGCCCGAAGGGCCACTTCCGTTTTGCCGTAGCCGACATCTCCCAACACGAGCCGGTCCATCGGCAGATCTTTTTGCATATCATTTAAAACATCTTGGATCGCCGCTTCTTGGTCGGGGGTCTCTTCATAAGGGAAGCTCGCCTCGAACGCCTCAAAGAGATCGTTCGGCGGGGAAAAGGCAAAACCTTGTCCGGCCGTTCGGGCGGCGTAGAGGTTCAAAAGCTCTCCAGCGAGTTTTTGAATCATTTTCTCCGATTTTCCTTTGACCTTGGCCCACGCGGTGCCGCCGAGTTTGTCGGGGGTCGGCATTTTACCGTTTGCGCCGGTGTAGCGTTGGACGAGGTTCATCCGATAGGCGGGGAGGTAGAGTTTGTCGCCGTCCCGATATTCGATCAGGAGAAAATCGTTTCCGGTCCCGTCGATCGTCATGTGGAGAAGGCCCTGATAGATCCCGATGCCGTGGTCGCGATGGATGATCGGATCTCCTTTTTTCAACTCGGCAAAAGAGGAGAGTGTTTCGCCGGTCATCGCCTCTTTCGGCCGTATCCTTACCTTCGGTCCGAAGATTTCTTCATCGGTCACAAAAGTGATCTGGTCTTCCGGCAATCGAAATCCGCCGGAGAGATTCCCGATCGCAAACGGAGGGAGAGTCGAAAGATAGGGGGTCAGGAGGTCGGTCAAGCGGTCGACTTGATGCTTGCTCGATGCGACCAATGTCACTCGGTCGGTCTCGAGCCATTTTTCGAGCCGTCGGGCGAGCGGCCGGAGCGGTTCAAGCCCCTTTCGGCTTTGCTGGATTTCCTGCCGGATCGCTTCATGGGTCTCCATCGGGATCGAGAGTGTCTCGGCCCTTTCGATTGGTACCGCGAGGGAAAAAGAGAGGCGGGGATGGTCTTTGAGACGTTTCTCAAAAGAGACAAGCCCCGGCAGCGCCTCTTCAAGCGTAAGGAGAGTCGGCTTTCCTTGGATTAAAGTACCGATGTCTTGGAGAAAATCGGCGATCACCGGCGACAACGCCTTGAAGTCGTCGGCGATCAAGACTGTTTCTTTCGGAAGCCAATCCCAAAAAGTGCTTGGCTGTTCGTAAAACAAAGGGAGATAGGTCTCGATCCCGGAAAATGCGATCCGCTCTTTGACCTTTTCGACCAACGGGGTCCATTGAGATCGCGGGACGTCCCGATCTTCTCCGCGCGCGCGCGCCTTTTTTGAAAAATTCTCAATCGTTTCTTCCGTAAGAAGGATCGGCCGTGCCGGAAGGATCGCTATTTTCTCAATCGTCTTTAGGGACCTTTGCGAACGCGGATCGAAGGTGCGGATCGATTCGATGGTGTCGCCGAGCCACTCGATCCGGTGCGGATCGGATGCGCCGGCGTCGTAGAGATCGATGATCGATCCTCGGATCGAGAAATTACCTCGATCGATCGAGACCGGGACATTCTGATATCCCCACTCCACCAGATTTTTTAAAAAGAGATCTCGATCAACCTCCATGCCGGTTTCCAGCGTGATCGGATTTTCCAAAATGGTGCGCGGTGGGAGGGCGCTTAAAAGTGCGGGAATCGTAGCGGCCAAAAAACGGGACGGTCGGGTCAAAAGCCGATGAAGGATCGCCAAGCGGCTGCAGGTGATATCGGCGTGGGGAGAGAGGGGAGAAAAGGGGAGGACGTCCAATGCCGGAAAGAGGGCGATTTCCTCCGATGATCCTAGAAAGAAGGAGAGGTCTCTCTCAAATTGGGCCGCCTCCCGGCCGGTCGTCGCGAGATAAAGATAGGTGCGGGAACGGTCCGCCTTGATCAGTTCTGCAATAAGATAAGGCTTCCCCCCAGGGGCGAGCCCGCTCAGATTGAGCCAGGGGGTGCCGTTTTGAAGCTTCTCAACGACTGCGCGCAGCGACTGTATCAATATTGACTCACAACCGGATGATCCGGGCGGACGATAATAGTAATGTCTCCCGGCGTCAAATAGGCTATGATCATTTATGATTTATGACATGCGCTCCGCTCCCACCTCGTAACGAACTGTCGTCCCTTCCGCACGTCGTTCAACTATTAGACAAAATAGGCCGGACGGTTGAGAAGTTTGTCAAAGGTTGCGATCAATTCGGTAAAGCAGAAATCAATCAAGTCCTGCGCAATATGAGGCAGGTGCTTGCCTTGAGACCCGGCAAGGCTTTTATGTTGGAGGCGATGAAGGAGAAATCTCCGGCGGCCAAAACCTCAGGCGAATCGATCGGATTGGGAACGCAAATCGTTCGCGGAGGGAGACTTGTGGCCACGACGACCGAAGCATCGCCGGTTCAGTCTCAGAGGACCGAAGTTGAAGGTCACGAACTTTCGCTCTTTGAAAAAATATTCCTGGCACGATTCGGGGCGGGACTTCCCTTCGGCGAAGAGCTTCTTCCGGGGATGTTGAAGTTCTTGTCCAAGACGGAGAAGATCTGGCTTCAGTTCTTTCAGAAATTTCTGCCGTTCACTTTTGAGAAACAGGTCAATCCCGCCGAGATCGCCTCGGTTATCTTCCGGGGACTTTTGCAGGGGAAAAATGCCGGTCCCAAAGGAGAGACAATCGCTTACTTGATCGCCGACCTCAAGATGCTGAGCGGCAAGATGGAAAAATTTGTGCGCGTTCGAATTCAAGGCGATGAGGCGGTCTTACGCTCGCTCCAAGAAACGGCTCCGGGAAAGATACTCGACCCGGCGACCGTCGCGGAATGGATCGGGAAAGAGCCGCCGGTCTTTCTCGCCCTCTCTTATAAGGTGGTGAATCCCGAGGCGCTCAAAAACAATCCCAGTGAGCTGGCCCTTGCCTATCAAACGCCCGAAGCGATGGTCGAGGCGGGGATCCGTGAAGGAACGAGAAATGTCACCCAAGGGATCGCCCTTTCAGCCCGCACGGAGCAGGCGATGGCCGAACGGCTCGATATCAACCTCGCCGCTCTCCGAGGGCTCGATCGTTCTTCTAAGGAGGGTGAAGCCAAAACGGTTCCTCCCCCGAGCGGCTTTGCTGGTCTTTTTTGGAAAAAGAAAAAGAGAGGGGCCTTTGGATCGATGTTTGAAGGTGGAGAAGGATCTCCTCCCACCTTTGTTCCCTGGTATCAGTGGATGCTTCGCACCCAAAAGGTAAAAGGCAAACCCCGCTGGTGGGTCCCGCTTCTTTATTTTACCGCAGTCTCGGTCGGCGGGCTGTTTCTTGTCTATGTTTTGAAGTTTCTCCTGCAGAGGTAAGCCTGAGTGGGATTACCTTCACCGAATCGCTAACGGTTGCGAAAGCTGAGTCGAGGATTGGCTCGAGGGAACGGCCGACGGTGAGAGTCATTTCGTCGCGGCTGATTTCGATTAAAAGGAACGGCGGGGCGTTGGAACGCCGGTTGGGCCATCGGGTGTTTGGCGACGATCTTGAGATTTTTTCGGATCATTCGTTCGATTTCCAAAATATTTCCCTTTTGATCGGGGGTTGCGAACGAGATCGCCTTTCCTTCACGGCCGGCACGGCCGGTGCGGCCGATCCGGTGGACGTAATCGGAAGAAGTATTCGGAAGGTCGTAATTGATGACAACCCCGATGTCGGTGACATCGATCCCGCGCGCGGCGATGTCGGTTGCGACCAAGATTTTGTATTTACCTCTCTTGAACCCTTCGAGGGCCTCCCGGCGCTGGCCTTGCGAACGATTCGAATGGATCTCCGCGGCCCGAAAACCGCTCTGATTGAGGCGATAGCAGATATCTTTGGCCCCATGTTTGGTGCGTGAAAAGACCAGCGCCGTTCCGAGTTCCTCGCGAAGGACCGCTTCGAGAAGGGCGCGCTTTGAATCCTTCGAGACGATGATGATTTCCTGCTCCACCGTTTCGGAGGCGGTGCCGGAAGGGGCGACTTCCACCCGCACCGGGAGTTTCATGTGGGCCGCGGCGATCTGGACGATCTCCTTCGGCATTGTTGCAGAATAGAGAAGGGTCTGCCGATCTCGGGGGACGCGTTTCAAAATTTGATTAATTTGCGGTGCAAAACCCATATCGAGCATCCGGTCGGCCTCATCCAACGCCAGGATCTTTGTCTCATCGAGTTTGACGATTCCTTGTTGGAGGTGATCGAGGAGTCGCCCAGGAGTCGCGACAATGATGCGCGGGCGTCGTCGGACCGCCTCGACTTGGCGGTACATCGATTCCCCGCCGATGAGGACGGCGGTCGTCATGCCGAGCGAACCTCCCACTTTTCGGACGGTTTCCTCGACCTGCAGCGCGAGCTCGCGCGTCGGGATCAGCACCAGTCCGCGCCCCGGCATTGCTTGAAGGCGTTGGATCATCGGAATGGCGAAGGCCAAGGTCTTACCGGTGCCGGTCTGGGCGATGCCGATGATGTCTTTACCTTCCAGACCGGCCGGGATCGATTGTTGCTGGATCGGAGTCGGGACCTTAAAATGGAGCCGGTCCAAGACCGCCAAAATTTGTGATGAGATTCCCAGGCCTAAAAAGCTTGGGGACGAATGGGCAACAGAGTTTGTCATCGCGGACTGATACGACAAGACAGGAGGTTTGTCCAGGGATTGAGCGCTTGATCATTTTAAAAAAGTAACTACAACACTCCCTTTTTCGAGGCTTTATGCTGCGCATCCAAAACCTCAATAAGAGCTATGGCACCCAGATCCTTTTCGAGGACGCCGGCCTTCAAATGTCGACGGGAGAACGCCTAGGCCTCGTCGGCCGGAACGGCCACGGCAAATCGACCCTCTTTCGGATGATCTTGGGGGAGGAACACCCCGATAGCGGGACGATTACCCTTCCGAAGAACTATCGCCTCGGCCATCTGGCCCAACATCTCCATTTCACCCAACCGACCGTTTTGGAGGAAGGATGCCTCGGCCTTACGCCCGAGGAAGAGTGGGATCATTATAAGGTGGAACGGATTCTCTTCGGCCTCGGCTTCACCGAAGAGGACATGTCGAAATCTCCTTCGACCTTCTCCGGCGGTTTTCAGATTCGTTTGAATCTCGCCAAAGTTCTCGTCTCCAATCCGAATCTCCTCCTTTTAGACGAACCGACCAACTACCTCGACATCCTCTCCGTCCGGTGGATCACGCGGTTTCTTTGCTCGTGGAAAAACGAGCTGATCATCATCTCGCACGACCGGGAATTCATGGACAGCGTGACGACCCACACCGCCGCGATCCATCGCCATCAGATTCGGAAAATTCGCGGGCCGACGCAGAAGGTCTACGACCAACTCGCGCAAGACGAGGAGATTTACGAAAATACAAGGGTCAATGAAGAGAAGAAACGCGAGAAGATCGAACAGTATGTCAATCGATTCCGCGCCCAGGCGACGAAAGCGGCCGGGGTCCAGTCGCGGATCAAGCTTTTGGATAAAATGCCGGCCAAGGAAAAGCTTGCGAGAATTGCCGATCTCGATTTCGCCTTTCATTATTCGCCGACCCACGCCAAAAACCTGGTGAAGGTCCAAGACCTTTCCTTTTATTTTAATGAATTGGAACCGCTGATCTCGCGCCTCAGCTTGAGTGTCGGCAATAAAGAGCGGATTGCGATCATCGGAAAAAACGGAAAGGGAAAATCGACGCTCTTGAATCTCATGGCGGAGGAGCTGACTCCGCGGACGGGAACCGTCGAGACGCATGAACAGGTGAAGCTCGGCTATTTCGGCCAGACCAACATCGAAAGGCTTCAGCCCAAAAATACGGTGGAAGAAGAGGTTGGGAGCAGCAATACCACTTTGGGCCGGACGCAGGTGAGGGGGATCTGCGGCATCATGATGTTCAGCGGCGACAAGGCAGAAAAAAGGATCTCCGTCCTTTCCGGAGGGGAAAAGAGCCGCGTCCTTCTGGGGAAAATTCTCGCGGCTCCGGCGAATCTTTTATTTCTCGATGAGCCGACCAACCATCTCGACATGCAGTCGATCCAGGCGTTGGTCGAGGCGATCCAGGACTTTCACGGGGCGGTCGTGATCGTCACCCACAGCGAGATGATTCTGAGAACGATCGCCACCAAGTTAATCATCTTCCAGCACGGCACCGCCGAGGTGTTCGACGGCGGCTACGACGAATTTTTAGAAAAGATCGGGTGGGAAGAAGAGGGGGGACGTTAAGGAAATTCAAAAAACGATCGAGCAGCAATACAAAAAACTCGAGTTGGCAACGGCGAGATACGACGAGAAGAATCGGAAATACGAAGAACTGCTATTGAGCGAAGATCAGAAGCTTTGACTTGTCTTCAAAGAGGGTTTGGATCTTGTTATTTCCGATGACGGTTTCGACGATTCCCTTCCCGAATGTGGGATGGTCGATAATATTTCCGACCTTAAACTTTCCGGTCATGGTGTAGGGCTTCGGTGTTCCTTCGGCCTTGGCGAGTGCCTTTTTCCAAAGCTCCTCGTTGGTGAGGGTGACCTTCTTCGGTGTCTTTTTCTTTGCCGCCGCTTCGGGATCTTTGTAAAGATGGGTCGCCGAGCAGGTCTTGCACTCGCATTTGCCGACGGTCGTTTCATTTTTCATCGAAACAATCACATGTTCCAGGGCCAATTTGCACTTGCCGCAGTAGGAAAGGATGTCCTGGCCGACCGCAATTTTCTGTTCAGTGTCCATGTATTCTCCTCGTCATTTTTAAAATGGAGAAGAACCCTAGCCTGACTCTGTGGATAAGTCAAAAAGAGATTAGAGAATCTCTTATATTTCAATAGGTTCTGGAGAAGGGATCAGCCACTCTTTGACCATGCTGACGGGAAGACCGATCACCGCCTGAACATCTCCTTCCACCTTTGAGATGAGCACCTGTCCCTTTTCTTGGATGGCGTAGGCCCCTGCCTTATCGAGAGGCTCGCCGGTCGCTACATACTCTTCAATCGTCTTTTGCGTCAGCCGCTTGAAGGTGACCGCCGCTCGTTCGACATGTTTTTTCAAATCGCCGCTTTCGGTGTCGAGCAAGACGACCGCTGTACAGACGGTATGAGTTTTTCCGGAGAGTTGGGTCAACATCTGAACCGCTTCTTTGGCATCGTGCGGCTTTCCCATCTTGATGCCATCGCAATCGATCAACGTGTCGCTCGCGATCACGAAGGCATGAGGGCAGAGATCGGCGACCGATCGTGCCTTTTGTTCCGCAAAATAAAGCGCCTCTTCGGCGGCCGGGAGATCGGTCGGTCTTTCCTCAAACCGGGGAGAAATCGCTTGAAAGGGGATTCCCAAGGTCCCCAGCAATTCCAGGCGTCTTGGAGAGGTCGATGCTAGGTAAACTTTCAACATATCCGATTGTTCCAAGGGGGATTCTGCCCTATAGAGACTGCATGACCAAGCCATTTTTAGGATTTTGGGAAAGATTACCCAAACCGGTCATCGGTTTGTCCCCCATGGACGGCGTCACCGACTTTGCCTGTCGCGCTATCATGGCCCTCCACGGCAAACCGGCCGTTATTTTCACCGAATTTACCACCGTTGAGGGGCTCTTTCATGCCCCCGAGGCTATTTTGAGAGATTTTGAATACAACGAAGTCGAGCGTCCCGTCGTCGCCCAAATTTATGGCGCCAGCCCGGAAGATTTTTATCGTGCCACCCATGTCGTCTGTGAACTCGGTTTTGACGGGGTCGATATCAACATGGGGTGCCCTTCCAAAACGGTGACGAAAAGAAATTGTGGCGCAAAATTAATTGTGGTTCCCGATTTGGCGGTGGAAATCATTCGGGCTACCCGACAAGGTATTGCCGACTGGTCTCGCGGCCAGACTTTGGAGGATCTCCGACTTCCTTCGGTGCTCATAGAGACGGTTGGCCGAATGAATGTCAAAAGGATCGGCCAAGAGAGGCCGACAGTCAAAGCACCGATCCCTTTTTCCATCAAAACTCGTATCGGTTACGACAAGGTCGTGATTGAGGAATGGATGGAAACGCTCCTGGCCGAAGCGCCGGCCGTTATTTCGGTCCACGGACGCACCCTCAAACAAATGTATCGCGGTTCGGCCGACTGGGATGCGATTGCCAGGGCGAAGAATGTCGCTCGTCGAACCCCGACGCTCGTTTTCGGCAACGGCGATATCCATTCTCTGGAAGAGGCCCATGAAAAGATTCAATCAAGCGGCGTGGATGGCACACTGATCGGCCGAAGCGCGATCGGCAATCCCTGGATTTTTCAAAACAGGACTGCCGATCGTCAACAAAGAATCGATACGGCGCGGGAGCATGCGCTCTATTTTCACGAAAACCGTCCTGCCACTCACTGGAAAAGCCTCAAGAAACATCTCGGAGGTTACCTGAGGGCTTTTCCGGATGCCGTACGGTTCCGCAGTGCGGTATTGGCGACAAAAACTTTCGAGGAACTTATTTTTTTGTTGTCGTAGGCCTGTAAAATTCGCTCTTTTTCCGGCTGTAGATGAAGTAGATCAGAAAACCGATCGCCAGCCAGATGACCAACCGCAGTTTTGTGACCGTATCGAGCGAGAGCATCAAAATCAAATTCGAGAGTATTCCCAACACAGGAACTACCGGGACCCAGGGACATCGAAAGGGACGGTGTCGATCGGGATCCTTGAATCTCAAGACCAAGACGGCGGCGCAGACAATGACGAAAGCCAAAAGGGTGCCGATGTTGACCAGTTCGGCGATCTTGCCGATCGGGGTCAGCCCGGCGACGATCGCCACCACCAGGCCGGTCAGCATTGTGGAGTAATGAGGGGTCCGGAAACGGGGGTGGATTTTCCCGAAAAAGGAATAGGGAAGCAGACGGTCGCGAGCCATGGCCAAAAAGATCCGCGCCTGAGAGAGCATCATGACGAGCAGGACGCTTGTGAGTCCCGCCAGCGCTCCGAAAGAAATGAGGAGGACGGCCGACTTCATGCCGTGTGAGGCAAAGGCGGAAGCGATCGGGGCGTGGATGTCGATCGCGGAAAACTTGACCATCCCGGTCAGCACGGCCGCCACGGCGATATAAAGAATCGTGCAGAAAAAAAGCGACGAGAGAATGGCGAGAGGGACATCCCTCTGCGGGTTCTTGGCCTCTTCCGCGTGCGTCGAAATCGAGTCGAATCCGATGTAGGCGAAGAAGATAAAGGCGGCGCCCGTCATGACCCCCTTCCATCCGAAAGGAAAATAAGGATGCCAATTGGAGACATCGACGTGTCGGCTGCCGACAATAATCACATAGAGGACGACGAAGAGTTTCAGGAAGACAATCAAGGTGTTCACCCCGGCGCTCTCGCGAATTCCCTTCACCAAAATCATCGTCACGATCAAAAGGATGCCGACCGCCACCAGGTCGCAGGAAAAAGGAACCTGACCCGTGAAGGTGAGTTTCAGGCTTTCCCAAAGCCCGATATCGGTCAGGCCTCCGGCGCCCGCCAGATAGGTTTGAGGATCTTGGTAGAGACGAGGAGGGAGATGAAATCCGAAAAGTTTTAAGAATTCGACAAAATATTTCGACCAGCCGACCGCGACGGCACTAGAGGCCATGGCGTATTCGAGGATCAGATCCCACCCGATAATCCAGGCAAACAGCTCGCCCAAGGTGGCGTAGGCGTAAGTATAGGCGCTGCCGGCGACAGGCACCATCGCGGCGAACTCCGCATAACAGAGCGCGGCAAAGGCGCATCCGAATCCTGCGATGACAAAGGAAACGGTCAGCGCGGGGCCCGAATGTTCGCGGGCGGCGAGCCCGGTCAGGACAAAGATCCCCGCACCGATAATCGCCCCAACCCCCATCGCAAAAAGTTGAACCGGCCCGAGCACTCGACGCAAAGGTTGTCCGCTTTCCGCATCCGCCTTTAACTGATCGATCGATTTTTTGGAGAAGAGTTGAGAAATCATAAGAAAGATTGTCAGCCCGGCGGCCAGGCGAAAGGACGACCTCCCAAGAGATGGAGATGCAGGTGCCAGACCGATTGACCGGCCCCAGCGCCGTTATTGATGACGAGACGAAAATCTTTCAGACCTTCTTTTTGAGCGATGGTGCGGGCCGCGCTGTGGAGATGGCCGACCAACTCCCGATCGTCAGCCCCGATATCCGCGATCTTTTCCAGGTGTTTCAATGGAACAATCAAAACGTGCGTGGGGGCCTGAGGATGGACATCCCGAAAGGCGACGCAAACCTTGTCCTCGTAAACGATCTTCGACGGAATTTCTTTTTTGGCGATCTTGCAAAAAAGACAATCGGCGCTCATTTTTTATAAATTTCTTTCGGATCAAAGAGACGCTTCGCGATGATCCGGGATTTTCCGTTTTCAATCTTTCGAAAAAAATCGCTTCGGTATCCTTCATGGCAGGTGGCGACCTTTTGATCGACTTTGATCAGGAGGGTATCGGCATCACAGTCATAAAAGACTTCTTTAACTTCCTGAGTGTGCCCCGATTCTTCCCCTTTGACCCAGAGTTTTTTTCGCGACCGGGACCAAAAAGTGACATAGGGACCCGCCAAGGTTTTTTCCACCGCTTCTCGATTCATGAAGGCAAACATCAAGACTTCGTTATTTTGATAGTCTTGAATAATCGCCCCGATGAGCCCGTTTTCATCGAATTTGAATGTATCAATGATGGACATCCTGAGCTCCGTCGAAGGATTATTGAATCTCGATTTTTAAAATCTTATCCCCCTGCGCGATCTTTTTCACGACATCCATCCCGGCGACTGTTTTACCGAAGACGGTGTATTGATCGTCGAGAAAAGGGGTCGGGGCGAGGGTGATGTAAAATTGGCTCCCGCTCGAACGGCGCTGCGGATTGACTTCGTCTCCGGTGCGGGCCCAGGCGAGCGCCCCTTCGACATGGCGATGCGGATTTCCTTTAATCTCGGCGGGAATCGTATAGCCGGGGCCGCCGGCACCGGTGCCTTGCGGATCGCCTCCCTGAACGACGAAATTCGGAACAACCCGGTGAAAGGTGAGGTTGTTATAAAAACCCCCTTTAGCCAATTGAACAAAGTTGGTGACCGAGAGAGGCGCCTCTTTCGGATAAAGTTCGACCGTGATGTTTCCTTTTGACGTGTGGATGATCGCCTTGGTGACTGTTTTGATACTGTCCGGCGCGGTCTTCGGTTCGGTAAATTTGGTCTCCGACATGAGAGTCCTTTCTGTGGTTAAGAGGCTTAATAAGGTGAAAAGAAGAATTAAGGGCGAATGGGGACGTCGTGTTGCCATAGATACTCCTTCGTCTCGGCGATGGTGAATTCTTTGTAATGAAAGATCGAAGCCGCCAACGCCGCATCGGCCCCGCCTTTGGTCAAGCCTTCCAAAATATGACTTGGATGTCCCGCCCCTCCCGAGGCAATCACTGGAATATGCACCGCTCGGCTGACGGCACGGGTCAACTCCAAGTCGTACCCGTCCTTCGTCCCATCTCGATCCATGCTGGTCAAGAGAATTTCGCCGGCCCCCATCTTTTCCATTTTCTTGGCCCACCGAACCGCATTCAGGCCGGTATCTTTCCGTCCGCCATGGGTGAAGACCCGCCATTTTTTTCTTCGGCTGACCCGCTTGGCGTCAATCGCGACGACGATGCATTGACTCCCGAATTTTTCAGCCGCCTTTCTGACGAAGAGGGGATCGGCGACCGCGGCGGTGTTGATCGAGACCTTGTCGGCCCCGGCATTGAGGAGGTCGCGGATCTCCTGGAGCGTTTTGATGCCGCCTCCGACCGTCAGCGGCATGAAGACCCTTTCCGCAGTCTTGGAGACAACATCCAGGAGGATCTTTCTCTTCTCGTGAGAGGCGGTGATGTCGAGGAAGACCAGCTCGTCGGCCTTCTGATGATCGTACTCTTCTGCGACCAGAACCGGATCCCCCGCGTCTCGAAGATTGGTAAAGCGAGTCCCTTTGACGACCCTTCCATCGGCGACATCGAGACAGGGAATGATCCGTTTTGCGAGCATGAGCAGGCTCTAGGATAGCTTTAATGCGGCCTTCAGGTCAATTTTTCCTTCATACAAAGATCGGCCAAGGATTGCCCCGCCGACCCCCAATTCCTTGCATTTTTTGACGTCATCCAGTGTGGCAAATCCTCCAGAGGCGATCAGGGTGCTGCCGATCGCTTGGGCCATTTTACCGATTCCGTCGAAATTGGGTCCGGTCAATGTGCCGTCGCGTGAGATGTCGGTGTAAATGAACCAATCGACGCCGTATCCCTGAAATTGTTTGACGAGCGAGAGAGGGTCTTGGTCACTGGTCTCCTTCCACCCATGGACGGCGATCTTTCCGTCCCGGGCGTCGAGGCCGACGGCGATCCGCTCCTCGTATTTCAACGCCAAGATCTGGACGAGATCGGGGTCCTCGACCGCCACACTCCCTAACACGATCCGTCCGGCCCCCATCGTGAGAAAAATCTCCGCCGTATCCTGGCTGCGGATCCCTCCGCCGATTTGGATCGGGAGATTGATCGTCGTCATGATCTCTTCGATCGGTTTGAGATTTTTCGGCTTTCCTTCAAGCGCGCCGTTCAAGTCGACGACATGGATCCACGGCGCACCCAGATCGGCCCACTTCTTCGCGGCGTCGAGGGGATTGTCGTAATAAACAGTCGCCTGATCGAAGTCGCCGCGAGTCAAGCGGACACATTTGCCGTTATAAATGTCGACCGCGGGGTAGAGAAGCATGGCGCTACTTTTAAGGATTTCACCTTTTCTTGCAAGAACCATAAATAGGGGACGTTGTTGACTAAATGGACCTACTGATTCTTTCTGAGCAAGAGCTTGGAGATACCGGAGGTTGAAACGCCCAGTTGGCGGGCAGCTTCAGCAAGAGAAAAACCGTGGTTCTGAACCATTTCAAGAGCTAAGCGGAATCGAACGCTGGAGACAGATCCACGACGACCACCTGACTGCAGCTCTTTCACGGTGATTCCTTTCTTTTCACATGCCTTGTTGATGAGTGTGTTTGTTTCTTGTTTCATTTTCCTGGCCTGGACCATTCTCTGAAAGTTTTTGTCCGCTTCTTGAATGACTTGCTCTACGAAATTGCCGCTCCCCAAAATCCGTTCGTCTGACACTTCACGCCGGTTCCGTCTTCTCATGGAGAGTACTTGTGACCAGCCCCCTTGAGATCGAATCAACCCTCCACCGACAAGTTCCGGCCGCCTTCCCTGAGAAATTCCTTCCTCGACATATTTTCGGTAAGCTGCTTTTGCAGCCCCTTCCTTTTTTCCAAACCACGAAAGGACGTAATCTCGATCCTGCCATTCATTCTTGAGTCGACCGGTCAGGACACCATGGCCACACCATAGATATTTTTCTAAAGAGGACGAGTTGTCTACCAACTTGGCCCTTAATGGATTTAAGTGAATGTACCGGACGAGCTCCGTAAAATAGGCGTCTTCTTCGCAAAGGATCGATTTATAGCGATTTTGAAATAGGTGCCCATATCTTTGATGGCGACGATTGTAAGTAACGGCATAACCGGTCAACAGCCTTCGCATGTACTTCGGAAGACCCTGAGCCCCGCTCCGCAACAGAATATGAACATGATTGGGCATGAGGGCCCACGCATAAATATTCGTCTTTTCCTCCGATGCGATATTTCCCATACGGGAGACAAAGGCGTTTCGATCGTGATCATCCTCAAAAATCCTTCGTTTTTCGATTCCCCTCACAATTATATGATGGAGTGTCCCAGGGGCGTCCAATCTTGCTTGTCGTGGCATAAAAACTTTCTCCTTCTGAAATGGGTAGCGAGGGATTATTATAATTAGTCAATTTAGTCAACAACGTCCCCTATTTGGCCATTTTTATCGTTCGCTCAAAAACGCCTTTGAGCTTTCCACGGCTGGGCCAAGGACACCGCTAAGTCCCAAAAAAATCCTTCATGAATCAGAGGAATCCCTCCATCATCCCCGATGGCTAGGGACGGCATGGACATTTCGAATCGGTGCTTTTCCAAGTGCGCTGCCAGGGAATGGGGTTCAACATCCATATGTCTTTCGAGCTCAAAAATCGATTTGCTGCCTCGAAAGACAATCCCAGCCGACAACAAAAGCCTGCGGTGGTGGAGACTTCAACTGCATCGTAGGAAACTCTAAAAAGGCCGCAGTCGAAGGAGTTCCAAAGCCGATTCTCGCCGAAATGGATCGACGTCCCAAAAAGCTGCAGTGGACCAGCTCGATAAAACGACCCCCAACTGGTTCGGCAACAGGAACGGGGAGAGGTGTCGAGGGGATTGGAGGCGGA
>OBEQ010579725.1_pt1 | contig 26007 bp, 20 predicted proteins | sample 1670901 | NCBI WGS metagenome assembly OBEQ01 (sample SAMEA104232315, study PRJEB22302) | groundwater metagenome | biome: forest; feature: aquifer; material: groundwater | place: USA | collected 2011-08-07 | depth 5.4 m | reverse complement strand
GTAAAGGTGCGGCCGGATGGAAGAATTTCCCTGCTTCTTGTCGATGATATCTACGTCGCCGGAAAAACGCCGCAGCAGGTCGACGCGGAAATCACGCAGCGCCTCTCGGCTACCCTCAGGAACCCGTCCGTCACGGTCATCGTCTCCGATATTCGCAGCAAAGGGGTTTATGTCCTCGGTGAGGTCCATCGTCCCGGCCGTTACCTGTTGACCGAACCGCGCACCACCCTGGAGATCATCACTGAAGCGGGGCAGTGGCTTGACAGCGCCGTCCTCACCAGTGTCATGGTGGTCCGGCGCGGATGGAGCCGGCATCCCCAAGTCTTTCGCGTGAATATCGGGCAGGCCGTTTACAAAGGAGATCCCTCTAAAGACATGGTTCTTGAAGACGGGGATGTGGTCTTTGTTCCCCGCAACTTTGTCAAGAAACTGGATAATTTCCTTTCCTTTTTCACCAAGCATCTCCGTGGAGCCATCGTCTCAGGGTCGCCCGTTCAGATTACGCAACCGGTTGAGGTGCGTTACTAAGGTTTCCAGATGGAACTCAAGACAAGCTTACGTGATTTTCTGCAGGTCCTTTTTTACCGGAAAAATGTGATCCTCACCCTGTTTGTGACCGTTGTCGTCGGTTCCTTCGTGGCGACGATGTTGGTGACCCCCATCTTTGAAGCCTCGACGACCATCCTCATCGAAAAAGAACCGAATCTTCCCTGGGTAGCGCAAAGCAATCAGCAGATCAACGCGCCGGCGCTTCTGTCGCTCACGCAGGAATCGGCGGAGGTGGCCAGGACTCAGAGTGAAATCGTGACAAGCCGTGTCGTGCTGCGGAAGGCGCTGGAGCGGCTCAAAATGGTCTCTGCCGATGAGCGGGTTATTGAAGCGCGGGTCGCCCAGCTGCAGCAGAGTATTCTGGTGACGCCTGTCAAAGAGACAACCGACCTGATTCAGATCAAAGTGCACGATGCCAACCCCCAGAGCGCGTCGGATCTGGCGAATGCCATCGCCCAATCCTATGTGTCCTGGTATATCGATCGAAGAAAGGGGAAGGCGAGCAGCACTCTGGCTTATCTTGACAAACAACTTCGTTCCCTCGGAAAAGGGCTGGATCAATTTGAGGGGGAGCTGGCTTCACTCAAAGAAGAAGGAGGGCTTGTCTCCGTCGGGGAACAGGTTCGTTCGGCGCTCGCGCGTCTTTCGGAATTCGAGGGGGAGCGCAAAAAAATTCTGTCGGATGAAGAAGAGTTCCAAACCAAACTCAATAAAATCCGCTCGGAACTCAAAAATCCAAGCGCCAATGTCCTTGCCGCCCAGTCCAAGCAGAATCCTCAGGTGGATGCGCTCCGGAGAAAACTGGTCGATATGGAACTTCAACTCGCCTCCCTGAAAGCCACTTATCGGGACGACAGTTCACCCGTTCTCAAGTTACAGCAGGAGGTGGAGGCGGCAAGGGACCTTTTGAACAAGGAACTTCTCGTCGACGCGACCCCCGAATTTTCCGGAGACAACCCCATTTATCAGGACCTTGTCCGGAAGGAGGTATCGCTTGAAGTGGATCTTGAGGCGCTTGGGATACGTAAGCGGCATATTGAGGAGTCGCTTGAGGAATACCGGGCTCAAGTGACCGACCTGGCGGAGAAGCAGAAGGAGTATGACCGCTTGATGCGCGAGATCTCATCGAAGGAGAATATGTACTCGCTCCTTAAAAATCGGCGGGAGGAAGCGGTGGCGGCCGAGTCGATCAAGGAAGAAGGGATTACCACCGTCAAGGTATTGGATCCCGCCGTTCCTCCCCAACGTCCCATCTGGCCGAACAAACTATTGAATCTGGTCATGGGATGTTTTGTGGGGGTGTTATCGGGAATCGGAGGGGCCTCGCTCTTTGAATATTTTGACCATTCCTTTAAACAGGTTGATGAGGTCGAACAGGTCTTGGGGCTTCCGGTTTTAGGATCCATTCCGAAGGGGCCGGGCAAGCTCAAGGAGATCGACGTGATCGATTCGCAGTCGCCGCTCGCCGAGTCTTCCCGGACTCTGCGTACCAACATCCAGCGGTTAAGCCGCGCCAAATCGATGCAGACTCTTTTGGTGGCAAGTCCCGCGCGGGGAGACGGACGGACGCAGACGGTGGCGAATTTGGCCGTTCTTCTTTCCGCCATCGAGGGGAATAAGACACTTCTCATCGACGGCGACCTGCGGCATCCGAGGCTTCACACCCTCTTCGAAATCAAGGATGAACCGGGCCTGGCCGAATTTCTGCAGGGGAAGGCGAATCTTCAAGAGATTATTTACCCGACGCGGATCAAAAATTTAAAGATGATCCCGAGCGGCCGCTCCCCCAAGGGGGCGACCGAGCTGTTTCATTCGTCGCTTGTAACCGAAATGATCAACACGCTTAAGAAGGAATACGATTCTCTCCTTTTTGATTCTCCCCCGGTTATTCCCTATACGGACCCGGTCATTCTCTCGGGCCATGTGGACGGTATCGTGTTATTGGTGAAGGCGCGGGAAACTCGCCGGGAAGTGGCGCGCCGGACGCGGGATCTCCTGAATAAATCGCAGGATAAAATTCTCGGCGTCGTCTTCAATAGCGTCGAATACGTCATCCCCCAACCTCTCTATCAGAAATTGTAACCGTGCGGCGAAAGCGGCAGGTGGGTCTTGGGGTTCTTCTGGGAGCCTGTTTCGGGATAAGCGAGCGGTTTCTCATCCTGCGCTATTCGGGCGAACCGGTCTCGTGGGGGCTCGTCGGATTTTTTATTTTTTTCGGCGCCTGCTCCGTTCCGGCGATCGGTTTTTTGATTTCGCGCTCTTTCCCGGAAAAGAAGGCGGTTTTTCCTCTTTTCCTTTCGTGTTCTGTTTTGGCCGCGGCCCTCTTTATCCTCCTTCAATGGCAGGAGGTTGGGCGCACCTATCGTCTCACTCAAAGAGACAGAGCCCTTCTCGCCGCCCCTCTCTCCGCCTCTGACCGATTGGGTCTCACCCGATTTTTACAAAAAGCGGGCCTTTCGGGAAACCCGGCTCTTCACAAAAGAAAAGTCGTTGTACTCGGTTTTGACGGGTTGGATTGGGAGATGCTTGATCCTCTGATGAGAGAGGGGATTCTTCCGCATTTCAAAAAATTGACCGGGGAAGGGGCGTATGGGACGCTCCGCTCCATCCTCCCCCCTTCTTCCGCGGGGGCATGGCCGGCGGCCGTGACCGGCTGCGGCCCCGGAAGCACATCACTTCTCACCTTCAGAAAAATGGACCCAAAGACCAAAACGCTTTTCGTCCCGAACGGCCTGGCCTTGAGAGAGCCGACCCTCTGGGATATTTTGACCGAGGAGGGGAAGCGCTCCATCGTGATCAATGTTCCGATGAGTTATCCCCCTCATCCGATTTCGGGGATTCTCGTCACCGATTTGATGACGCCGGAAGGGAAACTCGATACCGCGCCGCGGGACCTCTCCGGGCTCTTAAAAAAAATCGGGTACAAGCGGGAAGCGTCCCTTTCCGGTTACGGATCGATTTCAAGCTGGTCGAAGGATATCGAGGATTATCTTCTCGTCGAGAAAAAACGGATGGAGCTGGCTCTTTTTCTCTTTGAGAAATCGGACTGGGATTTCCTGATGTGCATGTTCGGAAGCAACGACCGGATCCTGCATCATGTCCCGAACCGTTTTTCCGGAAAGGATCTCCGCCGGAATTTTATTTTAATGGATGGAATACTCGGGAAATTTTTAGAGCGGCTGGATGAGCAAACGGTCCTTTTCGTGATTTCGGATCATGGGTTCCGCCGTTACGAGTGGCGCTTCTCGGTGCCGGCATGGCTTGAAAAAGAAGGACTTCTCGCCGCCGTTTCACAAAAGCGCGGGGTTCGAACCTTTCGTTCAGCGCTCGGGGTTCCGGATATTCCGCTTCTCAGGATGCCCTCGTCGCTGCGGCCGGTTCCTTTTTTGGGGCTTCCGGTCGATTGGCGGAAGACGCGCGCCGTTTGCCTGGAGACGGCGGGGAACTGGGGGACGATCCGGATAGAGGCGTCGGGAAAAGAAAGGGATGTCCTTCGCGAGACGATCAGAGGAAAGTTAAAAAATCTAAAAGGGCCTGACCATTTTCCGCTCATCCGTCACATTTTTTCCAGAGAAGAAGTTTATCATGGTCCTTTTGTCGATGAGATGCCAGACCTTGTCTTTGAACTGTCACAGGATGTTTATGCTGATTTTCTCATGGCCCCAAGTCCTATTTTGGAGAAGTGGGGCCGGTACCATCATCGCCGGGAAGGGGTCCTGGCGGTTTGGGGGAATGGGATTCGCCATCGGTTTCTTTCGGAAGGGGCTTCTCTCGAAGATATCGCACCCACTGTTTTATATGCTCTTTCTGGAACGATTCCGGATCGAATGGAAGGCCGCGTCTTACAGGAGACGATGAGCGATTCTTTGGAAGAGACACTCGGCGCTCCTCGTTGGGGACCGCTATCCGTTTCCATCACTCCGCCGCTCGTCCCGCCAGAGAAGACCTCCTCTGATTTATGGGAACGGCTTCACTCGCTGGGGTATGTTCAATGACCGATTCGAGCCGAAAGATTACGAAAAATATCGTCTCACTCCTCTTGCGCGAAGGGAGCTCAAAAGGCGTTTACGTTCTTCTCTCCATGCTGATCGCCCACCGTTTCGGAAAAGAGATGCTGGGGCAATATGTTTTGGCCTTTCTCATCCCGAGACTATTTTTTATGCTTTCTGAAATGGGGCTCAACACCTTTTTCGTCCGGGAGGTGTCCAAGGATCGCAAGCGGCTTTTCGCCTATACGGTGAATACCGGATTTTTGAAGACGGTATTCGGGGCCCTCTCCTTTTTGGGGGTCCTCGTGATCGCCCGGCTGCTTTATCCGGTGGGGCCCCTCTTCCGGCTGATCGGCTTATGCGCTCTTTCTTATTTTCTGATCAACTATCTGCAGTTTATGAACGCCGCCTTCCGTTCGGCGGAGAGGATGGAGATCGAGGCGAAAGTGACGATAGCGAGGGACCTCCTTTTCCTCGTCCTCTCACTTTTGTGGATCTGGAAGGGGGCCGGCCTGGCGACTCTTTTTCTCTTTTTCCTGATTGCAAACGGCCTGGGTGTCGGATTCGGCGCGTGGGAATATCGGAAACTTTTTGGGAGCCCCTCCGCCCCCCTGGATATCGCCTTCTGCCGCAGGATGCTGAAAGAGGCGAAGCCGATCTGGCTCATTTCTTTGGTTTCTCTCCTCTATCTTTATATCGATTCGGTCATGCTTTCTCTCATGAAAGGCCCCTCTTCCGTCGGGCTGTACCACACGGCGTACCTGTTTGTGGACTTTTTCGTCCTCTTCTCCACTATTTTCACCGCCGCCTTTTTCCCGATTTTTTCCCGGCAGAAAGAGGATGTTGCCGAGCTCCGTAAGAGCTATGGGGCGGTTTTCAAGCTCGCCTTCTTTTGCCTCTTTCCGCTGCAGCTCCTCCTTTTTCTTTTTGCCGACCGGACGCTCTTGTTCTTTTTCGGAAGCTCCTTTCAAGAAGCTGCGACGGCGCTGAGCATTTTGGCCACCGGCGGATTCCTTTTCGGGATCGGTTCAGTGAACGCCCATTGTCTCCTGGCCTGCGGCGAGGAGCTTTTTGTGGTCAAGGGGATGGTTGCTTTTCTTTTCATCAACATCGTTTTGAATTTCCTGTGGATCCCGCGCTTCAGTTTCAACGGTTCGAGTGTGGCGACGGTTTTGTGTGAAGCGCTTGTGTTCGGGACATTTTTCATCAAAATCAGGTCTCTCATTTTAAAGAAGGCGTTATGATGACACCCCGGTGCCCGCTCTGCCAGGACTCAGAGGTCGTTTTGCGGTACGCCTTGCGACAAAAAAATATTTGGAGATGCCCGCCGTGCCGGATTCTTTTCGCGGATTCGGTTCCGGGGGAGGAGTCGCTCAAAACCCGTTATGAAGAGGCCGCCCCGGAGTTCGAGTTCAAATATTTTGAAAGTTTCAAAGATCTTCGTGCCAGAAGTTTTAAACGGGGCCTTCAAACGCTTCGAGACTTTGTCAAACCCGGCCTCCTTCTGGATATCGGAACGGGACTCGGTTTTTTTCTGGTGGAAGCCCAACGCTCCGGCTGGGAGGCGGAAGGGCTTGAGGGGTCGGAGAAAGTAGCCCGGCATGCGCGGAAGGTTCTTAAACTTTCTGTGCGCGCCGGTTCCGTCGAGGAGGCCTCCTCAGGAGGGAAGAGGTACCGTGTCGTGACGCTGTGGGATGTTTTGGAGCATCTTCCGGATCCGAAGGGGACACTTTGTCAGATCCGGTCATTCCTTGAAGAAAAAGGGATGGTCATTATCCGCACCCCGATTTATGACAGTCTCATTCCGGCTGTTTTGGCATTTTTTTATCGGGTGAGCGGCGGAAGGATTCGTTTCGGGTTAGAGAAAATTTTTGAGGAGCATCTGTTTCATTTTAGCGAACAAGGGCTCCGCCTGCTCCTTGGGCGCTGCGGCTTTCGAGCCGTCTGCGCGTATCGCGAAGATTATATTGATCCCGGCGCCCTGCGCCGGAAAGAGTGGGCCCGGAACCCGTTCATCCGATGGGGCGCTCTGCTCCTCATCGCCGCGTCCCATATCTTGCGTCGTCAGGATGAGGTGGTGATGTATGCCCAACCGCTCTAAAACACAAAGCCGTTTAAGCGCTTTCTCTATCTGGGCCGCTCTTTCGGCCGCGGCATCCTTAATAGAGACGATCTTTTTTTCTTTCACGCGTCCGTTCCGTCAAATGCTTACCGATTTTCCCCTTGTGGACGTGTATCGGGATCTTGCGATCACCGTTATCCTTTACGTTTTTGCGGGATCGGTCGGGTGGGGCCTTGCGTTTTTGGTTTCGCGCCTCGCAGGAAAAAAGGGGGAAACTTTTTTTCTGAAACAGGCGGCGCAACTGGCAGCCCTTTCGATCGGTCTCATCTATGGTGTCTGGGCCGTGTTGAGGCGGGCTGTATTTTCCCTGGAGGGCGCACTCCTCACAATCAGCTTTATCCTTGCGGCGTTTTTTCTGGAAAAATTCGTCTCCTCCCGTATCAAAAAAAGATGCGTCACGGCTTTCCTCTGCGCCACTTTTTCTCTTCCTTTGTTTCTTCGGTTCTTTCCGCAGCCGGTCGCTTTAGCGAAGGCGACACGTCCGAATATCATCCTTCTTTCCGTCGATACCGTTCGTCCGGATCACCTCGGCTGTTTTGGATATTCAAAAAATCAGACGCCTCACATCGACCGGATCGCTTCAGAAGGCCTCCGTTTTACCAACGCCTATACGCCGATCCCTTTGACGGCTCCGTCTTTCGGCTCGATCCTGACCGGTCTGTATCCCAAGACACACGGCTCGCGGCAGAATCTGACGTTTCTGGATCCTTCGGCGACGACGCTCGCCGAAGTGCTTTCGAGAAACGGTTACCATACCGCTGCTTTCGTCAGCGGCTATCCTCTCAAACGGTACCTGTGCGGACTTGCAAAAGGGTTTGACCTGTATCAGGATCGTTTCTCTTTTTTCGACGGCTTCAAACTTTTTCGGTTTCTGGAACGGTGGGGATGCGCCGAGCTGCAGCTGGAGCGGCGCGCCGGGGAGGTGAGCCGCCTTTCGATCCCGTGGATGCACCGTTATCGGAAGGGCCCTTTCTTTGCCTGGATTCATTATTATGATCCCCATGTTCCGTATCATCCTCCCCTGTCTTCCGAGAGCGCTTTTCTCAGACGGTTGCGGGACAACCAGCGGGAATACTGGGGGAAAACGAAAAAAGAGCTTCCGCCCGGAGTCCTCGAAGGGATGACCGCTCTTTACGACGGAGAAATCAGGTATGTCGATCAGGATATCGGCCGGATCCTTTCATTTTTAGACCGCGAGGGCTTAAGGGAAAAGACGCTCCTCCTTTTTGTTTCCGACCATGGGGAAAGTTTTGACCACGATTATTATTTTGATCATGGAGACCGCCTGTATGAGTCCTGTACTCATGTCCCGTTGATTGTTTCCTATCCCGGGGTCCTTCCGAAAAATCAGGTCTCTGCAGAATTGGTGCAGACGGTCGATTTTTTTCCGACGATCCTGGCTCTGCTAAAATTGGACGCTACCGGTGGGGAAGGGAGAAATCTCTTTGAGAACGGAATAGTACGTCATCAAGAACGTTTAGCATACGCAGAACTCTCTCGACGGGAGAAGTATCCTTCTCTGGGTGCCCTTTGGGCGATTCGCAGAGGGCCTTGGAAACTGATCTATTCTCCCGAAGGGAGGCCGGATGAGTTGTACCACTTGTCGGAAGATCCGGATGAAAGAGTCAATCTTGCCTCCCAGAAGCCGGAGGTTTTGCAGCCCATGAAAGAAGAGCTCATCCGGTGGATGGGGGCTCAGAGGAAAGCCCCTCGGATCCCGATCGGCGGCCTTTCGCGGGAAAAACTTAAGAGTTTGGGGTATCTGCAGTGATCAGCGTCATCATTCCCGTGCGCAACGGAGAGACGGTCATCGTGCTTTGCCTGGATAGTCTTTTTTCCCAGATCGAGCGCCCCGATGAAATTATCGTCGTGGACAACGGGTCAACGGATGAAACGGCCCTATTCGTCAAGCAATGGGCCCTTTCACATCCGGAAATTCCTTTGCGTCTTTTAACGGAGGAAAAAATCGGCCCTTCCGCGGCCCGCAACCGGGGCGCTTCGGCGGTTAAAGGGGACATCCTTGTCTTTCTGGACGCGGATTGCGAAGCGCCGTCGGATTGGATTCAGCGGATCCAAAAAGAAATTTCGGGCGGGACGGACGCGGGAGGCGGCCCTTACGTGGCCCATGGAGCAAGTCTTACCATCGAACGGTATGCCTCGCTCAGCTGGTTTTCTCCGTCGAAGAGTGAGCTCTGCGAGAGCCCTTTCAGTTCCCGTTTTCTCCTTGGGGGGAATATGGCCCTGTCGCGGAAGGCCTGGGAGAGTGTGAAGGGATTTGACGAATCGCTCCGGACAGCGGAGGATTTGGAGATTTCCTTCCGGATCAAGGCGAAGGGGATGGCCCTCCGTTCCCTGCCCGGTCTTGCCGTGACACACCGGGTGCAATCGTCGCTCCCGAAGAGACTCTCCCGCGCGTTGCGGCACGGAATGGTCCAGGCGAAAATCGTCAAGGACCACTTTGGTAAATTGGCGGTCGAACCGGTCGGTTTTCTCAAATGTTTGGGGGGGATCGTCTTGTTGGGTTGGCTGAGCCCGTTTTTAGGAGGGGCCCTCTTTTTTTTGCTGGGTCTTTTGTGGGAATGGAAGGCGATGCGCCGCCTCGCCGCCTCGGGGATTTCCGTGTCGATGAAAGATCTTCTTTCGGTCCCTTGCAACTGGGCCCTGTCCCGTCTTGCGATGGAGGCCGGGCGGCTCATCGGCTCTGTGCGGTACGGAGTTTTTTGTTGGTAGGGAGTCGCGGATGAAAAAAGCGTCTTCAGGCCTTTTGCTTCTTTTCGGCATCTATTTTCTGACGTGTATCGGGGTGTCGCCTTTTTATGACTATCCGATCGGAGATGCCTGGGCGTACGCGAAAGTGGCCAAACATTTTTATGAAACCGGCCGGTTCGAAATTCTGTTCTGGTATGTGCAAAGCCTTGTCTTTCAAGTGGTCTGGGCCCTCTTTTTTCTGATCCCGTTCGGTTTTTCTTTTTCGTTACTTAATTTTTCAAATACCGTGATGGGCGGCTTCGCCCTTCTCTTTTTCTATTTTTTCCTTCGGCGCCTTGGATTCAAAGAAAGAGACTCTTTTTGGGGAACTCTCCTTTTTTTAGCGAGCCCCCCCTTCATTTTTACGACGAGAACGTTTTATACGGAGCCCTCTTTCATGGCGCTGTATCTGGCGGGGATGTGGGCCTACACCAAAGGGTTCAGGAGGAGGTCCGCCGCCTGGTTCGGAGTCGGGGGACTATTTCTCTCCGGCGCGCTCCTGGTCCGTCAGGTGGGGGTTTTCCTTCCGGTTTGTCTTCTCTGGATGTTGCGCCCTTCGAAAAAATGGTCTCTCCGTCATCGCCTCGGCGCCTGGCTTCCTCTTGCGGCCCTCTTTCTTTTTACGGTTTGGCAGCACTGGACCCTGAAAAAAATTCCCCCCGTGAACTTCCTGATCGCTCTCTACAGCGTCCGTCTCGATAAGGTCTTTTCCGACATGCTTCGTCTCCCTTTCTTCGCGTTGTTATACTTCGGATATGTTTTAAGCCCTCTTTTGATTTCTTCCGAATGGGGGCGTGCCGCGAAGGAGGAGGCCTCGCGGTCTCGGAGAAATCTTTTCTGCTTAAGCGGAGCGGCCTTGGGGGTCACCTCTCTTTATTTCGGCCGGAGCGGCCTTTGGGTGAGTACCTTTTTCTCGCGGGGGTTTACCTTAAAAGGCGCTCCGGTCCTGATTCATGTTTTTGTAACGCTCTTGGGGCTCGTTGGAGCATCGGTCCTGACCGCGGCCTACTACCCCCTTCTTTTGCAGCGCGTCGCAAAAAAATACGGATGGGGTCTTGGGGCAGGAGTCGGGGTGATCCTGGTCCTTTTTCTTCCGCCGGTTCAACAGGTGATGCTTTCCTTCGGGGGGATCCTTCTGCCGCTTCTTTACCATTTTTTTGCACCGCGCATCCATCTTTTTCATCCTCTGCCCATCTGGCAAGAAAGACTTCCTGCCCTGTATCACAAAATCCTCTTCGCCCTTTTGGGGATCTGCCTCGTCGCTTTTTTTCTTCTTTATTTCTTTCCCCTGTTTTTGAAAAAAAAGAAGACTGAACCGCTGCTTGAAAAAATGGAGCCCGCGGAAAAACTGTTGCATGGAGCGAGCCTCCTTTATTTTCTTTTCCTTTTAGGCGCGCCATTCGTCACAACGGACCGGTATCTTTTTCCTATTCTTCCCTCCGCCATTCTGCTCGCCTTACGCATCGGGCGGCCTCTCCCGCTTCACCGGGGAGTGGCGGCTTTTCTTGTTTTTTCTGTTTTGGGCCTATCCCTTTTGCATACCGATCGTCTGATTCAACGGGTGGGCGCTTTGTGGGAAGGGGGGCATCGGCTCATGCGTCAGGGGATCCCGGTCGAAAAGATTGACGCGGGATTTGTTTTCAACGGATGGCATCTTTATGAAAAAAGGCAGCGGGAAGGATTTGAAGGAACGGACAGGGGATGGAGTCCATCCGGATGGTGGGTGGTCGACCCTGAATATACCGTCTCGGTCACTCCTCCCGAAGGGGAAGAGGTGATCGGGACGATCCCGTTTCGAGACCTCTTGACCCCGGGGAAAGATACCGTATTCATCAGCCGGAGAAAACGATGACTGTCGTTCTTTTAGGACTTTTAGGTCTTTTGATCGGAGGAGGGTGTGCCTTCCTGCCGTTTCCCGTGAACTTAAGCGTCCCTTTTTCGCTGCTTACGGTTCTTTTGATGGTCAAGGCGCCGTGGTGTCTCATTTTCTTCTTATTGGGAATTACGCCATTCCGTATTTTGTGGGGCGCAGGGGGGATCGCGCCGCAGGAGCTGGCTTACAGTCTAACCTTTTTATTTTTTCTTGCTTTTTCTTTCTTCCAGAGATTCATCCGGTCGCAGGGGCGCGAAATGGATTGGGACCCGGAGATCGCTCTTCCGATTGGGGGAATGGGGCTTATCGGCCTCTTCTCGACCGTGGTGGCCCTGTTTCGAGGGCACCCTTTTGCGCATTGGGCCAGCGACCTCAATTTTATCCTTTTTTTCTGGTTTTATTTTGTGGTGTCGGCCTCTCTTCGGAGTCTGCGGGAGCTTCGTCGGGTGTTGTGGATGGCCGGCGGCACAACGGCGGGGGTGGTCCTCTGGGGCGTGTACAAGCGAATCTCGGAGCGTCAGTTATTTGCGGGAATAACTCCCGGGTTTGCGCACGGGATGGCTTTTAGCAGCAGTTTTTTTACGATTTCTCTCTGTCTGTTCCTTTTTTCGGAAGGGAGAAGTCTGAGGAAAAAGAGGTTGTTCCTCGCCACCCTTTTTTTCGGACTGCATCAACTTCTCTCCTTTGTCCGCGTCAACTGGGTGTCCCATCTCGGCGCGGTCGGCTTCATTTTTCTCCTCGCGCCGTCGGAGAAGCGGGGACGGCTGCTGCGTTGGATCGGATCCTTTCTTTTGATCGGCGCCATCCTTGTGAGTGTTTCATTGGTCCTGCCATCGGAGAGTTCCGTCATCAAAATGCCGACTCATTGGTTCGACCGGCTGCTGTCCATTTTTAGAGATGTCTCCGGGTCCGGCTTGACGGTGCAGACGCGCTACTCCGAATGGGGGGCGGCCCTCAAAACCTATGCCGAGCATCCGTTCTTCGGCAACGGGCTCGGCACGGAAATTCAGTTTATCCGGTACGATTTCGAGAAGCATCCTCTCACGACGGAACGATACATCCATTCGAGTTTCATTTATTATCTTTTGAATACCGGGCCGTTCGGGCTTCTCGTTTTTCTCTGGTTTTGCATCCGGTCCGTGCGATACGGGATCCGGGTCGTGGGGGAAGCCCCCCCGTCCCTCCGGGGGCTTGCGCTCGCCTTCACAGCGTCGTTCGTCTTCCAGATTTTTTCTTCCATCGCGGGGAATGAACTGAACAATCCGGCACGCACCATCTGGACAGGGTTTTTCCTCGGCGCCTTGACCTGCATCCGCCGGGAGTCGAAGAGGATTCAAGAAACATGAATCATGTTCCGAGAGTGGCGATTATTGTATTGACCTATAACCAGGAAAATGAGACGGCCCGGTGCCTGGCGTCTCTGGAGGCCCTTTCCTATCCCGATGCGGAACTCCTCGTCGTGGATAACGGATCAAAAAAGAGCGCCGCATCAGTCTTAAGCCGCCGTTTCCCGAAGGCAGAGTGGCGGACTCTCCCTCGCAATATCGGTTTTGCGGCGGGTTGTAACGAGGGGATCCGCTGGGGCCTTGAGCAGGGAGTAGACGCCTTTCTTCTTTTAAACAATGATACCGTCGTCGATTCGGACCTTTTGCAGAAATTGGTGGAGAGGTCCGCCGCGGCCGACCCTCCCGCGATCGTTGGGGCAGCGGTCTATCCTCTTGAAAATCCGAACAGGCCCTTCATGGCCGGCATGCGGTTTGATTTTTGGACCGCCCGCGTGATCCGGCTTGCCGCCCCCAAAGCGGCGCGGCCGATGCCGTCGGTAAGCGGCAGCTGTTTTTTGATTCCGAAGCGGTGCCTCGAGACGATCGGTTTACTGGATGAGCGTTTTTTCATTTATTTTGAAGAAACCGATTTCTGTTACCGTGCCCGCAGGAACCGGATCAAAGTCCTGTGTGAACCGCAGGCCCGGGTGTCTCATCAGGGAGGGGTAACATTCGGCCTCGGAAGCCCGGCCTTCCGTTATTTATACACGCGCAACCGTCTCCTTTTTATTTCAAAACATTGTCCTCTTCTTCTGCGCCCATGGAGTTTTTGCGTGCGGACACTTGAGGACCTCGCGCTCTTGGTCATTTCCTTTTTGCGGGGAAGGACGCGGGTGTCGCAGGCCATTTTCTGCGGAACGGTAGATTACTGGAAGGGTCGATTCGGAAAAGGGAGGCTCGATCAATTTTTCCATGAGTAAAGTCGATTCGGAAATAGCCGTCATTGTCCCTGTTCGCAACGAAGAAAAGACCATTCTTCCGCTTTTGGAGTCTTTTGAAAGGCTGACCCTTCTTCCGAAAGAGCTGGTTCTGGTGGACGGCGGCTCGATGGACAAGACCATCGAGTGCATCACCCGCTATCTGGAAGGGAGAAAACTTCCGTACCAGATTTGTCTTTTGGCGCTCCCGGAGGCACTGCCGGGGCGCGGGAGAAACGAAGGAATTCGGAAAACGGAGTGCCCCTTGGTCGCCTGCACCGATGCCGGCGGGACTGTTGATCCCCGCTGGCTTGAAGAGCTCATGACGCCGATGAAATCCGACGACTCTTGTGACATGGTGATCGGAAACTGCCGGCCGGACGCGAAAAGTTTTTTTGAGCGCTGCACTTTTTACGTTTATCTGGGACAGGGCCGCCGAAAAGAATTTGCCTTTTCGGGAGGGGCTTCCGTCGCTTTCCGGAAAAAACTCTGGAGTCAGGTCGGCGGTTATCCGGAAGCGCTGTATCCTTGCGAGGACAAGGCCTTTTTGGAAAAGGTGAAAAAGGAGAAGGCCCATGTCTTTTTCTCCGATGGTGCCTTTGTCTATTGGAGAAGCCGGACGACTGTGCGAGAATTCTTTAAGCAGTATTTTTTGTACGGAAGGGGAGACGGGGAAGGAGGGTTTGTCGGTCATCGGTATCTGGCGAGACTTCTTTTCTACGGAGCCCTCTTGATTCTCAGCATCAAAGGGAAATATCTTATGGGTCTGGTGACACTCGCGGCCTACCTCGCGTTTTTGAGCGTGAGAGGATGTTTGACGCTCAGGGCTTTCCGCGCCCTTTTGATTCTTCCTTTTCTCTTTTGCATCAAGGATCTTGCCCAGCTGTTGGGATACGGAGTCGGGATGGCGAGGAGATATCGTGAAACGGATTAAAGTCCTCTACATTTCGCAATCCGCCGGGGGCGTGCAGCGCCATATCGGTTATCTGGCCAAGCATCTTCCAAAGGACCGTTTTGACGTCTGCGGATGCTTTCCGCCTCGCGACCGGGTGAAAGGGGCGAACCCCCATAAAGAAAATTTCTTTGACCTCTTTAACCGTTTGGGTCTTCGCGTGATTCCGCTTGAGATGTGCCGTGAAATCCGTCCGATCGAGGATTTTCGGGCTTTTCTGAAACTCTTGAGGATTTTGAAACAGGAAAAATGGGATATCGTTCATACGCACAGCTCAAAGGCCGGCTTTCTGGGAAGAATCGCCGCCAAGATGAGCGGCATTCCCGTGATCATTCACACCCCGAACGCATTCGCCTTTGACAGGCCCCCCCAGTCCTTTCTTAATTTTTATTACATCCTCCTTGAACGCCTGGCGGGATATTTTTGCGACGCCCTGATCTCTGTGTCTCCGTCGGAAGGAGATCTGGCGCGTAAAACGCGTGTCGTGCCCCCGGAGAAAATCGTTCAGATTTCAAACGGAATCGACCTCGGGGAATTTGCGCAGCCCATCGAGGCGCGTCAGAAGAAACGGTCTTTGGGCCTTCCGGAGGATCAACCGATGGTGGCGATGATCGGGCGCTTCGCCCCGCAAAAGGCACCGGGCGTTTTTATCGACGCGGTCAAGCGAATCGTTTCCGGGCGGAAAGAGGTCACCTGCATCATGGTCGGCGACGGGCCGCTCCTTCAGAAAACCAAGGAACGGGTGATACGGGAGGGTCTTGAAAAGCATCTCTTCCTTTTTAACTGGCGAGCGGACGCTCGGGAGATTTTGGCCTCCTGCGATGTCTATGTTCTTTCTTCTCTCTGGGAAGGCCTTCCTTATACCGTTTTGGAGGCGATGGCACTCAGCAAACCGGTCGTCGCGACGGCGGCGCGCGGCACGCGCGATGTCGTCGTGGATGGTGTGACGGGATTTTTGGTGGGGCTGCGGGATGACCGGGAGATGGCGGAGAAAGTTCTTTCGCTTCTTTCCGATCCGGCACGTTGCCGCCGGATGGGGGAGGCGGGCCGCCGTCGGGTCGAAGAGGTTTTTTCTCTTTCAGACCATATCCGAAAAACCGCGGCGTTGTATGAGCGTCTCTGCGCCGAGAGGGCGCCCCGTTGAAAAAAGGCGCGGTTATTTTTTTTATCTCTTTTTTGATTTTTGCGATGAAGGCCCACGCGTCGGATTACAGACGCTATCAGGAAGTGTCGATCACTTTCGGGAAAACGGATTGCGAGCGGGGGATCCGCCTTCTTTCGCCCGAACGGATTCCCATCGAGAAAAAAGGAAAGAAATGGTGTCGGAGGACCGACTGGGCCGTGCGCCGTCCGATCAATCTGGAGGTGGACGACGCCTTTTTCGCCGGAGATCCGCAGAGGGTTGAAGTTCGCATCGACTATTTTGACGGAGGGAAAGACACCTTCGCCGCGGTGGCCCAGACGGTTGAAGGGGATTATCGCGTCGGTAGAATCATTCAAAAAACCGATTCAAGGTCCTGGAGACATCTCACCTCTACTTTGTGGGCCCCCCGTTTTGGTGCCCGGGAGGATTCTCTTATCCATCCCGACCTTCGGATCAATCCCCGGTGGGACGGAGACGAGTGGATCAAAAGTGTCCGGGTCCGAATCCCTTATCTCCATCCGTATACGGAGAAACCGGGGAATCTTTTCGGGCGGGATGAAACGGTCAAATGTCGCATCAAACTGTTGAACAGGAAAGCGCCGGAGTCGTTCCGTCTTTTCTGGCAGGTTGAAAATTGGAAAGGTGAGCCGGTGCGACACGGGGAAGATGAGATTGAGGCGGTTTCCGGTTTTTCCGTCGCAAAAGAGATGAGTCTTGATCCCCTTCCTTTGGGAAGTTATACCGTCTCTTTTATCCTCAAAAAAGGGAATGCGGTGATCGAAGAAACAGCGCTTCATTTCGGGGTCACGGATCCCGTTTTGCTTCAGGAAGATCCGGGACAGTCCCCTTTCGGCGTCTGCACGGAACTTGGGACAGCCCTCTCGCAGGAAAAGGCCCGGATCCTTCGGGAATCGGGAATCATCTGGGTGCGGCAGAGCATTCCCGGCAACCGGATCTACGCCGGCGGAAAAGCCGATTGGCGCGCGACCGACCTTGCCTATGATACGGCCCGGAAAGAAAAACTTTATCTTTTAGCGCTTCTTTTGGGGGCGCCTCCGGGGACGGAAGATTTTGCGACCGAAGCGGGAAGAAGCCGGTTCGCCTCTTTCGTGACGGAAGTTGCCAGACGTTATCCCGATCTTTCGGAGTGGGAAGTTTGGAATGAACCGGACACGCTCGGATTCTGGGGCGCTCACGACTCGAAAAAATATCTCGCTCTATTGAAGACGGTTTATGCCGCGCTCAAAGCGGTCAAGCCCTCCTATCGCGTGCTGAATGGCGGCGTCGTGGCGGGCAATTACTGGTTTCTTGGAGAACTGTTTCAGGCGGGGGCCGGGCAATTCCTCGACGCGGCCGCTGTTCATGCTTATGTGGAGACGCTTGAATTCGGAAAATGGAATCTTGCCATGAAACTCAATGCCGCCCGCGATCTTCTTCTCAAAGACGATCCAAAACGGAAACTTTGGATTACGGAGATCGGCTGGCAGACCTCGGCAACCGGCGTCTCTCCCGACGAGCAGGCGCGGCGTCTGGTGGAAGGGATGGTTGTCGCACTCGCCTCTCCGGCGGTCGAAAAAATTTTTTGGTTCAACTTCGATGATCTTGGGGAAGATCCGACCTCCGAAAACCAACATTACGGGCTGGTCTTTAAGGACCTTTCCCCCAAACCCTCGCTTTTGGCCTATCGCCACCTCATCCGGAGACTGAGCGGGAAAAAGATGGTGAGTCGGGACAATCTGGGCGAAGGGATCTCCGCTTACCGTTTCGAGGGCGCCGGCGGGACCGCCCTCGTGGTCTGGTCCCGGAAAGGGCCCCGCACAATCTCTCTTCACGCGGGAAAAAAGATGCGCTCCTTCGATCTGATGGGCAATGAAACGGACCCGACGCTTGTTTCCGAAAATCCGCAGTTTATCATCTGGTGAAAAAGGTCCTTTTTATTTTTATCGCAGCGCTCCTTCTGCGGCTTTGCGCCGTTTATTTCGGCATCGGGTATGACCGAGGCCTTCACTTTTTTGACGCTCGGGATTATGACCGTTACGCGGTCCATCTCCTCTCGGGCGAGGGATTCACCAATGGCGCGACGGTTGCCAGCCGTCCTCCTCTTTACCCTCTTTTTCTCGCGGGGTGTTACCGCCTCTTCGGACATTCTTATCTTGCTGTCCGCATCATCCAGGCGATCCTCGGGGCATCTCTCGTGTGGCCCCTTTACGGAATCTTCCGGATCCATTTTTCAGAGCGCCTCACTCTTTGGGCTATTGGCTGCGTCGCTTTTCATCCGCTTCTCGTCTGCTACGTCGGAAATATCCTTTCGGAAACGCTCGCCCTTGTTCTTCTCGCCTTTTTCCTTTTTGTTTTTCTTCGAGAAGGCGGCGGGGGAGGGCGCTTTCGAGGGGGATTAATATTTGGCCTCCTCCTTTTGTGCCGGGCCTCTTTTATCTTTCTTTTGCCGATCCTCATTCTTTTTCTTTTGCGCGAACAGAAAAAGAGGGTTATCCAATTTGTTCTGGCGCTTTCCCTTACCCTCTCTCCCTGGGTCATTCGAAACGCCGTCCTCCTTCATGCCTTTATTCCGCTCACGACAAACGGCGGGACGACATTCTGGGATGCTAATAATCCTGAGGCGCTGCGCGACCCGTCCAAAACAGGGCTCGCCTCGGCATGGATCATGCCGGGGAGGGGGGCGCAGAAAACGGGGGATCGGGAAATCCCCTTATCCGAAGCGGAGGGAGACCGCTATCTTTATCATCAGGGGCTTCGGTTTTTGGGAGATCTTCTTCGTGGAAATCCTTTTGCCTTCGGCTATCTTTTGCTGCGCAAACTCCTTGCCGCCTTCAGTATGCATGCGGGGAAGACAATCCTCGAGCTCTTCCTCTATTTGGCCCTCTACGGGGCGCTTCTCCCTTTAGGCCTCTGGGAAAGCCGTCGCCTTGCGAAGGCCCCCCTTCTCTTATATGGCGTGATCCTTCACTATCTTCTGGCCTCCCTTATTTTTTTCGGTCGCGCCAAATATCGGATGGTGATCGAGCCCTACCTCATCATTTTTATTCTCTTGGGGGCACAAACCCTTTTCCGGCGCGTTGACAGGAAGACCTTTTTGTGGTATCATAAAAAATAGCACTCGTTTCAAATAAAATGGTTACAAAAATTTTTCTTTTCTTTCTCTCCCTTTTTTTGTTCGGTGTCTATTTTTGCGAGGCAGGACAGACACGCCTCATCATTTTGGGTTTTGACGGAGTCGATCCCGCTCTTCTTGAAAAATGGATCGCTCAGGGAAAACTTCCGCATCTGGCCGCGCTCCGCGCCTCAGGAACCTATCTTCCTCTCGGCACAACGCTTCCTCCCCAGTCTCCTGTTTCCTGGGCCGCCTTCGCCACGGGGATGAATCCCGGAAAAACGCGCATCTTTGATTTCCTGACGCGGATGCCGGGAAGTTATTATCCCGATTTCGCGATGGTTGGAAGCGGAAAAATGTTGTTTCTTCCTGAGCCGCATCAGCGAATCTTTTTGGCCCTGTTATGCGGCGTCATTCTTTTCGGAGTCTCTTGGTGTCTTACGCGGCATTCGAAGAAGAGGATGATTCTTTCACTGATTGCGGGCATTCTCTTTTTTGGGATGGCTCGTCTTGTGTTGCAGTGGATCCCGACGGAGATTCCGAAACCGGTTTCGCGGCGAGCGGGAGAGGCCTTCTGGAGCAAGACCGCGCGAAAAGGAATTCCCTCGGTCGTCATTCAGGTTCCCGTGACCTTTCCGGCGGAGCCCCTTTCCGGCGGGCGGATCCTCTCGGGATTAGGGGTCCCCGATGTCCGGAAGACCTACGGCACTTTTTCATTTTATACGACGGAGAAAGTGGAAAATGGCGACACCGAAATGGGAGGAAAAATTATTCCGGTCAGCCTCCGGAATCATACCCTTCATAGTTTTGTCTGGGGCCCGAAAAATTTTACAAAAGAAGGGGAGCCGGATATTTTACCCGAGATTCAGTTTCGTCTCAACCCGGGAAGGAAACTCTGCACGCTTCAATTTCAGGGCCAGTCGTATACCCTGAAGGAAGGCGAGTGGACTCCCTGGGTCAGTTTCCGGTTCGATTTCAATCCTCTTTTCCACCTGTACGGGATCGGCCGTTTTTATCTCATCGAGACCTCTCCCGTTTTCAAACTCTATCTTTCCCCGATCAATTTTAATCCCGCCCGGGTCCCGCCGAATGTGGCACTTTCGGCGCCCAGGCATTTTTCTCGGGACCTCGCGCAAGACCTGGGACTCTTTAAAACACTCGGGTGGGCGATCGATACCTGGGCTCTGAACGAAAACCGGATCGATGAGAAGGCGTTTCTGGAGGATCTTTTTTTCACCGAGAGGAAACGGAAGGAGATTATGTTCCACGAACTGGCCAAAAAGGACTGGAGACTTTTCGTCGGCGTGTTCGAGGGAACAGACCGCGTTCAGCATATGTTCTGGCGGACACTTGACCCGACGCATCCGGCCTACTCCGCCGAAGAGGCCGCCCAATATGGAGGGACAATCCTCAAGGTCTACCAGGAAATGGATGAGACCGTCGGGGAGGTCATGAAGCGTTTTGTTGATTCACACACGATTCTTTTCGTTCTATCCGACCACGGCTTTCACAGTTTTCGCCGCGCGCTCAATCTGAACACATGGTTTGTGAAACGGGGGTACATGACGCTCAAGGGGACGGGGGAAGCGAGGGAGCGGAATCTGGCCGACCTCTTCGGACAGGGGGAATTCTGGCCGAACGTCGACTGGTCCGGGACGCAGGCGTACGCGCTCGGCCTTGCCGGCGTGTACATCAATCGCGCGGGGAGGGAGCCGCTTGGGACCGTTTCGCCCGAGGAGTATGAATCGCTTCGCAGCCGCCTCATTCAGGACCTCCTTGCCTTGAGAGATCCGAAAACCGGAGAGGCCCCCATTCTGCGCGTTTATCGACGGGAAGAGGTTTATTCCGGCCCCTATGTTTCAGAGACTCCCGACCTGATTTTGGGGATGAATGAAGGATACCGCATCTCCTGGCAAACCGCGCTCGGCGGCATTCCGAAAGACGTTTTTGAAGATAATCTGAAAAAATGGAGCGGAGACCACTGTTCTGCAGACCCCTCGATTACCGCGGGGGTCTTTCTCTGCAACCGAAAACTTTCTGCGTCGGGCGTCGGGGTGATCGATATCGCCCCAACGGTGTTGGAACTCTTCGGGCTTCCAAGTTCACCGGACATGGATGGAAAGTCCTTCTGGAAGAACTCGGATTTCTAGGGGACTTCAAACGAAAGCGAGGGAAAATAGAAGATGACAGAAGGGTGGGGCGTTTTTCTTTCCTTCCTTTATGTCGGCGCTGTCCTTTGGGTCGTTAAAAAAGGAGAGACTCGCTGGTATTCTCCCTTTACGGCCCGAAAACTAATTCACCTTTTCGTCGGGACATGGGTCCTTCCGAGTTTTTTCCTTTTCAGGCACTGGTATATCGCCATCCTTCCGCCTTTCGCCTTCATCTGGATCAATCTTCTTCTTGAGAGGCGCCGCTTTTTTTCTTTTGGGGCCTCGGAGGTCGGATTCGGAACGGTCTATTTCCCGATGTCCTGCGTGATCCTCCTTGTCCTTTTCTGGGCGGAGCCGCTTCGTCTGTGTGCCGGCTGCGGAGCGCTCGCGCTCGCCTGGGGAGATTCTTTGGCCGCCCTCGTCGGAAAAAAATGGGGCCGTCATCGATACACCGTGAAACGGACCGAGAAATCGTTTGAAGGATCACTCGCCATGGCGGGAGGGACGTTCGCGGGATGCGTGGTCAGTTTTCTCCTTTTTCAACCCCGGCCTTTCGAGACGATCGTTTTTTGGAGCGCCTCAATCGCCCTTTTGGCGTCGATCCTCGAATCCATTTCAACCCGCGGCCTGGATAACCTGACGGTTCCTCTGGGGAGCGCCTGGGCGGCGTATCTGTTAACGACGAGATGGTGAAACGGGTCCTGGTCACAGGAGGAACAGGTTATCTCGGAGGGGTCTTGGTGAAAACCCTTTCGAAAGAGTATGACGTGAGGGTTCTCGTCCGAAAAAGTTCTTCAATCCCTTTCGGTCAGATGAAGAACGTTCAGGTGGTGACGGGGGATGTCTGCGACCGCTCTTCTTTAAAAGAGGCGGTCCGGGGATGCGACGGAATCTTTCATCTCGCGGCGCTGGTGAAGGGCTGGGTTCGGAACCCTTCGCTTTTTGATGAGGTCAATGTCGCAGGATTCCGGAATGTCGCCGAAACGGCGTGGGAAGAAAAAGTCTCTCGTTTGATTTACACCTCAAGCTTTCTGGCCGTCGGATCCACAGAGTCCTCGTCGGAGAAAGACCCCGGGAATCTCTATGCCCTTTCCAAAAAAAAGGCGCTTGCGCTTGCGCGACAATATCAAAAAGAAGGATATCCCCTCGTGACCGTTATTCCGGCGGTCCTCTACGGTCCCGGCGCCTGGACGGAGGGAAATCATGTCAGTCGTTTCTTGAGGAGTCTTTGGGAAGGAAATTTTCCGGGATGGTTTGATCAAGGAAAATGGCGCTGGAACTTTGCGTACGTGGAAGATGTCGCGAGGGGGGAAGCGCTCGCTTTCGAAAAAGGAAGGATCGGGGAAGAGTATCCATTAGGAGGGGAGGTCGTTTCACTGCGGGATTTCTTTACGCTTGCGGCGGAACTCTTCCGGCGGCCGGTTCCCCGACGGAATATTCCGGAATTTTTCCTTTGGATACGCGCCCTCTGCGAGGAAGGAATGGCTCTCGCCTTCGGACGGGAACCGACCCTTTCGCGGGGGATTCTGGCGACATACCGGCATGATTGGGCTTTAAGCGATGAAAAAGCGAGGCGTGAACTGGGATATACGACAACCCCTTTAAGGGAGGCGCTCGCCGAAACGGGCCGTTGGATACAGGAGACAAGATGATCGGTTCAACCGTTTGGACGGCTTTTTTGGTGAATGGCTTCTGTGCCGCTGTCGCTTTCGCCGCGGGAAGCATTACCCTCTCCGGGGCGTTCGGGGGGATTTTCGTCGGGACATGGATTTACAGTTTTTTGGGATTCCGGGGATTTTTGGTTCTGGGAATTTTTTTCCTGCTCGGATCCCTCTTTACCCGTTTTGGCTACCCTATCAAAAAAAAGAAAGGGATCGCTGAAAAACAGAGAGGGCGGAGAACCTACCGGGAGGCTGTCGCGAATGGACTGGTCGGATGTTTGTTCGCGGCCCTTTCTTTTTGGACGGGGCATTTTTTATATCGCGTGGCTTTTGTCGCCTCTTTTGCAACGGCCCTTGCGGACACAACAGCGACGGAACTTGGCTCTCTTTATGGCAGACACCCCACTCTTCCTTTTTCTTCCAAAAAGGTTTCTCCCGGCATGCCGGGAGCGGTGTCGCTTGAGGGGACCCTTTTCGGAATCGCGGCATCACTTGTCCTGGCGGGCGCTTCCGTTTTTCTTTCCCTTGTTGAAAAAAGCGATATTTTTCCTATTGTCCTTTCCGCGACATTCGGATTTTTGGCGGAGGGTTTTTTGGCGCGCCTTCCTTTTCCGGTCGGTCACGGCACGCGCAATTTTTTAAATACCCTGCTAGGGAGTGCGATGGTGATCCTTTTGGAATGGAGGCGGTACGGCCTGTGAAAAAGATCGCTCTTTTTTGGAAGCTGGCAAGGCCCTTTACCCTTTTGGCTCCATCGGTAGGGGTGGTAGCCGGCGCGGTCGTGGCTTCACGGGGGGCGCCTCCCTTTCAGTCGCTTTTTGCCATCGCCGCCGCCGCATTTTTGAACGCCGCTTCAAATAGCGTCAATCAGATTTTTGATCTTCCGATCGACCGCATCAATAAGCCGGACCGGATTCTTCCGTCGGGAAAACTGTCTCTGAAAGAAGCGTGGGGGATGGCGGCCCTTTTCTTCGCCGCGTCGTTCACGGCCGCCTGGCAGGTATGGAACAGACAATTCTTTGCCATTGTTTTGGCGGCCGCTTGCATTACCTTTTTCTATTCAAGTCCTCCGGTCCGCGCCAAACGATTTCCGTTCCTGGCCAATTTTTGGATCGCGCTCCCGCGAGGAACGCTTCTCGTCGTGAGCGGCTGGGCCTCTGTCCGGAATATCTGGGATCCCGAAATCTGGATCCTCGGAGCCCTTTTTGGGCTTTTTGTCTTCGGGGCCGCGACGACAAAAGATTTCAGCGACGTGGAAGGAGACCTTCGTTATGGCTGCCGCACGCTACCATCGCTTTTGGGTTTTCGGGGCGCCGCCCTTTTCATGGTCCCTTTCCTCGTTTTTCCTTTTTTGGGATTCCCGCTTTTTGGTTCACTCGGGTTCCTTCGGGGCCGCGCGTCCGTTCTTCTGGGATTGGGGCTCTTCCTTTCCGCATGGGGCCTTTATGTGACGGGGCTCATTCTTCAAAAGCCGGAAGCGCTCGCCGTCGATAAAAATCATGTTTCCTGGAAACATATGTACCTGATGCTGATGACCGCACAGGTCGGTGTCGCGCTCGCTTACTGGGGCCTTTAAAACATGTGCGCGAAGCCTGGCTTCACGCTCATTGAATTGATCATTGTCCTGACGATTCTTGCGATCGTCGCGGCGGTCGCGATTCCAACCTATCAGAATATGCAGACGCAAGCAAAAAACGCAGCGATTAAGGGAATTTTGGGAGGAGTCCGCTCCGCACTGCTCATTTACCGGGTAAATGAAATCGCCTCGGGACGCGTTTCCTTCGCCGTCGGAGATCCGTACAGGGGTTGGCCCGCAGGCCATCAGGTCAGGGACCTTTTCGATGGAGGAACACAATTTGGACTCCCTCATGTGTTACAGAACGGGGATCTTCCGGATAATCCCTGGGCAGTCGACGCAGGATTCCAACCGGTAGATAAAGATAATTTGTGCTGGCAATACGATAATCCGGAGCTTTTCCCGAGAGGTTCTTTGGTTGATTATTGCAACCCTTCCAGCGGAACTCCGGCGCCTTGGGTGTATAACGAAGCGGTGGGAGAATTTTGGGCCAACACCGCCGCAAACGGCGGAACATTGGGCGTCGATACGGAGAATATGTTTTGATAAAAGAACGCGCGCAGAAGTGGGTTCGCTCAAAAAAATGCTACGCCTATCTTACCGTGGGCACCTTGCTTGCGTTTTCTCTCGGCGGATGGATTGGTTCAAAAATTCTTCTGCCTGTCCTGATGACCGTTGTGATTTACCCGGTTTACGCCCTCGATCTTTGGAAGGGGAAGAGGACTCTGGCGGTCCTTCACACCCTCTTCTGGGCGTTCGTTTCTTCCGTTTTCATGATTCTTTTTGTGCGCTACGACGAAACCCGGATGGCCAAGGTTGTCTTTAAAGGGATTGATTACCGAGACGAGATGTTCCAATGGATTTTAACCGGAGCCGGAGCGGAAGGGAATATCAAACTCTTTCTTCCGCAGCATTTCAAGCATTTTCTGATCTTCTGCGTCAGTTCCTTTGTGACCGCGGGGGTCTGGGGGCTCGCCTTCGGCGCCATTCTTCTCAATTACATGAATTTCTATGTGGCGAGTCTCAGTCTTCACGCGCATCATCCTCTCATCATCTATCTTTTTGGCTGGCCGGTATGGGCTCTTTTCCGGGTCGTGGGATTTGTCTTGTGCGGTGTGGCACTTTCCGAACCGCTCCTTTCCCAACTCCTCCGATTCCGATCGGACACAAAGAAATGTTACCAGTTTTTCTTCTGGGGGCTCGCTTTCATTCTGGCCGATATTCTTCTTAAAGTGAACCTGGCCCCCCCCTGGAGAGAGATGCTTCGGCACGCGGTGTCGCTGTGATGCAGCCGTCTCCCCCTCGCCGTTCGAAGAGAGGGTACACTATCGTGAAGCGGGTTTTCGACGTCGTGATATCGCTCATCGGGATTGGTCTGACCCTCCCTTTATGGATCCTCATCGCCTGCTGTATCCTATGCGATTCAAAGGGCCCCGTGATTTTTAAACAGACTCGGGTTGGGAAAGGGGGAAAGCTCTTCACGTTCTATAAATTTCGCTCGATGCGCGTCGGTGCGGAGAAATTGAAGGACCGGCTGAAACATCTGAACATCGCGGAAGGCCCCATTTTTAAAATCAAAGAGGACCCCCGGGTGACCCGTTTCGGCCGTTTTTTGCGCCGGACGACCCTCGATGAACTGCCGCAGCTTTTGAATGTCCTGGGGGGGTCGATGAGTCTGGTCGGCCCACGGCCGCCCCTCCCGGAAGAGGTAGCTCTGTATACCCCCCTCCAGAAAAAAAGACTGCGGGTCAAACCGGGACTCACCTGTCTCTGGCAGGTGAGCGGCCGCAGTGAAATCTCATTTTCGGTATGGGTGCAATTGGACCTCTATTATATTCAGCACCAATCGCTTCTTCTGGACATCAAGATTTTAATTCGAACGATCCCGG